>ENA-OQCZ01000158-OQCZ01000158.1-human-gut-metagenome-genome-assembly--contig:-NODE-158-length-24283-cov-17.439187_pt1 | contig 24283 bp, 21 predicted proteins | sample MGYA00242505_ERZ504594 | MGnify/ENA primary metagenome ERZ504594 (study PRJEB26092, sample SAMD00036329) | human gut metagenome | host: Homo sapiens | study: EMG produced TPA metagenomics assembly of... | reverse complement strand
TATCCTCGTATTCAGTGCCATTCTTGCGCTGCACCTCCAGAGCAGTGAGGTAATCCAGTGCATCCAGACCTTTGATGGTGGTAATGGCACCTGCGTCATCTTCGACTTTGAAATCCGGCGTAGCAACGCCGTAATCGGCCTGCTGCGCATTTGCCACAGACACCAGCGTTGTTACCTGCGAAGCATTCAGCGTGACTTTAGCCACCTTGCCATCCACATCGCCGGAGATCACGGTCAGGGTGCCGAAATCTTTGTCCACATCGCTCACGATGCCAACGGTGCTGGTATCCACGGTGTATTCCTCAATGTGGGGCGCGGTGTCGGTGGTGGCCGCAGCATCCATGGAGAGCAGGGCAATGTCGGCATCGGCGGAATCATCCTGCACCTGCAACGGCTGGCTTTCCGCGGCCACAGCCTTGGTCACGGTGCCATTGTAAATGACGATATCACCGGGCATTGCGGCATCAGACGGCAGATCACCGTCAAAATCCATGGCATAGCCGCTGCCGGTCTCTTCGTTGTACAGCGCGCTGCGCAGCTGGCTGTGCAAAGACAGCACACTGGAAACCTGCGGGATAGCGCTCTGGGGGATATTGGCATATTTCAGGCAGTAGGAAAGGAACATCACGTCCCATGGGCCGTAGTCGTTGCCGTAGTCGTTGCCGTAGCGGGTGTAGTGGCGCACGGTCTCGCCGTCGGCATCGTCCAGCTGGAAGTTGCGCTCGCTCTGCTCATAGCCCAGCTGGCTCTCGGCTACGGCCAGCAGGTCGTCGGCCCAGTTGCCGCTCAGCGTGGTGCCGGTCTGTGCCAGCCATTCGTCCTCGTCCTGCGTGCCGTCCAGCGGGTCGGACAGGCAGTTCACCGTGTGGTGATGCTCCGGCAGGCCGCAGACCAGCACTTCCTCGTAGCAGGCATCGGTGTGGTGGTGCACCGGGGTCTCGATCACAGGATCGACCACCACGGGCTTTGCGGCCACCGGCTCCTCAAACAGGGCCACCGGGTCATAATCGGGGTTCACTTCTTCTACAAGCTCGCCCTCTTCCAGACCGCACACCAGCTCATAGGTGGTGGTATAGCAGCTGTCGTCGTGGGTGTGCTCGAATTTATCGCAGATGAAGGTGACACCATCCTCATCAAAACAGCTGTCGTCGTGGGTGTGCTCTTCTTCCAGGCAGGTCAGCTCCTGCACTTCCTGGTAGCAGTCGTCGGTGTGCTCATGGGGCACAAAGATGTACTCCGGCTCTGCGGAATGGGCTGCAATGCCGGGATCATCCGCATCCACGCCGGACGCATCATCATCCATGTCGAATGTATCATCAAAAGACATGCCGTCGTCCGTCATAGTGGCATTCCAGTCCTCCGGTTCGCCTTCCTCATAGCCGCACACCAGCTGCTTTTCATAGCAGGCAGCGGTGTGCTCGTGCTTCAACTCGCCGCACAGATAATCGGCCGTTTTGGCAATGCCCACGCCGTGCAGCTGCCAGTTCACGAACAGGCTGGTGGTAAGCGCCAGTGCCAGCAGCAGCGCAGTATAGCGTCTGGCGCGCTGGTGGTTCCGACGGAACTTTTTCTGATATTCTTTCACAATATCCCGCATGATTCCTAAACCTCCTTAGTGGATCAACGAGAAGTTGGACAAGGGCCATACCCGCAAAAAAACCTTGCCTACGATCTGACTTTTTTCCACACAGCCGATCACACTGCTGCGGCTGTCAATGGAGGTGGCCCGATGGTCACCCAGTACGAAATACCGGTTTTCCGGCACCTGATAGGGAAATTTGATGTCGCATTCGCCCAGAGCAAGTTCATCTACATAGGGCTCATCCAGCGTCTGGCCGTTCACAGTGACCACACCGTCCTCGTCCAGTTCGATCACATCACCGGGCAGGCCGATGATGCGCTTGAGCAGAAGCTTGTTCTGCCAGTAAAATCCGCAAAGGTCGCCGGTCTTCATGTCGCTGTCCTTGACCAGCAGAATGATGTCCCGGTCCTGCAGAGTGGGGTTCATGCTGTCGCCAGAGACCTGCAGCACCGGCAGAAACAGGGTGGCCAGCAGCACGGCAACGGCCGCGACCACCAGCAGCGTGTAGACCGTGCTGCGCAGCACCCGCATATAACGGCTGCGGTAGGCCAGACGTTCGCGCTCTGCTTCCACCTCTGCTGTGGATGGAATGGGCGTGAACCTGATCTTTTGCTCTTTCATTTGGCACGCTCCTCCGGCAGGAATTCCGTGCTGTGATAGCCGTCCAGCAGTTCGCTGGCCCGGCGGTCAAAAGCGGCCCGGCGCTGCTGGATCTCCTGCTGCGTCCGGGCAAGCATTGCCTTGCAGTCCGCTTCGGTCTGGGCGCGCTTGCGTGCGGCGGCTTCCGTTTCCGCGTCGCACTGCTGCTGGGTACGGGCCTTCAGGTTCGCAGCCTCGGTCTGTGCCTGTGCAAGGATCTGCTGGGCTTCGGCTTCCGCCTGAGCGCGCAGAGCGCTGGCAGCGGCATCGGTGTTTTTGTTTGCTGCGAGCACCGATGCAACGTATTCATCAGCCGCAGCCTGCGCCGCTTCAAACACCTTGTTCAGCTCCAGTGCAGCCTGCGCAATGGAACCTGCGTTTTCAATATGGATCTGCCGTTCCTGCAGCTGGGCAGACAGGGCAGCGTTTTCTGCCCGGAGCCGGTCCTCGCTCTGCTTGAGCGCCAGAATGATCTCGACTAATTCGGTGCGGCGCATGTGCCGCAGTTCACGGTCTGGCATAATGATCGATTTCTCCCGCAAAAAGTGGTCGGATTGGGCGAACGAAAACCTTCGACAAATACGAAAATTTTCGCACCACAAAACCACATTTGATATATCAGTTTTCGGCGTGAAAGCGCCAGTTTGATGAATGACCTTCCACCTTATATGTTAGCACAGTATGCGTAACAAAAGCGTAACAAAAATGCCTTTTTCGTGCATTTTTTTGCCAAAGCCAAAGAAAAATTGTTTCTTTTGATGTAAACGATTAAAATGCGTTAAAAACAAAAAGAACTGTCCCCACAACGGAGACAGTTCTTGAAAAACAGATGAAAATAGAAGCCGGATCAGAAGCTCTTCAGCAGATCGCCCAGAGTCAGGAAGGACTGGTAGATCACGTTGACATTGTTGATGATGGAGCTTGCACCGGAGAAGATGCGGGCAATGGCGTTGAACACCTTACCGACATTCAGGAAGCTGTTGTAAGCGTCGCGGGCACCACCGTCCAGATAGACCATTTCCTCTTCGCTGATGGAGGCATAGTTTGCGGGCAGTTTCATAGTAGACATGGAGATTTTCCTTTCTATTGATAAAATTGATACAGTGTGTGAAAAGACTTAAATAAAGGCAGCCACGGCCAGCGTGGTGATCAGAGCACCGGCTACCGTCAGAACGCTCAGAATCGGGCCGTCATCGTATTCCTGCGCGGTCTGTTCCGGCTGAGCGGGCGTGGATGTGCTGGTGGAAGTGGTGGCATTTTTCACGGTCCAGTGTGCGTACACAGTGGTATCACCGGTAAACACCGTAGAGGTGCTGATTTTTGTGCCGCCCACCGGCTCGGTATACCAGCCGTCAAAGGTGTAGCCTTCCAGCGTAGGCTGCGCGGGCAGGGCACTGAGTTTGCCGCTCAGATTGGTGGTGACTGCCACAGCGGAGCTGCTGCCGCCCATGGCATCCAGACCAATGGTGTAGACCTGCGAATCCTTGTCTTCTGCGGCAAAGGCAGAGGGCAGTGCACAGCAGAGCAGTGCAGCGCTGAGCAGACCGAGGACCAGCATTTTCAAGATCTTTTTCATATGACTCCTCGCTTTCCTGACAAATTGGGATGTGGTGCCTGCCGGGAACGGAAACACCAGAACAGACCTCGATGTCCCCGCCATGAGGCAGTAGACGAAAAAGCCGGGAAGAGGAGGTTTATTCAATCCTATATTTACCACATATAGTGTAACAAAAGTGCAACAAAATGGGCGTATTCTGTTGTTATGATGAAAAAAATTGGTTTTTCACAAATTGCAGGCTGCAAAAGGCGGCACAGAGCCGCCGCAAAAGCGGAAAAGTGGAACCTTCCCCTTGTGGAAAAACAAAGAATATGGTATAATATCTTGCACGATGCGCCATCGCCAAGCGGTAAGGCAGGGGACTTTGACTCCCCCATCGTAGGTTCGACTCCTGCTGGCGCAACCAAAAGCCCCGTCATCCTGAAAAGGCTGACGGGGCTTTTTGCATCACTTTTCCACAAAATGCGGATGAACGGTGCAAAGCTCAGCGGCGGCGGATCTTTCTGGTGGGCTTGCGGCGGTTCCAGTTGTTCAAAAAGACCCACGCAAAGTATATGATAATGGAAATAATACTCAATGTTATTACAACTTTGAGGTACAGACTGCCTAAGAATTCCTGAAAACGCGCCACAGTGAACAGCAGCGGGTTGCGGCTGACATCCTGCCCGGCGATCAGGTCCACCACGCCAATGGTCTCACCGGCAAGCTTCAGCTCCACGGTACCCACCACATCGCCCTGCTGGATGGGCGCACTGACCGCATCCGGCAGGTGGAAATATTTCTGGGTCACGCTGCCGTCGCCGGTGGAAGGCAGCAGGGTCATCATGCTGTCGGCGGGATACAGCTGCAGGGAGCTGGTATCGGAGGAATACTTCACCGGGATCTCGGCCAGCGTAAGGTCGGTGTCCAGCGCGGCCTGAATGGAAAAGCTGTCGAACACCCAGTCCATCAGCTTCACGGTCTCGCACAGGGCCGGGCGACGGTTGGCGTAGCCGAAATCGTCGCAGGTGTCCGGGCTTTGCATCACGCAGAAAATATAGGTGGCACCATCCTTATTGGCCCATGAAACATAGCTCTGATTGCCACTGTCGCTTTTGAATGCGGTCACATCGCACATGCCGCCCTGCATGGCGCTGCGGTAGTATTTGCCGCCGCTGGATTTGCTCAGCGCGGCGTTCTGGCTGACCAGAACAGACGAAGAACGGTGTTTTTCTTTGGCGGGCATGGTAAAGCTGGGCGCACCGGAAACCTCCACAAAGGCATCAAAGCTCATCAGATAGCGCAGGATCAGGTACATATCCACGGCACAGGTCACGTTGCCGCTGTCGATGCCGCAGGCATCCGTCCAGGTGCTGCCGGTGGTGCCGATGCGCTGGGACAGGGTGTTCATCTGGCTCACCCAGCCCGCGAGGTCGCCGCCGGAAAGGGCATAAGCAAGGCCCATGGCGGCTTCGTTGGCGTTGCGGGTCAGCATGGCGTACATGGCTTCGCGGTAGGTAAAGGTCTCGTTGGAGCGCATATCGGCGTTGTTGGTGTTATAAACGTAATCCGAGATGGCAAAGGGCATCTGGAAGGTGTCGTCCAGATGGTCGGCATAGTTGGTCAGCAGCAGGGCAATGGTCATGTACTTTGTCAGACCACCAGCGGATACCTGCTTTGTGCTGTCCTTATCATAGACGATGATATTGGTATCGGTGTTGACGATATAGGCACTCTGTGCCTGCACCTGATAGACCGGGGTGGGATCGAACATAGCCCCGGCGGGCAGCACAAGGCAGCTGAACAGGACAGCGAACGACAAAACCAGCGCAAAAATACGTTTCATGTGGACAATTCCTTTAAAAAGCGATAATATAAAACAACAGGCAGTACGGCACAAGCGCCGTGCGCCGGGTAAGAACGAGATCACAGCGGAAGGCTGTATTCTTTATAATAACAGGTTTGGCGGGGTGTGACAAGGCTTATTGTGCCGATTTCACATCCGGTCAGGGAGGACAGAAATGGTATATCTGACAGGGGACACCCACGGCGACATCGACCGCTTCAAGCACGGCAAGCTGCGCTGGCTGGGCAAACGGGATACCGTGGTGGTACTGGGCGACTTTGGCTTTGTGTGGGACGGCAGCAAGGAGGAACAGAAAAAGCTGGATTGGCTGCGCAAGCGCCCGTATACCCTGCTGTTTCTGGACGGCAGCCACGAAAACTACGACCTTTTAAAGCAGTATCCCACCGAGGAACGCTTTGGCGGCAAGGTGCAGGCACTGGGCGGCAATGTGTACCATGTGTGCCGCGGCAGCGTGCTGGAATTGGAGAATAAAAAATACCTGTGCTTTGGCGGTGCGGAAAGTCAGGATGTGGAGGATCGGGAACCCGGCGTGAACTGGTGGAGGGAAGAAATGCCTTCGGAGGAGGAATACGCCTTTTGTGAGGAGAACCTTGCAGAGTGCGATTACAAAGTGGATTATGTGCTGACCCACGATGCGCCAAGCAGATTTTTGGATTTTACCGCCCTTGCCAGCGGCGAGACCAACCAGCTGCACAGCTTTCTGGATAAAATTTTGTTGAAGCTGACCTACGACAAGTGGTTTTTTGGCTGCTACCATAAGGATACCCAGCTTTCCACCAAAAGCCGATGCGTGTTCTGCGATGTGATAAGCATGGGCGAACGGCACGCAAAGCGTTCCGTTCGATAACAGGGGCCGCTGCACCAGCCGTGCAGCGGCTTTTGCATTTGCTGTTGCTTGTGCGCAAAAAGCCTCCGGATCAGTTCATGGCTCCGGCTTTCTCGAACATCTGCTGCACCTGCTGTTCCAGCAGTACGTGCTCCGGCGCTTCCAGCAGCGGGTCGTCGGCCAGCATGGCAACGGCTTCCGCCTGCGCAGCGTGCAGGGTGCGGGTGTCGTTCATCAGGTCGGCGATCTGCAGGGTGGGCAGGCCGTGCTGGCGGCTGCCGAAAAAGTCGCCGGGGCCGCGGGTCTCCAGGTCGTACTGCGCCACCGCAAAGCCGTCCGTGGTGCTGCACAAAAATTTCAGCCGCTTTTGTACGTTTTCGCTTTGGTTGTCGCTGACAAGAAAGCACCAGCTCTCCGCTGCACCGCGTCCCACGCGGCCGCGCAGCTGGTGCAGGGCGCTCAGACCGTAGCGCTCTGCGTTTTCGATCACCATTACGCTGGCATTGGGCACATCCACACCCACCTCAATGACGGTGGTGGACACCAGTGCGTCCAGCCGTCCGGCTTTGAAGTCCTCCATCACGGCAGCTTTCTCCTTGGGTTTGAGCTTGCCGTGCATCAGGCCTACCCGGCGCTCCGGCAGCAGGGCTTTGGCAATGTCCTCGTAGTAGCTCTTAACGGCGTTCAGCCCGCCATCCGGTGTGTCCTCGATGGCGGGGCAGACCAGATACACTTGCCGCCCGCGCCCGATCTCCTGATCGAGAAAATGGTAGAGGTCGCGCCGCTTTTTGCCGGTGATGCAGCGGGTCTTGACCGGTGTGCGGCCCGGCGGCAGCTCGTCCAGAATGGAGATGTCCAAATCGCCGTAGATGAGCAGGCCCAGCGTGCGGGGAATGGGCGTTGCGCTCATCACCAGCAGGTGCGGATTCGCGGCCTTTTCGGCCAGCATTCCGCGCTGCCGTGCCCCAAAGCGGTGCTGCTCGTCGATCACGGCAAGACCAAGCCGGGCAAATTCTACGCCCTCGCTGAGGATGGCGTGGGTGCCCACCACAAGGTCGGCTTCGTCGTTCCGGATGGCGGCAAGGGTGGTGCGGCGTGCAGCGGCCTTCATGCCGCCGGTCAGCAGGGCCACCCGCATCCCGAAGGGGGCAAGCATCCGGTTCAGGCCTTCGGCGTGCTGGGTGGCCAGAATTTCTGTCGGGGCCAGCAGCGCGGCCTGATACCCCGCCCGGATGCAGGCCCAGATGGCGGCAGCCGCCACCAGCGTTTTTCCGCTGCCCACATCGCCCTGCAAAAGGCGGTTCATGGAAGTCTCGCCCGCCATGTCGGCCAGAATCTCGCTCACGGCCCGGCGCTGGGCTCCGGTGGGGGAAAAGGGCAGGCTGGCCCAGAACAGGGACGGGTCGGCAAGCTGCATGGGCGCACCGGTGGCAGCGGCACCCCGGTTTTTCATCCGGCCAATGCCCAGCTGCAAAACCAGAAGTTCTTCATAGATCAGCCGCCGCCGGGCTGCATAGGCCTGCTCTTCGGTGGCAGGGCAGTGGATGGCCCGCACGGCATCTGCCTTGGAGAGCAGACGGTATTTTGCCAGCATTTCCGGCGGAAGAGGGTCGGGCAGAAGCTCTGCATGGGGCAGCAGCTGCCGCACGCACTTGGCGATGGCATTGCTGGTCAGGCCCTCGGTCTGGGGGTAGACCGCTTCAAAGGGAGAAGCCTTGATCTGCTCGGCGGTGCGCACCTGCGGGTTGACCATCTGGCGGCGCAGCATCCCGCCGGTAACGATGCCCTGAAAATAATATTCCTGCCCCAGCTGCAGCTTCTGGGCGGCATACGGATTATTGAACCATGTGATCTCCAGACTGGACACATCGTCCCCGGCAGTGATGCGCTCCATCCGCCGCCCGCCCGGCAGGATACGCCCGCCGGGTTTGGCGAACACCTCGGCCCTGACGACGCACTCCACATCGGTGGGCGCTTCGGCGATGGAATAGGGTTTGGTAAAGTCGATATATCTGCGCGGGTAGTGGCACAGCAGGTCGGCCAGCGTCACGATGCCCAGCTTCTCGAACCGCTCAGCGGTCTTGGGGCCAACGCCCTTCAGGTAGCGCACCGGCGTATCCGGGGTGAGGGTGGTATGGTTTTCGGCGGGCATGGCGTGTCAGCTCCTTTCCTGGATGCAATATAGCCATTGTAACACGGAGCGGCAGCGGATGCAAATGGCCCAAAAAGGAAAAACCGGCAGGACCTTTGCCTTTGGGCAGGAACTGTGGTACACTCGGAAGAAAAAGAGGGGAGAATATTTATGGAGATCCGTAAGGGGACCTTAAAGGACTTGGAGGCCATTGCAGCGGTGGAGGCGGCCTGCTTCCCGGCGGCAGAGGCGGCTACGGCAGAGGAATTTGCCGGGCGGCTGCAGCAGTACGGCAATCATTTTTGGCTGCTGTGGGAGGGGGAAAGGCTGCTGGCCTTTGTGGACGGCTTTTGCACCGACTGGCCGGACCTAACCGATGAGATGTACGCCGACGCCTCCCTCCACCGGGAGAATGGTGCCTGGCAGATGATCTTTGGGGTAAACACCATCCCGGCCTGCCGCAGACAGGGGTACGCCGGGCAGCTGCTGCAGCAGGCCATTGCCGACGCCCGGGCCCAAGGCCGGAAGGGGCTGGTACTGACCTGCAAGGAGGCCCTGGTGCACTACTATGCAAAGTTCGGCTTTGTGAACGAGGGCGTTTCCGGCTCCACCCACGGGGGCGTGGTGTGGTACCAGATGCGGCTGAAGTTCTGAGGGGGACGATCTGGAATGGCCTACGCCTTGCTCCGGCCGTATTCAGCGGAAGAATAATTTTTAAGAGAGCAATGCCGGAGCGTCCGCGGAAGCTCCGGCATTGCATTTTCACTGGAGGGGGCGTAAAGGTAGACGGCATTTGCAGTGCCGCTTTCTGCGAAAGTGCGGCACTGCGGCAGACTTTTCGGCTTAACTGCAAAGTGACCGGTTTCGCCAGAGGCTCTCCCTTTGAGGAAAGACTTCCCCCGCTCCGGGGGAAGATGTCACCGCAGGTGACAAAAGGGGGAGTCTGTCACCGTAGGTGACGGAGAGGGCGAGGAGGCTGATAGGGAACAACGCAAAACAAAAAAATCCCGGAAGCCGAAGCTTCCGGGAATCTTTTGGAGGTGACGACCAGATTTGAACTGGTGGATGAGGGTTTTGCAGACCCTTGCCTTACCACTTGGCCACGTCACCATATTTAGGAGTGAATTTCCACTCCTGTTGGAGCGGCCGACGAGGCTCGAACTCGCTACCTCCACCTTGGCAAGGTGGCGCTCTACCAGATGAGCTACGGCCGCATATTCGGTGCATTTTACCTTGCACCCATCATTTCTGATGCCCTGAAAACAAGTTTCAAAGTAGGTGAAAGCTTGCGCTTTCTTGGTGGCGACCCGGATCGGGCTCGAACCGACGACCCCCAGCGTGACAGGCTGGTGCTCTAACCAACTGAGCTACCGGGCCATATTGGAGCAACTGTTGCTGCTCCGTTATGGAGCGGCCGACGAGGCTCGAACTCGCTACCTCCACCTTGGCAAGGTGGCGCTCTACCAGATGAGCTACGGCCGCATATTGGAAACCCTGCTGGGTTTCCTTGACTGGTGCCTCCGATCGGAATCGAACCAATGACACGGGGATTTTCAGTCCCCTGCTCTACCGACTGAGCTACAGAGGCGCACCGGACGATGATTATTATACCTGAAATTTCGATTTTGTAAAGGGGTAAATCCAAATTTTTTTCAGAAAATTGAAACTTTCTTGATTTTGGTCGCTCCAGCGCGTAAAATAAGAATGACTTTTTTCAACCTGCTTTCGGCACATCCGGCACAGGACGTGCTGTGTGCGGGTGTGCCAAACAGAAATTGACAAATTCAACAACCTATGGTTTAATGAAAATGAAATGATTCAGGCGCTTTTGCCCTTTTTCTCTGTGTATACCTATATTATAGTAAGAAAAGGGCAGAGGCGTTTTATGGTTTGACTACAGACGGCCCGCTTTTTGCAAGAAAGGCCGGGCCGGGAGGAGCAGCATGGCAAAAAAACAGGAATATGGCAACGAGAGCATTACTTCTTTGAAGGGTGCCGACCGTGTGCGTAAGCGCCCGGCCGTTATCTTTGGCTCAGACGGCGTGGAGGGCTGCGCCCACTCCATCTTTGAGATCGTCTCCAACTCCATCGACGAAGCCCGCGACGGCCACGGCGATACCATCAACGTGACCCGCTGTAAGGATGGCAGCGTTATCGTTGAGGACTTTGGCCGCGGTATGCCCGTGGACTGGAACAACGGCGAGGGGCGCTACAATTGGGAGCTGTTGTTCTGCGAGATGTATGCAGGCGGCAAGTATGGCGAGGGTGAGGATAACTACGAGTTCAGCCTTGGCTTGAACGGTCTGGGCCTGTGCGCTACCCAGTATGCTTCTGCATGGATGACCGCCGATATCTACCGTGACGGATACCACTATCACCTTGATTTTAAAAAGGGCGAGAATGTGGGCGGCCTGCAGAAGGAAGCCTACAAGGGCCGCCGCACCGGCAGCATCATTCACTGGAAGCCGGACGACGAGGTGTTCACCGACATCGATGTGCCTGGCAGCTACTATAAGGATACCCTGCGCCGTCAAGCGGTGGTCAACGCAGGCCTGACCCTGAACTTCACCGATGAAAAGGAGAAAGACCCTGCCACTGGCAAGGCGTGGTACGAGAGCTGGTGCTATGAGCACGGCATCGCGGACTATGTGGCCGAGGTGGCAGGGGAGGATACCCTGACCCCGGTGTTCAGCTGCGAGAGTGAGGCTGTGGGCCGGGACCGCGAGGACCAGCCGGATTACAAGGTGCGCATGAGCGCGGCGTTCTGCTTCTCCAATAAGGTGCAGATGCTGGAATATTACCACAACTCTTCCTGGCTGGAGCACGGCGGCAGCCCGGAGCACGCGGTGCGCACCGCCTTTGTCTACCAGATCAACAAGTACCTGAAGGAAAAGAACCTCTATAAAAAAGGTGAGAGCGCCATCAGCTTTCAGGATGTGCAGGACTGCTTGGTGTATGTCTCGTCCAGTTTTTCCACCCGCACCAGCTACGAGAACCAGACCAAAAAGGCCATCACCAACAAATTCGTCTCGCAGGCTATGACCGACTTCCTCAAGCATTATCTGGAAGTGTATTTTCTGGAAAAGCCGGACGAGGCCCAGAAGATCTGCCAGCAGGTGCTGGTGAACAAGCAGAGCCGTGAGCATGCGGAAAAAACGCGCCAGAGCATCAAAAAAACGCTGTCCACCCAGATCGACCTTGCCAACCGGGTGCAGAAATTCGTGGACTGCCGCACCAAGGATGCATCCCGCCGCGAGCTGTATATCGTGGAGGGCGATTCCGCTATGGGTGCGGTCAAGTCCAGCCGCGACAGTGAATATCAGGCCATCATGCCCATCCGCGGCAAAATTTTGAACTGCCTGAAGGCCGACTATGCCCGCATCTTTAAATCGGATGTCATCGTGGATCTCATCAAGGTGATGGGCTGCGGCGTGGAACTGGGCGGCAAACACAACAAGGAGCTGGCCACCTTCAATCTCGATAATCTGCGGTTCAATAAAATCGTCATTTGTACCGATGCCGATGTGGATGGCTACCAGATCCGCACGCTGGTGCTCACCATGCTCTACCGCCTGACCCCGACCCTGATCGAGAAGGGCTATGTGTATATCGCAGAGTCGCCGTTGTATGAAATTACAACGAAAGACCGCACTTATTTTGCCTACACCGAGCCGGAAAAGACAGCGTTTCTGGAAGAGATCGGCGAGAAAAAATACACCATCCAGCGCTCGAAAGGTCTGGGTGAGAACGACCCCGAGATGATGTGGCTGACCACCATGAACCCCGAGAGCCGCCGCCTGATCAAAGTGATGCCCACCGATGTGGTGCAGACCGCGCAGGTGTTTGATATCCTGCTGGGCGACAATCTGGCAGGCCGCAAGGAGCATATCGCGCAGCACGGCGCAGAATATCTGGACGATCTGGATGTGAGCTGATGATTTTAAATTGCCTCCGCTTGCGCTCTGGCAATGACAGAGGTAACGTTATTTTAATTTGGTGATTTGTCGCAGCCTGCGGGCTGCTCCAAATCACGTTTTCACGAAGAAGGCCCCAACGGGTCACGGCATTTTAAGGGAAAAATGCAGAAAACCGGAACGGCTCCATCTGTGAAAGAGCAGCTCAGGATGGCCCGCAGGCCATCCTGAACTGCAAAAATAAAAATATTTTCCGCTGAATATGGGCAGAGCGAGAGCGGCGCCCATTTAAAATCGTCAAGAGGTTAGAAGATGCCTAGAAAATCGACCAAGAAAACACTCAAGCCGGTGCGCCCGCAGCTGGGCGACGGCGTTGAAATTTTAAATGCCGGCAGTGTGCTGGAGGACCCCATCACCCGCACGCTGGAAACCAACTATATGCCCTACGCCATGAGCGTCATCGTCAGCCGCGCGCTGCCAGAGATCGACGGCTTCAAGCCGGCGCACCGCAAGCTGCTGTACACCATGTACGAGATGGGCCTGCTCAAGGGCGCACGCACCAAGTCTGCCAACATCGTGGGCAGCACCATGCACCTGAACCCCCACGGCGATGCCGCCATCTACGACACCATGGTGCGCATGGGCCGCGGCAACGAGAGCCTGCTGGTGCCCTTTGTGGACAGCAAGGGCAACTTTGGCAAGGCCTACAGCCGGGATATGTCCTGCGCTGCTGCCCGTTACACGGAGGCAAAGCTCGAGGGTGTGTGCGAGGAGCTGTTCCGGGATATCGACAAGGAGACCGTGGACTTTGTGCCCAACTACGACAGCACCACCACCGAGCCTACCCTGCTGCCGGTCACCTTCCCCACCATTCTGGCCAACAACACGCTGGGCATCGCGGTGGGCATGGCCTGCAACATCTGCTCGTTCAATCTGGCAGAGCTGTGCGCCACCACCGTGGCCCTGATGAAGGACGAGCACCACGACATCTCCACCACCATGCCCGCCCCGGACTTCGTGGGCGGCGGTCAGATTTTGTACGATGAAGCGCAGATGCGTGAAATTTACGAGAACGGCCGCGGCAGCGTGAAGGTACGCGCCCGCTACAATGTGGTGCCGGGCGAGAACATGATCGAGGTCACCCAGATCCCGCCAACCACCACGGTGGAGGCCATCATGGACAAGATCGCGGAGCTGGTCAAGGCCGGCAAGGTCAAGGAAATCAGCGACATGCGTGACGAGACCGACCTGAACGGCCTGAAGCTGACACTGGACCTCAAGCGCGGCGTGGATGCCGACAAGCTGATGGCAAAGCTGTTTAAGGCTACTCCTCTGGAAGACAGCTTCAGCGCTAACTTCAATATTCTGGTGTCCGGCCAGCCCCGCGTGATGGGCGTGCGCGAAATTCTCAAGGAGTGGACGGCCTTCCGCGTGGAGTGCGTGCGCCGCCGCACCTACTACGACCTGCACGGCAAGGAAAAGCGCCTGCACCTGCTCAAGGGTCTTGCTGCCATCCTGCTGGACATTGACAAGGCAATCAAAATTATCCGCACCACCGAGGAAGAGACTGAAGTGGTGCCCAACCTGATGATCGGTTTTGGCATCGATGAAGTGCAGGCCGACTATGTGGCCGAGATCAAGCTGCGTCATTTGAACCGGGAATATATCCTCAAGCGCACCAGCGAGATCGAACAGCTGGAGAAGGACATTGCCGACCTGAATGATATCCTTGCAAAGCCCGCCCGCATCCGCCGCATCATCATCAATGAGCTGAACGATGTTGCCAAGAAGTACGGTCAGCCCCGCCGCAGCGAGATCCTGTACGATCTGCCTGAGGAAGAGAACGGCTCCGAGGAGGAAGAAGTGCCGGATTACCCCGTGACGGTGTTCTTTACCCGCGAGGGCTACTTCAAAAAGATCCCGCCGCAAGGTCTGCGCACCGCCGGTGCCCATAAGCTGAAAGAAGGCGACGAGATCGTGCAGCAGATCGAGACCCGCAACAACGTAGAAGCGCTGTTCTTTACCGACCGCCAGCAGGTGTACAAGGTGCGTCTGGCAGAGTTGGAGGACGGCAAGGTGGCCCAGATGGGCATTTTCATCCCGGGCCGTCTGGGCATGGATGAGGGCGAGAACGTGCTCTCCATGGTGATCACCAGCGACTACAGCGGCTATATGCTGTTCTTCTTTGCCAGCGGCAGGTGTGCAAAGATCCCGCTCAGCTCCTACGCCACCAAGCAGAACCGCCGCAAGCTGCTCAAGGCCTACTGCGACAAGGAACCGCTGGCGAAGCTCTTCTTCCTGCCGGAGGAAACGGAGCTTGCCATCCGCACCAGCGCCAGCCGGATGCTGCTGGTTGGCACGGCGCAGATCGCGGCCAAGGCCACCCGCGACAGTCAGGGCGTGGCGGTGGTCACCCTGAAAAAGAACCAGACCATCGCTTCGGTGGTGCCGGCGGACACGCTGGAGCTGGCGAACCCCCACCGCTACCGTGTGCGCAGCCTGCCCGCTACCGGTGCGCTGATTCGTGCCGAGGACGAGGGCGAGCAGATGAGTCTGCTGTAAAAAAACTCCCCCAGTCTCGCATTCGCTCGACAGCCCCCTCTAGGATGGGGCCTTTGGCATGGCGGCAAAGCCTCTGGTTGAATTGCAAAGTATCCGGTTTCGCCAGAGGCTCCCTCTCCGAGGGAGCTGGCACGGCGTAAGCCGTGACTGAGGGCTCTTTCATCTCGTTGTAAAGGTCATTTCCTTCACGGGTACGCTCTCCGACACCGGTGAAAACAGAAAGTCCGCCGTGTGCCGTTGCCACGTTGTGGATCAGCTCCATGATAAGGACTGTTTTTCCAACGCCGGCACCACCGAACAGACCGATTTTTCCGCCCTTGGCATACGGGCAGATCAGGTCAACGACCTTGATTCCGGTTTCGAGGATCTCCGTTGCCGGAACCTGTTCCTCATAGGACGGCGGATCGCGGTGGATCGGCCATTTTTCTGCTGTTTCCGGTGCCGGCTTATTGTCTACGGTCTCACCGAGCAGGTTGAACACGCGGCCTAAGCACTCCTCTCCGACCGGAACGGCGATCGGGCCGCCCGTGTCGACTGCTTTCGTTCCGCGGACAAGTCCGTCTGTGGACTTCATAGCAATGCAGCGGACCATGTTGTCGCCCGTCTGCTGCGCCACTTCCACAACCAGCTTCTCGCCGTGGTTGTCTATCTCGATGGCATTCAGAAGTGCCGGCAGCTCTCCTTCCGGAAAACGGATGTCCAGAACAGGACCCGTTACCTGCACAACCTCGCCAATGTGTTTTTCACTCATTTAACGACTTCTCCTCACTTTTCTTGTTTCCACTCTTACACGCCTTCCGCACCGCCGACGATCTCCGTGATCTCCTGCGTAATGCTTGCCTGACGGGCACGGTTGTAATACAGATTGAGCTGTTCAATCATCTCCTCTGCATTTCCCGTTGCCGCCTCCATTGCGGTACGGCGTGCCGCAAGCTCACTTGCCACACTCTCACAGATACCGCCGTAAATCAGGCCGCCTAAGTATTCCGGCACAATCGCTTCGAATACCTCGACACCGTTTGGCTCATACAGGATCAGATTCCGGATTTTTTTCGCTTCCGGATCCTCTCCGTCCTCTTTTGCAATGTCAATCAGAGGCAGGATCGGCACGGAAACCGGCATCTGCGACAGCATCGACACGAATTTTGTGTAACAAAGCTCCACATGTCCGAAGGTCCCTTTCCGGAACTCACGGCACAGCGCGCGCGCGATCTCAAAGCTGTCTGCCACGGAAAGATTTGCGATCTCGGCAAAGCTGTCCGTCAGAATGTCCAGCTTCCGGGATTTTGCATACTCCACTGCCTTTTTGCCGACCGGAACCACACAGATCTCTTTTCCTTTGGCATCTGCCTCAAAGCATCGGAACAGATTCGCGTTGTATCCGCCCGCAAGGCCGCGGTCTCCGGCAACCAGCACGTAGCAGCATTTCTCGTTTTTTGCCTCTTTTGCATAAATGGAATAAAATTCCGTGTTTCCTTTTGCAATATCCTGCAAAGTGCGGTACAGCTCCTGAAAATACGGACGGCAGGTATCAGCCCGCTCCTTCGCTTTTCGCAGCTTGGAGGACGCTACAAGTTCCATCGCCTTGGTAATCTGCATCGTGCTTTCGACACTTTTGATCCGCAGCTTTACGGCTTTCATGTTTGCAGCCATAGGCTCCTCCTTCTTTCCTTATTTTGCAGGTCTTGTATTGATAAAGTTTTCGGTGTACGATTCGAGCGCACTTTTCAGCTTCTCTTCGGTATCTGCCTCGAGTTTTCCGGTTGCGGAAATCTCCTGCATCACGGCAGCACCCTCTGCGTCGGTATCAAGCCAGGTATACAGTCCGTCCTCATAGGCGCGGACATCCTCAGCTGCAACCTTTGACAGAATTCCTTTCGTTACCGCATAAAGAATGGCCACCTGTTTTTCTACCGGAACCGGTGCATTCTGGTTCTGTTTTAATACTTCCACGATACGCACACCCTGCTCCAGACGCGCCTTTGTATCGGCATCCAGATCGGATCCGAACTGTGCAAAACTTGCCAGCTCGCGGTACTGGGAATAGATCAGTTTCAGAGTTCCGGCTACCTTCTTCATCGCCTTAATCTGCGCATTTCCACCGACACGGGATACGGATACGCCAGGGTTTACCGCCGGCATAACGCCCGAGTGGAACAGCTCTGTCTCAAGGAAAATCTGTCCGTCTGTGATGGAGATGACGTTCGTCGGAATATAGGCGGAAATATCGCCTGCCTGGGTCTCAATGATCGGCAGGGCCGTCATGGATCCGCCGCCGTGTTCATCGTCCAGCTTTGCGGCACGCTCCAGAAGTCTGGAATGGAGATAGAAAACATCTCCCGGATAAGCCTCACGTCCCGGTGGACGGCGGATCAGCAGGGAGAGTGCACGGTATGCAACCGCGTGCTTACTTAAGTCATCATAAATGATCAGCACATCTTTTCCCTGATACATAAAGTACTCGCCCATGGCACAGCCGGAATACGGTACGATATACTGCAGCGGGCTCGCTTCGGATGCCGTCGCTGCCACGACGATGGTGTACGCCATTGCGCCGTTCTTCTCAAGATTTTCTACTAAGGACGCTACTGTCGAACGTTTCTGTCCGATGGCAACGTAGATACAGATCACATCCTTGCCTTTCTGGTTCAGAATGGTATCGGTTGCGATCGTTGTCTTTCCGGTCTGACGGTCTCCGATGATCAGCTCTCGCTGACCTCTTCCGATCGGAACCATGGAATCGATCGCTTTAATACCGGTCTGCAGCGGCTGATTAACACCTTTTCTCTCACAGATGCCCGGTGCCGGGCTTTCAATCGGACGGTACTCTGCTGCCGTAATCGGGCCTGCGCCGTCGATTGGCTGGCCGAGCGCGTTGACAACGCGTCCGATCATGCCTTCTCCGACCGGAACCGAAACAACTTTTCCCGTTCTTTTTACAAGCTGTCCCTCGCTGATGTTCTCGCCGGAACCGAATAAAACGACAGATACGCTGTTTTCCTCGAGGTTCTGTGCCATTCCATAGCTTCCATCCTCAAATTCCAGCAGCTCGCCTGCCATGCAGTTCGAAAGACCGCTGGCTCTTGCGATTCCGTCTCCGACCATCAGAACGGTGCCTGTCTCATCCTGCCGGATCGCATTTTCATAATATTTGATCTGGCTGCGGATGACCTTGGATATTTCTTCTGGTTTCAGTTGCATTTTTTCCTCCTACACCACTGTATCGCTGATTCTTCTGGAAAGCTCGGCCAAACGTCCCTTTACGGTTCCGTCAAACAGCTTTCCGTCGAGCTCCACACGGACACCCGCCAGAACGGACGGATCGGTTTTCAGTTCCATCACGACCGTTTTTCCGCTCATCGTTTCCAGTTTTTTCTTCAGAAGCTCTTCCTGTTCCTTCGACAGGGATGCTGCGCTCGTCACAACTGCCTCGGCAATATTGTGGGCTGCGTAGTATCTGCGCTGGAATGCTTCCTGGCATCCGCCGAATTCACGGAGAAGATTTTTTTCACACAGCAGTTTGATAAAATTGACCAAATACGGTTCCGCCTGGCTGCCAAATGCCGCGTCGATCAGCCCGATCCGCTCTTTTCGCGGAATCGAAGGCTCCGATAAAAGGCGCGGATACTTCGGGTTTTCCCGGAACAGAGCTCGGATCTCCTTCATCTCGGAAAGGATTTCCTCTTCGAGATGCTCCTCCTGGGCCAGCTCATACAGGCTCCCACCGTATACTCTGGCAGTTTCTGTCATGATGCTTCACCTACATTCGATATAAATTCATCTATCAGCTTCTCATGGTCTTTTTCATTAATCTCACGTTCAATGACCTTTCCGGCAATATCCATGGCAATGCCGCCGATCTCGCCTTTGACTTCATTGACCGCTTTCTTTTTCTCCTGGGCAATCTCTTTTTCTGCCTTGTTTTTCAGGGCAGCCGCCTGTTCGGAAGCCTCTTTTACGATTTTCTCGCTCTGCAGCGTTGCTGTCTTTCTGGCGCTTTCGAGAATCTCGTTGGCCTTTTCCTTGGCCTCCTGCATATTCTGCTCATATTCCTCTTTGATGGCGTTGGCTTCTTTTTTTGCCGCCTCTGCGTCTGTGATCTCCGCATCGGCTGCCGCACGCCGTTTTTCCAGCATTTCATTGATCGGTTTGAAAAGGAACCGTTTGATCAGATACATCTGGATGAAGAGGTTGCAGATCTGTGCGATAAAAGTCCAGGGGACAATTCCTACCAGTTCCTGAACCTGCATAGTTTCTTTCCTCCTAGCAATCATTTACTCCTTGCAACTATTTCAGGAAGTTCATGAACATTCCCGGTGCTACGAAGATCAGAAGCAGGCCGGTTACGAAACCGTAAATACCGGTTGTCTCTGCGATCGCGCATCCAAGAAGCATGGTGCTTGTTACATCGCCTTTGCATTCCGGCTGACGTCCGATTGCCTCAAGTGCCTTTGCTACGGCGTTACCTTCACCGATACCAGGTCCGATACCTGCGATCAGGGAGCATCCTGCGCCGATTGCGCATCCTGCGAGAGCGATACCTTTTGCTAAAATCTGAAAATCCATCTTGTTTTCCTCCTGTATTTTCTTTTTGTAAACCTCATTTTTTAATCTCTTTAGCCTTCTTCTGCTGCATTCGCAATGTACATGACAGTCAGCATACAGAAAATAAAGGCCTGCATCACGCCGGAGAACCAGTCAAAATAGACCGACAGAACAGCCGGGACACCGACGTCCAGAATCGGGATCTGTGAAAGGGTTCTTCCGAGCACGCCGGGAAGCAGTCCCAGCAGCTTTCCGCTTGCCAGTGCCAGCGATCCGTAGATCAGGGCATTGATGACAACGCCGGAAAGGATGTTTCCAAAGTGACGGCACGCCATACTGATCGGCGTTGCGAGCTCCGACAAAACGTTAAACGGTGTCATAACCGCAATCGGAGTCGTGAAGCCCTTCAGATATCCGCCAAAACCGTTGGTTTTGATCTTCTGTGTGGTGATCATGATGAAAACCACAACAGCCCAGGCCGCCTCGGTGGAAAGATCTGCTGTCGGACTTCGAAGTCCGATCAGGCTGATCAGGTTCGAGACAACGCTGGTCGCGAAAAGCGCCGACACAAAAGGAATCAGATAGCGGAATTTTTCTCCCATGTTGCCGATGACAAATTTGTTTGCGGTTTCCACAATCATTTCTGCCACCGCCTGGCGTTTGGAGATGTTCCGCACCTTCAAATCTCTTGTAAGCCAGATGCAAAGTCCGGTAATGAGTGCCATTACAATCCAGCTTACCACCAGCGTTTCGCTGATCTGAATTTTCCCGAACAGCGGGAAATCGATCGGGATCGTAAAAAAGACTTTTGCACCGGAGATATCAACCTCCATTCTCTTTTCTCACCTCCTCTGTATGAAATAAATAAAAAATTTGAACCTTTTGTCAAAGCGGATCTTCACAATCCGCTTCGCTGCTTGCTCATAACCGAATCGCTGCTTCGCAGTTTCGGTTTAAAAATCGCCGTCCCGTCTTTGCGGCTTTCGCCTGAGATCAGGTTCAGCGCTTTATGCTGGTTTTTATGCCCATCAGCTTGATGGTCCGTTCCCGGAATTAAAAGCGGCATGGATTCCTGCGGCAAACTGGAAGCATGGAAGCACAATCGCCAGAACTGCCCAGAGCATCTGCATCAGATTTCTCTGCGAATAGCTTGCCTGCATCCGTCGCTTTGCTCCCGCCTCGTCTGTCTCGGACACTGCTTTTTGTACTGCCATGCCCATCAGGAAAAAAGTTCAGCACCGCAACGGCACCGCCTCCGATTCCCCCGAGGAATCACCCGATAGTCAAATGGGATTTTTTCCGGCCAGATCAGGTGCAGGATCAGAAATCCGACCCACATCACAACTACGCCGACGACGGTATAGATGGCAACATTTTTTGTCTCCTGCTTTACGGCCGGTTGGACCTTGTCTCCGAAATTGCTCATATCGCCTTGTTTCCTTTCTAAGGGATTTTCCCCTTAAAATCAGTCTGAAATCTTTTCTCTGCCTCTTGATCTTCGTCAACTGTGAAAACTTTTTCAGACACGTTCTAAATATGTCGGTTGAAAGACACCCTCTTTTTCTTCTTTTTTCCGTCCGGCTCCGTCTCACTGCGTTTCTGATGCCGCAGAACGCTCTGCCCGAATTTCCAGGCTGTCACGGCACCGCCTCCGATCCCAAAGAAAAAGCCGATCAGATAAATCCATATTCCAACCGAAAAGCGGTCGCAAAGCCACCAGCAAAGTGCCAGACAAAGAAAAAGAGGCGTCACAAGGGACAGTCCGAATTGTGTCAACATTGTGAGATTGGTAATCATCCCCGTCCACTTCTTCATATCCTGTCCCTTTCTGCCGCCTCTTTTTGTCAGACCCTCGGATCTGTGTCTTGTTTCATTTTTTCCAAAACACACTTCCATTTTTGTAACCGCTTAGTCAGATTGTACCATAAACGTTTTCATAAGACAAATGAATTTGTATATTTTCCAAATTATTTGTTTTTATTTATATTCTTTTCATAATAATTGGAACAATTTTCTCATTTTGTCCCATTGCAAAATTGCAGCGTTCACCTTGCTTCTTATTTTTTGAAAAAAACTGCGGTTTTATTCCACACATACTGCCGTTTTTTCTTTCCAACCGGAAAGCTGATAGCTTACCTCATAGTGTCCCGGCTCCAGCAGGTATCTACCGTTTTCTTCTGATCCGAGCACTTCTGCAACCGCTTCTTTTTCACTTTTGGCAACCATTGGAAGTACGGCCTCTGCGGTACAGTCGAACGGAACATCCATGGTGATGGTCACGTGCTCTTTGTCGGAAAGCTCCCAGCGAATGCTGTACATTCCCGATGCAGAATCATATTTTGCCTCTGCATACCTCAAATCCCAGTTCAGCGTCGGTGCAAACTGTACGGTCCTGACACCCGGATGGGATTCCATCGTGTTGATGCCGGCAACGTGACGGAACATCCATTCCTGGATGGAGCCGTAAGCATAATGGTTCATACTGTTCATACTGATGCCGGAAATCGTACCGTCCGCAAGAAGGGAATTCCAGCGTTCCCAGACGGTAGTTGCACCAAGCTTAACCTCATAAAGCCAACCCGGAAATTCCTCGTTCAGCAACAGTTCGTAGGCAAGATCATTCATGCCGTTGTCGGTGAGCACATTGTTCAGCAATGGTGTTCCGACAAATCCCGTCTTCAGTTTGTGGTTACTCTGCTCAAACAGCTTCAGAAGCTGCCGTTTTGTCAGCTCTTCGTTCTTTGACAGATGGTATTTCAGCGTCAGCAGCAGCGCCGTCTGTGTTTTGATGCAGCAGCGGCCTGTTGCGCTGTAATATTCTTCCTGTACCACAGCAAACTGCTCCTCGGACAGCTTCTGATACTTCTCCTGCTCCTCGCGGTATCCCAGCACACCGGCCGCTTTTGCCACGATTCCTGCGCTGATCGCATAATACAGGTTTGCAATAAACTCCTCGTCCGTTGCACCCATGACCTGCTCAGCGCCCTGCACCGGATTGTCAAGCGCCAGCCAGTCGCCAAAGTGGAATACATATCTCCAGCCATGGTTGTCCCCATCCACTTTCGTGATGTAGTCCACCCACGATTTCATGCTCACAAACTGATCTTCCAGAATGCTCTTGTCCCCATAAAACAGATATAGATTCCACGGAATGATGCACGCCGCATCGCCCCAGACACACGCTGCATCCTCGATGCCGCACGATGGCACCACATGCGGCACCTTTCCGCCGAGCACGCTCTGCTCTTTTGCCATGTCGTACAGGTATTTTGCATAGAATGCATACGTATCTTCGAGATACATCGCCGTCGGCGAGAACACCTGCGCATCACCCGTCCATCCCATGCGCTCATCACGCTGCGGGCAGTCGGTCGGAACATCCACAAAATTGCACTTTAAGCCCCAGCGCACATTGCTGATGAGCTGATTGACCAAATCACTTCCTGTTTTCATCCAGCCTGTCGCTGTGATGTTGCTGTAATAAGAAAGACCCGTGAAATCCTCTTTTTTCAGATCCGGAATGCCTTCGATCTTCACGTAACGGTAGCCGTAGAACGTAAAATGCGGCACAAGATCCATTTCGGTACCATCGGAAATATAGATGTATTCGGATTTTGCACTCCGCAGATTGTCATTGTAGAAATTGCCGCGTTGCAAAATCTCACCTGTCTGAACATGAATTTTGGTTCCTGCCGGCACGTTGACATGCAGCTTGAAAATTCCCGTAAACTCCTGCCCCATATCGAAGACCAGCTCGCCGGCCGGAGTATGAAGCAGTTCTTTAGGTTCAAACGTCTCATGAATCGTCACCGGAAGGCTCATGCGTTCCGTCAGTTCTCCTTTTGGTGCCTCACAAAAAACCGCCTTCTCCAATGGCAGTTCCGACAGCGTGTCGTCCCGGTGCTCACCGTCGTAAAGATTCGAGAATGCAATTTTACTGCGCCGCACCTGCCACGATTCATCCGTGCCAATCACCTCTTCCGAACCGTCCGCATACGTCAGATGCAGCTCCGCAATCAGCTTCCACTCATTGCCGTAAAATCCCTTGTCCTCAAACGCACTGAATCCAAACCGCGCCTTGTACCAGCCGTTTCCAAGCAGCACACGGAGCATTCCCTGTTTTGAAACCTCCTCTGTCACATCATACGTCTGATACTGTACCCATTCATTGTAATCATTGCTGTACGGCGTCAGGTACTCATCCCCGACACGCTTCTCATCCACATACACCTCATACAGTCCAAGTCCGCAGACATACAGCCTGGCCTTCGCTACCTCTTTTGCCGGAACAATTTCTTTTTCAAAATATGGATGACGGTTCTCCTTACTGTCACAGGAAATCCATTTTCCTGTCCATGCTTCATTCCGTTTTCCGGTCTCAAAAAACTGTACTTCACTCACCGCCGTCTCCCCGGCATCACTGCCCGCTTCCACGTTCCAGTAATACCGCGTTCTCGGCTCCAGATCCAGCTTCACCGGATAGAAAAGACTGCTCGCCTTATCATCCTCTCCGGAATCAAACAGCAGATGCTCCATCGCTGCATCCGATGCTACACGGATTCTCGCATAGCTCTGTTTTTTTTCCTTCCGCGTCTTTCACTTTCCAGGAAAAGACCGTTCTCTCCATCCGGAATCCCCATTGGATTTTCCAGATGATTCACCTGTGCGTGATAAATTTCA
>ENA-OQCZ01000157-OQCZ01000157.1-human-gut-metagenome-genome-assembly--contig:-NODE-157-length-24982-cov-8.022933_pt1 | contig 24982 bp, 18 predicted proteins | sample MGYA00242505_ERZ504594 | MGnify/ENA primary metagenome ERZ504594 (study PRJEB26092, sample SAMD00036329) | human gut metagenome | host: Homo sapiens | study: EMG produced TPA metagenomics assembly of... | reverse complement strand
ACTTGAGCATGTAAGCCAAGTAGTCAACTGGACAAAGTCATTGATACCAACAATCTGAATGTCGCTACGAGTCTGAGCAAGCGCGGAATACGAAATCGGCCGATACGACCGAAACCGTTTAATACCTACTTTAATCATAATTTTTAGTATAACTATTAAAATGGTTAATCATTCTAATTAGTCTTACAAGGAAGGGCGGATGCTTCTGCGGCTCTTCCCCTTTTGCACCGCAAAGATACAAAATGAATTTTTGTTTCAAGCTAACAAGTTTCGTGTAAAAAATCACAAGGAAAGCATCTTTTTGTAAGCCTTTTCTCTCGGCCGCCTCTGAATGGGCGCACGATTGTCAAGTAGACTTATGAGAATATGGGGTTTCATGGCTAAATTTGGCGTACGAAACTCTAAAAACGCGGAGCACCTTATAAGAGTATTCATCACACACAGCCTGGCCACCGCTCGTGCGCCGTAGCTTTTCCGAACAGTTTTTTAATCACCCCACCAGACATTTCCAAAGAATATCACAATATTTCTCAGAAAAAATAAGTATTTTTGCTCCTACAATACATATTATCCCTTTCAAGATGCAACAGAAAATCATTATCCTCGATTTCGGTTCGCAAACCACGCAGCTCATCGGCCGCCGTGTACGCGAACTGGACACTTTCTGCGAAATCCTTCCATACAACAAGTTCCCGCACGATGACCCGTCGGTTATCGGCGTGATTCTGTCGGGCTCTCCCTACAGCGTCTACGACCCTGAAGCCTTCAAGGTGGACTTGTCTGAGATTCGCGGACGTCTGCCCATTTTAGGCATTTGCTATGGTGCACAATACATGGCACACACCTATGGCGGAAAGGTGGAACCAGCTGGCAGTCGCGAATATGGCCGCGCCAACTTGACGGAGTTTGATCATGCAAACCCGCTTTTCGAAGGGTTTGACGATAACTCACAGGTATGGATGAGCCACGGCGACACCATCACTGCCATTCCTGAAGATTTCCACTGCATTGCCTCCACCTCTAAGGTACGCTATGCCGCCTACCAGGCCAACGATGAAAAACTGTGGGGCGTTCAGTTCCACCCAGAAGTATTCCATTCTCTTCAAGGCAGCCTCTTACTGAAGAACTTTGTGGTCAACATCTGCGGTAGCCGTCAAGACTGGAGCGCAGCTTCTTTTGTGGACACAACCGTTGCTGAACTCAAGCAACAGTTGGGCAACGACCGCGTAATCCTCGGTCTTTCTGGTGGCGTTGATAGTTCGGTTGCTGCCGTATTGCTCAACCGCGCCATCGGCAAAAATTTGACCTGTATCTTCGTTGACCACGGCATGCTCCGCAAAAATGAGTTTCGCGATGTGCTTCACGATTACGAGTGCCTCGGTCTCAACGTCATCGGCGTTGATGCTTCTGCGAAATTCTTCAAGGAGCTGGAAGGCGTGACGGAACCAGAAAAGAAACGCAAGATCATCGGCAAGGGATTCATTGACGTCTTTGATGCCGAAGCACAAAAGATAACCGACGCCAAATGGTTGGCACAGGGCACCATCTATCCCGATCGCATCGAGAGCCTCAACATCACTGGCAAAGTCATCAAGAGCCACCACAACGTGGGCGGCTTGCCCGAGAAGATGCACTTGCAGCTCTGCGAACCGCTGAAATGGCTCTTCAAAGATGAGGTACGCCGTGTTGGCCGCCAGCTTGGCATGCCGGAGCACCTCATCACGCGCCATCCGTTCCCAGGTCCTGGCCTTGCCGTGAGAATCCTCGGCGACATCACGCCAGATAAGGTCCGCGTGCTCCAGGATGCCGACGATATCTTCATCCGCGGTCTGCGCGAGTGGAAGGTGAAAGACGAGAACGGCCAGGAAGACTCCTTATATAATAAGGTATGGCAAGCTGGCGTTGTTCTCCTCCCCATCAAGAGTGTCGGCGTAATGGGCGATGAACGCACCTACGAGCGTGCCGTTGCATTGCGTGCCGTCACAAGCACCGATGCCATGACGGCCGACTGGGCCCACCTCCCTTATGAATTTATGGCGAAGGTGTCAAACGACATCATCAACCACGTCAAGGGTGTCAACCGCGTATGCTACGACATCTCTTCAAAACCGCCTTCAACTATCGAGTGGGAATAAACGTCCCCTTAAAACCCTAACGAGCAGAGACAACCACGCTCGGAAACAGAATAATCCCTCCGCATTCCTATGGATTTGCGGAGGGATTTTCGCATAGTTAAGTAGGTGTTCAAAATTAGTTCCTGCATGGATACTATAAAATAATTTTGAATACCTACTTACGCAAAGACAGAGGGCGCTCTGGGTTCAGAGCGCCCTCTATTTAATGGCTCCGCAATCAATAAGCGAAAAGCGGATACTGCTTCATCGTTTCGTTGACACGCTGACGAACAGAGGCGATAACCCTTTCGTCTTCTGGAGCGTTGAGCACTTCCTCAATCATCTCAGCGATTTCAACCATTAAGTCTTCCTTGGCACCACGCGTGGTGATGGCAGGAGTGCCAAGACGGATGCCCGAAGTCTGGAATGCAGAACGGCTATCAAACGGCACCATGTTTTTGTTGACCGTGATGTCGGCTGCCACCAAAGCGTTCTCCGCCACCTTTCCCGTCAGTTCTGGATATTTCGAGCGAAGGTCAACCAGCATAGAGTGGTTGTCCGTTCCGCCGCTGACGATGGTGAAACCACGCTTCATCAGCTCATCGGCCAAGCAGGCGGCGTTTTTCTTCACCTGTAAAGCATACTCCTTAAACTCGGGTTGAAGTGCTTCGCCGAAAGCCACAGCCTTGGCGGCAATGACATGCTCGAGCGGACCGCCCTGAATGCCGGGGAACACCGCACTGTTGAGCAACTGGCTCATCATCTTGGTAACTCCCTTTGGCGTTTTGAGACCCCACGGGTTTTCGAAATCCTTGCCCATCAAGATAATACCGCCACGTGGACCACGCAAGGTCTTATGAGTGGTGGAAGTGACGATATGGGCATATTTCACAGGATTGTCAAGCAACCCCGCAGCAATCAGTCCGGCAGGATGCGCCATATCGACCATAAAGATGGCACCCACCTTATCGGCAATTTCGCGCATGCGTTTGTAGTCCCATTCACGGCTGTAGGCCGAACCGCCGCCGATGATCATCTTCGGCTTGTGTTCGAGCGCCAAGCGCTCCATTTCATCATAGTCCACACGTCCCGTCTCACGGTTCAGATTGTAACCGATGGGGTTATACAGGATGCCCGACGTGTTCACGCGCGAACCGTGAGAAAGATGACCACCATGATCAAGATTAAGCCCCATAAAAGTGTCACCCGGTTTCAACACGGCCAAGAACACGGCAGCATTGGCCTGCGCTCCCGAATGCGGTTGCACATTGGCATACTCTGCATCGAAGAGTTTCTTGATGCGTTCAATGGCGAGCGTTTCAACTTGGTCGACAACGCCGCAACCGCCATAATAGCGCTTACCAGGATAACCCTCGGCATATTTATTGGTCAGCCAAGACCCCATGGCACGCATCACCTCGTCGCTGACAAAGTTTTCCGACGCAATGAGTTCAATACCGCGCAACTGGCGCTGGTGCTCTTGCTCAATGAGCGTAAAGATTTCTGTTTCCTGTTTCATGGTTCATCTATTTATGTGGTAAATATGTAGGTTCTAAGTAGGTGTCTGAGAACATCCCCAGCATTACTAAAAAACACTCCCGCTGTTGGAAAGAAAGCACATGCGCCATAGCATACCGATGATCGGCACGCCATGGCGCATCTTTATTTCTTATCAGCTGTTCACGAGTTTCACGTGTTCCAAGTTCTGCTCCTTCTCGCAATAGTGGCACCGTATCACGCCAGCCTCGCGGTCTTTCACATGGAAAAGCGTCGGCATAGGTTCGTTGTTGGTGATACACTTCGGATTGGCGCACTTGACGATACCCTTGATATCTTCGGGCAAAGTCACGCATTTCTTCTCCACGACCTCAAAATCCTTGATGATGCAGAGCGAAACATTGGGCGCAACAACCGAAAGCAGATTGAGCTCGGCGTCAGAAAAATATTTGTTCGACACCTTGATGATGCTCTTGCGTCCCATCTTCTGGCTCTTGAGATTGTAACCTACCATGATGGAACTTGGTATATCCTCCAAGTGCAGCAGACGCACCACCTGAAAGAGTTTTGAACTTGGTATATGATCGATTACCGTGCCGTTCTTGATGGCGGCAACCAGCATTTCTTCTTTCTTCATAGCTGTCTTATCCTATAATTGTTTTGTCGTTAAGCACTTCCTCCAAAGAAATACCGAGAGAATCACAAATCAAAGCCTCACGGGCGAAGAGACCGTTGTGGGCCTGCTCAAAATAATAAGCATGCGGATCGGCATCCACGTCATAAGCAATCTCGTTGACACGAGGCAGCGGATGGAGGATGCGCATATTTTCGCGGGCCTTGCGGAGCATGGCGGCCTTGAGGATATAAACGTCTTTCACGCGCTCATATTCCATCAAATCCGTGAAACGTTCGCGCTGAACGCGGGTCATATACAAGATGTCGGCACCACTGATAACGTCTTCATTGAAGTCTTCGTGTTCTTCAAATCTGATACCATTTTCCTTGCAATAGAGTTTATACTCTTCTGGCATGGCCAGTTCTTTGGGCGCGATGAAATGGAAAGTAGGGTTGAAATGGCGCATGGCCATGATAAGAGAGTGAACGGTACGACCGTATTTCAAGTCGCCCACCAAATAAATATTCAGATTTTCGAGCGTTCCCTGCGTCTTGTAGATAGAATAGAGGTCGAGCATCGTTTGAGAAGGATGCTGGTTGGCACCATCGCCAGCATTGATGATGGGAACGGGCGACACCTCACTGGCATAGCGTGCAGCCCCCTCCAAATAATGGCGCATGACAATGATGTCGGCATAATTGCTCACCATCATAATCGTATCCTTCAAAGTTTCACCCTTCGAAGAACTTGTCACCTTGGGGTCTGTGAATCCAATAACACGAGCGCCGAGACGGTTTGCAGCCGTTTCAAACGAAAGGCGCGTACGCGTTGACGGCTCGAAAAAGAGCGTTGCGACGACTTTCCCGTCCAGGATTTTCCGGTTGGGATTTTTTTCAAAAGCCTGCGCCATCTCTATCAAATACATGATTTTTTCTTTGGAGAGATTGGCAATGGTGACAAGACTGTGTTTCATACCTATTATATATAAATGTTTTTGTGAATGAAACGGCTGCCACTTTTGTAAATGGTAAACCATTACTTATCCATGATTCTTTCCGACAACGACTTATGGCAAATCTGCCAAACGAAGCATTGCCGGCTCACGTAGCAACCAAGCAAAATTAAGGATTTATTTTGAGAAGGCGGCACTGTTGCGACACTTTTTTTTGCAGGTTATTTTCTCTAATTTCCTTTTGCACGTAAATATTTTTATGTTTATCTTTGCAGGTGTCGTATGACAAACCTCTAAAATTCCAATGAGTTATGAAAGAATTGAAAGGAACACAAACCGAGAAGAACCTCCAAACGGCTTTTGCCGGCGAATCTCAAGCCCACACCAAGTATCTCTACTACGCTTCAAAGGCAAAGAAAGATGGCTACGTACAGATGGGAGACCTCTTTGAAGAGACTGCACGCAACGAAAAGGAGCATGCCAAAATTTGGTTCAAACTCCTTCATGGCAATACCATACCTTCAACGGAAGAAAACCTCAAGGATGCCGCTGCGGGCGAAAACTATGAATGGACCGACATGTATGCCGGATTTGCAAAGACTGCCCGCGAAGAGGGCTTTGAAGGAATCGCAGCAAAATTCGAAATGGTGGCTGCCATCGAGAAACACCATGAGGAACGCTACCGCAAACTGCTCAAGAACATTGAAGACAAAATCGTGTTCAGCCGCGAGGGAGATGCCGTATGGCAATGCGCCAACTGCGGACACATCGTTGTCGGAAAGGCCGCTCCTGAAGTTTGTCCAGTCTGCGCCCATCCGAAAAGCTATTTCCAATTACTGGCTGAGAATTACTAACAACTGGCAACACGGCCAAAAAACCGCTGCCAACCGCTGACATAAGCAGGTGCCCGAGAAAAACACTTCGGGCACCTGCTTGCTTTACGTAGGCACGCCATCCTGCCCTGCCCTACGTTCTGCACACGGCAAGAAGCCTTTCCAAACCGCCCAAGCTCAGCCTGTTCACGGTTCAAAAAAACTCTTCGCTTTTCAGTAATGGTGAAATAATAAATTGAGCAATTTCGGCCAGCATTTTTGTCGGTTTTGGAATTTGGAAGAGGGAGCATAGCGGGCTATGTGACCGATGACAAATTTCAAAAACGGCAAAAATGCTGGGCATAAAAATAGGGGTCCTTACTCCTCTCTCCAAAATTGTTCAAGTTATTTTTTTACCATTACCCAAGATAAAACCTTGTGTCTTTTAAAGCTTCTGCATAACTTTGCATTTCCGTTTGGAGTGCCTGCTCGTATGATAAGTAGGTGTTCAGAATTAGTTTATATTGAATTGTCGTATTATTTTGTTCCTACAGCTGTCTTGAAGAAGGAGCGTAGCGGGCTACGTGACTGATGAAAGACAGTTGTAGGGGCAAAAGAATGCGGCAAGGCAATATTAAACTGGCTTATCCCTACATGGATAGTATAAACTAATTTTGAACACCTACTTATATGTCTGAAAAGAGAACCTCCACGGGAAAACGACAACCCAAGGCATACAAAATTTCTCTAAGATAACGGAACAACAAGCAGCACACTCCAATTATCAAAACACTGTAATCCAAAAAATCATGTCCACTAAGAACGCATTTTTCATGACGCTCGCGGCGGCAGCCGTTGCAACAGCGGCAAACGCCCAAAACCCAAAGGCCGGTATTTCCGGTATGGTAAAAGACTCCATCACCAACACACCAGAATCATTTGTCACCATCCGACTGGTTCGTCCGGGCACGGGAAAAGCCATTGCCGTTGTAACAAGCGATGAAAACGGGCGCTTTAACATAGGCCGCGCCACGGCTTCGGGGAAATACACCCTGGAAGTGGTGTGCATCGGCAAGCAAACGTTGCGCAGAAACGTATCTGTCACCAAAGGCAAACTGACCAATCTCGGCACGCTCCTCCTGAAGGAGAACGAAAGCATGTTGGGACAAGCCACCGTGACTGCGGAACGACGCCTCGTGAAAGCCGAAATCGACCGCGTTTCTTATTCCATGAAGGAAGACCCCGAAGCGCAGACCAACTCCTTGCTCGACATGCTACGCAAGGTGCCGATGGTCACTGTTGACGGCGAAGACAACATCAAGGTTAACGGCAGTTCGGGCTTCAAGGTTTACGTTAACGGAAAGCCCAGCCAGATGATGAGTTCCAACCCGTCGCTCATCCTGAAAAACTATCCAGCTTCTGCCATCAAGCGCGTTGAAGTCATCACCGACCCAGGCGCGAAATACGATGCAGAAGGCACCTCTGGCATCCTCAATATCGTGACGGATGCTGAAACCCGCACACAGGGCTACACCTTCTCGCCCAACGTGAGCATCAACAATCGCGGTGCGTTTGGCAGTCTTTTCGGCATGACGCAAATCGGCAAACTCACGCTCTCGCTCAATTTCGGCATGGGCAGCAACAAACAGCCACACAACCAGATGGCTTCGGAACGCGAAGCTTACAACGATGCCGTCAACCATCTTTTGCGCTCCAACGGCGAAGTCTTCGGACACGGCGTCTACAAATTCGGAAGCATCGATGCCAGTTATGAGTTTGACGAACACAACCTCTTGACCATTTCGGGCGGTCTGCACGGCTACCGCGGGAAGAACTACAGTTCTAACGACTACGCGATGACAACTGCGGATGCCGCTCCGGTGTATTCCTACAATCTCTGGAGCAGAAACGACATGGTTTATGAGGGATATAATTTCTCGACCGACTATCAGCACACGTTCAACAAGGAAGGCCAGACCCTGACGCTTTCCTACCAGATGAACACCTCTCCGAGTTCAACCAAGACGGAGACTTACTATAACGACATCGTCAATGTGCCCTTCACGCTGAAGGACCGCTATGCTGACCCCGACAGGCATTCGGCAGAACACACGGGACAGCTTGACTTCACCACGCCTTTCGGCAAACACCAGACGTTCTCCGTCGGAACGAAATACATCTTCCGCCTCAACCGCAGCAACAGTGAGGAACTGTCGCGACCGAGCAACTCGGGCAACGATTTCGTGCGCGACGAAGTCAACAGCATCGACTATCGTCACCGAACAGACATTCTTGCAGGCTACGGCGAATATTCTTTGAAACTGGGCCCCGTGAGCACCCGTGCCGGATTGCGCTACGAATGGTCGCGCAACCACGTGTCATACCCCGATGGCAAGCGCGAAACGTTCAACGCGACATTTAGCGACCTGGTGCCTTCCGTCAATCTGGCATACAGTCTGAAACCGACCGTCATGCTGAAGGCTGGCTACAATCTGCGCATCGGCCGTCCAGACATTTCATACCTCTCCCCCTACGTTTCACGCCCCACGGCGGAATCGCAGAGCTATGGTAATCCGAACCTTGACAGCGAAAAGGCACACAATTTCGAATTGGGATTCAGCGCCTTCGGAACAAAACTGAACCTGAGCACCACGTTGGGCTATTCTGTTCGCACCAACGGACTGACGGCCTACACGTTCTTGAACGACAACAACATTCTGACCACGACCTACGGCAACATGCTGCACCAGAAATCGTTGACACTGAATGCCTTCATCAACTGGACTGTGGCCAAAGGAACGATGTTTACGTTCAACTGCAACTGCAGCTACGACGACTTCAAGGCCTATCGCTACTACAACAACGAGAGCGCAACCAACAACGGATTTGGCGGATTTTTCTACGGAAGTCTCTCGCAAACGCTCCCCGGAAAGTTCAAGCTCACGCTGCATGGCGGCGGCGGTCCGAAACGTCCTTCTCTTCAAGGAAACGGAAGCGGATTCAATTTCTACGGCATGTCGATCAGCCGCTCCTTCCTCAAAGAAGACCGCTTGACACTGACGGCACAAGCCGGCAACTTCATACACCCGAAACGCACATTCCGCGAAGAGACCTACTCCAACGATTTCCGTTCTTTGAGCATGAGCGAGAACGACTTCCTGCGGTTCGGCATCGGCGTACGCTACCGTTTCGGCAGCCTCAACACGTCGGTTAAGAAGGCCAGCCGAAGCATCGAAAACAACGACGTCATCCAGCAATCGTCTTCCAACGGTTCCGACAACACTTCTGGAAGCGGACAAGGTGGACAAGTCGGCATGTAAGTTTGGATGAAAGGATAAGTCTATCCCAACCATTTCTCACCCAACAACGACAAGCAGGCCAAACCTATTTACAAAGAAAATGACACCCTATCTCGATATACAACATCTCACCAAAAGCATCGGAGACCTTGTGCTCTTCGATGATATTTCCTTTTCCGTGGCTGAAGGGCAACACGTTGGCCTCATCGCCAAAAACGGTGCAGGCAAAAGCACGCTGCTCGGCATCCTTTCCGGACAGGAAGACTACGACAGCGGCGAAATCACCTTTCGCAACGACCTGCGCGTGGGCTATCTGCAACAGACACCACACTATGACCCAGCCCTCTCTGTCATCGATGCCTGCTTCAGTCAGGCTGGCGAACTGTCGGACCTCATCAGCCGCTATGAACGCTGTCTGGACACGCCGGGAAATCCTGGACTGGCCGAACTGATTGACGAAATGGAAAGACGAGAGGCTTGGGACTTCGAGCTGAGGGCGAAGCAGATTCTGACGAAACTCGACATCACGGAGTTTTCAAAACCCGTGGGGCAACTGTCGGGCGGACAACTGAAACGCGTGGCACTGGCCAACGTATTGCTGACAGACCCCGACTTGCTCATCCTCGACGAACCCACCAACCACCTTGACATCGACATGATTGAATGGTTGGAGGGCTATTTGCGACGCAACAACAAGGCGTTGCTCATGGTGACGCACGACCGCTATTTCCTCGACCGCGTTTGCTCCGTCATCCTGGAACTTGACGGGAAATCGCTCTACGCCTACCGCGGTAATTATGAATATTATCTGGAGAAACGGGAGGAACGCATCGCCGCCACCAATGCCAACATCGCCCGCGCCAACAATCTCTATCGCAAGGAACTTGATTGGATGAGGCGCATGCCCTGCGCAAGAGGCACAAAGGCACGCTATCGCAAGGAGGCGTTTGTGGAACTGGAACAACAGGCCAAAAGACGCACCGAAGAAAGGGCGGCACGCCTCGAAGTGAAGAGCGGCTACATCGGCAGCAAGATTTTCGAAGCGGAATATGTGTCTAAATCCTTCCCGCTGGAAAACGGCGGGGAGAAAGTCATCTTGAAAGATTTCTACTACAATTTCTCACGCTACGAGAAAATGGGCATCGTTGGCGGCAACGGCGCCGGAAAGAGCACCTTCATCAAGATGCTGCTCGGCGAAGTTAAGCCCGATGAGGGCCGCTTCGTGATTGGCGAAACGGTGCGCTTCGGCTATTTCTCGCAAGACGGCATGGCTTTCGACCAGCAAATGAAGGTGATCGATGCCGTCAGACGCATCGCCGAAACGATTGATTTGGGAGGCGGTCGCAAACTGACCGCCATGCAGTTTCTAACGCATTTTCTCTTTCCGCCAGCCCGCCAGCAAGACTACATCTACAAACTCTCCGGCGGAGAACGCCGACGCCTGTATCTCTGCGCGGTGCTGATGCAGAACCCCAATTTCCTGATTCTCGATGAGCCAACCAACGACCTCGACATCCCGACGCTGCAAATTCTTGAAGAATATCTGGCCGATTTCAAAGGCTGCGTGATTGTTGTCAGCCACGACCGCTATTTCATGGACCGCGTGGTGGACCACCTGCTGGTGTTTAAGGGCGAGGGCAAAGTGGACGACTTCCCCGGCAACTACTCGCAATATCGCGATTGGAGCGAACTGAAAGAGAAGGAGGAAGAGGAAGCCAAGAAAGCCAACACACCGAAAACGGAGACCAAAGCCAACACTTGGAGGGGCGAGCAGAAGAAGCGCCTGACGTTTAAGGAGAAACAGGAGATGGCCGCCCTCGAAGTGAGCATCGAAGCACTGGAAGAAGAGAAAAAGGAAATTGAAGAAGCGCTCTGTTCCGGCACGCTCTCTGTGGACGAACTGACGGAAAAGAGCAAACGCCTGCCGCAGCTGCAAGACGAGCTCGACGAAAAGTCAATGCGCTGGCTGGAACTGAGCGAAATCGAGGGATAAAGCGGCATATCCCTGAAAGGTGGGGTGTTCAAAATCCAGAAGAATATCTGCGCGATTTTGAGTCATATAGCAAGTGGCGAAGCATGCGCACATGATAAACGAACAAAGCGCGAAAAGGAGCGCCCTGAAAGGGCAGTCAGTTCATAGCCCAGGGCAACGCCCTGGGTATCAGCGTATAAACACCTACGCCCTGTAAGGGCAAAAGTATGGGCGAACGGTTGACTTTTACTTTTGCCCTTACAGGGCGTAGGGAATGGGGACATGGTACCCAGGGCGTTGCCCTGGGCTCTGGACTTGTTGGGCTTTCAGCCCGCACAGGGCCGCAGACAAGGCTTTTTCGAACAATCTCCATCTACTTGGTTTTTCTGGATTTCCCCCCTAACCATGAGGTATAAATCCCACTCCAAAAAATCCCCTACCCCATCCACCTACTTATTTTCTGAACCCTTACACACAAACTATGACACCATTAGCAGAACGTTTACGTCCGACCACCTTGGACAATTACATCGGCCAGAAACACCTGGTTGGTGAAGGAGCCGTTTTGCGCAACATGATAGACTCCGGGCGCATCTCGTCTTTCATCCTGTGGGGACCGCCGGGAGTGGGAAAAACCACCCTGGCAAAAATCATCGCACACAAGTTGGAAGCGCCTTTCTATACGCTCTCGGCCGTCAACTGCGGCGTGAAGGAGGTGCGCGACGTGATTGACAAAGCTGGCAAAAACCGCTTTTTCTCACAGCAAAGCCCCATCCTCTTCATCGACGAAATCCACCGCTTTTCAAAATCGCAACAAGACTCTCTGCTTGCCGCAGTTGAAATGGGCACCATCACGCTCATCGGAGCCACCACGGAAAATCCTTCCTTTGAAGTGATACGCCCGCTGCTCTCACGCTGCCAGGTCTATGTGCTGAAGAGCCTGGAGAAAAACGATTTGCTGGAATTACTCAACCATGCCATCAATGACGACACGGTGCTCGAGGAACGCGAAGTGCAGCTCAAAGAAACAGACGCCCTGCTGCGCTACAGCGGCGGCGACGCGAGAAAACTGCTCAACATTCTGGACCTCATCACAGCCGCCACCCCAGAAGGGCCCATCGTCATCGACAACGGAACAGTCACGGAGCGTTTGCAGCAAAACCCATTGGCCTACGACAAAGACGGCGAGATGCACTACGACATCATCTCGGCCTTCATCAAGAGCATACGTGGCAGCGACCCCGATGCCGCACTTTATTGGCTGGCACGGATGATTGAAGGAGGAGAAGACCCCAAATTCATCGCCCGCCGCCTCGTCATCTCTGCAGCCGAAGACATCGGACTGGCCAACCCCAACGCCCTGCTGCTGGCCAATGCCGCCTTCGATGCCGTCCAGAAAATCGGATGGCCTGAAGGGCGCATCCCCTTGGCTGAAGCCACCGTTTATCTGGCCACGAGCGCCAAGAGCAACTCAGCCTACAAAGCCATCGACGCCGCCATACAATTGGTACGCTCCACCGGAAACGCCGCTGTTCCGCTGCATCTGCGCAACGCGCCGACAAATCTCATGGCGCAATTGGGCTACCACGATGGATACGTCTATCCGCACGACTATCCCGAACATTTTGCCCGCCAGCAATACATGCCCGACACGCTCCAGGGCAACCGCTTTTGGACGCCTGCCGACAACGCGCAGGAAGCAAAAATCAGGGAAAGAATGAGCAGATGGTGGGGCGATGGCGGCAAAAATACGGAAAAGTAAAACCCCACTGTAAAAAATAGGAGTTATTCTACAAAAAATAGAATCTGAAATTTCATTATAACGGAGATAAATTGTACTTTTGTCTTGCAATTGAAAACACAATTCACTTTATAAAGTAATACAACTATGGTAAATTACAAAGATTTAGGCTTGGTAAACACCCGTGAGATGTTCAAGCGTGCCATCAATGGCGGTTATGCAGTGCCAGCTTTCAACTTCAACAACTTGGAGCAGTTGCAGGCAATCATCAAAGCATCTTCAGAATTGAAGTCTCCGGTTATTTTGCAGGTGTCTAAGGGTGCCCGCAACTATGCTAACCCTACTTTGCTTCGCTACATGGCCGAAGGTGCCGTTCAGTATGCCAAGGAATTGGGCTGCAACCATCCTGAAATCGTCCTCCACTTGGACCACGGTGATAGCTTCGAACTCTGCAAGAGCTGCGTTGACCTCGGCTTCTCTTCAGTCATGATCGACGGTTCTTCACTTCCTTACGAAGAGAACGTTGCCTTGACTAAGAAGGTGGTTGAATACGCTCACCAGTTCGACGTAACCGTTGAAGGCGAGCTCGGCGTATTGGCTGGTGTTGAAGACGAAGTTTCTTCAGACGTATGCCACTACACGAAGCCTGAAGAAGTTATCGACTTCACTTCTAAGACTGGCGTTGACTCATTGGCCATCTCAATCGGTACTTCTCACGGTGCTTACAAGTTCACTCCGGAACAGTGCACCCGCGACCCGAAGACTGGCAAGCTCGTTCCTCCTCCCTTGGCATTCGACATCCTCGACGCCATCATGAAGAAACTCCCAGGATTCCCCCATCGTTCTCCACGGTTCTTCTTCAGTTCCTCAGGAATATGTTGACATCATCAACAAGTTCGGCGGCAAATTGCCTGACGCTGTTGGTATTCCTGAAGAGCAGCTCCGCAAGGCTTCTGAAAGCGCTGTTTGCAAGATCAACATCGACTCAGACTCTCGTTTGGCCTTCACCGCTGCTGTACGTAAGGTATTCGCTGAAAAACCAGGTGAATTCGACCCACGTAAGTACTGCGGTCCTGCACGTGACCTCATGGAGGAAATGTACAAGCACAAAATCACCGAAGTTCTCGGTTCTGACAACAAGCTTGCCAACCTCGACTAAGATTGCATCTGAAAATCAATCATCTAAGCCTGCCATAGTTACCCTATGGCGGGCTTTTTTTGACCCAAGCGATGATAAAGGAATCTATTGACCTGCCCGCGGCAGGCGGGAGGTTCAAGATTCAGAAGAATTAAAGGTTGATAGAGAGGCGACAGCGCCCCTGAAAGGTAGGGTGTTCAAGATAGAATATTAAATATTGACAGCAACGCCCTCGCACGGGAATTTGCACTGACCCACATAATCGTCTATTGCGGCGCCAGCATTGTAGCTCACTTTGCTCGCAAAGTGAGGGCCACGAACACGTAGCGAATATAGCCAGCGCTCTGCGGCATGACTTTATTGGATTTTTAGCCGTGTTTGGCCGCCACAATATTCGTTCCCCCTCACTTTGCGAGCAAAGTGAGCTACAGTGCTTCGCCTCAGACCTTCGCCGAATGTTCGCGCAACGCCGCAACCGCCATGCCATTTGGCTCAAAACCGCACAAAGGTTTTCCCGGCATTGACATTATCAACCTTGTTTGCCCCTGTGCCTTAAGACAAAGTCATCTACTCGCGGCCGCGAGCAGCATTACCCTCGGCCGCGGGTAGCATTACCTTCGGCCGCGGGTAGCTCTACCAGCGGCCGCGAGTAGATAATTATCATAGGCCTCGGTGGGACTTTTAAACAATTCAGGGAGAATCAATGATAGGCAAGAATATTTTAGAACATATTCAAACGCCCCACAAATCAATTTTGTCCCGAAGATATATCCTTGATTGGAAATAATTGAGTAAATTTGTCTCTTACTACATAAACAAATAAAAGCCCATATTATGAATTTCGTCATCTCAAGTTCCATATTGTCTGCACGCTTGCAAGCCATTGGCCGCGTCATCATTGCGAAAAACAATTTGCCCATTCTCGACAGTTTTCTCTTTGACATCCAAGACAAGACACTGACCATCACCGCGTCTGACAACGAAACCACCATCAAGACCTCAACCGAACTGAATGAAAGCGACGGCAATTTCAAAATTGCCATCAACGCCAAGACGATACAAGACTCCATCAAGGAAATTCCTGAGCAGCCGCTCAAGTTCTCCATCAACGAAGAAACCAAGGAAATCACCGTTTCATACCAAAACGGTCAGTATAACTTCATGGGACAGGACGCTGGAGACTACCCCACTCCGCCTGCCATCACCGACAACGTGAAAACGCTGACGCTTTCAACCGATGACATGCTCAGCGGTCTTTCACGCGCCTTATTTGCAACGGCAGAAGATGCCATCCGCCCCATTATGAACGGCGTCTATTTCGATTTCACGGGCGAGAAACTCACCATCGTGGCAAGCGACGGCCACAAACTGGCCATGAGCGAAATGAACAATGCTCAATACACGGAACAGGGTGCTTTCATCTTCCCGAAAAAACCAGCATCGCTGATTAAGAACATCCTGCCGAAAGAGGAGAAGGATGTCAATATGCAGGTGAGCGAGAAAAACGCTGTGATAAAGACAGAGAATTTCACTATGACCTGCCGTCTCATCGAAGGACACTACCCCAACTATCGCAGCGTCATCCCGCAAAACAATCCCAACCAAATCAACGTCAACCGCAATGCGCTCCTCAGCGCCCTACGCCGCGTGTTGATTTTCTCCAACGCCAACAGTGCGCTGGTGAAACTCCAAATCGTGTCCAACAGAATTGAAGTATCGAGCCAGGACATCGACTTCTCCATGTCGGCACAGGAGTCGCTGATCTGCGACTACAACGGCATGCCCATCAGCATCGGTTTCAAGGGAACGTACCTGCTCGAACTGCTCAATAACCTCGACGGGGAGGAAATCAACATCTATTTGGCCGACGCCAGCCGTGCCGGCATCTTCGTTCCCGCCATTCAACCTGAAAACGAAAAAACCATCATGTTGCTGATGCCCATGATGCTAAACGAATAACAATGAAACTGAATCTCACACGACCCATCATATTCTTCGACATCGAAGCCACCGGACTGAACATCGCGCAAGACCGCATCGTGGAACTCTGCTACATCAAGGTATTCCCAAACGGCAACGAGGCTTCTGAAACGCTGCGCTTCAACCCGGGCAAACACATCTCTGAAGAAGCAAGCGCCGTCAACGGCATTCACGACGAGGATGTGGCCGACTGCCCGTCGTTTAAGGAAAAGGCCAAAGACTTGGCAAACACCTTCCACAACTGCGACATGGCGGGCTTCAATTCCAACCACTTCGACATTCCGTTGCTCGTGGAGGAATTCATTCGCGCCGGCGTTGATTTCGACATTTCGAAATGCCGCTTTGTCGACGTGCAGAACATCTACCACAAACTGGAACGAAGAACGCTCTCGGCGGCCTATAAGTTCTATTGCGGAAAAGATTTGGAAGAGGCCCATACGGCGCTGGCCGATACGAAGGCCACCTACGAAGTGCTTCAAAACCAGCTCGACCGATACCCAGATGATCTGAAGAACGACATCGCCTTCTTGGCTGAGTTCTCACGCCGCAACAACAACGTGGACCTGGCGGGCCGCATCGTTCTCAACGAACAAAAAGTGCCGGTCATCAATTTCGGCAAATACAAAGGCCGTCCAGTGATGGACGTGTTGCGACACGACCCAGGGTATTACGCATGGATCATGCAAGGTGATTTCCCGCAAAACACGAAACAAACTTTCATGCGGTTTAAACTTCAACTGCTCTGACCGTTTCCATTCACGATTCGAACTAACAAATATGCAACAAGATAAGTCTCTCAAAGGCAAACACATCGTTTTGGGCATCACCGGAAGCATCGCAGCCTATAAAGCCTGCACGCTCATCCGCCTGCTGATAAAGGCCGGAGCGGAAGTACAGGTGGTGATCACGCCCGCAGGAAAGGAGTTCATCACGCCGATTACGCTGTCGGCGCTCACCTCGAAGCCTGTTATCTCGGATTTCTTTGCACAACGCGATGGCACCTGGCACAGCCACGTGGCTCTCGGACAATGGGCCGACGCCATGATCATCGCTCCTGCCACGGCCTCAACCATCGGGAAAATGGCCAACGGCATTGCCGACAATATGCTCATCACGACTTATCTCTCGATGAAAGCTCCAGTGTTTGTTGCACCAGCCATGGACCTCGATATGTTTGCCCACCCAACGACCACCGAGAACCTGCAAAAACTCAAACGCCACGGGGTGTCGGTCATCGAACCTGCAACGGGCGAACTGGCCAGCCATCTGGTGGGCAAGGGACGCATGGAGGAGCCTGAGGAGATTTTCAACCATCTGCAACGTTTCTTCCAATGGAGCCAACGCCTGGCGGGAAAGAGAATCCTCATCACGGCAGGCCCCACCTACGAGCGCATCGACCCGGTGAGATTCATCGGTAATTTCTCCACGGGAAAAATGGGCTTCGCCTTGGCAGAGGTATGTGCCCAGGAGGGAGCGGAAGTGGAACTGGTGGCTGGGCCTGTTTCTCTCAAAGAAAACCACCCGAACATCCACCGAACGGACGTTGAAAGCGCACAGGAGATGTATGAAGCGGCCAAGGCGCTCTATCCAGATGCCGATGCGGCCATTCTCTGCGCAGCCGTGGCTGATTTCACACCGGCTGAGGTGGCCGACGAGAAAATCAAGCGCAAAGGCAACGACTTGAACATCCAGCTGAAACCGACGCACGACATCGCGGCCTCGCTGGGACAAATGAAGCGCGAGGGACAACGCCTCGTTGGGTTTGCCCTTGAAACGCAGGCGGAACAAGAGAATGCAACGGCCAAACTGCATAAAAAGAATTTCGACTTCATCGTGCTCAACTCTCTCAGGGATGCTGGAGCTGGCTTTGCGGTCGACACCAACAAAGTGACCATCCTCTCAAAGGATGCCTGCCAGGAATATCCCTTGAAGAGCAAAAAGGAAGTGGCACACGACATTGTGAATTGCCTATGCGATTTATTCTGATTTTTTCTTTCTGCTGCTCGCTCTGCCTGCTGCGCCCTATGGCGGCGGCAGCACAGGAACTGAACGCCAACGTCACGGTCAACCACCAACAAATTCAGCAAACGAGTACGGGTGTTTTCGAAGCACTCGAAACGGCGCTGAAGGCGTTTATGAACGAACGCCAATGGACGAACCTGCAATTCAAACCGCAAGAACGCATCAACTGCAATTTTGCCATCACCGTCACAAAATACAAGGACGGCGATAATAGTTTTGAATGCAAAATGATGGTGCAGAGCTCACGCCCTGTTTTCAATTCCAACTATAGCACCACGGTGTTCAACACGCAGGACGCGAACTTCAATTTCACTTTTCAGGAATACGACAAACTGGAGTTCCGAACGGACGTGATTGACAACGACCTGACGGCCATGATGGCTTATTATGCCTACCTCATCATCGGTCTCGACATGGACACGATGGCGCCTGAGGGCGGTACGGACTACCTGCGAACAGCACAAACGATTTGCAACAACGCACAGACGCTGACGAAATCGGCCAAAGGATGGAAGGCGTTTGACGACGGCAAAAACCGCTATGCCATCATCAATGACTACCTCGATAATGCCATGCAGCCTTTCCGACAAATGCAGTATAAATATTACCGGCAAGGACTTGACATCATGGCCGAAAGTCCGGAACGCGGCAGAGCGGCCATCACTGATGCCATCGCGCTGCTCAAGGAGGCACGGGCCAACAAGAGCCTGAGCATGCTGCCGCAACTTTTCACGGAATACAAACGCGACGAACTGGTTGGTATTTACCAAGGGAAAGGTACGGGGAAGGACAAAGAGGCCGTTTACGAAACGCTTTCCAATATCAATGCGTCGCAGAATAGTTATTGGAATAAGCTGCTGAAATAAGGAGCGTATTAAAAGGTTGGGGGGCAAAATCCAGAAAATCTCTGCACGGTTTTGAGAGCAAATAGCATGGCGGCAAAGCATGCGCACATGATAAACGAACAAAGCGCGAAAAGGAGCGCCCTGAAAGGGCAGCCAGTCCACAGCCCAGGGCAACGCCCTGGGTATCAATACATAAACGCATACGTCCTGTAAGGGCAAAAGTAAAATTCAACCATTTGCCCATACTTTTGCCCTTACAGGGCGTAGGGAATGGGGACATGGAACCCAGGGCGTTGCCCTGGGCTGCGGACTTGTTGGGCTTTCAGCCCGCGCAAGGCCGCAGACGAGGCTTTTTCCGCACAATCTCCATCTACTAAATTTTTCTGGATTTTGAACACCCCACCTCTCGGGCGCATCTACTCACCGTTACTAAAAACAAAACGGAATGCTGAAGAATCTAAAAATAAGCAACTACGCACTCATCGAGAAATCGGACATTGATTTCTCATCAGGCTTTTCTGTCATCACGGGTGAGACAGGAGCAGGAAAGAGCATCATCCTCGGTGCCCTGGGACTGCTCATGGGGCAACGCGCCGACTCGAAAGTGATCAAGGCCAACGAGAAGAAATGTGCGGTGGAAGCTGTCTTCAATATAGAAGGACTGCAACTGGAGGCCTTTTTCTCTGAACACGACATCGACTACGATGCCGAGGAGTGTATCCTGCGCAGGGAGGTCTCTTCAAACGGGAAAAGCCGTGCCTTTGTCAACGACTCTCCCGTCTCGGCAAGCACGCTGAAATTACTGGCGGCGGAGGTGATTGACATCCATTCGCAACACCAGAACCTCTTGATGGGACGCGAACACTTTCTGCTCGACATTCTCGACGCGGTGGCGAACAACCAGGAAGTGAAGGACGCGTATGCTCAGTGTTTCCACGAATGGCATGAGGCCTGCAAAGCCCTGAAACAGCTCAAGGAGCAGAGGGCGCAAGACCAGGCCAACCGCGACTTCCTGCAATTTCAGTTTGACCAACTTGAAGCGGCCAACCTGCAGGCCGACGAACAAAGCGAACTGGAGGAGGAACACCAACTGCTGAGCCATGCCGAAGAAATCAAGGGCAGCCTCTTTGAGGCGCTCAACGCCTTTTCGGAAGACGGAGGCAACATTGCAGGAAAACTGCGCAGCGCTGCACACGCCCTGAGCAGCATTTCAGGGGTGTTTGCGCAAGCGGAAGCGCTGGCGGAACGGATTGAGAGTGCAAGAATCGAACTGGAGGATGTTTCAGAGGAACTGGAACGCAACGCTGAAAACATCGAATTTGACCCTGCACGTTATCAGTTTGTTGAAGAACGCCTGAACACGATTTACGAACTTGAAAAGAAACACCAGGTTGACACCATCGCCGACTTGCTCCGCCTGCAAGAAGAACTCAACCTGCAACTCAACAACATAGAAAACGGCGACGAAATCATAGCCGAAAAGGAAAAGGCCATCGAAGGGCTCTACCAACGCTTGCTCTCGCTGGGTAAGGACATCACAACGAGCCGAAAAGCTGCGGCCAAGACAACGGCCGAAAATCTGATGCTGACGCTGCAGACGCTGGGTATGCCGAATGCCCGCCTGCGATTTGAAATCACAATGCGCACGGCGCCCGACATAAGCGGTTTCGACAACGTCACCTTCCTCTTCAGCGCTAACAAGAATGTGCTGGAACAAGATGTCACGCAGATTGCCTCTGGCGGTGAAATCGCGCGACTCATGCTGTCGCTCAAAGCGTTTCTCTCGCAACGCAAGAAATTGCCAACCATCATCTTCGACGAAATTGACACGGGTGTGTCTGGAACGATGGCGGAACGAATGGCGCAGGTGATGCAGCAAATGGCACAGAATTGCCAGGTCATCTGTATCACGCACCTGCCGCAAATCGCAGCGCTCGGACAACAGCACTACCGGGTGTTTAAGTCGGAAAACGACACGGGCACCTCAAGCCACATCACCCGCCTGGACAACGATGAACGCATCCGGGAAATTGCAAATATGCTGAGCGGAGAGGAACTGACCGAAGCGGCCATCAACAATGCAAAGGCGCTTCTGAAAAACAAGTAAGTAATGGTGAAAGGTTAAGTTGAGCAATTTTGACCTGTATTTTTGTTGGTTTTGGAATTTGGAAGAGGGAGCATAGCGGGCTATGTGACCGATGACAAATTTCAAAAGCGGCAAAAAGACAGGGCATAAAAATAATACCTTACTCTTCGAAATTGGTCAAGTTAATATTTCACCATTACTAAAAGCCAACCATAATCAACCGATATGAAAAGAATATCCCTACTGATAGCCATTCTCTTTGCAACGTTTGGCCTCAACCAAATGTCGGCACAAATTGCCGATTTGAAAAACGCCTACAAGGGTGTCGTTAAAATCATCACATATAAAGCCGATGGCACCATCCTACGCGATGGCACCGGCGTGTTCCTCAACAAAGAGGGCGACTGCGCTGCCTCTTTCGACTTGTTCAAGGGCGCCACTGCTGCCGATGTCATTGATTTCAAAGGCAACAAGAGAAAGGCTTGGCGCATCTTGGGCGCTGAGGGGTATAAATACAACTTGGTGAAATTCAGCACCACAACTGAGGGCAAGAAAAACGAGACTGAGTTTTTCGCCATCGCCCAGGCGCCGAAGGTTGGCGACACGGCACTCCTGCTCCACTACACGACCAACAAGAAGGACAAACCGACAACGGCCAGTGTCACCCAAAGCGATGAGTTTGACGAGGGACGCTACATGCACACCACTGTGGCCAACGAGGACCACAACTTCGGATGCCCCATTCTTGACGCAAACGGAGCACTCGTTGGTTTCGTACAGCAAAACGTGGAGAAGAAAGACTCTACTTCCTGCGCCATCGATGCGAATTTCCTCAACAAGCTCCACATCAGTAGCATGAGTGTTCTCAATTCTGACCTCCGACAGATTCTCATCCCCAAAGCGCTGCCAAGCGAGGAGAAGGAGGCGCTGACTTACTTGGCAATGATGAATGCCACCGACTCTGTGGCCGCCGCCACGAGCTACAATGATTTCATCACGGCCTACCCAGAAAATGCCGAAGGCTATGTTGCACGCGCCAAATTTTATGCCGCCAAACAAGACTTCGCCCGCTGCGACGCTGATTTTGAGACTGCCTTGAAGCAGGCAGACAACGAAAAGTCAACGATGAAAGCCGACGAAGTTCATAACGAACTGAGCAAAGTTATTTTCCAAAAGGCCATCTACAGCCCGAAGGTTGAATACAAAGACTGGACGTTGACCAAGGCGCTCAAAGAGGCCGAAGCTGCCTACGCTCTCAACAACCAAGGTTTCTACTTGCTGCAACAGGGACGCTGTCTGTTTGCCGATAAGCAATATAAATTGGCCTACGAAAAGTTTTTCCAGTTGGCCTCCCAGCCTACACCAAACGACGGCACCGAATGGTCGGGAAAGGCCAAGGCCGACAACTGGTTTTATGCAGCCCGCTCGCTGGAACTGGCTGGCGGCGACAGTCTGCAAGTCATCGCTTTGATTGACAGCGCCATCTCCCAATGCCAGAAACCGTACGACCAAGCAGCGGCACAATTCTTCCTGGAACGCGGCCAACGCTACCACCGCATCAATGAACTGCGCAAGGCTGTCAACGACTACAACGTCTACGAAAACACGGTCGGCCCAGCCAACCTCGGCGCTGAGTTTTATTATCTCAGAGAGCAGGCTGAACTTGGCTCGCGCATGTATCAACAGGCGCTCGACGACATCCAGTCGGCCATTCTCCGCACCCCGAACGACTTGGGTCTGCAAATCGAACAGGCCATCGTATTGCTCCGCGCAGGGCTCTACAAGCAATGTGTTGAATATTGCCAGAAACTCCTGCAAATGCACAACGACTTGGCTGACATCTATAAGATCAAAGGTATTGCCCACGGCGAACTCAAACAGAAACAGCAAGCCGTTGCCTGCCTCACAAAAGCGAAGGAACTGGGCGACGACACGGCTGACAGCTATATCCAGAAGTATAAGTAAGTAATGTTGAAAGAATAAGTTCCGCAATTTTGCACCTGCATTTTTGAGCTATTTTTGAACTTATTCGAAGGAGCAATGCGAGCATTGTGACTGAGAATAAGTTCGAAAAGAGCCGAAAAGGCAGGGGAGTACATAAATTATTACTTGCCAACGGCAAAATTGCGGAAGTTATTTTTTCAACATTACTAAGCATCTCACACAGAGGGCGGCAGACGATGAACGGAAAGCCGCCCTCACATCTTCGTCAATAAGTGGAACGGAACGGGAAACCGCCCAAAACAAATTCTGCATGAAAGATTTGAAATCACTGATACGCCCAAACATTCAAACGCTATGCCGTCAATTTGTCGACACGGAACACGCTATTGACAAGGAACACATAGCGCTCGACAGATGTGAGAGTCCGTTTAACGCACCGCTCAACCGAAAGCCTTATCCCGATGAACTCAGCCGACTGAAAACGGCCGTGGCCATCGACAAGAAAATAACACCCGAAATGATTGCGCTGAGCGTGGGACAGACAACGCCGCTGGACTTGATTCTCCGCCTTTTCTGCTCTCCGCAACGAGACAATATCATCATCCACGAACCTTCGCCACTCTCGTTTGCAAAAACTGCGGCGCTCAACGATGTTGAATGCCGCCACTGCCGCATGAACCCGCACTTTGACATCACGGCGGAACACTTGCTTAATTCCACGAACCAACGTACGAAGGCCATCGTGCTCTGCAGTCCTAACTATCCGACGGGAAATCTGCTCAACCGCAAAGAAATCATCACGCTGGCTGAGCGCTTCGACGGACTGGTGGTGATTGACGAGACATTCATTGAATTTTCACGCAGCGAGAGTTTCGCACGGCTCATCAAACGCCTGCCCAACATCGTTGTCATCGGCAATTTCTCAGCAGCCTTCGCGCTGGGCAGTCTCTGCTTGAACTATGTCGTCTGCAACGAGGAGATTGCTAAATACATTGAAATCCTGGCCGGATACGACAGCATGCCGTGCATCGTTGCCGAGACGGCCATAGAGATGTTCACGAAACGGCGCTACGACGTTGACAAGTGGGTGAAATGGATTCTCGACGAAAGAGACAAGGTCATCACGGCCATCAAAATGCTGAAACTCTGCAAGGAAATCTACCCCACTTCTGCCAACTTCTTCATGATGCGCACGGAGAACGCTCCCCTGCTGAAAAAATACCTTTCAGAACATGGGGTGAACGTCACCGACTGCAGCCGCTATCCAGGCTGCGACAACTGCCTTAACATCACCATCGGACTCACGCCCCAAAACAATACGCTGCTGGGCGCACTCAGACGATTCTGACACCCAACACCTCACCTTTCCCTGCCATGAACAAACTGAAAACGATTGCTCTACTCATGCTCTCTTTGCTGCTCTGCTTCTCCGCCTGCCAGAAGCTGGAGCTGGGAGACGAGGAAAATAAAGGCGGCAACGAAGGCGGAGGAGGCACAGAAAAACCGCCAAAAGACGATGACGACGAAAATGCCAATTGCGACACGCTGAGCATCATGGAAGCGCTTAGTTTGCCAAAGAATAAGATTGATACGGAAGTTATTCTCAAAGGCTACATCGTTGGATATATAAAAGGCACCGGACTAAATTCTGCCACTTTTGCTTTGCCCGAAAATGCGCCAAACACGAACATGCTACTGGCAGACAGTCCGCAAGAAAAACTTGCTGCAAAGATTGCCTTCCTGTCGCGCTACCCAAGGGCGGCTCTATGACAATAAGAGAAAAATCTCAACCTCTTTGATCATCCGAAATTCTTACATAAGAGAATTGCCATATACGGCGCCATCACCACCTACTTCAATGTCAACGGCATCAAGAACATCTGGGACTATAATTTTCTCCATGATTCTTCACCAGAAACGCCGCCAGACACTATCACCAATGACTGGCCCGGAATTGACAACAA
>ENA-OQCZ01000142-OQCZ01000142.1-human-gut-metagenome-genome-assembly--contig:-NODE-142-length-27687-cov-21.396517_pt1 | contig 27687 bp, 22 predicted proteins | sample MGYA00242505_ERZ504594 | MGnify/ENA primary metagenome ERZ504594 (study PRJEB26092, sample SAMD00036329) | human gut metagenome | host: Homo sapiens | study: EMG produced TPA metagenomics assembly of... | reverse complement strand
GTGCAGAATGACGGTGGCAAAACAAAAAAGGAAAAACGTCAAACGCGAGAGATTGCTCTCTCATGCGTTGACGTTTTTTCTGGTTTGTGGGGATTATTCTTCTGGCAGAGCCAAAACTTCATCTTTGACCAGTTGATTGGCCGAGTCAAAGGCTTCGATCATCTGGTTGGCTTTTGGATCTAAAACCTATTATTCAAAATGATAACACGGGGCTGTTGCACACGCCCCAACAAAAAAGACCAGAGTTATTTAGCCGATGTGTCCAGACCGCCGGAATATGCCAGCACGACCTTTTTGACTTCAGACATAGGAACTGCCTTCGTTCAAACCAACTTATATATTTTTCGATTTTCCTCGTGCAATTTCATGATTGCAGTGTCCATTATACGGGCACTTGGAAAATGTGTAAAAAGTGTTCTGTATATAGCAGCAATATGAAAGCAGTATTTCACAGCAGGGCATTATGAACCTATAATAGCAGTTGGAAATAAACAGAAAGAGGGTCTTTTTGATGGCAACGATATTTCCAAGAGAAGAAAAGGCAGAGGCGCTGTTCGGGGAGATCCTGAAAAATCCAGAAGCCTGCCACCGCCTGATGGATACCTTCAACGACTCGCTGGACATGGCAGACGTACTGGATGCGCCGGCCGTGAGTGCACAGCAGTTTGCCGCAGCACTGTTCAATGCCTACGAGAACAAGGATCTGTCTGCCTTTCTGATGGCGATCTGCCAGCACAGTATGTTTGACCTGCTACGGAACGCTGCCCTGATCCCGTTCAAATTCAACGCCGATGGTCAGCCGAACCCGGTGATCCTGACGGATGATGCCGGCGTTCTTTTGCCGAACAACAAAGTTGCCGTGAGCAGCAAAGTATACGACCGGTTCATCCGGGTGTTCCAGAAGCAGGAAAAGGTAAAAATGTACCTTGCCAGCGGCTACTGCAAGTATCATGGCTACGACGAAGGCTCGATGGATGTGGTGGAGTACCACTACAACCAGCATTTGGGGCTGCTGCTGATCTACGAACTGCCGGACACCGTGAAGCAGAAGGTAACGGAAGCGGAGGCCTACTCCACCGTCTGGGATATCCAGATGAAGCTGCAGCACGCACTGCCCCGTTCCGTGGTCTACTATGGACAGGATACGCTCAAGGACGGCGGAACCCGCTACGATGAACTTGGCGTTTTTCTGCCGCTGGAACACTTTGCCGACCGGCTGGAACGCCATGTGGAAACTGCTACCAAGATCGTTTACGGGGAGTAAATGCCCTGTAAACGAACTCCTTTTATAAGTGCATCACAGCAAAACAAAACGCAGCGAACCGTTAAAAGATTCGCTGCGTTTTGCCTTATATGAGAGAATGGAAATGCTGCACATCAGGTGCAATAACGGAAAGTCTTGTCAGTGACAATACGGGCGAAGATCAGCCCTAACGGCAGTGCCACGATGATGAGAATGGCATCTGCAAACCATGTGGCGGAGTCCATCAGAGACAGGATGCCCAGATTATAGATGGCACGGTAGAAGTACAGTCCCGGTACCATGATAACGATGGACGGCACGGTGACGGAGATGCGGGGATAACCGGCGGCGCTCTTCAGGCAGGAGGCCAGCAGTCCGGACAGCAGTGCGCCCAGAAACGCTGCAACAGCGGGCGGAAAGCCCGCAAGGCTCACCAGCTCCAGCCGGAACGTGTTCGTTACCGCACCGATAAGGGCGGCGCAGACTGCCAGGTTCCGGGGACTGTTGAACATGAGCGAAAAGCCGAACACACCGCCAAAACTTGCCAGCAGCCGGAACACGATCTCTTCCGGGAGTGTCAGGCTCAGGGCAGGGAACTGCACCGGCTGCAAATGCAGCAGCAGTGCCATGATCCAAGCCGTCATGGTTGCCACCAGAATGATGAGGACGGCGTAGGCCAGACGTTCCAGCCCGGAGCGCATATCCAGCTTGGCAAGGTCGATGCCGCTGGTAATGAACGGAAAGCCCGGAATGATGAAGAGCATGGAGCAGATATACCCCGCCTCGTGCTGCGCCGATACGGCAAACAGCACCTCGGCCAGCTTCAGCAGGATGGCATACACGAGGCTTGCTGAACAGACCGACGCCGTAATGCCCAGAAACAGGGTGAAATGGTGCTTTGTCAGCTTGCACCGTACAAAGTTGCCGATGCCTGCACCGCAGAAGGCACACAGCATTTCCACAATGCCGCCGCCCAGCAGAAAGGTGAAGCAGCTGCAGGCCAGTGCAGCTGCAAAGCCCAGTGCGATGGGCGAATACAAGCCGTGGATGCGCTCGATCTCATCGAGGTGGCTGTGCAGTTCTTCGCCGGTCATAAATTTTCCTTCCCGGTCGAAGTCGTTGACGAAATGCTCCAGTCGGTTCAGCCGGGAGGTATTCACGCCCGTGTTTGTCAGACAGAGTGACTGGGTATAACACTGGTCACCATCAAAGCAGGTGAACTCAATGGACAACAGGCCGATGTCCGCTGTTGTTGTGACTCCCAGCTCCCGCGAAAGGGTGTTCATGGAGCTTCGGACACGCCATGCGCCGGTGCCGCATTCCAGCAGCATCAGCCCGGTGCGTCCAATGACGGAGGCTTTTTCCACAAGCCCCGCCTCGGTAATGGGGATGCCCTTGCTGGCCGACGCATAGTCGTGCCAGTAAACTTCCATGTGATTTTTGATGATCTCACTTTGCCGTTGTCCCATACCGGAAAGCCTCCTTTGTGATATGGGAATGTTGCAGCCGTTTCAAGACTGCGGTGCTATTATAAGGGAAATTGCAGGGTGGGTAAAACGTATCTTGGATATGCCGGCAATGTTCGTTTGGTATTTCAAAGAAGAAAATACGTTGCGTTTTTGGCGGCTCTGCGGTAGGATAGAAAAAACACGCCGAAAGGAAACTGCCGTGACCCTTCAATAACTCCGCTATGTCACGGCTGTTGCCGGCGCCGACACCATCGAGCAGCTGGCCGAGTACATCGGTGTGGAGCCTGCAGCCCTTTCCGCTACTGTGGAGCAGTACAATAAGGTATGCGCCGAGGGCTACGACAGCGACTTTGCCAAGGACCCGCACTTCCTGAATGCAGTTGCAAAGGCTCCCTTCTACGCCCATGTCACCACCCCGAGTCTGGGCTTTGCACTGGTGACCACCGGCGGCTTTGTGACCACCAATGACCAGCAGGTGCTGAACGAGGATTATCAGCCCATCGAGGGCCTGTACGCTTCCGGCAACACCTGCGGTATGCGCTTTGGTCCCGAGTATATCACCCCGATCCCCGGCGTGAGCATTGGTATGTGCCTGACTCTGGGCCGCGAGCTGGGCAAGTATCTGGCTGCAAAGTAAGCGGCTGCCTTCGTCAAAGCCTGATCGGCTGCAGGAAAGCCCCATAAGCAATAAAAGATCCCGTCCACTTCTGGGTGAACGGGATCTTTTTTGCGTATCAGACAGGAAAAAGCGGCTCAGAGGTCGTTTTTCTCCTGCCCCAGATTGTCGGATTCCAGGACGACACAAACTATGTTGCCATTGGCGGCGTAACGCCGGAGAACATCCCGGAGTTCCGCAAGGCGGGCTGCCTTGGCGTGGGCCTTGCCAGCAGCCTGATGCCGAAGGACAAGGTCGCCGCCCGCGACTGGGATGCCTGCGCGGAATACGTGCACATGCTGCTTACAAAAGCCAAAGGCGAATAAACCGCAGAAACAGCAAGACCGCTCACCCGAAAAGATGAGCGGTCTTTTGTTGTGTGATGGGATGGCATTGCGGCCGACTCTTTAGACCATGGCTTCGCGTCATCCTGCCGGAGCAGCCGGTGCCGATGCCGTTCTGCTTTGTCTGCTGCGTGAACCACTTTCACTCCTGAAATGAACTGCATGAAAAATCAGAAGGCCCCATTCTATTGACTTTGCCTTTGCAGGGGAGTATACTCCATGTCACCAAGAATATTACGGCTATGACGAGAAAAAGTACCCGGAAGGAATGCTGCAGAGAGCTGCCGGTTGGTGCAAGGCAGTGCAGGGCATCCGTGGGAAGATCCTCTCCGAGCTTTCCGGCTGAATGGACGGTGTGCGCCCCAGTAAGCAGGAACGGCAGGCCTCCGTTATCACGGGCCGCGCGTTGTTGGACGTGCACTGAGTGGTCAGCGTTGTGCTGGCAATAAGAGTGGTACCGCAGAGGATTTTACACGCCTTTGTCTCTTACAGACCGTAGGGGACAAGGGCGTTTTATTTTGCGGATGCTTTTGTCCCAAAGCATGTCAGAAGGAAAAGGAGAAACAATTATGAAGACACTGGAAAAAGTAAGCGACTTTGTGGGCAAGTACATGGCCGCCATCGTTATTGTGGTGGCCGCGGGTGCCCTGTTCTTCCCCGGCCCGTTCAGCGTGGTAAAGACGGCGTGGGTCAATAACCTGCTGGGCATCGTGATGTTCGGCATGGGCCTTACCCTGAAGCCGGAGGACTTCAAGGTGGTGTTCAGCCGCCCGAAGGATGTGATCGTGGGCTGCGTTGCACAGTTTACCCTCATGCCGTTTCTGGCATGGGCGCTCACGCAGGTGTTCCACCTGCCCACCGAGCTGGCCATTGGCGTGATCCTGGTTGGCACCTGCCCCGGCGGCACCTCTTCCAACGTGATGACCTACCTTTCCAAGGGCGACGTTGCACTGTCCGTTGGCATGACCGCTGTTTCCACCGTGCTGGCTCCGCTGCTCACCCCGCTGCTCACCCTGCTGTATGCTGGCCAGCGTGTTGACGTGAACCCCATGAGCATGTTCATGTCCATCGTCAAGGTGGTGCTGGTGCCCATCGCACTGGGCTTTGTGGTCAATCACTTCTTCCATAAGTTCACCGAGGAAGCCGTCCGCGTGCTGCCTCTGGTCTCCACTACCGCCATCGTGCTGATCATCTGCGCCGTGGTCTCCGCCAACAGCGCCAAGATCATGACCAGCGGTCTGCTGATCCTTGTGGTGGTCATCCTGCACAATGTGCTGGGCTACCTCACCGGCTTTGGCGTGGGCAAGCTGCTCAAGCTGGACTCCACCAAGTGCCGCGCGATCTCCATCGAGGTGGGTATGCAGAACTCCGGCCTTGCAACCAGTCTGGCCGCCGCACACTTTGCACAGTATCCGCTGGCTACCATTCCCGGCGCTGTGTTCTCCGTGTGGCATAACATTTCCGGTGCGATCCTCGCCAACTTCTTTGCCCGCACAGCAGAGAAGAAGGATTGATCTTTCATAACACAACAAAGCCCCCGGCAGGCGCAAACCTGCCGGGGGCTTTGCTGTGCCTGCGGGCCGGGCAACTGCAACAGAACCGGCACAAATCATGCTTTTCACGCTGCTTTTAGGGCGATTCACGCAGGTTTGCTTCCAAAATCCGGTAAAGTGTGGGATAATCAAGATACTGTAATATATACCCCCCCCGTAAAAATGCGAGGGGAAAAAAGGAGGTTATACCATGAAACAAGGCAAACTTATCCGGCGTGCAGTATCGGCGGCGCTGGCCGGATGCATGATGTTCACCCTTTCCGCTCCGGCGCTGGCTGAGAGCACCGATGCGCTGATGCAGCTGAGCATGACTCGCCGCAGCGCCGTGAGCGTGCTGGACGCGGAGAACAGCGGAACGGATGCTAATGCGTCTGTTGCTACGAAGTATGGCATTACCATTGAAATCTATGGCAGTGGTAAGGTGGAAGTTGACAGCAGTAATTGCAACAACATTCTTGGCTTCCTGAAGTATGATCCTGATAAGCAAAAGTTGACCCTGCTGAATCCGAGTGCCGACGCAGTCCATTATCTGACCATCGATGCACCGAACACGGACGTGGTGCTGGAATCCACAAATATGATTGTGAATTTTAATCTGTTGATCGAAAACGCTCGTTCCGTGAAAGTTTCCAGCACTGGTAAGTGGGCACCGGTTTATGGAAAAGTGTTCATCTACTGTGCTTGCCCTGTTACCCTTGAGCACACGGAAGCAGGCGCGGCGAATTCGGGAGTTGCAAGTGGCGGAATTGAGTTTGCCGCTCCGGTAAGTGCGAGCGATTTTGTCTACTATACCAGCAATGCAGCGGATGCAACGCCGATGGATGCGGGCACTGGGACGATTCCGGCCAGTACGGTAAATTACCTGTGCATTGTGCCGAAAGCTTCCTATACGATTACCACGGCAGACGATGCCACCATCACCGTGGATGGTAAGGCAGTGACCTCGGTCCACGAGGGCGAAAAGGTCACCGTGACCGCAGCAGGCAGAGAAAACGCAGAGTTTACAGGTTGGATTGACCCGAACGGCGTGCTGAAGCCTGACCAGCTGAAAGCAAAAGAAGTCACCTTTACCATGCCGGGCAATAACGTGACTCTGACCCCGAATTACAATGTTGTACAGGATTATGGCCTTGAGGTGGGCAGCGAGAACACTACACCAACCCGCGTTACCAGCAAAAACTGTAAAGACATTTTAAATAAGGGTGTGCTGAGTTATGACCCGACCACCCAAACGTTGAAGTCGAATGGCACACTACCAAAGTCGCTTCAAAAAATCAACGCACCCGGCAAGGATATAAATCTGGATGGTAAAGATCAGATTGCTGTGGCTGCAAAGTTGATTGTGGAGAATGCACATAATGTGAAGGTCAACAGCGATAAAATGGCTGCGATTTTCGCCAGAGATGATACCAGCACAATCGACTGCACCGGTAAGGTGGATATCCGCAGCGGCGGAGACGTGGTTGTGAATGGAAATCTGAGTATTAACAATCTCGGTGATGTTGATCTTTATGCAAACGGCAATAGTATTTCGAATAAGGCTCTTACCATTACCAGCGGTGGTAACGTGACCATTGAGAGTACCGACGGTAGAGCGGCGCAAAAACTGACGATCAACAAGGCCGAGGATGTCACCATTTCCATCAGTGATGACGAAAGAGCAGTCTCCGAAAACACCAAGATCACGGCTTCCGGCACTGTGATCCTGAAGAATACCGCAGAGGGTGGCCCTGTGGGCACTGTTGACTTTACACAGGCAGACGGCAAAAAATACGTCTACTATACCAGCGAAGCCGAGGATGCAAAGCTGATCGACCCGCGCATCCATCCGCTCCCTGATACGGTAGAAAGCAGCTACCTGCGCATTGAGCCGAGGGAGACTTACTACAGCATTACCGTTGCGAACGGCACCGCGCAGGTGGGCGACGACACCACCGGCCGGATTACTACCGCCTTTGAGGGCGAAACGGTCACCGTCAAGGCCAAAGCACCCACCGATGAGGATGCCGCCAAGGGCGTGAAGTTCCACCACTGGAAGGTGGAAGAGGGAAACATCAGCGTTGACCCGGCTGCGGGCAGTCTGGGTTCTGCGACTGAAGCAGGCACCGCAGAGATCAGCTTTGATATGCCCAAAGGCGATGTGAAGCTGACCGCCGTTTACAGCATCCCCGCTTCCGTGCTGAGGAGTACCGTTACTGTTGAGGGCGGCACGGCAAAGTCCACTCTGGGCGAGGGCAGCGATATCCCCGCAGAGATCGGCACCGAGGTGAAGATCACAGCTACCCCGTATGATGCCGAGAAATACCCCGGCATGGAGTTCGTGGAATGGGAGATCAAGTACCCCGATAGCTTCTACGAGAAATTCCCCGGTGGCATTCCGGAAAATCTGCAGCTCAAGCTGGACAATGCCAAGAGCGCGACCACGACGTTTAAGATGCCCGTTTACCCGGTCAAACTGATCGCCCACTGGTCGGCAAGCCCGGTGGTCAAACCTGACCCGGACGAACCTCTTGATGAAGACTTCGGCGTGGAACCTGCACCCATGGATACCACGGGCGGTGCAATTGCCGCCGTGGCCGTGGGCGGTGCAGCCGTCTGGGGCGGCTACGAGATCGCCACCCGCGTGATTCTGAACGGCCTCCTGCCCGAGGGCGCAGCCATCCCGGCAAACCGCGGCCAGCTGGCTCTGCTGATGTGGAACACCGCAGGCAGGCCCGAACCCGCAGGCGCACCCGCCTTTGCGGATGTGGCCGACGCTGACATGGCAAAGGCCGCACAGTGGTGCACCGAGCAGGGCACCATGGATGCCAAGGGCGACTGCTTTGAACCCGAAGGCTGGACCCCGAAGTTCAAGGTGATCGAAGTGTGGAATAAGGCATTCCCCAAGCAGTAAAACAGCAAACAGCCCCCGGCAGGCGCAAACCTGCCGGGGGCTTTGCTGTGCCTGCGGGCCGGGCAACTGCAACAGAACCGGCACAAATCATGCTTTTCACGCTGCTTTTAGGGCGATTCACGCAGGTTTGCTTCCAAAATCCGGTAAAGTGTGAGATAATCAAAGTACCGTAATGCATACCCCCCCCGTAATAATTTTCGCAAAGGAGGAACCCCTATGAAACGAAATATTTTGGCCCGGCGGGCAGCTTCCGCTGCGCTGGCAGCGTGCATGATGTTCAGCCTTTCCGCCCCGGCTCTGGCCGCAAGCACCGATGCCCTGCTCCAGCAGAGCACCGCCGCCAAAAGCGCGGTGAGCGTGCTGGACGAAGAGAACGGTATGATGGAAGAAGAACCTGCGTATCAGATGAATCTCAAGGACGGCAGCATCAGAGTCTATATTGGGGAGGATGGCAAACAGTATGCCAAGCAGGGCAATAATGAAGCTCAGCAAAAGGACGATCTGCAGATCACAACGGACGGCGGCCGGACGACCAACACCCTGACCATCGAAGGCGGCACCACTGGTGCAAAAGTCACGCTGTCCAATGTCAATATCGATGCTCCCGGCGCGGCAGTCTCGGTCAGCGGCAATGTGGAGCTGGTTATTACAGGCACCAACATCCTGCGCAGCGGCGAGAACCGCGCCGGTCTGGAAAAGGCAGACGATGACGGGACCCTGACCATCGACGGCACCGGCTCGCTGGAGGCCTACGGCGGTGATTGTGCAGCTGGCATTGGCAGTAGTTATAATAACAACGTCCGTAATATTGTCATCAACGGCGGCACCATCACTGCAGAGTGCACAGGGAGGGATGGTGCCGGCATCGGCGGCGGCCATTCTGGCAAGGCTGAAAATATCAGGATCAATGGCGGCGTGGTGACGGCCACGGGCGGCGAGTGGGGTTACGGTATTGGCAGTGGTTATAATGAATATTCGCTGTTGCCTACGACCATTACCATTACCGGCGGCACCGTGAAGGCCATTGCAGGAAAGCCCGGAGCAGCCATCGGCGCGTTGGCAAGTGCGAATGACCTGACCATGACCGGCGGCAGCCTTACCGTACAGAAATTCAAAGATAGTTGGGGCTGGATCATAAGTCCCAGCAGTACCATCGTTGAGGTGGACAAAAACAGCCTGACCGGTGCTATCACCTATTTGAACCAAGACGGCAAGGTGGAGGATACCGCAAACTGGGATATTACAGTCAATGAGACAGCTGTTAACGGTGTAAACTATAAAGATATCTTAGGTGATGGTGCCCTCTGCTATGACATTGAGAAAAAGACCCTGACGGCAAAAGAGAGGATCAATTATGTGCTGAAGGTCAGAGCGCCGGAGACGGATGTCATTTTGAACGGCGGCATCGGCGCAAGAAGTAGTTTGACGATCGGACAGCAAGGCGATTCGAGTGCTGTAGGTGCACACGATGTGACCGTTACCAGTGACCGGTATGATGCAATTCAGGGCGAGGCTGACATCAACTGCACCGGTAAGGTGAATATCCGCAGCGACAAAAGTATGGCTGTGAACGGAAGCCTGAACATTTATGATTCCAGCGAAGTGACGCTTTCTGCAGGCAGCAACGTTGTGAATGGCAGCGCAAATATCACCAGCAATGGTAACGTGGCCATTTACAGCACCGTTGGCAGAGCGGCGGAAAAACTGACCATCAACAACGCCGAGAATGTCACCATTTCCATCAGAGATGCCGCAGGAGCAGTCTCCGGAGATACCAAGATCACCGCTTCCGGTACTGTGACCCTGAAAAACAACGCACAGGGCGGCCGTGTGGGCACTGTTGCCTTTACACAGGCAGGCGGCAAAAACTACGTCTACTATACCAGCGAAGAGCCGGATGCAAAGCTGATCGACCCGCGCATTCATCCGCTTGCAGAAGCGGCAGGAAGCAGATACCTGCGCATTGAGCCGAGGGAGACTTACAGCATTACCGTGAAAAACGGCACCGCACAGGTGGGCGACGACACCACCGGCCTGACCAGCGCCTTTGAGGGTGAAACGGTCACGGTGAGCGGTAAGAACGAAAACCCGAGTGTTACAAAGTTCGGCGGCTGGAAAGTGATCAGCCCGGAAAGCTTTGAACTGACCGAAGCGCAGAAAAATACCGAAAAAAATATGACCTTCACCATGCCGGCCAGCCCGGTGGAGCTGAAAGCTTCTTATAGCTTCCCGGCACCTGTATTAGATATGCAGGTCACAGTGAAGGACGGCACGATCCGCGTCGGAAAGGGCGAAAGACAGACGGGCACGGTGTTCGTACAGCCGGGCCAGACCGTCACGATCGAAGCCAATGAGCCTGTCAAGGAGAATGAGTCGTTCCATCACTGGAAGGTGGAAAAAGATTCCAGCAAGAATATTGGCATAATTGAGGGTAGTCTGGGCTCCGAAACGGAAAAGGGCACGGAAAAGATCGTCTTTACCATGCCGCAGGACGGCGTGAAGCTGACCGCCGTTTACAGCATCCCCGCTTCCGTGCTGAGGAGTACCGTTACTGTTGAGGGCGGCACGGCAAAGTCCACTCTGGGCGAGGGCAGCGATATCCCCGCAGAGATCGGCACCGAGGTGAAGATCACAGCTACCCCATATGATGCCGAGAAATACCCCGGCATGGAGTTCGTGGAATGGGAGATCAAGTACCCCGATAGCTTCTACGAGAAATTCCCCGATGGCATTCCGGAAAATCTGCAGCTCAAGCTGGACAATGCCAAGAGCGCGACCACGACGTTTGAGATGCCCGTTTACCCGGTCAAACTGATCGCCCACTGGTCGGCCAGCGCGGTGGCCAAGCCTGACCCGGACGAACCTATTGATGAAGACTTCGGCGTAGAACCTGCACCCATGGATACCACAGGTGGCACCATTGCCGCCGTGGCCGTGGGCGGTGCAGCCATCTGGGGCGGCTACGAGATCGCCACCCGCGTGATCCTGCACGGCCTCCTGCCCGAGGGCGCGGCCATCCCGGCAAACCGCGGCCAGCTGGCACTGCTCATCTGGACTGAGAAGGGCAAGCCCGAACCCGCCGCACAGCCCGCCTTTGCAGACATCACCGATGCCGAGCAGGCCAAGGCCGCTCAGTGGTGCGTGGAGCAGGGTCTGCTGGATGCACGGGAAGGCAAGTTTGAATCGGACGGCTGGATGCCCAAGTTCAAGACCATTGAGATCTGGAACAAGGCGTTCCCCAAAAAGTAACCTCTGAGCGCTTCCTCCGTAAAGCCTCAGAATGACAGATCCCCCCGATACCGGATACCCGGTATCGGGGGGATTTTTTGCGCAGGCACGCGTGGCATTGGCGGTGGCAATCATCTCCGACATTTCAATGATCCAGTGACCTTGCAGTTTGCGCGAAACAAAAATACTCCGGCAACTTTCCAACCAAGAGAAAGTTACCGGAGTATTCCGCTTTACTTATTTGTTTTTACCAGCAGTGCCTGATACGGCTCCAGTTCCACATCCGCCAGCCAGACGGAAGTGCCCTCCGGGGTGTGATACTCGCCGCCCAGAGCGTCCAGACTGGCCCCTGCCGGGTACTCGGTAAAGTTGAACAGCCCCACCAGCGTTTCCTCACCGCGCTTGCGTACCAGCGCCAGCACGCCGGGGTTGTGGCTGTCCCATGTGGTCACCCACGCATCCGGGGCAAAGCAGGGGTCTGCACGCATTTGGCGCAGCTGCTCCATGCCCTGCCACAACTTGTTTTGCAGCGTGCCCTTCCGGGTGCGCTGCTTTGCGTCCTCCCAGTTGAATTTGCTGCGGTGCAGATTGCGGCTGTCCTCCACACGGTCAGGGTCGTTTTTGTAATCCCAGCCATTGAGTTGTGCGATCTCATCGCCGCAGTTCAGCATGGGGAAGCCCTGCAAAAACGCCATAGCAGTGTGCAACAGCAGGTCGCGCTTTACGGCGTAGTCCAGTGCGGTTTTATCGTCCTTTTCCAGTGCCTGTTCGATACCGCACAGGCTTGCGGTGGTGCCGCAGCTCCGGGCATCGCCGGTGGCGGGGTCGTAGTTGTACAGCTCACCCTTTGCCCAGCTGCCGGGGAAATTGCCCTCGTAGAAGTGATACAGATATTCTTTGTGCTTTTGCGGGTCAATGCCAAGCCGTTTCTCCACCGCCTCGTCCAGACCCCAGCCGATATCATCGTGGCAGCGCAGATAGTTCACGAACCAGCAGTTGTCCGGCAGGGCATGGAGGGCATCCAGCTGCGCCTTCAGCAGCCGGGTATCACGGCTGGCAAGGGCACCCCACAGGTTGACCATGGTGGACACGTTGTAGAGCATGTGGCATTCCGGTTTTTCCGGGGTGCCGAAGTAGGCGGCCAGCTCCTTGGGAGCCATGACCACCTCGCCCTTGAGGATGACCGCCGGGCAGACGCATTCCAATACCATGCGCAGCATCCGCACGATGGTGTGCACCTGGGGCAGGTTGCGGCAGGTGGTGCCCAGCTGCTTCCAGATATAAGGCACTGCATCAATGCGGAACACCTCTACGCCCAGATTTGCCAGATGCAGGATGCTCTTGGTCATGTCCACGAACACCGCCGGGTTTGCGTAGTTCAGGTCCCACTGATAATCGTGGAAGGTGGTCAGCACCCACTTGTGCATCTCCTCACACCATGTAAAGTTGCCGGGTGCGGTGTTGGGGAACACCTGAGGCACCGTCTGCTCGTACTGGTCGGGGATGGTGCGGTCCTCGTAGAGGTGGTAATAGGCCTGAAACCACGGGTCTCCTGCCTTTGCCGCCATCGCCCAGCGGTGGGTGCTGGCGGTGTGGTTCATGACAAAATCCAGACACAGGCTGATGCCGGCTTTCCGCAGCTCCCGGGTCAGGTTTTCCAGATCTTTGTTGGTGCCAAGGGCCGGGTCTACGGTGTCGAAATCCTCCACCGCATAGCCGCCATCGTTGTGGGGATGGGGCATCTGCAGCAGGGGCATCAGGTGCAGATAGGTCAGCTTCTGCTCCTTGAGGTAGGGCAGTTTCTTTGCCAATTCTTTCAAATTTCCGGCAAAGAGGTCGGTGTACATGGTCATGCCGAACATATTGCCCCGCTTGTACCACTCCGGGTCGGCAGAGCGTGCCTTGTCCAGTGCTTTCAGCTCGGCGCTGCGGGCGTTGTAGGCTTCTGCCATCTCCCGCTCCAGAACCTCCAGCCCTTCCCGGTTGTGGTACAGTTCCATGAACAGCCATTCCAGCTCGTCCTTGTGCTTGGCAAACCGGGACTCAAATTCCTGTTTTGCTGCCATGGTTCAGCCCTCCACTTCCGCAAGGGTGGGCATGGCGGGGATAGCACCATGTCGGCTGGTGGTGATGCTGGCCGCTTTGTTGGCAAAAGCCAGAATGCCTTCCAGCTTGTCCACCGTCAGGGTGTCCAGCTCCTCCTTGCAGAGCTTGGACAGAGCAGCCCCAAAGAAGGTATCGCCTGCGCCGTTGGTGTCGCCTACCTTGCAGGGAACGCCTGCCACATGGCCGGTTTTCTCCCCAAAGCGGTAGAATACGCCGCTTGCACCCAAGGTGACGAAAATCAGCCGGATGCCGTTCTGTGCCAGTTGTGCCGTGCCGCTTTCACAATCGGTGGTTCCGGTGAGCAGGGGAAGTTCTTCATCGGACACCTTCAGGATATCCACCAGCGGCAGGGGAGCTTTCATCTGTGCAATCGCATCCTCTTTGTTTTTCCAGAGGTTTGCACGGTAATTGGGGTCGTAGGTGATGGTAGCACCCAGCTTTTTGGCGCGGGCGGCAGCATCCAGAGTAGCGGTGCGGGAGGGGTCAGCGGTCAGGCTGACAGAGCCGAAGTGGACGATTTTCGCAGCTTTCAAAGCCTCGTCCGAAATGTCCTCCTTGCACAGCATCACGTCAGCGTTTGCGCTGCGGTAGAAGCTGAAATCCCGCTCGCCGGTGGCATCCACCGAGACCACCGCCATGGTGGTGGGGTGGTCTGCATCCACCGCCATGCCGGAAACGTCTACCTTGTTTTCTGCCAGAACCTCTTTCAGGTAGCGGCCAAAGGCATCCGCACCCACCTTGCCGATAAAGGCGGTCTGTGCGCCCAGTCTGGAAGCAGCCACCGCCAGATTGGCCGGTGCACCGCCGGGGTTTGCGGCAAACTGAGGAATGCCGCGCGCATCCTTGCCGGTCTGGGTCAGGTCGATCAAAACTTCACCAATCGTTAAAATGTCCATGCGTTTTCTCCTTATTTTATAAGCTAAAACCCAACGGTCACCGCTGGAACAGATAATGAATGTAAGCGGCTGCACGCTCCGGGTGCGGTGCATTCTGCACTACCCCAAGATAGACCTTGCCAGAAAAACCTGCCTGCCTGACAAACGGCGTGTCCGAAATATCCAGCACGGTCCCACCGGCGTTCAGACCCGACAGTGCATGGAAAGACGCATCCAGTGTCCGCAGATCGAGAAAATAATCATCTGCCAACAGTCGACCCCGTGCATATTCGTCCATCAGAACAACATCTAACCGCTGGGCACTGACTGCACCCAGCAGCTTCATCTCCGAAGCATATACATACTGCTCCTCTGCGTGTTCGCTTTCGCTGAGCAGCAAGCCGGACAGCAGATCGACCTGCTGCTTTTTGGTCAGACCCTGTGCCTCGGCAAAGCCGGTGGTAAGCTGTTCCGTCAGATCAGACCCGGCAGTGATATTTACCAGACCAAGGTAAAGCACATCCTCTTTTTTCGTCACATGACGGTAGGCTGCATACCCGAGGATATAGACGACGATGAGCACGATCGCAATGGGCAGCTTGTAATATGCCCAGATGTGCTCCCACTTTTTGCGCCCATGGAGGGAGCGGAGCGTATCCCGGTCAGTTTTTGTCATGGTCGTATTCCTCGTGTACTGCATCAGGGTCTCCACCGATCTGATAGAGGATCCGAAGCATCAGAAAGGAGCAGAGCATGGCGCAGAAACCCATGCCCAGCAGGAATGCAGGCGTGAACACAAACACTATGACGTACCCCATGATGCCATAGATCGCCGCCATCAGCAGGGTGCAAAACAGATACCGGACACCCACGAGAAACGCTGTTTTCAGGATGCCGAAGGTGGTGTTTTCAAACCGTGCCAGCAGAGGAAAGGCATACAGCAGAACGATGCCGTACAGAATTGCCGCACCAATAAGCACTGCAGTGAGCAGCGTCCAGAAAATGTTTTCGCTCCACATTCGGCGCAGCACAAAGCCATCCGCAGCCAGGAAACTGCCGACTGTCAGCAGGATAAGCCAGAGTTTTGTGGCAGGCTTAAAATTTTCCCGGAACGCCTTAAAAAACATCCGGGTCAGACCATCGTCCCGATCTTCCGCCATTTTGAGCGTGACGTAGAACAATGCGGTCGTAGAAGCCCCTATGGTAACGATGGGCAGGCTGCACACGAGCCATAAGATGTTCAGGTAAGCACTGTAAGTCAATTTCGTCAGCACAGCAAACAGCGGCTTGTCCGTATTGCACAGGTCACGCATGGGGGTTCTCCTTTCGCTCAATCTCCTGTGGATTCGCGCAGGATCAGGTTGGTTTCCGTATAGACGGTGCGATAGTTCAGCGATGGCTCTTCGATGCGGGTCATAAGCAGATTGGCAGCGGTGTAGCCCATGATCTGTCCATGGATATGGATCGAAGTCAGATGGGGGGCAAAGTAGGAAGCCTCCTGACTGTCATCGAAGCCGCAGACCCAGATATCATCGGGAACCGAATACCCCAGCTCATTCAATGCCTTGACCAGATCCATGGCAACAAAGTCATTGGCGCAGACAAAGGCATCCGGCATCGTTTTGAACCGACGTATGGTTTCGTACAGGGATACCGGATAGTTCTGCTGTCCAGATGGCATCGCACAGGTGCTCAGGCCTTCTGTCAGACCAAAGTACTCCACTGCATCCTTATAAGCCATATAACGCTCAAAGAAGGACTGACAGTGGTTTTTATCCCCCGCAAAGCTGATGCGTTTTTTGCCGCGCTGGACCATGTGGGCCACCGCATTCTGGACCTCAATGCGGTTTTCCATATAAAGGCGGTCGGCTTTAAGGGGAGGACGCATATCCATCACAGGGGTGTCTACAAACAGCAGCGGAACATCCAGATCGCACAGCATCTGTGCATAGTCATAGTCGAATACTTCAATGCAGATGATGCCGGCTGTGCGCTCGATATTGAGAGAAGATGGAAGCTTTTTCTCTTTCAGCTCTATGGGAGAAATGCGATGAATGGTCGTGCAGCTATGCAGATGCTCGATTTCCGACTGGAAACGATCCAGCATCATGGAGGAAAAGTGAGAGCTGCTCAGAAACTGGGTCGTCAGCATGGCGATCTCCCGTTTGTCACTCGGCAGAATGGAATGCTCTGCTGCTTTTGCAGTGTCTTCCTGAAACAGCGGCAGATAGGCAAACTGCTTATAGCCCATTTCGGCGGCTTTGCGCAGGATCTTCTCCCGTGTGGCATCTGCCAGCACACCGGTGTTGTTGATGGCCTTTGAAACTGTGTTGCGGGAAAGCTGCAGTTCGTTTGCAATATCCTGAATGGTGACTTTGGTTGCCATAAGTCATCCTCTTTCTTTATAAATAGGAGCGGGTGTTCTTTCTTTTATAGATAAAGTCTGGTGACGGATCTTATTCTTTGCGACTCCAGTATAGTGCAAATGCACAAATTAGTCAAATGCAAAAATGCAAATCATCATTTTGCATATTTGCGCACTTTTGAATTTGTGCATCTGTACAAATCCACAATAATTTTTGATGTATACCATGAATTATCGTTGACATTCGCTTGCTTGGGTGGTATAAATAAATCAAAGGATTTTACATTTGCACAATCGAAACGAAAAAACGTAAAATTCAAAGGTGCAAATGTAAAGTGCGAATCAAACGGCAAGCAAATCAAAAAGGAGGAGAATGATTCATGAAAGCAAAGACGGCCTCGCCGGAAACGGCTGTGCTGACAGCAGAACGCAAGCTGCACAACACATGGGTCTACATCAAACGGCATTGGCAGCTTTACCTGTTGTTCCTGCTGCCTGCCGTGGCGCTGACGCTGGTGTTCAAGTACGCTCCCATGGGCGGTGTGCTGATCGCGTTCCAGAAGTACAATCCCTTCAAGGGCATCTGGGGCAGCGAGTGGGTAGGCTTCAAAAACTTTACCCGCTTCATGTCCTCGCCGGACTTCCAGCGCTATCTGATCAACACCCTGAAGCTGAGCGTCTACGGTCTGCTGTGGGGCTTCCCGATCCCCATCCTGCTGGCATTCCTGCTCAACCGTATCGAGAGCAAGAAGATCAAGCAGAAGGTGCAGCTGGTGCTGTATATGCCCAACTTCATCTCGGTCATCGTGCTGTGCGGCATCGTCCGGGTGCTGCTGAGTGTCACTGGTCCGGTGAACGGCCTGCTTCACACCAGCATCAACTTCATGACGCTGCCGGAAGCGTTCCGCCCCATCTACATCATCAGCGGCATCTGGCAGGGTGCCGGCTGGGCATCCATCATGTACACCGCATCCCTTTCTAATGCCAGCAAAGATCTGAAGGAAGCTGCGATGATCGACGGCGCAAACCTGATCCAGCAGATCATGACGGTGGAGTGGCCCGCCATTAAGGATATGGTCGTTATTCAGTTCATCCTGCAGGCAGGCAACATTATGAGCATCGGTTTTGAAAAAGCCTATGCCCTGCAAACGGACCTGAACCTGAACACTGCCGAGATCATTGCAACGTACGTTTATAAAAAGGGCCTGTTGGACGGCGATTACAGCTTTTCCACGGCAGTCGGTCTGTTCAACACCGTTGTCAACGTCATCCTGCTGATTGCAGTGAACAAGATCGTTGCCAAAATGAACGATGGCAAGGGCTTGTAAGGAGGGGTTTACCATGGCAAAACAGAAAAAATCAAAAATGGCCCTCTACACCAGACAAGATAAGATCATCCTGTACTGCGGCTACGCACTTCTGGGCTTGTTCCTGCTGGCAATCATCGTTCCGATGATCTACATCGTTATCGCGTCCTTTATGGACCCGGTCACTCTGCAAAACAAGGGCATCTCCTTTGATTTCAGCAAGTGGAGTCTGGATGCTTACCAGCGTGTCGTTTCGGACAAGCAGATCTGGGTCGGCTTCAGGAACGCAGTGCTTTACTCGATCATCTTCACCATCATCTCGGTAGCTGTGACGATGCTTGCCGCTTATCCCATGTCGCTGCCGGACTTCAAAGGCAAAAAGATCTTCAACACCTTGTTTGTGATCACGATGTTTTTCAGCGGCGGTCTGATCCCCACCTACCTGCTCATCAACAATCTGGGTCTGCTGGATTCCATGTGGGCGGTCATTCTGCCGGGAGCATTCAGCGTGTGGAACATGATCATTGCCCGTACCTATTATCAAGGCGTCCCGCGTGAGCTGCGTGAAGCTGCGGATGTGGATGGAGCCAGCGAGATGCTTTACTTCTTCAAGATCCTGCTGCCCGTCTGTATGCCGGTGGTGGCAGTTCTGGCCCTGTGGCAGTTCGTGGCTATGTGGAACAGCTACTTTGATGCCATGATCTACCTGAACAGCGCATCGAAGCAGCCGCTGCAGCTGGTGCTGCGTTCCATCCTGATCCAGAGCCAGCCGGAATCCGGCATGATCGCAGATATCCAGAGCACTGCCGAACGTGCCAAGATGGCAGAGCTGCTCAAATATGCGACCATTATTATTTCCAGTCTGCCGCTGCTGGTGATGTATCCCTTCTTCCAGAAGTACTTTGATGCCGGCATCATGGCTGGTTCCATTAAGGGCTGAGGATATTCCAGAATTTTATAAGCAGGTACGCTCATCTGTTACACGAAAAAAGAAACATGAAAAAGGAGAAAATACCATGAAAAAGCTGATCTCTCGCCGCAACTTCCTCAAGGTCTGCGCTCTGGCGGGTTCTGCCGCTGCTCTGTCTGCCTGTGGCGGCGGCAAATCCACCGGCAGCGGCAATTCTGCTGCCGCAGATGTGGACGTGACCGGTGCCGTTACATTTCCGCTGTCCGAAAAGGTCACCTTTACCGGTATGACCAGCTTCCCTGTGGGCAGCGAACCCGAACCGAACAACCGCACCATCTTCAAGCGTCTGGAAGAGCAGACCAATGTGCACATCGACTGGACCGCCATCCAGTCCGACCAGTGGAGCGATAAGATCACCCTGAATATGTCCAACCCCAACACCCTGACGGATTTTGTTTTTACTGCTGATTTTACCGACAGCAATCTGCTGCGCTACGCAGATCAGGGTGTCATCCTCAATCTGGAAGACTACATTGACAACAATATGCCTTATCTCCAGAAGGTCTTTGAGCAGTACCCGGAGTACCGCACCATGTGCACCGATAGCGATGGCCACATCTGGGCACTGCCCTGGATCGAGCAGCTCGGCTCAGAAAAGACCGCCATCCAGACCATTGGCAACATGAGCTTCATCAATACCAAGTGGCTGAACTTCCTCGGTCTGTCGATGCCCACCACAGTGGACGAGTTTGAGCAGGTGCTGATTGCATTCCGTGATAACGCCGCTTCTATCAAGGCAGAGTATGGCATTGACGGCGACATCATCCCCATGTCCTGCATCGTCAACAACGGCGATCAGGACCCCAGCATCCTCATCAATGGCTTTGGCGAAGGCTACGGCGATGCTGACAAGGACCGCCATATTGCCGTTACCAATGACCGGAAAGTTATCTGTGCCGCCACCCAGCAGGGCTACCGTGATGGTCTGGACTGGCTGCACAAGCTGTATGCCGAGAAGCTCATCGACCCGGAGTGCTTCACGCAGGAGTGGTCCACCTATGTTTCCAAGGGCAAGGCTGGCCGCTATGGTGTCTGCTTCAGCTGGGATGTTGCCAACATTGACAACCTGACCGACTGGGAGCCGCTGCCTGCTCTGACCGCCGATACCCGAAATATCACTCCGCAGAACGGTTCTTTCACCAGTGGCTTTGCCCGCGGCAGATGCGTTGTCACCGCAAAGGCGACTAACCCTGCACTGGTTTGCGCATGGCTGGATCAGATGTACGCACCCCTCCAGTCTCCGCAGAACAACTGGGGTACTTACGGCGATGCGGAAGGCTTTAACATCTTTGAACTGTCCACCAACGATAAGGGCGAGCCCATGCTGAAGCACGCTCCTCTGGGCGATGCTTCTCCCGTGGAAGTCCGTGAAGCGCAGTGTGTCAGTGGACCTCTGGCGGTTCTGGATGATTACTATGGTGTATACGTTACCTGCCCGGACGATGCACAGTATCGTCTGGACTGGATCAAGGAGATCTACACCCCGGATATGAACAACGATTATGTCTATCCCAATGTCTTTATGAGCAGCGAGGACACCGAGCAGGTCTCTAACCTGCAGGCAGATCTGCAGACCTACATGAATACGCAGAAGGCCAACTGGATCATGAACGGCACGAAGGATGCAGAGTGGAACGAATATCTGAGCAAGCTGGAAGACTACGGTCTGTCCGACTATCTGGGCATTATGCAGAAATATCTGGATGCTTACTACGCATAAGAATTCTTTCCTTTGGAGGATTCCATGAACGATTTGACTTTACAAAAAGCCCGTGCCTACGAGGCCGAGCACGGCGCAGCGATCTCCCCGGAAGAACGCCCTGCCTACCACATGACTCCTTATGTGGGCTGGCTCAACGACCCCAACGGCTTCTCTTATTATAAAGGGAAGTATCACCAGTTCTATCAGTATAATCCCTACGATGTGCGGTGGGCGCCCATGCACTGGGGTCACGCGGTCAGCACCGACCTGCTGCACTGGGAGTATCTGCCCTGTGCACTCGCCCCGGATTCCCCGGCGGACAACGGCCCCGGCTGCTTCTCCGGTTCTGCTACCGAGATGGATGACGGCAAGCAGCTGCTGATGTACACCAGCGTGGTGGCAGAAAAGCAGCCCAATGGGGAGATGCGGGACATCCAGACCCAGAGCATTGCCATTGGTGACGGTCTCAACTACGAAAAGCCTGCCTGCAACCCGGTGCTGACCCAGAAAGACCTGCCGGAAGGCTTCAGCAAGTTCGACTTCCGGGACCCCAAGATCTGGCGTGAAGCCGACGGCACCTACTCCGCCGTCACCGTCTGCCTGGCCGAGGACGGCAGCGGCGCAGCAGCACTGTTCCAGAGCAAGGACGGCTTCGACTGGCACTTTGTCACGGTGCTGGAACGCTGCAACAATCAGTACGGCAAAATGTGGGAGTGCCCGGACTTCTTCCCGCTGGACGGCAAGCAGGTCTTGATGCTCGGCCCCATGGAGATGCTGCCCAAGGGCGAGTTCCACAACGGTCACAACGTGATTGCCTTCATCGGCAGTTACGACCAAGCCACCCACACCTTCACCAAGGAAAACGTGCAGCTGATGGACGGCGGCATCGACTTCTACGCCACCCAGACCACCCTTGCCCCGGATGGCCGCCGCATCATGACCGCATGGCTGCAGACATGGTCGGACACCGAGGATAAGCCCAAGGGCTGCAAGTGGTTCGGGCAGACCATCTGCCCCCGGGAGCTGCATATCAAGGACGGACGCATTGTTCAGGCCCCGGTGCGGGAGCTGGATGCCGTCCACGGCAAGCGCACCTTCCACGAAAATGTGACGGTGCAAAGCGAAACTTCTCTGGAAGGCATCAAGGGCCGTGTGGCGGATCTGACCGTTACGGTGCAGCCCGGCGAGTACCGCTCCTTTACCCTGAAGCTGGCTGCTGATGCAGACCATCACACCAGCCTGACCTACGACCCCTACACCTCCGAGCTGACGCTGGATCGCAGCTATGCCGGTTCCCGTGCCGACATTGTTCACCGCCGCAGCTGCAAGGTGCGCAGCCAGAACGGTGCACTCAAACTCCGTATCCTGCTGGACAAAAACAGCATCGAAGTTTTCGCCAACGACGGTGAGCAGACCATGACCGCATGGATCTACACCCCCCAGTCTGCCGATGGCATCACCTTTGCCGCCGATGGCAAAGCAACTGTTACGGTGAAACAGTTTGAGCTGAATCTGTAACCTGATATTCCTTTCATTTCTCCTTCATTGAATACAGCCCCGCTTTGGCTTCTCCTTCGCCAAAGCGGGGCTGTGTTTGTTATGTCATTGATCTTCCAGCCTGCTGTGGTCGCAGCCAAGGGAGAGGCGGCGTTCTATCTCGCCACTCAGCATAAGCTGGGCATACTCCAAGGGCTTATTGTAGAGCAGCCAGTCCAGCTCTGCCCGCTGTGCCGGGGTGTTGCCGTATTCGTCCTCCACGTTTGGCGTATGGCGCAATTTTCGCTGGAAATCCATCAAAAGAAAAAGCCTGAAACTTCTCGGTACATCAAGAAGTTTCAGGCTTTGTTATCTTAAAATTGGAAATTTACTGGTCAATCGGCTTCATCGTGGGGACGTGGCAAGAACAGGCCCTGTTTTCGTCCAACAGGCTCCAACAACGTCCACGATCCCGGTGGATTTCTTGAAGAACCCTCCAACAAACTCCAACAGCGTCCACGAAAGTTGTGTACAGTTTTGGTCACAGCCCTTTTTTGACGGAGCGTGACGGAAACCGCGACAACGGGTGTTGGTCACTGTCAAACCGTGATAAACGAGATGTGTTTCTTTGTCCAGCAGAGAGGAACATTTCTATTATTTTGAATCTATGCCTTACCTCACAAGCAATGCGCTTTGAAGAGAGGTCATGGATTCTTTCTTTTTCTCTTGGGTTGCTTCTGCGTATACATCCATTGTGGTGGAAATATCCGCATGACCCATGATTTCCTGAATGACCTTCAGGTTGGTTTCGTTCTCGCAGAAGCGAGTGCAGAACGTGTGCCGCAGGATATGGCAGCTAAACTTTGGCAGAAAAACCGGGTCACGATTTTCTTCCTTCGCCTTGGATTCTTCTTCCTTATTATAGTCTGCACAAATCGAGCGGATAGTGCGGTTGATGGCATTGGGGAGATAAACCTTTCCATCGCCAGTGCAGAAAACAAAGCCGGAGTATCCATCAATTTCATCGGTGCAGAAACCGATGACTTTTTGATACTGATATTCTTCCAGAAAGGCATCAAACACTTCATCAAGCATCGGGATAATGCGGATGCCAGCTTTCGTTTTGGGCGAGTTTACATGGTTGGTGCAAGTGCCATCTTCCTGCACACGATAAACAAGATTGTGGTTGATTCATAAAGGAATAAACATCGTCAGGCTTTGGATATGTGGTAGCTGCATTGTCAAAGTATGCCATAACATTTTCTCCTTTGAGGTTTTAGCACAGCTCTCTTAACACGTCCATCAGGATTTGGCGTTTTTCCTGTTCGGAAACTGCCTGTCCCATGCCGCTAATCGCAGACTCGATCGCATTGTACAGCAGCTTTCCGCGCTTGCTCGTTTCCACTTTATCAAAGCGTTTTGTTACCGTACAGCCCGCTTCATCCTCATAAGTCAACTGATAACCATTGATGGCTTCGGCTTCCTTATGGGGGGCTTCCTACGGAATTTCTCGGCGGTCATTTTATACTGCTTGACGTTTTCCAATGCAGTAGCCTGTGTGTTGGCATCCCAATCGCTCAGATTCAGGTCGGTTGCGAGTTTTGCAAGGTTCAGGGTCAAGATATGCTCACTTGCCTCTTTATTTGCAAGGAATAATTGAAGCATTCTATCGGTTCCGTCCGCAAATAATTGCTCGTGAATAGACGGATCGAGTCGATTCATCCATTCGGTGACTACACTCGGCAAAGATTTTCTGCCTAGAATCGCTTCATCCTGCCCCTCACCGAAGAGCTTCTTGACTTCATCGCAGAATGCGAATTCTAACTGACCAAGCATCTGATCATAGAAGAATTTAATCTCGGAAACAGCGTTCACTGTTTCTGAGCCACATTCTGTTCCTCCAGTGATAAGAGCAGGAAGCCGCTCAAATAGCAAAGTGTGGGTGCCAATGTTTTGCTTGAGCATTTTCCAGATCCGAAGTTTGCTGTTTTCAAAGTTAGAACCTCTCCGCAGCGCGTTTTCAATATCAGCCTGTGATAAAGAAAAAGCGGAGGACGATTTCTCGTTCTCCGTTTGGTCGATGGATTCAATTTGTTCGGCTTCGGTGGGAATGTGGGCATCGAAGAAACTTAGCTGTAGATCAGCTCGTTCATCACCAGTTCCTCGGCCTGTGCTTTCAGACTGTTCATGTGCTGCACCCACTCCATCTGATGCTGCTCCTTGTTCGGAGCCGGGTTCTTCATCAGCAGTTCCTGCATGGTCTGCCGCATCCGGCTCTCTGCGGTCTGCTCCACTTCCAACAGGTGTGGATGCAGAGTCCCCGACAGGAGCATCGAGTTGTACAGCACCGGGCGATGCTGCATCAGGTAAGTCCGGCGCAGTCGCCCGTACTTGCCCAGTGCTTTTTCCTGCTGGGGCAGGGTCAGGTTCGGGAGCTGGTAGTCCCCGATTGTCGAGTAGGTCAAGTTCCTGCTGTTCATATTCATTTTGGCTCCTTTCTACGTTGCGGCGGCGGATGGTCGTCTTTACGGTTCGTTCGATGTTGCGCAGCACATCCCGGCTGCACTCGCTGACTGCGGTGCCCAGCGCATACACGGCGGCAGGAGTGGAAAAGGAGAAGATGGCCTGAAAATCGTCCCGGTCAAAATGTCCCTCCGGCTCAAAGCCGCAGCGTTCAAGGACGGCATAGGTGATGCTGATTGCGGCGGCACTTTTGAACTGGAACTCCTGTCCGGCTTCATCATACCCCATCAGGAGAGAACCGTCAACGATGTCGAGAATGTCACCGCTGTTATTATCCCAGTAGGAATCCACCAGTCTGCCGCAGATGTCCGTGATTTGTTGGGTGATTCGTTCATGTCGGATACCGTATTCTCTGGCAAGCATTTCCGACACAGGCTGAACCAGATCGGGGCCGAGTTGCCACACCTCCGGGTCACGCGAATTGCGGCGCACCCCGGTGTCCGATACATCGAAAACATAGTGCAGACGCGGCACACTGCTGGACTGGTCTAACAGGGCGATGCCCTTGGAACCTCTGCGCACATAGCGGTTCATGCGGTTGTTCCAGATGTCGAAGCTGGCGCAAGCGGTGGCATCAGGACGCTGGGCGTAAATCATAAGCTGGTCTGCATAGCTGTACTTGTACAGCCGGGATGCAGTGGTCAGGTAGTCCGTCCAGTTTTCCCAGTAACGGGTCAGTTCCTTTGCCGTTTGCTGGGCAAGGTTCAGGTATTCTTGCGTTTTGTTTGGCATTGCGTTCCTCCTTCCGATTTCAGGATATAAAAAAGCGGACAACCGTTTTCGTGGTTGTCCGCTCCGAAATCATTCGATTGTGGCCAAAATTCTTCTTTTTAGTCTTTCCGCAATTTCATCCTCGCTTTTCCAAAGTATTGTATTTTTCTGTTTAATATCAAAATGAAGTTCTTCTCCATCCTTGCAAAGTTGAATTACAGGTTTCCCCAACCCCATTGCATATCCTTCCTCAAAGTAAGCTCCATTATTTTGATGAGTCAAGTCAACAACAACAAACTTGCTTTCTTTTATGTGCTTTAATATTTCAGGAGTTATAAAATCATTATGCTCTACTTCATCAATAAGAACTGGACGGTATCCAGCATTACGGATGCCTTCTTTAATCGCTTCGCGCGTTTTAATGGTTTCTTCGCCAAACTGCATTGCAACGAGTGCATCTTTTTGAGAGTTCAATTCTACCCTGATGTCATCAAGCCTCTCATAGCCTTTCGGTGTTAGTGTAATTGGGCGTTTTCCGTTGGTGTATGTTGTCGCGCTTTCGATATAGCCTTGTTTAACAAGGCAATCAACAATGTAATTCAATTGTTCATTACAGGAATCAGACCCACGTTCATGCCATTCGTGATTTTTAGTGTATTCGAAAGTACAGTTTACAAGGGACTACACAGGGTAGGTATCTGACGGGAGGTGTTCCGCCCGTCAGATTTTCCATGTGATATTCAAGCTGTCGCTTGTGGCGGCTATGGTGGTAATCATTAAATCCACCACCCGCCGCTTGTCGTCAAAGGATACATTCTCCCAAGTGTCAAGGTAGCCGGAAATCTGGCTGACCTGTTCCGGGCTAATGGCTTCCACCGTCAGTTCCGCTATCCTCGCCAGAAGTTCCTGCTTGCGCCCGTCCAGTTCCGCTATCTTCACATTCACATAGGAGAGCAGGACATTGTTTGCGCCTGTCAGACTGTCCACCAGCTTTTCAATCTCGCTATCCACATGGGCAAGCTCCACTTGCAGTGCTGCAATTTTCGGGTTTGCCTTTGCCGCTTTCTTTCTGCCTGTCAGCGTCTTGTAGCTTGCCAGTTTCTTTACCATCTGCTGATAAACAACCGCTTCCAGTTCCGAAGTAATGATTTTCCCGCACCCGGCACAGCTTTTATTGTCCAGCCGTTTTGTGCAGCGAAGGTATTGCTTGCCGGAGGGATTGAAGATACTCATAAGGGCATACCCGCAGTTTCCGCATTTGATTTTTCCCGCCAGCCATGTATGGGTAGCTTTTCGGGCAGACTGGATTTTCATGTTGTTCATCAGCTTCTTACGGCAGGTCAGCCAGATGTCGGAGGGAACAATGCCCTCATGGGGAGCCAGTACCAGCATTTGGTCTTTCAAGTCGTTCTTTTTGCTGGGCTTCACATCCCGCCCTTGATACAGATAGCAGCCGTTCATGCCTGTAAAATCGGCAGCGTCATTGACAATGACTGTCCCTTGACTTTTGAAAAACTCGTACACATCAAGGTCTGCCTGCACATAGACAGGATTGCGTAACATCTGCGCCAGCGTGGGGCGTATCAGTTCTTTACCGTTGAATAAAATCCCCTGTTCGGCAAAGTACCGGGTAATGTCTCCATAGGAAGTTGTGGGCTGAGCATACATCTCAAACATCAGCCGGATATTTGCCGCTTCATCTGGGTTTACCACCAGCTTCTTTGTGTTGATACCGTCCAACTTAATCGGCTCTGTATGGAAGCCGTAAGGGGCTTTCCCACCCATCTTGAAACCACGCTGACTGCGGGAGTAGTAAGCGTCCGTTACCCGCTTCTGTATGGTTTCCCGTTCAAGCTGGGCGAACACGATACAGATATTTAACATCGCCCGCCCCATCGGGGTGGAGGTATCAAACTTTTCCGTAGAGGACACAAACTCTACATTGTACTGCTGGAACAGCTCCATCATGTTTGCGAAGTCCAGAATGGAACGACTGATACGGTCGAGTTTGTAAACCACGACCTTTGCAATCAAGCCCCGCTTGATGTCCCGCACCAGTTCTTGAAACTTCGGACGGTCTGTGTTTTTGCCGCTGTACCCTTTGTCTGTGTATTCCTTGCAGTTACCGCCTTTCAATTCATATTTGCAAAATTCAATCTGGCTTTCAATGGAAATGCTGTCCTTTTTGTCTACCGATTGTCTTGCATAGATTGCGTCTATTCGATTGTTCATATTGTCGCTCCTTTTCTTAAAAAAGAAACGGAGCT
>ENA-OQCZ01000138-OQCZ01000138.1-human-gut-metagenome-genome-assembly--contig:-NODE-138-length-28008-cov-5.569312_pt1 | contig 28008 bp, 29 predicted proteins | sample MGYA00242505_ERZ504594 | MGnify/ENA primary metagenome ERZ504594 (study PRJEB26092, sample SAMD00036329) | human gut metagenome | host: Homo sapiens | study: EMG produced TPA metagenomics assembly of... | reverse complement strand
AGCGGTTTAATTATTGTCGGGGTAGCGGGATTCGAACCCACGACCCCTGCTCCAAGCAGGTGCGCTAACCGGACTGCGCTACACCCCGAAACTTGCTTCATCCAAAGGATTCAGCTTTGAGCCTCTTGTCGGATTCGAACCAACGACCCCGAGATTACAAATCACGTGCTCTGGCCAACTGAGCTAAAGAGGCGGGTGGGTAAGCTCTCTGCATCGCGCCGCTACAACCAACTACCTTTGCTGCGGTCAAGCCCTGGAGGATTCGAAGGGAGCTGGCCGTGCATGCACTTACCCAAATGCGGTGCAAAGATAGTTCTTATTTTTATACTGGCCAAATTTTGTTGGCGTTTTTTTGTTTGGAGAGAAAGTTGAGGTACGTTCTTGGGGAGAATTTGCTCGAAAATGTGCTTGCCTGCGCTTCCCGTAAAAATATTTGGAGAGGTTATTTGAGGCGTAGCGTCTGTTGGCAATATTTTAGGGCTTCAGGGCGGTGGGTGATGAGGATGATGGTTTGCGTGGTGTGGTGTGAAACGATGTTTTTCAACACCATGCTCTCCGTCTCTGGGTCTAAAGAAGATGTTGCTTCGTCGAGAAGCAGGATTGGAGCCTTTTGTAATAGGGCGCGGGCGATGGCAATGCGTTGCGCTTGCCCTTCAGAAAGCCCGTCTCCCATTTCTCCGCATCGCGAGTCGAGTTGTTCCGGTTTGTCGAACACGAAATGCGCTGCGGCATCCCTGAGTGCCAGTTTCATTTCCGTGTCGGTGGCCTGAGGATTGCCCCATTGAAGATTCTCACGTATGGTGCCGCTTAGTAGTGTGTTTCCTTGTGGAACATAAGAAAAGGCACATCTTGTTGAAGCGTTGATTGGGGCAGAGTTGCCCTTTTCGTCGTAGAGCAGAATGTTGCCTTCCGTTTGCTGGGTCAGTGCGAGGAGCAGACGAATTAGTGTTGTTTTTCCCGCCCCAGTTTCTCCGACGATGGCGATGATGTTTCCCGGGCGGAAATCGTAGCTGAAATCCTTGAAGATGTTCTTGCTCGCTTTCTGCTCGTTGCTGGGATAGGCAAATGTGAGGTTGGAAATCTTGATGCCAGTGCAGTGTGAAGGGTCGGAGAGCTCTTTTGTAGTGCCAGTTGGTTGCGCTGCTTTTTCCTGCTGTATTTGTTCGATTTCCATGATGCGCTCAGCAGCCGTGAAAGCTTCGATGAATATAGGCACAAATTTGGAAAGAGTTCTGACGGGGCTTTGAATCTGTCCGACCAGTTGAATGAAGGCAATCAGTGCGCCGTATGTGATGACGTTGCTTTGCAAACTGAAAACGCCCCAGGTGAATGTGGCGAAATATCCGATGGCAAAGCCGGCGTTGATGAGGCCAGAAGAGAGGGTGGAGTAGCGCGTTTTGTGGATGACCTCTTTATGGAGTGTGTTCTGCAGGTTGTGGAGCCTTTCGGCAGCCATGACAGCGCGTCGCAGCGTTTTGATGATGAGAACGTGTTGCAGGCATTCCTGTATGGTTGATTGAACGGCACTTTCCTTGTCGCGGATATTGTGGGTTATTTTGCGCATTCGTTTCACATAGAGCTTGCTGCAGATGACGAAAAACGGCAGGATGAGCACCACGATACATGCCAGTTGCTTGTCCATGAAGAAAAGGAAAAAGAAAGCTCCAGTGAATTGTGCCAGCGTGCAAACGAGTGACGGGATGCTTTCAGTCAGGAAATTAACGATGCCGTTGACGTCCTGTTCCATTCTGTTTATCAGGTTGCCAGAATGGAAAGCCCTCAGTGCGTTCCATTCCCCATTCATTAGTTTGGTGAAAATGTGTAAGCGCATTTTGTTTTGCGCCTTCACGCCAAGTAGCGCTCTGATCCATCTGGAGAAAATGCCAATGGCCAGTTCGATTATGAGGATGAGCGCCAAGATGAAGATGGCCGTTGAAAGCGGCATGTCGGTTTTGACCTGCGTGGCAATGTCAATGGCGAGTTTCGTGGCCCAAACAAAAGCCAAGGCGGAAATGACCGAGAGCAGTCCGATGGTCATGTTCAGCAAAGCTTGCAGGCGGTATCCCTTCCATGTGTGCCACAGGTAGGTTGCGATTTGTCTGGTCTTCTTGAGTGAGGACATGTTTCTTGTTGTCTAAATTCGTTGGTCGGCTCCCCACATCATTTTGTCTCGCAGAGTGTCGAAGAAATTTTGGTGCATAACCTTCATGACCCCAATGGCGTATGGGGCGCGTCGCAGGGTGATGGTCGTGTTTTCTGAAATACTCTCGCTTCGGCCGTCCACGGCAATCAGGAAATTGTGGCTGCGGCTTCTCACGCGGAGGGTTATCACGACATCGTCGCAAACAATAACTGGGCGTGTGCTCAGGCTATGTGATGCAACAGGCGACAGGCAGAAAGTGCCAGAGCGCGGCACGATGATGGGGCCGCCGACACTGAGGGAATATCCTGTGGAACCAGTCGGCGTGCTGATGATGAGGCCGTCCGACATATAGTTGGTCAGGAGCGCCCCGTTGATGTGTGTGTCAATCTCGATGAGCGAAGAATTGTCGTGCTTGAGAATGGCAACTTCGTTCAGGGCATAGGGGTATCCGTGGTAGGTTTCGCCGTCGAGAGTCATGGCGATGACGGCACGTTGTTCAATCGTGTATCTTCCGTTGAACACGGCATCCAGGGCGTTTTCAATGTCTTCCGGTGAAACGTCTGCCAGAAAACCCAGACGCCCAGTGTTGATGCCCAATATGGGAATGCCGCGTGCGCCGACTTGCGCTGCCGAGGTCAGAAAAGTGCCGTCGCCCCCCATAGAAATGACCAAGTCGGCTTTCAGATGCGGCATTTTGAAGGTGTCCATACCGTTGAGGCTGACGCAAAGTTCGCGGTTTAAGAAATCCGCAAATCCTTCTTCAATGCAGATGTCGGCCTGCAGTTCGGCGAGTTTTTTCAGGACGCGTTTGATATAGGCGTTCTTTTTGGTTTGGAAAACATTGCCAAGAAGTGCGATTCTCATAAAATTTTATGTTTTGTTATATTTGCGGCTTGTAAAAAATCTTTGGTCAGACCAGCCGAAACGTGAAGTTTTAGTAAATTTGCAGTAAAGTTGGTAATCAGGCGTATGAAAATGACATCAGGGCTTTTCAAAAATGACGAAGCCTCAGGTTTTCATTTCATGCGAAACGAAGTACTTGAAGCAAAATTACTTATTTTCTCCGTATTACAAGAAAAAGAATCATGACAAAATTAAGCGTCAATATTAATAAGGTGGCCACTTTGCGTAATGCTCGTGGCGGAAATAATCCTTGTGTCACTTCGGTGGCTTTAGATTGTGAGCGTTTTGGAGCGCAGGGCATCACGGTGCATCCGAGGCCCGATGAACGTCACATCCGCTATCAGGATGTTCGCGACCTTAAGGGAATATTGACAACGGAATTTAATATTGAGGGATTCCCGTGTGCGGATTTCTGCGATTTGGTGTGTGAGGTTCAGCCAGCCCAGGTGACGTTGGTGCCTGACGCTCCCAATCAGCTGACATCAAATCATGGATGGCAGGTGGGGGAACATGCTGAGTTTCTGACGGAAGTTATTCGCAAATTCAAGGACCACGGAATCCGCACTTCTGTTTTCATTGATGCACAACCGGAAATGGTTGAGGCGGCCGCAAGGGTCGGTGCCGACAGAGTGGAACTTTATACGGAGCCGTATGCTGTCAATTATGCCTCCAATCGCGAGGCGGCTGTGCAGGCTTTTGTTGAGGCGGCACAAAAATGCAGAGAGATTGGCATCGGACTAAATGCTGGACATGATTTGAGCTTGGAAAATCTTGCCTATTTTCATCAGCAGATTCCATGGCTTGATGAAGTGAGCATAGGGCATGCTTTGATTTGTGATGCCCTCTACCTGGGATTGGAGACAACGATTCAGCGTTATCTGCAGTGTTTGCGATGACGGGAACGTGTGTTTCTGTGGGGGCTTCGCGATTCTCTCAGGCGTTTCCCCTTTCCTTGAAGACCTTGTTTGACAAGTAGGATATAGTTGCTTCAGGAATCACAGATATTTCATGTCTATTTAAAGGAGCGGCATTTTGAAATGCCCCAACTCAAGCACAATAACTAAGATAGAAACCTAATTAATCCAAAACTTTTATGTTGCACATTGTATTAGCAGACGGGTTTGAGGAAATCGAGGCTTTGGCAACGATTGACATTCTTCGTCGGTGTGGTTTGGAAGTACAGATCATCAGTGTGACGGGAAAGAGGCTTATGGTTGGAGCCCACAATATTCCCGTGCAGGCAGATACGCTATTGCGTGTTTCTGATATGAATCAAACGGAAGGCATCATTTTGCCTGGAGGCATGCCAGGTGCCAGTACGCTTGCTGCGAGCGATTGTTTGCGCAAGGCCATCAGAGCGGCTTATAGAAGCGGAAAGCATTTTGGCCGCCATTTGTGCCGCACCAGATGGTGCTCGGACAGATGGAATTGCTGAAAAACAAGCGTGTCACCTGCTATCCAGGATTTGAAGAATATCTGATTGGAGCAAATGTGACAAAAAATGCCGTTGAGAAAGATGGGCAAATCATCACCGGCAACGGCCCTGGTGCCGCCATTGAATTTGCCTTTGCCATTGCGTCTGAGTTTGTGACGGCAGAAGTTGTTGAGAATGTCAGAAAAGGGATGATGATTTCTTGATCGTCGGCGTTTTCTGTGAGCAAAAAATGTTGTGGCGGATATATTAAACCAAGACATAAAGTTTCTGAAGGGCGTAGGACCCAATCGTGCGAAGACTCTCGGTGACGAACTTAAGGTGTTCACCGTGAGGGATTTGTTGTACACTTTTCCCTTTAAATATATTGACCGTTCCGTGATATACACCATTCGCGAATTGCGTGAAGACATGTCTTACGTGCAAATCGTTGGGAAAATCACAGATTTGGAAACGGAGGGGGAAGGCCGCAAGCATCGCTTGAAGGCGATATTTACCGACGGGACGGGCTTTGTGGAGATTGTCTGGTTTAACGCATTCAAATATATAGAGAAGAATCTGAGGTTTGACCAGAAATATTTGCTCTTTGGCAAACCCTCATCTTTCAATGGCCGTATTTCTTTTGCACATCCCGAATTGGAGGTTTATCCGCCGAAGGATTCAGAAGGAAACCCCAGCAACGGGGCGGCAGAGGAACTTGGGGCTCAGACGGAAAACAACGTTCCGACGCTTTTCGAAAATGAAGAAGCGGCGATGGCGAGAAGGCAGACTTTGGTGTCTCCCTGGGCCTTGCAGCCTCATTATCACACCACTGAAAAAATGAAGCGTTTCTCGTTTAATTCTCGCCAGGTCAGCGAATTGGTGAGAAACGCATTGAAGGCAGTTGGCAATAACATGCCTGAAACTTTGCCCGACTATATTATCCAGAAATATCATCTCGCTCCGCTGCTCGCGTCTGTTAAGACGCTTCATTTTCCGCAGTCGTCGGAAGAATTGCCAGCGGCACGTCGGCGCTTGAAGTTCGACGAACTCTTTTATTTGCAGCTTGATATATTGCGCTATACCAAAAACCGCAAACTGAATTATGCTGGTTTCGTGTTCTCGCATGTGGGCGAAATGTTTCATACGTTTTATGAGAAGTATCTTCCGTTTCCTTTGACGGGGGCGCAAAAGCGTGTCGTTAAAGAGATACGCCGCGATTTGGGCGTCGGTCGGCAGATGAATCGTCTTCTTCAGGGCGATGTGGGTTCTGGAAAGACCATGGTTGCCCTTTTGGCTGCGCTCATTGCGATTGACAACGGATTTCAGGTGTGCCTGATGGCGCCGACAGAGATTTTGGCGGAGCAACATCTGGAAACGCTCAAGGGATTTCTGCAAGATATGCCAGTGGGCGTGTCTCTCCTGACTGGTAATGTGAAAGGCGCTGCGCGTAAGCGTGTTTTGGCCGATGTGGCAAACGGCGATGTGCATATTTTGGTTGGAACTCATGCCCTTATCGAGCCGAAGGTGGTTTTTCATAATTTGGGATTGGCCATCATTGATGAGCAACACCGCTTTGGTGTGAAGCAACGCGCAAAACTTTGGGACAAAAATGTGCGGCCGCCGCATATCTTGGTCATGACGGCTACGCCGATACCGCGAACGTTGGCCATGACGGTTTATGGCGACCTTGATGTTTCGGTGATTGACGAACTGCCGCCTGGTCGGAAACCAGTTCAAACGCTTCATTACACGTCATACGACTTGCCAAACCTCTTCGAGGGGATGCGGCGGCAACTGCTTGAGGGGCGGCAGGTCTATGTGGTTTTCCCCCTTATTGAAGAGAGCGAGAAAAGCGATTTGAAGGATTTGGAAAATGGCTATTTACAACTCTGCGAGGCATTCCCAGGCTACTCTGTTGGAAAGGTGCATGGACGAATGAAGCCTGCGGAAAAAGAAGCCGCCATGCAGGCTTTCATGGCGCGTGAAACGCAGATATTGGTCTCGACAACCGTGATAGAAGTGGGAGTGAACGTACCGAATGCCACAGTGATGGTTGTTTGGAATGCCGATCGCTTCGGTCTTTCCCAACTGCATCAGTTGAGGGGCAGAGTGGGGCGTGGCGCAGACAGAAGCTATTGCATCTTGGTGACATCGCATAAACTCTCCGACACAACGCGCCGTCGCATTGGAATCATGACCGAAACAACGGATGGCTTCCGCATTGCCGAAGAAGATTTGCGGCTTCGCGGGCCTGGCAATTTGCAAGGCACGGAGCAGAGCGGTTTGCCCTTTGAACTGAAGGTGGCAGATCTTGTCAGAGATTCCGAATTGATGGCAGTTTGCCGTGAGGCAGCTGCAAATGTGATAGAGGGAGATCCTTATGAGAATCTTTCCCAGAATCAGGTGATTTGGCGTCATCTACGCCTCTTGACGGCAGATAGGAAAGATTTCTCTAATATCTCTTGAGGCGTTTTTGCATGCGGATGTAACACAATTCATCATGCCATTTCCTAAAGGAATACCTATAATATACACTCTCTGTTTTGCGTGTGTTTTTTACTGAGGATATAGACAAAATATTTGGGGAATGGGTTACTTCTTATGCCTGTCCTGCATAAACTGTCAAACAATAACCATTTTAATAGTTGTGCCCGACACGAATCAGGGTAAATAAAAATGAAAAAGTCTATTGTTTTCAGTTTTGCAGTTGTCATTGCACTTGCAGCATCAGTCACAGCTTTGGCTAATGTTTCAACTTCACGTACAGAAGCCAAGCATTGTGTGGAAACGCATGTTGAAGTAGCCTCTCAAGGAAAAGGCGCTTGCCGTCACGCCCTGTGCAGATGTACTTGTTATACAAGAGCCAAGGGTGGCGCTGGAAAATGTGTTTGCGGACACTGGGATTATGTTCACAATTGAATATTCTAACTGTCTGCTTAATAGGCAGTACTTAGTCCGACCTACCTCTTTCTTGAAACCTGTCAAGAAAGAGGTAGGTCGTTTTATGATAGCTCGTTGTGGTTAGAGGGAATGTTTTGAAACAATTCAAAGCGCCTCCCTTTTGTCTTCGCTCTTGCACAGGTAAGCCAGTGCGCATTTGTCGCAATGGGGATTTCTGCTGGTGCAGGTATAGCGGCCGTGGAGTAGCAACCAATAGTGTGAGGCGGCTACCAGGTTCTCAGGAATGTGTTTTTTCAGTTCCATTTCCACGCTGTATGGCGTTGTGCAGCGTTTCGGTACTAGACCGAGGCGGTGGCTGACGCGGAAAACGTGTGTGTCAACAGCGAGTGCCGCTTTTTTGAAGATGACCGCCTGTATGACATTGGCCGTTTTGCGCCCAACGCCAGGCAGCTGTGTCAGTTCTTCCAAGTTGGAAGGTACTTCTCCGTTGAATTTCTTCATCAGCATTTGCGCCATCCCCACCAGGTGTTTGGCTTTGTTGTTGGGATAACTCACGGAGCGTATGTAGTCGTACACCACCTCTGGCGTGGTGGCCGCCAGGGCTTCTGGCGTTGGAAAATCTCGAAAGAGGCGCGGCGTCACTTGGTTGATGCGCTTGTCTGTACACTGGGCGGAAAGAATGACCGCAACGAGCAACTCGTAGGCCGAAGAAAAATCCAGTTCGGTTTCTGTGGCGCTCATGTTCTCTTGGAAATAAGAGAGAATGGCGTTATAGCGTTCTTGTTTTTTTCATGGGAGGGGCGTTGGGGATTAAGTAATGGTAAAAATAACTTGACCAATTTTGTGGAGTAAGGAGTTATTTCTTATGCCCTTTCAAAATTTATCAACTTATTCATTCTCCATTACTAACCATTCAGTATGCCTACGGTTTCAAGCATGCCTTTATAGAAGGCAGCCTTACGTTCCAAACTCAATGGATAGGCACGGCTGGAACTCGGCATGCGGAAGAATGTTAGATTTCTTCCGTTGAGGCAGACGGGGCAGCCGCTGCCGATGGAGGGGGCGGTGGTTGAAAACAGTTGGCAGAGCGTGTCGGTCGCCTTCTGTCCTGTGGTCACGATGGCTTTGCATTGAGGAATGTGGCTCAGCAGTTCAGAGATGTCTGTTGGGGCGACAATTTCGAGGAATTTGTCGGAAGCATTTCCTTGCAATCGTCTTACAGCGCAGGCCGTGTCGTAGATGGCGATGCCTTTCTTCGTGAGGAAGTCCACGAGCGCCTGCTTCTTAAAGCGCTTGTTGGGGACATCGACAAAGGCGTTCTTGTCGTTGTAAAACAAGAGGCCGAAGATGCGCCACATGTCGTTTTGGAGGTTGGGATAGAAAAAATCGATGGACCATCGCTTTTGCGGCGGGGGAAAACTTCCGAGCATAAGCACTTTGGCCTCTTCGGGCAGAAAAGGTCTCAGAGGATGGTGCTCCACGGGCGCTTCTGGTGTTGGTAGCGTTGGGGACGCGTCATTTGCGGGACGGCTGGTTGCGGTAGTGCCGCTTTTTGTTGAACATGAATCCGGCATAGATGTTGACGTAGTTGATATAGTTGCTCAGAGAATATTTGTTTTTGGTGTAGTCGTAGGCATGCGTGATGACAGAGGCGCCTGCGAAGTAGTGGCTGTTGTTCCACACCAAGCCCACACGTGAGATGAAATCAAGTTTGAAGTTCTTTATGTTGTTCTCCCAAAGGTCTTCACTTCTGACCCGTTCCCCCTTCGACCACTTAAGGCCGAGCGAGGGCGTCAGCGAAACGGCAAAGAGCCAGTTTTTTGCGAACACCCAGTTGTAGGCGTAACCGCCGTTGATGCTGCAGTTGCGATAGTCGGTCTTCGCAATCTTCAGTTCATCGATGAGAGGAATTTTCCCCGTTTCTTCATCGGGCGTCACCAATGGGGCTGGAAGACGGCTGTGGTCGAAGTCGACGCTTTGGTGGGAATAGTTAAAACCAAGTAGCCACGAACCGCAGCTCTTTCTTTGCACCGTGCTTTGCGAGAATGCTGCGGGATAAGAGAAATGGCGGTGGTTGAACACGTAGTAGGCCCCCAACGAGAAGGTGTAGGTGTCAAGCCCGGAGAATTTCTTTCGGCGCACGCTGTGGGCGATTTCATCAGAAAAGCCAGAGGTTTTTTGGAGCGTGAAATCGCCAGTGTTGCGGATGTACACCAAGTCACACCCCAGCATGCTACTGTAGAGGCTTAGGTTGAACTCCGTTGATTTTGTGGCCGACTGAGGGTGGCCGATGTCGAAGGTGTATCCCAGAAAAATCCAGCGCCATCCGAAGTAAGGCCCCACTTTGAAGCCCGGTTGCGGGGCGGCCTGCAGCGACTGCGAATTTCCATCGGCATCCGTTCCCTTAAACCGGTAAAACTGGTAAAAGTTGGTGTTTTGGAGCATCGCAGTGTAGTTGTAATAGTTTGGGGCGATATATTCGGTGTCATAATCGTCAAACCCTCTGACGAAGCGCTTAATCCAAGACCCCGTCTTCTTGAATTTCGCCTTCAGGCGTTTTCTCTCTCCTTTATCTGTGGGCAGGGAGTCATTGGGGATGGTCTTGGCAGTGGTGAGCGTGTCGGAATCGTCAGTTTCGGTCTGCAAGAATGTATGGTTTGTTGCGCTCAAGTCATTCGCGTTGTCACAACGTTCAAAGGCCGCAACGCCTGAAGGGGCTGCGGCTAAGAGGCAAAAGGAGAATATCAACCGGTTGAAACAACGGGACGAAAGAGCGTGCATTTGCGATGAAAGGTTGGGGAAGTCGGAGCTGTGTTTAGTGCTGGGGTAGTGCAGGGTGCTTGTAACTGTGGTGTGTCAGGCATGATGATGTGCCCTTTTGTTTGAATCTGCCCCTGTTTAGTAATGCATTACTTAGAGTTTGCCAAGAATTTTGTCGACCACCCAATTTACGGAAGTGGCGCTGATGCAGTCGCACGTGCAGATGGCCTTGTTTTGCAAATGTTCAACCACGAGCTTGATGAGCGGTAACTGTACGCAGGCGGGATTTTCAATGGCAAATTCCTCACGGCCCTCTGCTGTGTAAAGTACGATGGGGGCATAGGTGAACACCGAAAAACTGACCTGTCCTGCGTCGCCGATAATCTCGATGCGGTCTTCTTTCGCACTTTCGTGTGCCACGAAACACCATGACCCTGAGCCCGGTGTGCCATCGGTGAAGCGGAAACAGGCGCTCACCGTGTCTTCCGTCTTGTATAATCCGCCGCGGTTGGCGGTGTAGCCTTCGGCTTCAATGATTGGACCGAACATCTCTTGCAGGAGGTCTATCTGGTGAGGCGCCAAATCATAGAAATATCCGCCGCCAGCAATGTCAGGCTGAACACGCCAAGGAAGATTGTCGCGGTTGTAGTCTAAGTCGCGCGGAGGAACGGCAAAGCGTATTTGGATGTTGATGGGGTTGCCGATTCTTCCGCTCTTGATGATTTCCTTTACCTTGAGAAAATACGGCAGGTAGCGTCGGTAGTAGGCCACGAAGCAGGGCACGTTTGTTTTTTCTGCAATGCGGTTAATGCGTCCGCAGTCTTCATAGTTTGAAGCCATCGGCTTTTCGATATACACCGCTTTGCCACTCTTCATGGCCATGATGGCGTAGGTGGCGTGTGTTGAAGGAGGCGTTGCGATATAAACGGCGTTGACGTTGGGGTCGTCCACCAAGCGTTGGGCATCGTCATACCATTTGGGGATGCCGTGGCGTATGGCATAAGAACGCGCCTTCTCCTTGTTGCGGCTCATCACCGCAACTACTTTGGAACCATCTACTGCCGAAAAGGCAGGACCGCTTTTCTTTTCTGTGACTTCACCGCAGCCAATGAAGCCCCATCTTATAGTTAAGTTATCTGTCATGCCACAAAGATAGTAAATTTTTGTGTACCTTTGCAGGCAATCAAAATAAAATAAGGAATGTGCTGAAAATTCCTGTTACGCCGATTTTTCTCCTGCCGCAAGCGAAAAAGACTTGCTGGAGGGGGCGATTCGATGTGTGATTATATATAATGTATATAGTGCTTAAGATATGAAACAAGTTCCTAATAGTATAAATGAACCCCAAGGCACAGGGAAAGACTGTGATGTCATTGCTCCCATGCAGTCGCATCGCGGAAATGAAAAGGGTGTCTGCGCGACGGTTGGCGCATCTTCGCCCTCCAGGCGCGTAAATTTTCTCTCCAGCTTCTTCCAGTATCGTTGCTGGTGGGCATTGCCGCGCTCGTTTTTTTTGCGAGCTGCTACCATGCCGTGTTGAAATGTATCGTGCCAGTCTACACCCTGTCGCAAGGGGCGGAGAATGCCGATATGCTTGAGAATGCCTTCCGTCTATCCACAGGCATGAAAATGCAGATTGTGGTGTCGGGCATCGTCCTTCTGTTGGCGATAATGGTGGGCCGCGGTTTCGTGTGGCATCAAATTCGGCATTTCTATCAGCACGCAGCTTTACCCAGTCAGCGATTTCTTTTGCCAGGGAAAAGCGTGATGCGTCAGATTGTCCGTTATTTGGCTTATGATGTCATACGCGTCATTGTGTTGGCTGCGCTCGCTGCTGTCGCTGTCCTGTTGTGGACGAAATGGACGTGGGCGTCATTGACGGTTTTGTCCTTGACCATTCAGCCCTTGGCCGTTCTGCCTTTTGTAGTCCTGTTTTTCCTTGTCTTGACCGCGATGGCTTTTGTTGATGTGATGCTATTCCCAGGTTGCTATAAATATCTCGTTGAAGATGCCTCCTATAAAGAAAGCCTGTTGTTCTCCTTGCGTCATGGCACGCGTCGATGGGGCGGCTATTTCGTTCTCGCCCTTCTGACGGCCATTCCCATCCTGTCGGTTTCGGCAGGCATCCTAACGGCTTTTCTGCCCTATGCCCTCGGCGGCGTGTTCAATATGCAAGGCATGCTGCTTGGCGATCCTTCCGGTATGCCCGATTACGCCACCTATGCCACTGGTGCCCTTGTCGTTATTGGAGTTTCCCTGTGCTTTCTGCTGACCTCCCTCCATACATGGACGTTGGCCTTCAAGGTTGCGTCCAATTGCGGTAACGCGGCGAAAAACAGCAAAAGCTCTGAGCCGGAGGCAAAATAATAAGGTTGATGGCTTGGCATATAAATAAAAATGTCTAATTTTGCAGGAGCAAAACCTGTTTTGCGGCAGTAGCTCAGTTGGTAGAGCATTAGCTTCCCAAGCTAAGGGTCGCGGGTTCGAGCCCCGTTTGCCGCTCAATAATTCCTTTTTACTTTACAGCAAATAAAAAATTATGGTAGTCTTGGTCATAATTTCAATATTGTTAGTCGGCTTATTGCTAATAGCAACCGAGAACATCAACAAGATGAACAAGGCTGCTGTTGCCATGTTCGTGGGCGTTATTTGCTGGCTTCTCTACATCGGCTATGGCACGCATTTTGTCATAGCAGAACACCAGATTGACTTCCTGTCTTATCTTTCGAATCACACCGTGAGCAACTCATCGGTGAAAGAGTTTATTGCCGGTTCCATTTTTTTCAAGTACATCGGTAATGTGGCTCAGGTTGTCTTGTTCCTGCTTGGCACAATGACCATTGTAGAGGTGCTCAACAACAACGGATGTTTTGACTTTATCCGCGAATGGCTGCGAACACGCAATCCCCGGCGTTTTCTTTGTGTGCTAACGGCGCTCACGTTCGTGCTTTCCGCAAATCTTGACAACTTGACGACGGTCTGCCTCATGCTTGGCATTATGCATGCAATGATTGCAGACGACAAGCAGCGAATGATTTACGGTTCGGTCATCATCATCGCCGCCAACTGCGGCGGAGCGTTCACCGTTATTGGAGACGTGACAAGTTTGGCTTTCTGGTCTAACGGGCTTATCAGTCCAACCAATTACGCTTCGGCCGTTTTTCTCCCGTGTCTGACAGCATTGGTCACCATTACCTTGCTGGTGATGAGGACCTTGCCCCATCGTCTGAGCCTTGTGCAGAACGTAGCCCCTTATCGCGGCGATGACACCATTCTCACGCGTTGGCAAAGACTGCTTATGCTCTTCGTTGGCATTGGTGGCCTTTGGTTTATTCCGACGTTCCATCGCATCACGCTTATGCCGCCGTTTGTGGGGGCCTTGTGCGTGCTTTCTCTGCTTTGGATTGTCAACGAACTTTGCAACAGTTCTCTGCTTGGCAGCGACCAGATGGTGCGCAAACGCCAGCCAATGGCGTTGCAGTATGCCAACATCCAGCACATACTTTTCTTCATTGGCCTCACGTTGGCATTTGGTGCCATCAAAGAAACGGGTATTCTCGACCGCTTCTTTGAGTGGAACACTACCAAACTTCAAAACGTGTATGTCATCGGCGGCGTTATGGGCGCTCTCTCAGCCGTTTTCAATAACGTAACGGCGGTGGTTGCAAACATCTCAGTCTTCTCGCCCGATGTCATCAAGACCAATACGGAACTTTATGCCAATTTCGCGCAAGACGGGCTTTATTGGCCAATCCTCAGCTACACAACGGCAGTTGGCAGTTCGTTGCTCTCAATTGGCACCATGGCGGGTTTCGCTTTGATGCGCATGGAAGGCGTCACACTGCGCTGGTATGTGCGCCATATTTCCGGCAAGGTATTGGCCGGGTGGCTGGTCGGTCTGTTGGTGTTCTATTTGGCAACAGAAGTATTTTGAAATATAGTGCAACGACATAGGTAGACTATTATATACACACTAAGAGGCGATGTTGAACGTCTCTTATACTTCCATCAAAAATATTAAGGAGGAAAATGCAATGAGCAAAATAAGATGCATTGGTGTTCTGACCTCTGGAGGCGATGCCCCGGGAATGAATGCAGCCATCCGATCGGTCACCCGAAGCGGAATCTGCAACGGATTTAAGATTAAAGGAATCTATCGTGGTTATGAGGGCTTGATTCATGATGAAGTCAAGACATTTACCACAGAAGATGTCAGCAATATCATACAGACTGGTGGAACCATTCTGCGAACAGCTCGCAGCAAAGAATTTGTCACCGTTGAAGGTCGTCAAAAAGCCTATGAAACACTGAAGAAAGAAGGCATCGATGCCCTCATTGTCATTGGCGGAAACGGTTCGCTTTCTGGTGCCATGACGTTTGCAGAGGAATACGACTTCCCCTGCATCGGTCTGCCTGGCACCATTGACAACGACCTTTATGGCACCGACAGTACCATCGGATATGATACCACGTTGAATACCATCACCCAATGTGTAGACAAAATCCGCGACACCGCTACCTCGCACGAGCGCATTTTCTTTGTCGAAGTGATGGGACGTGACGCAGGATTTTTGGCGCAAAATAGTGCCATTGCAGCCGGCGCCGAAGCGGCCATCATTCCTGAAGACTCGTTAGGTAGCGACCAGCTGATAACCTTTATGGAGCGTGGCATCCGTAAGAGTAAAAAGAGTTGCATCGTCATTGTAAGCGAAAGCCCTAAATGTGGTGCCATCTATTATGCCGACCGTGTAAACAAAGAATATCCCGAATTTGATGTGCGTGTGTCAATCCTCGGTCACCTTCAGCGCGGCGGAAGTCCCTCTGCACGCGACCGTATTTTGGCCAGCCGCGTTGGTGTTGGAGCCATCGAAGCCCTTGTAAAGGGACAGCGCAACGTGATGGTCGGCGTTCGCAACAATGAAGTTGTCTACGTGCCGTTTATTGAGGCCGTTGGCAAGCAAAAGCAAATGGACCGACAGCTCATCAAGGTGCTTGACGAATTGTCGATATAGTCGATGGTGTAAGATAGAGAATCGTAAAATATCGGGCTGATTAAGTGAGCATTTCAAGTTAGTTTATATTGAATACCTACCTATCAGACCAAACAATTACCCCCAAACGAAAAGCCAGGGAAACGAAGAAGAAATTCTTGTTTCTCTGGCTTTTCGTTGTATGTTTGAATCTGGGCGTCAGATTTTGTCCAAGGCCTGCTTGATGTCGTCGAGGATGTCCTCGATGTCTTCAATGCCAACGGAGAGACGCATCAGGTCGGGTGCGATTCCGGCCTCGCGGAGTTGCTCTTCTGAAAGCTGGCGATGTGTGTGGCTGGCAGGGTGGAGGATGCAAGTGCGGGCGTCGGCCACATGGGTGACGATGTTGATCATGTCAAGCGAATCCATGAAACGGATGGCCGTTTCGCGGTCGCCTTTCAAGCCGAAGGCCATCACGCCGCAAGAGCCGTTGGGGAGATACTTCTTTGCCAGTTCGTGGTAGGTGTCGCCCTCCAAACCGCTATAGCGCACCCAGGCAACACGCGGGTCGTTTTGCAGAAATTCTGCCACACGCTGTGCGTTCTTGCAATGCTGCGGCATGCGCAGATGGAGAGTCTGCAACCCGAGGTTGAGGATAAACGAGTTCATCGGTGCCGGAATAGAGCCCAAGTCGCGCATCAGTTGGGCCACGAGTTTTGTGGTGTAGCCCATTTTCCCGAACGCCTTCACATAGGTCAGTCCGTGATAGCTCTCGTCGGGCGTGCAAAGTCCGGGGAATTTCTCTGCCTGTGCCATCCAGTCGAAATTGCCGCTGTCGACCACCACGCCGCCCACCTGGCTCGCAGTTCCGTCCATGTATTTGGTGGTGCTGTGCGTCACGATGTCAGCTCCCCATTCAAACGGGCGGCAGTTTACGGGAGTAGCAAACGTGTTGTCAACAATCAATGGCACTCCGTTGCGGTGTGCCAAACGTGCGAGCTTCTCAATGTCGAGAACGGCACATCCAGGGTTGCTCACCGTTTCGCCAAACACAGCCTTCGTGTTCGGCTTGAAAGCCTTCTGCAATTCCTCTTCACATTCATTTTGGTTAACGAACGTGCAGTCGATGCCCAATTTCTTGAGCGTCACGCCAAAGAGGTTGTAAGTGCCACCATAGATTTCGTTGCAGGCGATGATGTGGTCGCCAGCCTCGCAGATGTTAAACACGGCATAGAAATTGGCCGCTTGACCGCTGCTCGTGAGAACGGCCCCCACGCCGCCTTCCAGTTGCGCGATTTTTTTCGCCACAGCGTCGTTGGTGGGGTTTTGCAGGCGCGTATAGAAATAGCCCTCCTTCTTCAGGTCGAAGAGCATGGCCATCTCCTCAGAGTTGTCATATTTGAATGTGGTGCTTTGAATGATAGGTAGCTCAATAGGCTCACCGTTTTTGGGTTCGTAGCCTCCCTGCACGCAGATGGAGGCGGTTCGCAGATTCTTTTTCATCAGATGGTGTTTGAATAGTGAATTGTGTCTTCGAGGCACATGAGTTAATCATTGCAAAGGTACAAAATGTTGTGGAAAAAGAAAGGCTGCGTTCCCCTTTTTCGCTTCGCTCCCATCGGAATCATTTGAAATGCTAAAACAGAATTTCAGGCCGCTCCTTATATTATGTATGTGAAATGCCAACCCTTTGTCAAAAAAAAGTGTAGAGGTAAGTAGGTACTCAGATTTTATATGCCCTATGCCGCTGCATAGGTTTTTCTTTGCTATATTTGTAGGTGAAAACAATTAATTCATATAGATAGTATATGCTCATACAGGTTCCCGTTTATTCTTTCCGTCCTTTCTCCTTCCAGCGCCTGTCAGCCCTTCTCGGCGTTGACGATCTCGTTTTCGTCTCCTCTCCCAGCGAGACGCCCGATGCCTGGTTCTTCTATCGCAGGAAACACGCTGTCACGATGTTCATGATAGAAAAAACAGAAGATGCTTACGTGTTGTCGATGGATAGGCTCGCCTCGTATGACGACTATCGCTTTCTGCCATATCTTGTTGACACCCTGACTTTCCTTCTGACAGACAATCCTTACAGGAGTGACAATGGAGAAGATGCATTCAGTGTGTTCAACGAAGAATGGGCCGCTGAGGCTATGGGAGAGGAAGTGGCATTTCTAAAGTGCTTCCTGAGTTTGGGAATGAAATATTATGTAGCATTGCCCATTTCCGAAGCAAACGTCTACGTGTGTAACGAAGCGTTAAACGCGGTCGGTGTCAGCATGTATTCCTCGACACCGCGCATTTTTGGCTATGTCTCCTATCTGTTGCGCCACCACCTGTTGCCCGCCGACGCCGTGGTCAGTCCTGCAATGATGGACGAAGAAGTTCAAGTTGACGTTCCGCAGCACCATTCTTTGGCGACAGTGCGCTCATGGCAGACCGATGGCGCAGAGACAACAGAGAGCTATTGCAAGGAGGATGTTGAACTTCTGTTGCAACTCTCACGGAAATATAAAGCAGGGGAGCCGGTTGAAGGCGTTGTGCTGAACGATATCGGAACAATTTTTGAATACGGCATCGGTGTGGAGCAAAATGTGGAAACGGCCATCTATTGGTTTGAAGCGGCCTGTTGCAACGGCGACCTGCTGTATGCCCCCATCAATCTCGGTGACATCTACCGAAAGGGGAGGGGGACAGTTGGACAGAATTTGCGTCTCGCCGTCGAGGCCTACAGCCGCTCGGAAGACCCTTATGCGTGGTATCGCATTGGTCAGAGCTACGAGGAGGGATGGAATGGCGAAAAAGACATGGAAAAGGCAATGGCATTTTATCGTAAGGCTGCCGATGCGCGGCACCACCTCGCGCTCAAAAGACTCGGAGAAAAGTCGGCCAACTGAAAGCATGACAATATAAGGCGGCGTGAATCATCGTGATGGTTCGCACCGCCTTTTCTGATGCCGTTGCGCCGCCTTCGCTTCTCAAATGTAAAAATAATTCAAGCCGCCTATAAATGATGTGCGCCCCTTCTCCGTCGTTGAGTTAATACGCATAAGTTTGAGGAGTATTCTGGAAATGAGGCCTGTAGGTAGCGTCTTTTAGGCCACAGAGATGGTGTTCCACGGGGGAAAAGACGAATTACGAATGTTTAGTTTTTGCACTCGGCTAACAAAAACTAACGATATTTTAACGTAAAAATGGCTTTGAAACAAAGTAAAAATGTATCTTTGCGAGTGATTTTAAAATACAACGCGTTTTGCAATGAGTGATAATAAAGAACAACAATGGGGGCGCATTTCCCAAATCATCGGTCCTGTGGTCGATGTGGCGTTTGAAGCCAACGGAAAGCCCCTTGAGGAAGTGCTTCCGAAAATTCATGAGGCACTCTCTGTGGAGCATCCAGACGGACGCACCATTATTATAGAAGTGCAGCAGCACATTGGCGAAGACACAGTTCGCTGTGTAGCCATGGATAATACCGACGGACTGAAGCGTGGCCTTGAAGTGACACGCCTCGGTGCGCCTATTTCTATGCCCACTGGTCAGCAGATCAAGGGGCGCATGATGAACGTGACGGGCGACAGCATCGACGGCCTTAAGCCGCTTGACAAGTCGGTTGACGCTTATCCAATCCACCGCGACGCTCCTAAATTTGAAGACCTCAAGACGAGTAGCGAAGTGCTTTACACGGGTATCAAGGTCATCGATCTTTTGGAACCTTATGCCAAGGGCGGTAAGATTGGTTTGTTTGGTGGTGCCGGTGTGGGCAAGACCGTGTTGATTATGGAATTGATCAACAATATTGCCAAAGGCCACGACGGATTCTCCGTGTTTGCCGGTGTCGGTGAACGTACGCGCGAGGGTAACGACCTCTTGCGTGAGATGATTGAATCGGGCGTTGTGAAATACGGCAAGGAGTTCACCGAAGCTATGGAGCGTGGTGAATGGGATTTGTCGAAGGTCGACTACGAGGAAATGGCCAAAAGCCAGGCTACGCTCGTTTACGGACAGATGAACGAACCGCCTGGAGCACGTGCTTCTGTGGCATTGTCCGGCCTCTCTGTTGCCGAATCCTTCCGTGATGCCGGAGCCAAGGAAGGCAAGCAGAGTGACATTTTGTTCTTCATCGACAATATTTTCCGTTTCACGCAGGCCGGTTCCGAGGTTTCAGCCTTGTTAGGCCGTATGCCATCGGCTGTGGGCTATCAGCCAACGTTGGCCAGTGAGATGGGTGCCATGCAAGAGCGAATCACGTCAACCAAAAACGGTTCTATCACCTCCATTCAGGCCGTCTATGTGCCAGCCGACGATTTGACAGACCCAGCGCCTGCCACCACGTTTACCCACTTGGATGCCACGACCGTGTTGAGCCGTAAGATAACGGAGCTTGGTATTTATCCGGCAGTGGATCCCCTGGATTCAACATCGCGCATTTTGGACCCGAACGTCATTGGCAAGGACCATTATAATTGTGCTCAGCGCGTTAAGCAGATTCTTCAGAAATACAAAGAGTTGCAGGACATCATTGCGATTCTTGGTATGGACGAACTTTCAGACGAAGACCGCGAAACCGTAAATCGCGCACGCCGCGTGCAGCGTTTCTTGAGCCAGCCGTTCACTGTTGCCGAAAAATTCACTGGTGTTCCAGGCGTGATGGTGCCAATCGAAGAATGTATCAGAGGTTTCAACATGATTCTCGATGGCGAGGTGGATTACCTTCCTGAACAGGCATTCTTGAACGTGGGCACCATTGACGAGGCCATTGCCAAGGGCAAGAAGATGCTGGAGGCTGCCAAGGCATAAGCGTGTGCTTAAAAAAATGTGCGTTCTGAAAGACAGAAAACGCTTATCCCTACATCTGTATAAAAGAAAAAGATACTTATGAAAGTAACGGTAGTTTCTCCGGAAAGAATTGTGTTTTCTGGCGAGGTTGACAGCGTTGCCGTGCCAGGCGCCAAGGGGCGTTTTGAAATTCTGAACAACCACGCGCCGATCGTCTCTGCTCTGACGGCTGGCAAGGTGGTGTGCAGCGGAAAGGAAACCTTGGAACTTGACATTTTGGGCGGCTTCGTGGAAGTGGCTCGCAATGAAGTGTCTGTGTGCGTTGAAACTTCCCCAAAGGCATAGTAAGCGGCATGAAACATTTAACAGTGAAATATGTTTCCGTGCTGACCGTTGTGTACCTCTTGCTCGGTCCTCTGCTGTTGTTCGTGGAAAACAAAATGTTTGGAAGCGAGGCCCTGCTTCAGGCATTTCCCATCACGGTGGTTGCCGTGGCGTATTTTGCATATACGCTGGCCGCCATGTCGTTGGTCGGGAAGTCCGCCCGCTCAGGCCAAACGCCTCTCGGCATGTTTCTCCTCGACAATGTGGTGCGGTTTTTCATGACGTGTATCATCTTGGTGGTCTACGCTTTCATCAACCGATCCGGACTTGTGCTTTTCGGAATCAACCTCCTGGCCTATTATTTGGCAACATTGGTGGTTGTCACGTGTTTCACGGTCCGCATGAGCCGTGGAAACGTTTCGGCCAGGAGCAGGAAAACAGGCAATTCTTAATTCATAACAATAGGCGTTCAGAAAATCAGACATTTATTTGACGCCTGCTCAAGAAAAAGTAACAATGAAACACCTCAAACATATAGGTTGTTTGCTTTTGGTGGCTCTGCTCTCTGTGATGCCCGCTGTGGCTTCCGGGGCTGAGGCTGGGGAGAAATCCACGGTCGATGTCAAGGAAATCGTGCTCGGACACATGGGCGATGCCTACGAATGGCACATCTTGACATGGAACGGCCATGAAGTTGCGATTCCTCTGCCCGTTATCGTGAAGGGAGAAAAATCCGGATGGCATTGCTTCAGTTCTGCCCGTTTGGCAGAAGGAGAGTCCTACGAAGGTTTCTACATCAACGAGGCCGAAAACGGGAAAATATATGAAAAGCTCGACAACGGTCAGGAAGTGCGTCCGCTTGATTTGTCCATCACGAAAGACGTGTTGCAGATTTGGATTGTCGCCCTGCTGATGCTCGTCATCTTCCTTGGTGCAGCCCGCTGGTATCGCGGCCGCGATTGCAGCGACAATGCACCAAAGGGATTCGTTGGATTGGTGGAGATGTTTGTCATGATGGTCTATGACGACCTCATCAAGCCCAGCATCGGCGAAAAGCATTGCAAACCCTATGCGCCTTTTTTGCTGACGGCTTTCTTCTTCATTTTCATCACCAACCTGATGGGGTTGATTCCGGTTTTCCCAGGCGGAGCCAACGTAACGGGCAATATCACGATCACGTTTTTCCTCGCCTTCTGTGTGTTGCTCATCGTCAACATCTTCGGAAACAAGGCCTATTGGAAAGACATCTTTTGGCCTGAGGTCCCCACTTGGCTGAAAGTCCCCGTGCCGTTGATGCCCGTGATTGAGCTCTTTGGCATCTTCACCAAGCCGTTTGCCTTGATGGTCCGTTTGTTTGCGAACATAATGGGCGGCCATGCCATCATCCTTTCGCTCACCTGCGTGATTTTCATCACTTGCCAGTTGGGCGTGGCCATCGGCAGTTCCTTGTCATTCGTCAGTTTCTTGCTGATGATTTTCATGAACTGTCTGGAACTTCTTGTTGCGTTCATCCAGGCCTACGTGTTCACCATGTTGAGTGCCGTCTTTATCGGGCTGGCCCATCAGGAGCACCATGCGGAATGACGCAGCAAAACGGAGAGGGAGGGGCATGCTTTTCAAGCATTTTCAAAACTGAGATGCCCAAACACTTTCCAAACACCTATCCTATAGGAAACAATCAAACTGAAAATATTAAAACAACACTTTTAAAAAACTCATTACTATGTTATTACTTGCATTATTAGAAGCTGCAGGAGTTGCAAAATTGGGCGCTGGTCTCGGCGCAGGTATCGCCGCAATTGGCGCTGGTCTCGGTATCGGTCGCATTGGTAGTTCTGCTATGGAGGCCATTGCACGCCAGCCAGAATCAACGAGCGACATCCGTACGAATATGATTATTGTTGCCGCCCTTGTAGAAGGTGTAGCTCTCTTCGCAGTAATCGTATGTCTGCTTTGCTTGTTCATCTAATCCACCACCAAAACGAAGCAATTTTATGCCATCCATATTAAGTCCGGATTTGGGCCTACTTTTTTTGGATGTTCCTCGCTTTCCTCATCGTCTTCGCCCTGGTAGCGAAATATGGTTTTCCCGTCATCATCAAGATGGTTGAAGACCGCAAGAACTACATCGACGAATCGTTGAAGAAAGCCCGCGAGGCAAACGAAAAGTTGGCAAACATCAAAGCCGAGAGTGAAGAAATACTCCGTCAGGCCAGTGAGCGTCAGGCCCAGGTTCTGAAGGAGGCGATGGCAACGCGTGATAGCATAGTCAAAGAGGCCCGCGACAAGGCCCGCGAGGAGGGTCAGAAACTCCTCGAAGAGGCCAAGGCGCAGATTGCCGTTGAAAAGGAAAATGCTTTGCGGGATATCCGCAACACGGTTGCCGATGTATCGGTACAGATTGCAGAAAAGGTTGTGCGTCGCCAGTTGGACAAAGATACCGAAGATGAGCAATACATCGAACGTTTGCTCAATGAAGTAACCAGACAGAAATAACACGCACAGACTCAAATCGGTAGTCTTCTAAAGGTAAAGAGGCGTGGCACGTAAGCTCCGCGCTTCCTCCTTTGTCAAGAGGCTTCCTTTTGAAGTTGTGTGTCAGAAAAATGATGCCGTGTGACACAAACGCCCGGTTGCTCAAGCCTCCGGCGCGTTTGTGGGCATGCAATGGCGTTACGCAGCAGGGTTGTCTGCTCGTTGCCGTTGCTCCCATCGGCACAAATGTCTGAAACAAGCATATATAAAAGCGTAACAAGTTATGGATATAGGTATCGTTTCAATTCGCTATGCCAAAGCTCTTTTGCAATTTGCAATGGAAAATCATGAGGAAGACGGTGTGTATCGTGAAATGTCTGCAATGGCCGACGTTTTCATGAAATTGCCAGCGCTCCAGAAAGCGATGCAGAATCCGGTTCTAACATCGCAGCAGACAGAAACGCTTCTCGGCAGCGCTTGCGGTTCTGGCGACAGCCAGACAGCATCAACGCGAAAGTTCATCAAACTTGTTGTGAGCAAGAAGCGAGCAGAATTTATGATGTTTATTGCGCATGCGTACGTAACACTCTATCGTAAGGAAAAGCATCTCGTCAAAGGACGCCTCGTTGTTGCCAAGTCAGTCAGTGAACACGTTGCCCAGCGTTTGCAAGCCATCGTTGAAGCCAGAACAGACAGCAAGGTGGATTTTGAAGTGCTTGTAGATGAAAACATAGGGGGCGGATTCATACTTGAATACGACACCTATCGGCTCGACGCAAGCGTGAAGACCCAGATTAAAAAACTGCATCGCGCGTTGAACGCTTGATTTTCTATTGAAAACATAAAAAACGGGCGGACGTAAGGAAAAGTGGTGCGCAGACCTGTCGCAGGCCTGCCAGGTGCCTCTGTTGTACGCACAATCTCTTTCCCCAGACGACCGCTCAAAAACAAGAAATAATTCACATGCCAAATAATATCAAACCAAGTGAAGTGTCGGATGTGCTCTTGCGTCAGCTTGAGAACATCGACACAAATATCAAGTTTGAAGAAGTCGGCATTGTCTTGTCCATCGGTGACGGTGTGGCCCGTATTTACGGTTTGACCGGTGTTACGGAAAACGAACTCATCGAGTTTGACAATGGCGTGATGGCCGTTGCCATGAACTTGGAGGAAGACAATGTGGGCGCAGTGCTCCTCGGATCGTCAGAAGGCATCAAGGAAGGACAGAGCGTGAAGCGCACGGGCCGCGTTGCCTCAATCGAGGTGAGCGAAAGCATGCTCGGCCGCGTCATCAATCCTTTGGGACAGCCGCTCGACGGAGGAGGCGTCATTGACGGCGAGAAATTCCTCATGCCGCTCGACCGTAAGGCTCCTGGTGTTATTTATCGCCAGCCAGTCAACCAGGCACTTCAAACAGGATTGAAGGCTGTCGATTCAATGATTCCTATCGGTCGCGGACAGCGTGAGTTGATCATCGGCGACCGCCAGACGGGAAAAACCGCCATTGCCATTGACACCATCATCAACCAGAAAGAAAATTACGAAAACGGCGATCCCGTTTACTGTATCTACGTGGCCATCGGCCAGAAAGCTTCAACGGTGGCCAACATCGTCAATACGCTGAAGGAAAACGGGGCAATGCCTTACACCATTGTTGTCTCTGCAACGGCCGCCGAACCTGCTGCGTTGCAGTATTTCGCACCATTTGCCGGTGCGGCCATCGGAGAATTCTTCCGCGACCGTGGCTTGCATGCCCTTGTCGTTTACGATGACCTCTCCAAGCAGGCTGTGGCCTATCGTGAAGTGTCGTTGATTCTTCGTCGTCCTTCAGGACGCGAGGCCTATCCGGGCGATGTCTTTTATCTTCATTCCCGTCTGCTCGAACGCGCAGCAAAGATCAACAACCAAACGGAGGTGGCAGAGAACATGAACGACCTGCCGGCCTGCTTGAAGGGAAAGGTGAAAGGCGGCGGTTCTCTGACGGCATTGCCTATTATCGAAACACAAGCCGGCGACGTCTCTGCATACATCCCGACCAATGTGATTTCCATTACCGACGGACAGATTTATCTGGTCACCGACCTCTTCAACCAAGGTTTCCGTCCTGCTATTGACGTCGGCATCTCTGTGAGCCGTGTTGGTGGTGCTGCCCAGATCAAGAGCATGAAGAAGGTGGCAGGTACTTTGAAAATCGACCAGGCACAATACCGCGAGTTGGAGGCCTTCTCCAAATTCTCGTCTGATATGGACCCCGTGACGGCTATGACCATTGACCGCGGACGCAAGAACAACCAGTTGCTCATCCAGGCCCAATACAGTCCTATGCCTGTTGCAGAACAGGTGGCCATCCTTTATTGCGGTACGCGCGGACTGCTTAAAGATGTACCCGTTGACAAGGTGCGCGACTTCCAAGACAGTTTCTTGCAAATCATCCGTTCTAATTACGCAGACACAGTGCTTGCTGAATTGAAGCGTGGCAACCTTAGCGAAGAAGTTTGCAAAACCATCGAAAAGGTGGCCGGGGATGTTGCAGGACAATACAAATAAATTGAGACATCATGGCTTCACTTAAAGAAGTAAAAACAAGAATTTCAACCGTCAATAGCACCCGTAAAATCACGAGTGCCATGAAAATGGTGGCTTCGTCGAAACTTCATCGTGCCCAGATGGACATCGAAAGGATGCGTCCGTATGAAGCGGCGTTAGACAGAATGATGTCTACGTTCGTTTCAAACATGTCTGACGAACTTTCCTCTCCGTTTGCCATCAAGAGGGAGGTGAAGCGTGTTGCCTTGGTCGTTTTCACTTCAAATTCCAGCCTTTGCGGTGGCTTCAACGGCAACGTCATCAAGATGGTGCAGAAAACGGTTGACAGCTACCGCAAAAGCAACACGGACATCGTGCGCGTGTATGCCATCGGACGCAAGGGCGCCGAAGCCGTGCGCAAGCTCGGTTTCGAGGTGGAAAACGATTATGCCTCGCTGCTGGATCATCCTTCCTACGATGTAGCCCGTGGTGTGGCGCAGGAACTCATGGCGCTCTACACTTCAGGCGAAGTCGATGAAGTCAAGATGATCTACCATCATTTCAAAAGTTCTGCCACGCAGCTGCTGACGCAGGAGACCTTCTTGCCAATCAGTTTGCAGCAGGAGGGGAAAGTTGAAAAAAGCAGCGGCCCGTCTCTCAACTATATTATCGAACCATCTGTTGAAGAGGTGGTTGCTGCGTTGATTCCAAAGACATTGAATCTCCGTGTCTACACCGCCTTGCTCGACAGTTTGGCAAGCGAACACGCGGCCAGAGTCATCGCCATGCAGGTGGCCACGGATAATGCCGACGAACTTCTGCGCGAATTGAAGCTGACGTACAACAAGACACGCCAGCAGGCAATCACAACAGAATTGCTGGACATTGTCGGTGGTTCTATGCAATGATGCTTTGGGACAAAGACATTTCTTCTTTATTGAGATTCCAAACGGCCAGACATGCAATATGCCGTGGGCTGTTGATCTGAAACATAAGAAAATTAACAGTACGAAAAGGGTGGGCATTGTTATTGCCTCACCCTTTTTGTTGCCTTTTCTTTCACACGCCTTTCCAGTGTCAATAGAAATCTAATGGGGACAGGAAAAAGCGTGAACAAAGACTTGTTCTGCGGAATCCTTTATCGGAAAAAGCTCTGCTTTTGCTGGTGTGTAGCTGCTTGGGTGAAACAGAAAATGGTTTTATAGCTATGTTCCCTTATGATATTTAGTAGCGTAATGCAGAAAGCATCGTCATCCTTAAAGTCTGTCCTATGATTTCATGTCGCCTCTGGGAGCAGGCATGACCGTATCTGGGAGCAGACGCGGTCGTATCTGGGAGCTGATTCGTTCGCAGCAGGGAGCAGACACGTTCGTATCTGGGAGCAGACGCGGTCGAGTGTCGTCCCGTGTTCGACAACAAGTAGTAATGTCGGGATGAAGTGGTGCAGGAATGCGTGTTCAATATGGGCTAAGTGCAGCCGGATGATATTAAAGAATAGTGGAAAATGGTTCAGGCTATTCTTTCAAACTCCGAAGAAGACAAGATCGTTGCAGGTTTGACAAAATTAATCACAAATAAGAGACCGACTTGCCGTTCGATAGTTATTTTAGAATTATTGATAAGTTGGTGGTCAAAATTATTTTTAGTAATGGTGAAGGAATGCTTGCTTGTCTACATAAAAAATACACTCCCAACCTTGTTTTTATTGCGAATGGTTCATGTTTCTCGAAAAAAATCGACTATATTTGCATCATATAATATTCACTAAAGATGAGTCACGATGAACAGAAAGTTGAACAGAATCAAAGCCGCATTGGCTGACAAGGACAAGACCAACAAATGGGTTAGCGGAGCAGCTGGGCAAGGACCCTGCTACGGTTAGCAAGTGGTGTACCAATGCCAGCCAGCCCTCATTAGAGACCTTGCTGATAATTGCCAAGCTCCTAAGTGTGGAGGTGAACGACCTGGTGCGTCTGGAGGCCGTGAACGATTAACGATAAGAAGACTTGAATATGATAAAAGATATAATGAATCACAACGCTAATGCAGTAGCGGGACAGAAAGAAATGGATGCGCTGAAGAAGTACTTCCCTCAGTGCTTCCATGCTGACGGCGAATTTGACATAGAGGCTTTCAAGGCTGCATTGCCTGGAGGAACTACCATTACGGATGAGACAAGCGGTTTCAACTGGCTGGGCAAGAACTACGCTCGTATGCTTACCAACATGGACACCACTACGCTCATTCGTCCTGACGAGGAGCATAATGCTAAGCCAGAGAACAAGGATAGCCAGAATGTATATATCAGTGGTGATAATCTGGATGCGCTGCAGCATCTGGTGAAGTCGTATAGCGGCAAAGTGAAGGTGATTTATATCGACCCTCCTTATAACACTGGCTCTGATGGCTTTGTGTATAATGACAAGTTCAACTTCACAGCAGAGGAACTTGCCAAACGTTTGGACATAAGTTCTGAGCGTGCAGAGCGCATTCTCTCTATGACTCGTCGTGGAAGTGCCAGCCATGCCGCGTGGCTCACCTTCATGTTGCCTCGTTTGTCGTTTGCCCGTGACTTGCTGACTGACGATGGCGTGATTTTTATATCTATTGATGATAATGAGCAGGCTAATTTGAAGAGACTTTGTGATGAGGTGTTTGGAGAGGAATGCTTTGTTGCGCAATTTATTTGGGACTCACCATTTCCAAACAGGATTACGACCTGTCGTCCATGATGGACGGACAGGGGGCTGCGGATGATGACTCGCCTGAAAACGTGGATTCGTCCGACGACAGTGCCGGCGGCAAGGCTAAGGGAACCG
>ENA-OQCZ01000137-OQCZ01000137.1-human-gut-metagenome-genome-assembly--contig:-NODE-137-length-28132-cov-11.954615_pt1 | contig 28132 bp, 28 predicted proteins | sample MGYA00242505_ERZ504594 | MGnify/ENA primary metagenome ERZ504594 (study PRJEB26092, sample SAMD00036329) | human gut metagenome | host: Homo sapiens | study: EMG produced TPA metagenomics assembly of... | reverse complement strand
TTTTTGCCGTGGCCGATGTAAAGTGACTGGATATACGAAAATTATCTGAAGAGGTGTAGATGAAGAAAAGGGAAATTGGATGAAGCGAGTAAAACTGATCGTAGCCTATGATGGAACGAATTACTGCGGGTGGCAGGTACAGCCGAACGGAATCACCATTGAGCAGGTACTAAATGAAAACCTGTCAAAGCTGCTGGGGGGAAGAAATCACAGTGACCGGTGCAAGCCGGACGGACTCCGGGGTGCATTCCATGGGAAATGTAGCTATTTTCGATACGGAGACAAGAATGCCGGCAGATAAAATTTCATTTGCATTAAATCAGAGGCTGCCGGAGGATATTGTCGTGCAGGATTCGTGCGAAGTTCCGTCCGACTGGCATCCGAGATATCAGGTCAGCCGGAAAACATACGAGTACCGCATTTTAAACCGTACTTTCCGTATGCCGAACCGCAGACTGGACACTTATTTTTATCATCACAAACTGGATGTGGACAAAATGAAGCGGGCGGCTTCGTATCTTGTGGGAGAGCATGATTTCAAGAGTTTTTGTGCAGTCGGGGCACAGGTCAAAAACAACGACGCGCACGATTCTATTCCTGCGAGGTGAGAAAGACGGGAATGACATTATTACCATTCGGGTGACCGGAAATGGATTTTTATACAATATGGTGCGTATTATCGCGGGAACGCATGATTCCGTGTCGGAGGCGGCGAGCTGGCGCCGGATGAGATGCCACGGATTCTTGGGAAGAAAGACCGCACAGCTGCCGGACCAACGGCTCCGGCGCATGGACTTACGATGATGGGGATTGAGTATGGAGAGTGAAACATACGCTTTACAGGAACAGACGTAAAGTTTGTATATGATCTAAAATCTGTGCAGGAGAGAAAATGTTGACAGGACGGAAAGAATGGTCAGATCCTGTGGATAACTTAAAAAATCGCCCGGAAAAATAGAAATATTTTCTTGACACGCAAGGAATTCGTGTAATATAATACATAAGTCTGTGATAGTGAATTAATGTCGAACCAAAAGCCCGGTGAGACATTTAAACTATAAACAATTTATTTAATGAAGAATAGCGATGTGTCCTGGAACATTCACATGGTGGAAGCATTTCATAACATTATTTCTAGGAGGAAAATCAATGAAAACTTTTATGGCATAGCCCAGCATATCCATTGATAGAAAATGGTACGTAAGTTGACGCTGAAGGTATGACATTAGGACGTTTAGCATCTGAAGTTGCTAAAGTATTAAGAGGAAAAAATAAACCAATCTTTACACCACACATCGATACAGGTGATTATGTGATCGTTGTAAATGCAGAGAAAGTTAAAGTTACAGGTAAGAAATTACTTCAGAAAGTATATTACAACCACTCCGATTATGTAGGTGGAATGAAGGAAACTACATTAAAAGAAATGTTAGCAAAACATCCTGAAAGAGTTATCGAGTACGCTGTAAAAGGCATGCTTCCCAAAAAGGACCTTTAGGAAGACAGATGTACACAAAATTATTTGTATACGCTGGACCTGATCACAAACATGCTGCTCAGAAACCAGAAGTTTTAACATTCTAATTAGGAGGTAAAGGACATTGGCTAATACAAAGAATTACGGAACCGGAAGAAGAAAATCATCTGTTGCCAGAGTATATTTAGTACCAGGTACAGGAAAAATCACAATCAATAAAAGAGATATCGATGAATATTTTGGATTAGATACACATGAAAGTTATCGTTCGTCAGCCTTTAGCTGCAACAGAAACAGAAGGCAAATTTGACGTATTAGTTAACGTTCATGGCGGTGGATACACAGGACAGGCTGGTGCCATCAGACATGGTGTTGCAAGAGCCCTTCTTCAGGCAGACAACGACTACAGACCAGTTCTGAAAGCTGCTGGATTCTTAACTCGTGACCCACGTATGAAAGAACGTAAGAAATACGGTCTCAAGGCAGCTCGTCGCGCGCCTCAGTTCAGCAAGAGATAACTCTGCTGTTCAAACCGTATCAAAATGGTTCAAAAACCCCGGAAAATCAAGGTTTTCCGGGGTTTTACTATATCTAAACGGGCTGATATAGTTTGACCAAATTTAGCAAAACGAGAGCCGTTTTCACCCAATTTTTAGTGGTCCGCAAGTGGTTAACCGGCCAAAAAGAGGGCAAAAAGAGGGTCAAGTGGTGCCCAAAGTGGTTAACCGAGAGCCGATTTTGTGGGTGTTTTGGGGGCTACTTTTCAGCCATCTTTCCCCTCGTTTTTGGCTGTGGCAGTTTGGCATAGTTTGACCTAATTTGAATAATTGAATATGAATTTGATACAGCACTCAGTGTAAAATGACTGGGTGCTTTTTTCATTTCAGGAACTCATATTCCGGCCATAGAAAGAGCCGTCACTTCACTTTTTATTTTGGAGTGGCGGCTTTTTCTATTTCCAGAAGCAACAGCAACAATCAGAAATGAGGTGAAGTCAATGAACACGCAAATCATCGCCATCGCCAACCAGAAGGGCGGCGTTGGCAAAACCACCACCTGTGCCAATCTTGGAATCGGTTTGGCACAGGCCGGAAAGAAAGTCCTGCTGATCGACGGAGATCCGCAAGGAAGCCTGACTATCAGCCTGGGCAATCCACAACCGGACAAGCTGCCCTTTACGCTGTCGGACGCTATGGGGCGTATCCTGATGGATGAGCCGCTTCGTCCCGGCGAGGGTATCCTGCACCACCCAGAGGGCGTAGACCTGATGCCTGCGGACATCCAGTTATCCGGTATGGAGGTATCCCTGGTAAATGCCATGAGCCGTGAGACTATCTTGAGGCAATATCTGGACACGCTGAAGGGGCAATACTCCCATATCCTCATCGACTGCCAGCCCTCCCTTGGGATGCTCACAGTCAATGCGCTGGCCGCTGCAAACAGGATCATAATTCCCGTTCAGGCGGAGTATCTGCCCGCCAAAGGGCTGGAACAGCTGCTCTCCACGGTAAACAAGGTAAAGCGGCAGATCAACCCCAAGCTCCAGATAGACGGTATCCTGCTGACGATGGTTGACAGCCGAACCAACTTTGCCAAAGAGATTTCCGCACTTTTGCGAGAGACCTATGGCAGCAAGATCAAAGTATTCGGCACAGAGATTCCCCATTCTGTCCGGGCAAAGGAAATCAGCGCCGAGGGAAAAAGCATTTTTGCCCATGATCCCGGCGGCAAGGTGGCAGAGGGCTACAAAAATCTGACGAAGGAGGTGTTGAAACTTGAAAAGCAGCGCGAAAAAAATAGAGCTGGCATCGGTAGATGATCTGTTCTCCACCGAAGAAGGCCGCCAGGATGCAAAGCTGGAAAAGATTCAGGAAATTCCGTTGTCTGAACTGCATCCGTTCAAGAACCACCCATTCAAAGTCAAGGATGACGAAGCCATGATGGAGACCGCTGACAGTATCAAGCAGTATGGCGTTCTGGTTCCGGCCATTGCCCGACCGGACCCGGAGGGCGGTTATGAGCTGGTAGCCGGACACAGGCGGCACAGAGCCAGTGAACTGGCAGAAAAGGAGACCATGCCGGTCATTGTTCGGGATTTGGATGATGATGCCGCTACGATCATTATGGTTGACAGCAATTTACAACGAGAAAGCCTGCTCCCCAGTGAAAGAGCATTTGCTTATAAAATGAAGCTGGATGCCATTAAGCACCAAGGAGCCAGGACGGATTTAACTTCGGCCCAAGTTGGGCCGAAGTTGACTGCGGCAGAAAAAATCGCGGAGAACAGTCCAGATAGCAAATCACAGATTAAGAGATTTATCCGTCTGACAGAGCTGATTCCTGAATTGATGGATATGGTGGATGAAAAGAAGATTGCCCTGAACCCTGCCTATGAGTTGTCCTTTCTCAAAAAGGAGGAACAGGTAGACCTGCTGGACGCGATGGACAGTGAACAGGCTACCCCTTCTCTTTCCCAAGCCCAGCGGCTCAAGAAATACAGCCAAGAGGGGCATCTGACCCTCGATATGATGCGTGTCATCATGGGTGAGGAAAAGAAAAGTGATCTGGACCGAGTGACATTTACCTCTGACACTTTGCGGAAGTATTTCCCCAAAAGCTACACGCCCCAGCGGATGCAGGAAACCATCATCAAGCTGCTGGAGGCATGGCAGAAAAAGCGTCAGAGAGACCAGGAACGATGAAAGGAGCCGCCTATGAGGGATATTTCAGCCCGTGAGCTGAAAGGACACAACATTCTCGCCGTAGAGAGGTTTTGGGATAACACCCGCTGGATGATTGAGTTTTCCGTCCTGCGTCCCAGCACAGCTTACGGCAGCCCCGGAGAGGAAATGCGGCTGTTTTTGACCGAGGACGGGTATCAGGCTGCCCTGCAAAGCCAGCAGCGCCGGGAGATTAAGATCAAGCGTTACGCTCGTGTGATTGAGGGACATATCCTCGATTTCAAACCGGGAAAACGCCGCCGCTCATAAACCCATACAACGAAAGGAAAGGAATGACTATGTGTACGGTAAAGGAAATTCAAGAAGCAATCCGGGAAGATTGCAGATCTCAGCATGACATGGATTCAACGGATATTGACCGCGTGATGCAAACACTTCCTTTCGCCCAGGAGGAGCCATTTACAGAGGCGCGTCCCCAAAAGCCGCTGTTTTGGTTCTATGCAAGAAAATTTGAAAAGCGCTGAACACCGCAATTCTTTGAAATGAGGATTGCGGTTTTTTGTACCCAAAATTCGGAAGGAGTGAGGTCGATGGCCGTTTTTCGCATTGAACGGACCCGTGATTATACCGTGATGAGCAATCATCATTTACGAAATGCAAATCTGTCGTTAAAAGCCAAGGGGCTGCTTTCCATGATGCTGTCTTTGCCAGAGGACTGGAATTACACCACCCGTGGTCTTGCAAAGATTTGTAAGGAGGGCGTGGATGCCATAGGCGCTGCGTTGCGGGAATTGGAGGCTGCCGGTTACATTGTGCGGCACAAACTGCGTGACCGCCAGGGACGCATCAGTGATACGGAGTATGTCATATATGAGCAGCCACAGCCGAAGAACCCGGATACGCCCCAGCCGGATATGGCTTCACCAGATACGGAAAACCCGGATATGGTAAAACCGGATACGGAAAAGCCCGCAGAATTAAATATAGAGAAATCAAATACAGAAAAAACAATTACTTATGGATCAAGTACCGATTCTATTCCCTTCCGGGAGGCAGCGGCAGCACAGCTGCCGGAACGGAAAGGAAGGGATGCGATGTCTGTCTCAGAGATGGAAAGTTATCGGGATTTGATTTTGGAGAACATCGAGTATGACCACCTGTGCCGGGAGTTTACCACCTATCGGGAGGACCTGGACGAGATTGTGGAGCTGATGGTGGAGACCGTCTGCGCCAAGCGGAAAACCACCCGGATTGCTGGCAGCGACTTCCCCCATGAGGTGGTCCGCTCCCGTTTTTTGAAGCTGGATTGCTCCCACATCGAGTTTGTCATGGAATGCCTGCGGAACAATACCACCGAAATCCGCAACATGAAGCAGTATCTGCTTGCGGTGCTGTTTAATGCGCCGACCACGATCAGCAACCACTACACCGCACAAGTCAACCACGATATGTACGCAGGCGGCTGGTAAACAGCCGCTTTTCTGCTACCCGAAAACACCGGGAGAAAGGATTTTGCCATGAAACGACCTCTTGCCTACATTACGGCTCCCTGGAGCAACAGCCAGTATGAGAACGCCGAGAACGTTGCGGCCTACTGTCGTCAGGTGTACGACGCCGGGTATTCGCCCATCTGCCCGGTGCTGTTCCTGCCTACCTTCCTCAAGGACGAGATTCCCCAGGAACACAAGGACGGGCTGGATATGGCGCGGGACTACCTGCGCCGGTCCCATGTGCTGGTGGTCTGCGGCCACGGCATCGACGAGACCGTGAAGAATGACATTGCCACCGCCGAGCGCCTGCGGATCACCGCCACCACCCTGGACGGTATCCTGGCCGTGAAGGGCCAGGGACGCGGGAAAGGAGGCGCACGCCATGCCTGAGCGTAAGACCGTGGGCCAGCTGATGGAGGAAATGCGCCTCAAAGCCGGGGCGCAGAACTACCACGGCCATGAGTACATGGATTTGGAGCGGTTTGCCGAGGACACCCGGCACATGATTATCTTCGATGTGCTGACCGACGATTCCCCGGTGGGCTGGAAAGGTGAACGAACCCGCCTGTTTCTGACGGAGGCCGGATACCAGAAAAGCCTGGAGAACCAGGAAAAGGGTCACATCAAGATTCTCAGCCATGCCAAAGTGCGCCAGGGCCATCTGTACTATGAACGCTCCGATCAGCTGCGCTGAAAGGAGCCTGCCATGCTGAAATACCTGCTGCGGCGGCTGGTGGTCCCGCCTTAGTATCAAGCGCCACCCCTGCAAAATCCGTGGAAAGGAGGCGATGACCTATGCAGGAGGAAGTGGAAAACAGGACTTTGACGCTGGTAGTCAGCGGAACAAAGTTTACCGGGCGGTTGATGAAAGCCGCCATCACCAAGTACCTTGCCCACCGCAAGGAAAAGAAGCTGCAAAAGCAGAGAAGCCGTGACGCGCCTGTGAAGCCCCAGGGCAAGCAGACGGTGAAACAGCTGATTGGTCAGAACCAAGGGGTTTCCAACATCGAGATCACCGACCCCTCCATCAAGGAGTTTGAGAAGATCGCCCGGAAATACGGCGTGGACTATGCGGTGAAGAAGGACCGCAGCAGCTCCCCACCCAAGTACCTGATCTTTTTCAAGGGTCGGGACGCGGATGCCCTGACCGCTGCTTTTACCGAGTACACCGGGAAAAAGGTCAGGAAGGCGGAGAAATCCGAGCGTCCGTCTGTGTTGGCAAAGTTGAGCCAGTTCAAAGAGCTGGTGAAACACGCCGTCGTGGACCGGAACAAGCGAAAGGAGCTGGAACGATGAAAAAGACATTGGACATCAAAAAGCTCGTTTTGCTGAATATGCCGTATATCTTGATGGGGCTGTTTGCTACTAACTTCGGGGAGGCATGGCGAATGGCACAAGGGGCGGATGCTTCAGAAAAGTTTCTTTCGCTGGTTGCGGTTCTGCCTGGGGCGCTGCAAAGTTTCTGGCCAAGCCTGCATCCTTTGGACTTGTTGGTAGGGCTGTGCTGCGGTGCTGGTCTGAGGCTGGCGGTGTATCTTAAAAGCAAGAACGCCAAGAAATATCGACATGGTTTGGAATATGGTTCGGCCCGCTGGAGTGCATAATTTTAAGTGTAAATGACACATACATGGACGCACAGGAGGTTATGCACATGACTGATTATAGCAAAATTACAGCCCTTTACTCCCGCCTTTCCGTGGGCGACGAGGACAGGGACGGCGGCGAGAGCAACAGCATACAGAACCAAAAAATATTTTTGGAGAACTATGCCAGAGGGCAGCACCTAACCAATATCCGGCACTACATCGACGATGACGAAAGCGGCAGGTTTTTTGACCGTTCCGCCTACTCCCGCATGATGGACGATGTGGAAAACGGGAAAATCGGTGTCTGCATTATGAAAGACCTTACCCGTTGGGGGCGCGACTATCTCCAAGTTGGCAACGCGATGGAGATATTCAGACGGAACAACGTGCGCTTTATCGCGGTCAACAACGGCATAGACAGCGAGAAGCCCGACACGCTGGAGTTTGCGCCCTTTATCAATATCATGTCGGAGTGGTACGCAAAGGACATCAGCAAGAAAGTGAAAACGGGCATTAAGACCAAAGGCATGAGTGGAAAGCCGATTGTCACCGAAGCCCCTTACGGCTATGTCAAAGACCCGGACAACAAGGATTTTTGGATAATCGACGAGGAAGCCGCCGCGGTTGTCCGTTTGATTTTCCGTCTGTTTATCGGCGGGAAGAACCGCAACCAAATCGCCGTGCATCTGAAAAACGAGCAAATCCCTACCCCCACTTTCTATATGAAAGACCGGGGGCGGGGAACCTGTAAAAATAAGACGCTCAACGAGGATAGCCGCTGCAAGTGGAACAAAGCCACCTTGACCAATATCCTCACACGGCAGGAGTATTGCGGCGATGTTGTCAATTTCAAGACCACAAAGCATTTCCGGGACAAGCACAACCACTATGTAGACAGAAGCCAATGGCACATCACAGAAAATGTGCATGAGCCGATTATCAGCCGCAGCGATTTTGAAACCGTACAGCGGATTTTGGAAAACGCGCCTGTCAAACGCCCCAACGGGGACGGGGAAATCCACCCTCTGTCCGGCTTGCTTTTCTGTAAAGACTGCGGTTCAAAAATGCACATTCGCATAGATTACCGAAACGGCGGCAAGCGGCACGTTGCCTATTGCAGCGAGTACCACAAGGGGAAAGCCAAGAACCCCAAATGCCATTCCCCGCACATCATGGACGCGGACTTGCTCATGCAGACCATCGCGGAAGTGCTGAAGAAAATCGAGGACTATTCTATCAGCAACCGGGCGGAGTTTGAAGCCTTAGTGAAAAAGAACCTTGTCATGCAGCAGACCGACCAGACCAAGAAACAGCAGAAGCGTATTCCGCAAATCACGACGCGCCTTGAACAGATTGACAAGGTGCTGAATAAGCTCTATGAGGACAACGCCCTCGGCACGATCCCACAAGACCGTTATGAGCAGATGTCGCAGAAGTATTCGGAAGAATACTATGCGCTGAAAGCGGAGCTTGCCACGCTCCAAGAGCAGCTGTCCGCTTATGAGAACGCGGGAGGACGGGCGCAGAAGTTTTTGAAGCTGACGGAACGCCATGCTGCCTTTACCGAACTTACCCCCGCCATTCTCAACGAGTTTATCAGCCGGATTGAAGTGCATGAGCGCGACCAGAAAAGGGCGAGATACGCAATCCAGCACATCAGCATATATTTCAATTATATCGGCAAGTTTGAGAATGAAGTGACACAGCTTGCGGAACCGACCGAGCAGGAAATCCGGCAAATGCGGGAGGAAATCGAAGAAGCCAAAAAGGAAAAGAGCCGCGCCTACCACCGGCAGTATTCAAGGGAGTACCGGGCGCGAAACCTTGAAAAGCAGCGGGAGTATGACCGCATGAAAGCGCGGGAATACCGGGCAAGGAGAAAGGCGCAGGCAGCCGCCGCACAGCCCACACAGTAAAACAGAATAACCGTCAACCAAGAGGGATTTTCCGAGTTATGGGAAATCCCTCTTTTACGCCCAAAGAAAGGAGCCGCCTATGGCAGAACAGACCCCCGACAGTATCATCACGACCCAGAGGAACGGGCAGACCATTGTTGCGGAGTTATTTTTCAATCACAGCAGCACAGAAACATTCCGCGACAAGCTGCTCAAAGTGATACTTGCCGACAGCTTGCAGGACGGTCAAGAGCCGGAAAAATCGGAAATTTTGCGATAACAGCCGCCCCGACGATACATTCCCCGTCCGGGCGGTTTTTATCGTCAAAAACGCCGTTTTCTCCAAGTCAAGAGCCGGAGAAAACACCCGAAAAATGCCCCTATTGCGTAACAGGGGCGCAGAAAGGAGAGTTTATGCGAACAGGGTTTCCCAAGCAAAAAAAGACCACAGACATCTGGTTTGATGAGAAAGACCCGTTGATCCATATCCGTACCCACAATACCGACTTGAAGAAGCGGCTTGCCGCCTATGCCGAGCAGCACCCCGATGTGTGCCGCCAGACCGACGCAGACCCGGAAACGGGCTGCATGGAGTTTGACATTGAGAAAGGCCGCTTCTCTTTCCGTCTGACCGCCCCATACAGCGAGGAACGGCGGGAAGCGGCGCGGCGGTACGCCAGAGAGAGCAACGCCGCCGACAGGCTGAAATAGAGTGGAAATGTTCATAGTTTTGTGCTATACTTTTTCTAAAAGCAGAGTAATACTGCGGAATTGATTGGAGGACAACACAATGGTTACATTTATGAGATTAAGATAAAACCGCGAGTTATGTTGCGGTTATCCGTATTGCATAACTCGCTTATTGAAGCAGAGATGTAATTACGGAGGAAAAACAAATGAATAATAATTTATCACGCTTTGCAGACAGCAAGGTTTATTTTCAATGCCCAATTTGCACAAAATCAATGGATATACAAGGCAATAGCCTAATTTGTAGACATGGACATTGCTTTGATATTTCAAGATATGGGTATGTAAATTTGTTGTTAAAATCATCGCCCAAAACCAACTACAGCAAGCGGTCTTTTGACAACCGGCACCAAATTTTGGAGTATGGCATGTATGATGTTGTGTTGGAGAAAATCATACAGTTTATTTCTGATACGCCATCTATAAGAAACATTTTAGATGTTGGTTGCGGCGAGGGTTTCTATGCAAGGCAGATACAGCAAAGAACAGAACGAAACATCTTTGCCTTTGACTTGTCAAGGGAGGCAATACAGATTGCATCAAAAAAAGACAAGCGCAAAGCAGTGAAGTGGTTTGTTACTGACTTATCAAAAATCCCTTTGAAAGACGGAAGTATGGATTGTATTTTAGACATATTTTCGCCTGCACACTACAAAGAATTTCAGCGATTGCTATCTCCTAACGGATATGTTGTGAAAGTAATTCCTACGAAAAATCATTTGAGGGAAATCAGGACTAAAGTGCAAGCACACTTGAAAAATCCAGATTATTCAAATGAGTCTGTCGTTGAATATTTTGAGAAATATCTTAAAACCATTTCAAGAGAAACGGTTTCAGCCACCGTACAGTTGTCATCAGAACAAAGAATGTCGTTTATTGAAATGACGCCGCTTCTCTTTTGCGTTGAAAAAGATTGCGTTGATTGGCGTACTCTCACACATTTGACAATCGAAGCTGATGTTTTAATAGGAATGTATTAAAGGGCGTATTGATATTTAATATTCCCATTTATTGAGCAGAACGGAGTAAACCAAACACCCTAATCAAAAGGACAGCCGAGGAAATCGACTGTCCTTTTTCTATGCCGACAGGTAGAAAGGAGTGACCACCCATGACGAAACCGAGAGAAAAAAACCGCGAGGAATTGCAAGCCGAGATTGAGGACGGGAAGAAGAAAATCCGGCAGCTTGAAAACCGGGAAAAGGTGTTGCGGCAAAAGTTATCCCAAGAGGAACGCCGGACGCGCAGCCACCGGCTGGTCGTCCGAGGCGCAGTCTTTGAGAGCATTGTGCCGGAAGCCAAGACCATGACCGATGAGGAAGCCGCCGCCTTTCTCCGGCTTGCCCTGACGAGCGAGGAAGCGCGGGCTTATCTGAAAAAACGCACCGAGGGCGGGAAAAGCGAATAATCCCTTTGGAACAAAGGGCGCACTTATACACCCTTGCGGGCGTGTGCGCTCTGCCGAGGGCGTATCTCCGCACAGGGAACTTTCCCCGCGCTCCGATATGGCGGCTTTGCCGCAACAAGGGGCTGCACCCCTTGCGCCGCTTACGCGGCTATCCCTGCACACCCACAAAAACAGTACACCCGCCGTTGGCGTCTGTACCATTTTTGCGGGTTTGGTTATCCTATCCGGGAGGTGATACCCATAGCCATTTACCATTGTAACATCGGCATTGTGAGCCGAGGAAAAGGCAAGTCAGCCGTTGCCGCAGCCGCCTATCGAAGCGGCGAGAAAATCACAAACGAGTGGGACGGAATGACCCATGACTACACCCGCAAGCGCGGCGTTGTCCATACGGAAATCCTACTGCCGCCCCATGCCCCGCCCTCTTTCTCTGACCGTTCAACCTTGTGGAACAGCGTGGAGCTTTACGAGAAAGCCGGGAACGCCCAGCTTGCCAGAGAGATTGACGCAGCACTCCCCATAGAATTATCCAGAGAGGAACAGATCCGGCTTGTCCGGGAATACTGTTCCTCTCAATTTGTTTCCAGAGGAATGTGCGTTGATTTTGCCATTCACGACACCGACAGCGGCAACCCCCATTGTCATATCATGCTTACCATGCGCCCCCTTGACGAGCGCGGCGCATGGGCGGCGAAGTCCAAAAAGGAATATGACCTTGACGAGAACGGCGAGCGCATACGCTTACCAAGCGGCAGATACAAGACACACAAAGTTGACCTCACAGGCTGGAACGACAAGGGCAACGCGCTTTTATGGCGCAAGGCATGGGCGGATATTTCAAACGCCTACCTTGAACGCGCCGGACACCCGGAGCGTATCGACTACCGCAGCAACGCCGAGCGCGGCATTGACGAGCTGCCCACCGTCCACATGGGCGTAGCGGCCTGTCAAATGGAGAAGAAAGGCATAGCCACCGAGAAAGGCGAGCTGAACCGGAATATCCGAAAGGCAAACCGCCTTATCCGGGAAATCAGGGCGCAGATTGGAAAGCTCAAAGAATGGATTGGCGAACTGTTCAAGGCGCGGGAAACCGCCCCGGAGCAGCCCCCGCAATCCCCGGCCTTGCAAATCTGCTGATGAAGTATTTAAGCGTTCAGAGAGAAAAGAGCCGGAAGTATTCGCAGAGTTGGCAAAGGCAGCACGCCGCCGATGAACTGAAAACCGTTGCAAAGGCGGTCAACTATCTTTCCGAGCATGGCATTTCCACCCTTGACGAGCTGGACGCTGCCCTTTCCTCTGTCAGCGACCAAGCCGACGCTATCCGGGAGGGCATGAAAACCGCCGAGAAGCGCATGAAAGAATTGCAAAAGCTGATTGAATACGGGAAGAACTACACCGAGTACAAGCCCATTCACGACGAGCTGAAAAAGCTGAAAAATGGCTGGACGAGCAAGCGCGACAAGTACGAGGAAGCCCACCGCGCCGAGCTTACGCTATGGAACGCAGCGAGCCGCTATCTCCATGCAAATCTGCCGAAAGGGACAAAGACCTTGCCTATCTCTGAATGGGAAAAAGAGTACGCCACTCTCAGCGGGCAGAGAACAGCGGAATATACCAAGCTGAAAGAAACCCGCGCCGAGGTTGCCGAGCTGCACAATATCCGCAAGTGCGTTGATATTGCACTGAAAGCCGACCAGCCGGAGCAGACCCGCGCCAAGCGGCACGACTTAGAACGATGAAAGGAGTTGAGATTTTTGTACTACACCCAAGAACAGATAGACCGGGCGAACCAAGCCGACCTTGTTTCTTTCCTGCAATCACAGGGCGAGCAGCTTACCCGCGCCGGGAATGAATACCGCTGGAAACGGCACGACAGCTTGACCGTCCGGGGAAACAAATGGTACAGGCACAGCCAGAGCAAGGGCGGCGGCCCCGTTGATTTTGTCATGGAGTTTTTCGGCAAGAGCTTCACCGAAGCCGTGGAACTTCTCACAGGAGAAAAGGGAGCCGCACCGCCGCCGGACAGACCTTGCCCCGCGTCCCTTTCCGACTTCCGGCTACCACCCCCAAACAGCGACAACCGAACAGCGAGGAACTACCTCACAGCAGCCCGCCGCATTGATGAAGATGTGACGGGCTTTTTCTTTGCCCGCGGCGATATTTACGAGGACGCAGCCCACCACAACGCCGTATTTGTGGGGCGGGACGAGGACGGAATACCGCGCTACGCCCACAGCAAGGGAACGGCGGGAAACTTCCGGCTTGATGTGAAAGGCAGCGACAAAGCCTTTAACTTCTGCTACCGGGGCGAGGGCGAAAGGCTTTTTGTCTTTGAAGCCCCCATTGACCTGTTATCTTTCCTCTGCCTGTTCAAAAAGGAATGGCAGAGCAGAGCTATTTGTCATTGGGCGGCGTGGGAGAAAAGCCCTATTGCGTTTCCTTTCTGACCGTCCGAACATCAAGACCGTTTACCTCTGCCTTGACAGCGACCAAGCCGGAAACGACGCTTGTAGCCGCCTTGCGGAGCTTGTGCCGGAGGGCTTGACCGTCCACCGCCTTGTGCCGCTGTTTAAGGACTGGAACGAGGTATTGCAGCACCGGGCAGAAATCACAGACGGGAAGTATATCCAGGAAGCAGTTTACGGCCTGAAAGAGCCGCCGCAGGAAGAAACCGTCGAGATTATCCGCATGAGCGAGGTTGACACGCAGACCGTTGAATGGCTATGGGAGCCGTATATCCCTTTCGGGAAAGTAACCATTGTGCAAGGCAATCCCGGCGAGGGAAAGACCACCTTTGCCCTACGCCTTGCCGCCGCCTGCACCACCGGGGGAACGCTGCCGGGAATGAAGCCCTTGCCGCCATTCCAAGTAATTTACCAGACCGCCGAGGACGGGCTGGGCGATACCGTCAAGCCACGCTTGATAGAAGCCGCCGCAGACCTTGACCGGGTGCTTGTGATTGATGAAGCCAAGCGGGAGCTTACCCTCTCCGATGAGCGCATAGAAAAGGCAATCACGCAGAACGGGGCGCGGCTGATTATCCTTGACCCCATACAGGCGTACATGGGCGAAAAAACCGACATGAACCGGGCAAACGAAGTGCGCCCCATGTTCCGCCGCCTTGCCGATGTTGCCGAGCGTACCGGGTGCGCCGTTATCCTTATCGGACATCTCAACAAAGCTGCCGGAGGGCAGAGCGCATACCGGGGCTTAGGTTCTATCGACTTCCGCGCCGCAGCAAGGAGCGTCCTGCTGATCGGGCGCGTGAAGCGAGAACCGAATGTGCGCGTTATCGTCCATGACAAATCTTCCCTTGCGCCGGAGGGCAAGCCCGTTGCCTTTTGCCTTGACCCGGAAACGGGCTTTTCGTGGATAGGCGAATATGATATAACCGCCGACGAGCTGCTGTCCGGCGCGGGCGGCAACACCGCCACCAAGACCGAGCAAGCCGAAAGGCTGATACTTGACCTGCTTGCAGACGGGAAAGAGCTTGCCAGCGAGGACATTGTAAAAGCCGCAGCCGAAGCCGGAATATCCGAAAGGACGGTACAGAACGCCAAGCGCAACATGGGCGGCATTTTAGGCGCAAGGCGTGTCGGCGGTCAATGGTACAACTTCATCAAGAAGAAGCAGCCACCCGAACCCGCAAGCTGAAAGTGCAAAACGCAGACCCTTTGCACTTTGCACTTTCGCACTTTCAGAGTTATAGAAGAATGACTATAAGCCCTTGTGCGCCGTAGCATGAGGGCTTTTTTCATGGAAAGGAGAGCCTATGAGCAATAAAGCCAGCACCCCCGCAAACGCTTCCCCTCTGACCGTAAAGGAAGCAGAACAGCCCGATATTGTGAAGAAAATCGGAAACACGACCTATCGGGTGAAAATCCACTTCAGCACCACCAGCAAGGAAACTATGAGCGATAAAATCAAGCGGCTTATTATGAACGATTGCGGGAAAATTTCTTAAAACCACCTTGACAAAATGTATCAGAGGATACTCTGCTGTACTCTATGGAAACAGCTAGCGCGGACAGTATGCCAGAGGATGCAGAGCGTCAGGGCATCGGCACTCCAGCTACTCGTGCTGCTACCATCGAAAAACTGGTACAGAAAGGCTTTCTGGAGCGCAAGGGTGACAAGAAAACCAAAGTCTTGCTGCCTACCGACAAGGGCAAGGCACTTATCACGGTGATGCCCGAACAGATTCAGTCTGCGGATATGACCGCCGACTGGGAAGCAAAGCTGCTGCGCATTGAGCGTGGCGAGATGGAGCCTGAAATATTTATGATGGAAATCAACACGATGATTACTGCTTTGGTGGAGAACACCGAAGCCGCGAAAGGAGCCGATGTGCTTATGAAAAATAAAATGATTGGTGTCTGCCCGAACTGCGGCGCAAATGTCGTTGAGCGTGAAAAGGGCTGGTTTTGTGAATCCAATCCTTGCCGCTTTGTTCTGTGGAAAGACAACGCCTTCTTCAAGCGTCTGGGCAAGCGGATGGACGCTCATGTGGCCGACAAGCTGCTGCGAGATGGCCGCATCCGGCTGAAGGACTGCAAGAGTACCAAGGGCAAGGTGTACAACGCCACCGTCCTGCTGTCCACCGAAGCCGATGGCCGCAGCAAGTTCTCTCTGGAATTTGAGGATGGTCGCTGATGGAACAGAAGAAAGAAGCAGTATATCTTATCAACGATGAACGCTATCTGCACCTCCTGGAAAATGGCGCGGGCGTCGGCTTTGCCACTTATAATAAGGTAACAGGCGAACAGCTGGAAAGCGGGCAGATCTCCGAAAAGAATCTACCGCCGGATGGCAAAAACGCCATTGCTGCTGCCCGGAACTGGTATCTGTTTGAACTTTCGGATGATGAGCGCAAGGTCATCCAGCTCGAAAGCGTAAAAATCCTCGAAAGTGTTCCCGCATCCGGCATCCACAAACGGCGTATCTGGGAGCCTGAAACGATGCCAAAGGATATTCGACTCATCAACAGCCACTATGACGATCTCTATCGCATTCCCGATGGCGGTGTGATTCAAATTGACTACCCGGATGGTCGCAGTTTTACGGCAAAGCTGGAACATTTGGATGATTACCACTTTGATATGGGCGGTCTGGGCAATGTGTTCCACATCTGCCAGTTTGCCGATATTATGGGTAGGAACCACGCAGACTTCTACCCGGAAATCCAGACGCAAGATGAGCAGGGTGCATGGGAATTGGGTGGTAAAGGCTATATTGCTATCCAGTCCACCGATGAAGGTTGGGATTACACTATCTATCACAGCGACTTTTCCGTGATGGATGGTGGTCAGGTCGATGCGCCGGAATTGACCATTCAGGAAGTCCGTGAGCAAATTCTGGAAACACATCACATGGAAAAAGGTCGGCGGTTGTTGCAGGACTATGATTTTGTGATGGACAGAGCCGCAGAAGCAGAAGAACTGGGCGCAAACCACCGCCCTTCCACATTGGAAAAGCTGACTTCACTGGCTGGCGCAAAAGAAAAATGCGATGCCCCGGAGTGCAGCCCTGTTGGGTGCCGGAAAGTGAGGGATGCTCATGAACTTTAATGGCGAAGAATTGACGCTGATGATGCTCTACAATTCCGGCTCCCGGCTGGGCTTGATGCAGGAGCTGCGGTTGATGCAGTGCTATCTTCTGCCGGACGAAACTGCTCTGCGCGAACTGTCGGAGGGTGTTATCAAAAAGTTGAAACTTATGACCGATGCCGAGTTTGCCGAGCTGGAATTTCCACTTAACTAAATTATGCCGCCGCTTGGCGGCGTACATAATAGGGGGTTACGCCAAAAGTAATTATATGGTATAATTATTCTATCGACTTTACGGCTTAAGGAGATTTTTTATGGGAGAATTCGATTTCACTTATAGGTTGCCCCAAAACTTTTCAAGGCGAGTAGTTCAATATTTGGAACAACTCGAATCGCCCAATGTTGCAAGGGCATTTCAAAACTGTACATACGATTATGAAGATTTGGGGCTTGCCTATTATGCTGGCATGAAAGGCGATAACTGGGATAAAAAAGCGTTGGACTTTACAGTTGAGGGTTCTCCCCGCGACATTGCTTTGCTAAAATCGAAAGGGCATATACTGAAAGAATCTATCAGCAAATCACTTAAGTCGTCTGAATCTGGTTTTTTACTCAAAGAGATTTATTACTTTGAATCTGAAAGCGTAGAGCCCATTCCCTTGTCAAATGCTGCTAGATTAAATGCAGATATAGCCTCATCGCAGGTTGTCCTTCGAGATCTACTTCAAATAGGGCAACGCTTTTGTTTGAATTGCTCATTTAATGGTGCCAGCTCGGAAAACAGTATGAATGACTATTTTCGAGATTTGCTTTTATGAAAGGATACACAGAGATAAAAGACCAAACCAGACATGGCTTATCCGTAAATAAAAAGGATTCCGCAGAAGTAGATATCTTGTTAACAAAAGACGGTAAAGAGATTGCCATTTATGAAGGCTTAAAATTATCTAGCGTTAGTACCACATACATTGATACTCATATAAGCAAAGCAGTTGTAAACTATAATGCTCTTGGAACCTCAACATTTATTGTTGCTTATGTAGATGTGTCAGATTTTGACTCTTTCTGGAATAGATATGTTTCTTATTTGCAGAGTTATAGCTTTCCCTTGTTAGTAAAATCGCCCATTGAAGTATATCCCTATCCAGACGCAGCGGCACGTGTGGCAAGTACCATATTATCAAGAGATGATTACGATTTTCCTGTCTATTTTGTTGCTTTCAAGATTCCAAGATAATTTTCTATATTAACTAAGAGCGGGCAACCATAAAACGGTTGCCCGCTCTTTTTATATCCTGAAATCGAAAGGAGGAACGCAATGCCAAATAAAACGCAAGAATACCTCAACCTTGCCCAGCAAACAGCAAAGGAACTGACCCGGTATTGGGAAAACTGGACGGACTACCTGACCACTGCATCCCGGCTGTACAAGTACAGCTATGCAGACCAGCTTATGATCTACGCCCAGCGACCCGATGCCACCGCCTGCGCCAGTTTCGACCTTTGGAATGACCGCATGAACCGCTATATCCGGCGTGGCTCCAAGGGCATCGCTCTGTTAGACCAGTCCAGCAGTGTTCCGCGTCTGCACTACGTTTTCGATGTGAGCGATACCGGGGTGCGCCGTAATTCCCGTGACCCGGATATGTGGCAGCTCGGCCCCGATCTGGTTCAGCCTGTTTCGGAAATGCTTGCCAGAGAGTACGGTGTTCAGCAGGAAAATCTCGGCCAGCAAATCGCGGACATCTGCGGCAGGCTGGTGGATTCCTATTGGGATAACAACAGCGGTGACATTCTCGACATCGTTGACGGCTCTCTCCTGATGGGGTATGATGAAGCCGGACAGGAGTTCCAGTTCAAATCTGCCGCCGCAATCAGCATCACCTATGCTGTTCTCGAACGCTGCGGCTTTGAGCCGGAAGGTCATTTTGACCGGGACGATTTTCAGGCGATCTTCTCCTTTTCCACTCCTGCCGCTGTGTATGCACTGGGCACCGCAGTCAGCGAGTGCAGCCGTGAGCTGCTGCGCAGCATCGAAAGAACTGTAAAGACGACCATTCGCCGTCGTAACGTAGAAAGGAGCCAATATGAATATGAACAGCAGGAACGTGACCTACTCGAAAGTCGGAGATTATCTGCTTCCGAACCTGACCCTGCCCCAGCAGGAGAAAGCATTGGGCAAGTACGGGCGACTGCGCCGGACTTACCTGATGAAGCATCGCCCGGTACTGTACAACTCGATGCTCCTGTCGGGAACTCTGCATCCGCACCTGTTGGAAGTGGAGCAGAGCGCGGAGAGCCGGATACAGCAGACCATGCAGAAGCTGCTGGAGCAGAATCCGGCTCCGAACAAAGAGCAGCATCAGATGGAGTGGGTGCAGCACATGAACAGCCTGAACGCACAGGCCGAGGAACTGGTGATGAACGAGCTGATTTACAGCTAAGTTTCTTCGACACCCACATTCCTACCGAAGCGAAACAAATTGAATCCATCGACCAAGCGGAGAGCGAAAAATCGCCCTCCGCTTTCTCTTTGTCACAGGCCGACATTGAAAATGCTCTGCGGAGAGGCTCCAACTTTGAAAACAGCAAACTTCGGATATGGAAAATTTATCAGTTGCAGCCTGACCGAAACCTCCGGGCAAAAGCTCTTGCCAAAGAATATGCTCCAAACGGACCCGGTGGCTCCTCGCACACCTATCTGGATGGAAGTCGCGGCTGGCTTGACCATGACAGCAAGGGCTTGACGTTTGAACACTATCCAGACCACCAGAAAATTCTTCTTCGCTGGAATCAGGTCGAAAAGTATATCGACCTGATGATTCAGTCTGACCGCTATCTGTCCGACAAAGAAAAAAGAATCATCGACTTTCCCCTTGAACTGAACGACACCAGTGCTGCCGAATACACTGCATTAAAAGAGCAGTACCCGGACACTCTCATTGGTTTTGAAGCTGGCGGCAATTTTATGTTCTATGGCGAAGATGCCGCCAAGGTCGCAAAAATCATCAACAGTGCTTTGTTCATGAGAAACACTGCACTGGGTGAAGTTCAAATCACGGGCTTTCTCCCTAGCTTATGGGCAAAAAGAGCAAAAGAATTGTGGTCTGCGGGCAATGATGTGTACCTTGCCGGGTTAAACGAGGATGGCACTCACCACCAGACCAAGCACTTGCGCAAAGAGGACTATCTGCCCATCGGCTCCGTTATCAATATGGATGACCGGAAATTTCGGGTCGATAGCGTGGATTTTGACAAGGACAAAGTTTCCTTGCAGGATATGGCTCTGGCCGATGCCCGGATGCCGATTTTCCGGGAAGAGCCGCTGACTGTTGTCCGGGAACTGTACGAACAGCAGGATGAAGCCCTTGATACTGCTCCAGAAAAAACTCCCGATTACAATGTCGGTGATTCCGTTGTTGTAGACCTTCCAACCCGAACCATCGAGGGAACTATTGGCTATGTAGGCGAAACCGATGTGCGCATCGACACCAGTGCACAGGGCTATTCGTGGAGCAATGAGGTACTGAACAAGCAGCAGTTCGAGGATGGACTGCGGCAGGATGAGCCGGAACTTTCCGATGAAGAACTGGATAAGCTGCCCACCTCTGTGGAAGTTAACGGCGAATGGCAGACTTTCCCGGATGCCGCTGCCGCAGACAAAGCTCTGAACGCCGAACCTGTGCCGGAAGCTGCCGGAAACTTCCACATCACGGACGATCATCTGGGCGAGGGCGGCGCAAAACAAAAATATGCCCGGAACGTTGAAGCCATCCGCACCCTGTTCCAGTTGGAGCAGGAGCATCGTGGAGCCACCGCCGAGGAACAGCAGGTTCTTTCGCAGTATGTCGGCTGGGGCGGTCTGCCGGATGTCTTTGACCCAGACAAGGGCAACTGGGCAAAAGAATATTCCGAATTGAAAGGTCTGCTTTCCGAGGACGAATATGCTGCTGCCCGTAGTTCCGTTCTGAACGCCCACTACACCAGCCCTACCGTTATCCGCGCCATCTATGATGCAGTCGAGAAAATGGGGTTCCGCAACGGCAACATTCTGGAGCCGAGCATGGGCATCGGCAACTTTTTTGGTATGCTGCCGGACACCATGCAGGACAGCCGCCTATACGGTGTGGAGTTGGACAGTGTCACAGGCCGTATCGCCCAAAAGCTCTACCCGGATGCCAACATTAAAGTTGCCGGATTTGAAACCACTGACCGCCGCGACTTCTATGACCTTGCAGTGGGCAATGTTCCTTTTGGCCAGTACCGGGTAAACGACAAGGCGTACAACAAATTAGGTTTCAGCATCCACAACTATTTCTTCGCCAAGGCCATCGACCAAGTGCGTCCGGGCGGCATCGTGGCATTCGTCACCAGTCGCTACACGCTGGACAGCAAAGATTCTTCTGCCCGCAAGCACATTGCCGAACGTGCTAATCTGCTGGGGGCTATCCGTCTGCCGAACACTGCGTTCAAAGCAAACGCAGGAACAGAAGTCGTCAGCGACATTATTTTCCTCCAAAAACGTGACCGCCCTATCGACCATGAGCCGGACTGGGTGCAGCTTGGCAAAACGGAAGATGGCTTTGCCATCAACAGCTATTTTGTAGACCATCCAGAGATGGTGCTGGGTGAACTGACTTCCGAAAGCACCCAGTATGGCCGGGAGGAATGCACCGTGCGTCCCATCAAGGGCGCAGTGCTGGTGGACCAGCTTGCAGAAGCCATCCAGCATATTGAGGGGCAGTTCACGGAAGTCGAGGTCGAAACACCAGATATTGCGGATGCTGAAAATGAGCGGCACATTCTCCCGGCTGACCCAGATGTGAAGAATTTCTCTTACACGGTGGTTGATGGTGAGGTGTATTATCGGGAAAATTCCGTCATGACACAGGTGGAGCTGTCCGACACCGCCAAAGGCCGTGTGACCGGGATGGTGGAGCTGCGGCAAATCGTCAATGAGTTGATCGACCAGCAGCTGAACGACTACCCGGATGCCGACATTAAAGCAACGCAGGAAAAGCTGAACACTGCCTACGATGCTTTTTCCGCCAAATATGGCTTGTTGAATGACCGCAAAAACGGCAGATTATTTGAGCAGGATTCTTCTTACTATCTGCTGTGTTCTCTGGAAAATTTGGACGAGCAGGGGCGGCTCAAGAGCAAGGCGGCGATGTTCACCAAACGCACCATCCGCCCGGAATGTACTGTCACCAATGTAGACACTCCTACGGAAGCCCTTGCGGTGTCCATCGGAGAGCGTGGCCGGGTGGACTTGCCCTATATGGCAGAACTGCTCGGCACTCCCGGTGACTATGAGCGCATCACCAGCGAACTGTCCGGCGTGATTTTCAAAGACCCCGGCGCAGACCCTACCGACCCGGAAGCAGGTTGGCGAATGGCAGACGAATACCTGTCCGGCAATGTTCGGGCAAAGCTGCGCATGGCTCAGCTTGCCGCCGAAACTAACCCGGAGTTTGCAGTTAACGTCACTGCACTGGAAAAAGCACAGCCGAAAGATCTTGAAGCATCTGAAATTGATGTGCGGCTGGGCGCAACATGGCTTGCTCCAGAAATTATCCAAAAGTTTATGGCAGAAACATTCCAGATTCCCTACTATCTGCGCCATGCAGTCAAAGTGAGATATTCTCCCTATACCGCAGAATGGCGCATTGAGGGCAAGTCGGCCATGGGCAGAGGTGACATCATCTCCTCCGAAACCTACGGCACCTCCCGCGCCAACGCCTACAAGATTCTGGAAGACACGCTCAACCTGAAAGATGTGCGCATCTATGACGCTATCGAAGATGAAGAAGGCAAGCTGAAGCGCATCCTGAACAAAACGGACACCATGCTGGCACAGCAGAAGCAGCAGGTCATCAAGGATGCCTTTGCCAACTGGATCTGGAAAGACCCCCAGCGGCGCATTGCACTGGTGAAACAGTATAATGAACTGTTCAACAGCAGCAGGCCACGAGAATACGATGGTTCCCACATCCACCTTGTCGGTATGAACCCGGAAATCACCCTCCGGGAACATCAGCGCAATGCCATTGCTCATGTGCTTTATGGCGGTAATACGCTGTTGGCACACGAGGTAGGAGCAGGAAAAACTTTTGAAATGGCGGCATCCGCAATGGAAGCAAAACGCCTTGGCTTGTGTCAGAAAAGCCTATTTGTCGTTCCCAATCACTTGACGGAGCAGTGGGCTTCGGAGTTCCTGCACCTATACCCCAATGCAAAGCTGCTGGTAGCGCGGAAAAAGGATTTTGAAACGGCCAACCGCAAAAAGTTCTGCGCCCGGATTGCAACCGGGGATTATGATGCGGTCATTATCGGTCACAGCCAGTTTGAGCGGATTCCGCTTTCCTATGAGCGGCAGGAACGCATTATTCAGGAACAGATCGATGAAACGCTTGCCGCCATCGAAGAACTGAAAGCCAATGCAGGCGAGAATTTCAGCATCAAGCAGATGGAAAAGACCCGTAAGACGCTGGAAACAAAACTGGAAAAGCTGCGCTCCGATGCGAGAAAGGACGATGTTATCACCTTTGAGCAGTTGGGCGTTGACCGACTTTTTGTAGACGAATCGCATTTTTATAAGAACCTCTTTTTAACCACAAAAATGCGCAATGTCGCTGGTTTGTCCACATCGGAAGCCCAGAAATCGAGCGATATGTTCGGCAAGTGCCGCTATCTGGACGAGATCACAGGCGGGCGCGGCGTGGTATTTGCAACGGGAACTCCCATGAGCAACTCCATGTCGGAACTGTATACGGTCATGCGCTATCTGCAATACGGCACACTCCAGCAGAAAGGGTTGACGCATTTCGACTGCTGGGCATCGACCTTTGGCGAAACCACCACCGCCATCGAACTCGCCCCGGAGGGTACGGGCTATCGGGCGAGAACGCGTTTTGCAAAGTTTTTCAATCTCCCGGAACTGATGTCGATGTTCAAAGAAGTTGCTGACATCAAGACCTCCGACCAACTTCATCTGCCTGTGCCGGATGCAAAGTTTGAAACTGTGGTGGCGAAACCGTCCGAGATTCAGAAAGAAATGGTGCAGGAACTGAGCAAACGTGCTGCAAAAATCCACTCCGGCGCAGTGGATGCGTCCGAGGACAATATGCTGTGCGTCACCAACGATGGCCGAAAGATCGGTCTGGATGTCCGCCTGATGAACCCCATTCTGCCGGATGACCCCAACAGCAAACTGAACACTTGTGTTCGGAATGTGCTACAAATCTGGGAAGATGGCAAGGAGCAAAAGTTGACACAGCTTTTGTTCTGCGACCTTTCGACACCGAAAAATGATGGCAACTTCAATGTCTACGATGATGTTCGCAAGAAATTGGTCGCCGCCGGGGTGCCGGAAAACGAAATTGAGTTCATCCACAACGCCGACACCGAAGCCCAAAAGGCCGCATTGTTCTCCAAAGTGCGCTCCGGCGATGTGCGGATTCTGCTCGGCAGCACTGCAAAAATGGGAGCCGGGACGAACGTGCAATCGCGGCTTGTGGCAGTGCATCACTTGGATGTTGGATGGAAGCCAAGCGACATGACCCAGCGCAATGGCCGCATCATTCGGCAGGGAAACATGAACAAGGAAGTCAAGGTGTTCAACTACGTCACAGAGGGGACATTTGACAGCTACTTGTTTCAGACTCTTGAGAATAAACAGCGATTCATCAGCCAAATCATGACCTCAAAATCCCCAGTTCGCTCCTGCGATGATGTGGATGAACAGGCATTGTCCTATGCGGAAATTAAGGCATTGTGCGCAGGAAATCCGTTGATTAAAGAGAAGATGGATCTCGATGTGCAGGTCGCAAAGCTGAAAGTTCTGAAAGCCGATCATCAGAGCCAGAAGTTCCGTTTGGAGGATAAGCTGCTCACAAAATTCCCAGCTGACATTCAGGAAACGAACGCCTATCTTGCCGGAGTGAAATTGGATGCAGAACTTGCTACCGCCCATCCGCAGGAGAAAGAGGGCTTCTGCGGCATTACCATCAAGGGTGTGACCTACGATGAGAAAAAGACCGCTGGCGAACGGCTTCTCCTCGCTTGCTCCGAACTGCCTAACAGTGAGGAAAAAGTGATCGGCAGCTATCGCGGTTTTGAACTGTCCTTGCGTTTCGACACCTATCACAGCGAATATCAGGCTCTTTTGAAAGGTCAGCGGAAATATCCGGTAGCACTGGGCAAAGACCCACTTGGCTGCATCATCCGTCTGGACAATTCTTTGAACAATTTCCCAGAACGCATTAGTTCCGTCGAAAACGAACTGGCCACGCTTAAACAGCAGCAGGCGGCGGCACAGATTGAAGTGGAAAAGCCGTTCCCGCAGGAAGAAGAGCTGGCTGAAAAGTCAGCTCGCCTTGCGGAGCTGAACGCACAGTTGGATATGGATGAAAAAAGCCACGAGCCGGAACAGGATGAGGAACCTCGCCGTTCCTCGGTGCTGGCGGCTCTGGAAGAAAAGTCTGATAAGGTAGAGCCCATCAAGCCGTTCAAAAGCTATCTGGACAAGGATGGTGATGCTCGATGAATGGCCTCCGCGACCAGCAGTTGCATTTCCGTGTCAGCAAGCAGGAACTGGAACGGATCTGGAGCAAGATGGAATCCAGCGGTATTTTGAGCATTGGCTCTTATCTGCGAAAAATGGCTCTGGACGGTTACTGCCTGCGTTTGGATTTGCCAGAGTTGCGGCGCATGGCCTATCTCCTGCAAATGTGCAGCAACAATCTCAACCAGTATACCAAAGCTGCCAACGAAAACGGTCAGGTCTATGCCGCCGATCTGGAGGACTTGCGCACCCGGCTGGATGAGCTGATTGTTATTGGCAGAGAGATTCTTTCCCGGCTGGCTGACCTCTGATTTTCACCCCACGGCTTTAGCTGTGGGGCTACATATTATATAAGGATAAAACTGTGGGAGGTGGTGGGCATGGCCGCAACACGCTTGATTGCGCTGCACAAAAATAAGGGAAAATCCGTGGCGACCTGTTTGAAAAGCCGCACAGACTATGCACAAAACCCGGAGAAAACCAAACAGGGTGAACTTGTCAGCAGCTACGAGTGCAGCCCTCTGACGGTGGACGAAGAATTTATGCTCTCCAAACGCCAGTATGAATTGATGACCGGGCGCAGGCAGAAAAATGATGTGATTGCCTATCAGATTCGGCAATCGTTCAAGCCCGGAGAGATCACCGCCGAGGAAGCCAACAAGGTCGGTTATGAACTTGCCATGCGGTTTACCAAGGGCAAGTATGCTTTTATCGTTGCGACCCATACCGACCGAGAACACATTCACAATCACATCATCTACAATTCTACTGCACTGGATAGCACCCGGAAATTCCGGGATTTTTTGTTGTCTGGGCTTGCGGTGCAGCGACTGAGTGATTTGATTTGTCTGGAACATCAGTTGTCCGTTATTGAAATCAAGCCGTACCGGGAGCGGCAGAAGCGCACTCTTTATCCACCCAGAGAAAGTAATCGGGATAAGCTGTGCGCCGTAATCGACAACATCCTGCTGAACGAGAAGCCCGCAGACTTTGAAGCCTTTCTTCAAAAGTTGGAACAGCAAGGCTATGAAATCAAGCGAGGAAAGCACACTTCGGTCAAAGGAACACGGCAGAAGCGCTTTATCCGTTTTCGGACACTGGGAGCAGGATACAGTGAAGATGAAATCAAGGCGGTCATTGCAGGAGATGCCGAACACTGCCCACATCAGAAGCAGCCACCGAAAGAGCAACTGTTCCACCTGTTGGTGGACATTCAGGCAAAGCTCTCCGAGGGCAAAAGCGAAGGCTATGCGCGGTGGGCAAAAAAGTACAATCTGAAAGAAATGTCCAAGACGCTGATTTTCTTGCAGGAGAAGAAAATCGGCAGCATTAAGGAAATGCAAGAGCGCGTGGACGCTGCTACTGCTCGCTATCACGAACTGGGCGATTCCATCAAGGCGGCGGAAACACGCATGGCCGAGATTGCTGTACTGCGGACGCACATCGTCAACTACGCAAAAACGCGCCCGGTGTACGATGCCTACCGCAAGGCCGGATACAGCAAGCGATTTCTGGAAAATCATCGCGCAGAGATCACGCTGCACAAGGCAGCGAAAGCTGCCTTTGATGAATCCAATTTGAAAACGCTCCCCAAGGTCAAGGAGCTGGACGCAGAATATTCTAAGCTGCTGACAGAAAAGAAAGCACTCTACCCGGACTACCGCAAAGCGAAAGACGAGATGCAGGAACTTCTTCGTGCGCAGCGCAACGTAGAACTGTTCTTTGCCGAAGAAAAGAACACCACCGAGAAAACGCAGTCCCGATAAACGATGACAGCCTAGGATTCTTCCGTTGTGGAGAGTCCTAGGCTGTCTTTTTTTGTTACAGAAGTGTTTGGAACAAATGCGCAGCCTGCATCGGCACGATGCAGATCGAAAGGGGTTTGGGCACAGCCCAACAAGCATTTTGAATTTGGATTTGAAAAATACGATTCAAAAATTGCAAGTTGGTACCAACTTGCCCTGCTTGCCAGTTTTGTTTGGGCGCTATCCTTACGGGAAGTGTCTACCCTAAAAGTGCGTTCTTGTCAAGCCCGCCGTGAAATGCTACCTTTAACATGAATACACGGAAAGGATAACCACTATGAGAGATATAGAAATCGGGCCTATCCGCCCACCCTCTGAAAGTAACAGCCTGCTGATCCGGGTCACAAGGGGATGCCATTGGAATAAGTGCTATTTCTGCGGACTTTATAAATCCATGCGCTTCTCTATGCGGCCCATTGATGAAACAATCGAAGATATTAGGCAGCAAGCCCAGCTCAATCAGGGAAAAAAGATTACTTCCTGCTTTTTGCAGGACGGGGATGCTCTGGTGCTGAAAACAGATTATTTACTCCGCATTTTGGAAGCGATCAATCAGGGTTTTCCCGATATGCAGTACATCACTTCCTATGCCCGCGCCGATAGTATCACTCGAAAAAAGTCCGGCTGAGTTAAAAGGCGCTCCGGCAAGCGGGCCTAAACCATCTTTACAGCGGAATGGAAACCGGCTCGGATCGAATACTGAAACTTATCAACAAAGGCTTTGACGTGGATACCGTTGTTAAAAGCGGCTGCATGGCAAAAGAAGCGGACATGATCTTGTCGGAGTTCATATTGTTGGGAATCGGCGGCAAGGAGCTGTCTGAAGAAAATGCTGCTCAAACAGCAAAGGCGTTGAACATCATCCAGCCTGATTTTATCCGTGTCCACGCCACGGGTATTAAGCCAGAGTCCAAGCTGGGCGAGTTTG
>ENA-OQCZ01000136-OQCZ01000136.1-human-gut-metagenome-genome-assembly--contig:-NODE-136-length-28175-cov-2.423025_pt1 | contig 28175 bp, 32 predicted proteins | sample MGYA00242505_ERZ504594 | MGnify/ENA primary metagenome ERZ504594 (study PRJEB26092, sample SAMD00036329) | human gut metagenome | host: Homo sapiens | study: EMG produced TPA metagenomics assembly of... | reverse complement strand
GCCCTTGCGGCAGACCTGTACCCGTCCGCCGCCGTAATGACCATGAGCGCCGAAGCCGCTGATTCTGCCGCTGAAGGTGGTTCATGGCGCGGTCGCACGACTGAAGGGACTGGTTTATGGCAAGCAAGATTAGCGAAGCATGGTATCTGCGCCCGCTGACCATCGACACGGCCTACCAGCGCGCCATCGAAGACATGGTGGCTTCGCCGGAGGACGCGAAGGGCAAGGGAATCGACCTGACCCTGAAGTGCAACGGCGAAGCCGTTGACACCACGGGCTGCACGGTGATTCTCGGCTGGCGCAACCTCAACTCCGGCAAGAGCAACTCGCGCCTGTTCGATGCCGTCAGCGCGGCTTCCGGTCGATGGAAGGTCACGTACCCGACCGAAATGCTGACACCCGGCGTGGTGCTTGCGCGCGTGATCATCAAGCTTTCTGCAACCGGCAGCGTCATCACGTCAAGCCGCGAGTTCAGGATAATCGTCGAACACTCCATCACCAACGACATAACGGGCGGCTCGAACGACGATCTGTCGATGTTCCAGCAGGCCGTCGCCGACCTGACGGCGACGAACGACGCGGTGGCGAAGGCCGAGACTAAGCGGGTGGAAGCCGAGCAAGCCCGCGCCGCCGCAGAGCAGGAGCGCTTGCGCGCCGAATCGATGCGCATCGACAACGAATCGACGCGCATCGATTCCGAGACGGACAGGACAACGGCAGAGAGCGAGCGCGCCGCCGCTGAAAAGACGCGCGTCGTAAACGAGGAAGGCCGAACCCGGAGCGAAAGCGAAAGGTCGCGAGCGGAAAGCGAAAGAGCAGCCGCCGAAGAAGACCGCGTGTCCGAATTCGCCGAGTTGAAAAGCCAATCGCAATCAGCGACGAACGCAGCAGACGGGGCGGCGAGAAAGGCCAACGCAGCCGCAGACAACGCCAACGCCGCCGCCGCAACCGCGTCGAACGTGGTCGCGGAAGCCGTCAAGGCTCTGTCGCAGCAGGACGGCGACAGCGAAGCCGCGCAGATCGACGCTTTGGCGAAGCTTCTGCGCGAAGATTACGGATGCTTCTACCTTGCGAACACCATGTGGACGAAATCAAGCGACACGACCTATGCGGCCAACACGATCACGCTCGCCTGTTCAACCTACGCAAGCGGCAATATCACACTAGGATAGGAGAATAAAACCATGGCAGACGTGAACTACATCACCGACAAAAACGGGAACAAGGTCAACATCGCAGACCTGACGGCGCGCACCAACGCATCGACGGCGCTGCTCGAATCGGAGTACAACCGCCAGCTTGCCGACAACGTGTACGCTGGGCGCGACATTAGCACCATCACGGCGCTTGCGAGCGAGATCGCTTCGGCAGGGAGCATCCCCGCGTTCCTGAACGCCGCGCGAAGCCGGAAAGCTTCAACGGGCTGCGCATCGGCGACTGGACTGATATCGTCCTTTCGAGTGGCGTAACCATGCGCTACCAGATAGCCGCCTTCGACCACTACTACAACTGCGCCGATGCGGCCATGGGACACCACATCGTCATGGTTCCGACCTCCACCCCGGCAGTCACCGGCGACTACGCCATCAACGGAAGCTACATCTACTGGAACACCACCAACACCAACAACGGAACAGCCGACGAGAAGCAACCGTATCTTGCGAGCAACCTCCACGCCTGGGAAACCGGCGTGTTCCTCCCGCTCATGCCCCACGGACTTGGCAGAACGTAATGCGCAACCATCGCAGCCTTGTTGAAACGCGGTACTCGGGCTTACCGGCGCGCTCACCGAGCAGCACAAGTTGGAAATGGGCGGACTTGGGCAAAATCTGGTCGCCGTCCGAAATGGAAGTGTACGGTTGCCCGATCTGGGGGACGAAGGGCTACGGTCAGGGCATGGACAGCCAGTTCCCGATATTCCGCGAGACGAAGAACCGCATCAAAGGTCGCATCCTTTGGTGGCTTCGCTCCGTGTCGGGAGGTTCTTCGGTTCACGCGTGCTACGTCTACGCCAATGGCGTTGCCAACTACACCTCCCCGACGCACACGTGGGTTCGCCCCTTGCCCTGCTTCCTCATTGGAGCGTAAGAGCCATCTACCGTATACTTATCTGCGCCCGCCTTGCGCGGGCGCAATTACCCGCGAAGCGGGTCGGTTTTTGGAGGGGTGTTTTTGAGCGTCTACCAACGAAAGCGCAACCTGTCTGACTACGAATTCTACTCGCGCGCAATCGCGATACGCGTCGAGGTGAACAAGCTTATGGCATCGCCGAACGTGGTGCCGAAAAGCTACCGGCTTCTGAACGCGGTGCCGACCGTCGAGACGGCGCGTTCCATCGTCTACAACATAACGCGAGCCGACCAGTTCTTCCCGAACACGTCCTTCAACGTCCTTGAGCGCCGGAAATACCTCACGCTTGCAATCGCCGACTGCGAACAGCTGTGCCTTGACTTCCAATGCCTGCTCGAACTCGGCCTTCCGATCAACGTGAACAGGTTCGATGCGGTGGTTGAATCAATCGAGTTGGAGATATCGCTGCTGAATGGGCGCGCGAAGAACGTGAAGCTGGTCGGCAAGCAGAGCGCCGAAGACCTCATTGAATCGACCGCCGCCGAACTGGAAAGGCTCCGTGCGCTATAATGGGCGAACGTTACGCTTTGCTGGTCGCATCAATTGGTGGCTTCGCTCCGTGTCGGGAGGTTCTTCGGTTAACGCGTGCTACGTCAACAACAATGGCAATGCCAACTACAACTCCCCGACGAACACGTGGGTTCGCCCCTTGCCCTGATTCCGCTGAACGGCCAGACCGAGTAGGGACATGCCCGAAAGCAGAGCCTGTAGAGGAAGGAAGGCGTGACGTTCGGGCTTGGGCCCGTGAATCTGCACCCCGCGAGGGATGGCGGACGCTGCTTGCATGGCGGCGCGCTTCGGCGTTCAGCGCCGTTTCATGCCATCTTCTCATGCGGATACCGAACGCTGCGCTGCAATCCGTGCGGGGTGCCTTTTGAAATCCGAGGAACGAAGGCGGGCGCGCCGCGCGCGGCGCGAGGAAAAGCGCGCGGAGAAGCGCCGCGAGCGCTTGGCATCCTGCACGATGGAAAACGTCGCCGACCTGAACAGCCTTTACCGCGCCGCCGTTAAGGCTAAGAACGGCATCGCGTGGAAATCGTCGGTTCAAAGGTACGAGAAGGACGTGCTGCGCAACATCGTCAAGGCGCGCCGCGACCTTCTTGCCGGAAACGACGTTCGGCGAGGGTTCCACGAGTTCCAGCTGTACGAACGCGGGAAGCTTCGCAACATTTCGAGCGTCCATATCTCCGAAAGGGTGATTCACAAGTCGCTGTCGGTGAACGCCCTCGTCCCGGCGCTCACGCCCTCGTTCATCTTGGACAACTCGGCCAACACGAAAGGCCGTGGCACCGACTTCGCCATCAGAAGGCTGAAGAAGCAGCTTGTCGCCCACTACCGCGCGCACGGGAAAAGCGGGTACATCCTCCTTATCGACTTCAGCAACTACTTCGCGTCCATCGCGCACGACCCGCTGAAGGAGATCGTTCGAGCCGCGCTTGACGATGAAAGGATTGTCGCGCTGACGCACGGCTTCATCGACGCGTGCGGCGACGTGGGCTTGGGTCTTGGCAGCGAGCCGAACCAGATATGCGCCGTTGCGTTCCCCTCGTCAATCGACCATTACGTGACCGAAATGCTGGGCGTGGAAGCCTACGGGCGCTACATGGACGATTCCTACTGCCTGCATGAATCGAAGGAGTACCTTCAGGTCGTTCTTGCGCTCATAGAGCGGAAATGCGCGGAACTTGGAATCGAGATCAACCGGAAGAAGACCCACATCGTGAAGCTGTCACACGGTTTCACGTGGCTGAAGAAGAAGATAAGCTACGGCGACAACGGCAAGATCGTCATGCGCCCATGCCGGGAATCCATCACGCGAGAGCGCAGGAAGCTGAAGAAGATGGCTCGTTTCGTCGCTTCCGGGGACATGACCTTTGAGCAAGTCGAAAGATCGTACCAGTCTTGGCGCGGCTCGATGCTCCGGCTCGATGCGCATAAGACGGTGCTTGCGATGGACGCGCTGTTCGCGTCGTTGTTCGAATCGAAAAACCTCCCACGGGGGGGGTCTGATTAACTGCGCTTTCCCGGCTGCGCGGCGCTTGGCCGCATGAGCGGCGAAAACCCCTGACACGCTTTCTATCCTGTTAATAGGGAAACAACAGGATAGAAAGGGCGGTGCAATGGATTCAGAAAACGAAGCTTCTGCCGAAATCAATTCGCTGAAGCTGCTTCTGGCGCAAACGGACTACCAGGCTCTGAAGTTCTCTGACGGCGCGATGGCCGAAGACGAGTACGCGCCAATCCGGCAGAAGCGCGCGGAGTGGCGCACGCGAATCAACGAACTTGAATCGCAAGCTGCGGCCTAGCGACGTGAAGCCGTGATCGATCAGCTAATCAAAAACCCCGACATGATGCGCGAGATAGGCTTTTTCTGGGTCTTCGTCATCGCGCTGATAGCCGCGAGCGCCTATTTCGCGCCCGTCATCAAACAGTATCTGGTCACGAAGATCAAGAGTTCCGCCCGCATCGAACAGGTCATAGAGAACTGCACGGCGGCGGTCAACAACAACTCCGAAGCCCTGCGGAACAACTCCGAAGCCCTGCACGCAAACAACGACGAGCGTGACACGACCGTCGCTATCTTGCGCGAACACGACCGCGCTTCAGACCTGCGTTTCCAAGAGCAGAACGCTGCGCTGACCAGAATCGAAAACAAGCTACAAGGAAGGTAAACCTATGAGCGAAAACGAGAACATTGAAGTGATGGCCGACGTTGATTCGGAGGACTTGAAGGTTTCCGGCGGCACGATCGCGCGAACCGTCGCGTTCGCGATAGTGTGGCTGAACCAGCTTTTCGTCTTCTTCGGCGCTCCCACGCTCGATATCGACACTGCGGCGCTGTACGACATAATCAGCGGCGTTGCCACGTTCTCCGTGTCCGCATGGAACTACTGGAAGAACAACAGCTGGCGCATTCCCGCCCTCGTCGGCGACGCGGTGAAGGATTCCTACGGCCATGCTGCGGACTAGCAGCGCTGGGCGCTCCCACGTCCGCAAGCGCGGTCGCATCGTGTCTGACGGCCAGATCGCCGCCATATTCCTTGCGCTTCTACTCCTTTCCCTCCTGTGCGTCGGCTTGGCCGCTTGCGCCGTCCATTTCGCAAGCGGCCAACCGACAGCGAAAGAGGGCGCGGAAAGCGAGACGCTTCCCGTCAGCGATATACCCATGCCGAAGGTCATCCCGGCAGGGCGAACCATGCCGCTTTACCTGCAAGACGATGTTCAGTGGGCGCACATCGAGTACGCAGGCGACAGCACCGTTGCCGAAAGCGGGTGCGGGCTTACGTGCGCCGCCATGGCGCTCGAATACCTCACGAACCAGAAGACAACGCCGCGCGATCTGCAAGGCATCGTCGGCGACACATGCACGGTTCACGGGGTGAACGACATGGCCTTGTTCGGCGACTACATGGAACAGGCCTACGGCCTTTCGCAATCAGAAATCTACTACGACCTGAACCAGGCCGTCGCCGACGTTGCGGACGGCTCCGTTGTCTTCGCTTCGCTGACGGGTCGCTTCGGAGATTCCACCTACGGCGGACACATCGTCGCAATATGGCACGTCGATGGTGATGCGGTATGCGTGCGCGACCCTGCTTCCGGCGCGAATTCGCAGCGCAGCTTCACGCGCGACGAGTTGGCGAACGTCGAATGGTCTTACTTCTACTCACTCACGAACGAAGGGCTTTCCTATGCTTAACGGTATCGACATTTCATCTTGGCAGACCGGCATCGACCTTTCGGTGGTTCCTTGCGACTTCGTTGTCATCAAGGCGACCGGCGGCATCGGCTACGTGAACCCCGATTGCGACCGCGCCTACCAGCAAGCGAAGGCGCAAGGAAAGAAACTTGGCTTCTACCACTACGCGCGCGAGAAGGGTTACAAGGGCAGCGCCGCCGACGAAGCGCGCTTCTTCATCGACAGCTGTCGCAACTACTTTGGCGAAGCGATTCCCGTGCTTGACTGGGAGGAAGAACTGTCGGCAGGCGTTTCGTGGGCTAAAGAATTCCTTGATGCCGTCTACGCCGAAACGGGCGTGAAGCCGCTTCTTTACGCGAGTAAGAGCGTGCTGCGCGAATACGACTGGTCTTCCGTGGCGAACGCCGGTTACGGTCTGTGGTTCGCGCAGTATGCGAACTACAACGCGACGGGCTACCAGGATTCGCCATGGACTGACAACGGCGGCATCGGCGCATGGCCTTTCCCTGCGATGTTCCAGTATTCGAGCGCTGGAAGCCTTCCAGGCTGGAACGGCTCGCTTGATCTGAACATATTCTTCGGCGATGAAAGCGCATGGGACGCATACGCTTCCGCCGGTTCTGGCTCGACCGAACCTAATGCGGAGCCGGTGAAAAGCGTTGACGATATCGCCCATGAAGTCATCGCGGGGGCGTGGGGGAACGGCGACGAGCGCCGCGCCCGCCTTGCCGCTGCGGGATACGACTTCGATACGGTTCAAGGCCGCGTGAACGATCTGCTGGGCGCGAATCGGCAGCGCATCTACACCGTCGTTGCTGGCGACACTCTATCAGGCATTGGCGCGAAGCTGGGCGTTGATTGGCGCAGCATCGCTTCGAGCAATGGCATTTCAAGCCCGTACACGATCTATCCGGGCGACCAGTTGACCTACTAGAAAGGAATCATGATGGCAACCAGAAAGACAACCACCGCGAAGGCTACGCCAGCAAAGGACGTAAAAGCGACACCGGCTGAAGCCCCGCAGGACGCACCGGTCGAGGCCGCACAGGCACCGGCTGAAGCCCCGCAGGACGCACCGGTCGAAGACCAGTACCCTGTCATCGTTTGCAGCGAAGACACGCGCATCACGAAAATCGTCCTGCGCGACAATCCATCCGTTGAGAACGATAACGATGCCTTGATTGTTCCCGTTGGGACGAAGCTGCGCGCTGTTGAGGACATGGGCGAGTGGACGAAGCTTACCCACGACCTTTTCATCATGTCCAAGTTCGTCAAGAAGCTTTAAGTGATACGACCAGCCCAAAACCATGTTCAAGCATGAGTATCGGCGTTCCGTTTTCGGTGTACAACGTCTCAAAAGGATACCCGTTTGACGTTCGTTTTGACATGCGATTGGGGCACCATTGGGAATCGCAGGTCATCGGTTGGTTTCGCAGCCGGTGGCCTGTAGCGGTTCTAGGCAAAACACAGCCTAGGACGCAACCGAAACACAGCAGCCGAACGAAAGCCGCGAGCAACGAGGTTGATTCCGCGCTCGTCCTTCTCAGTTGAAACCGCAATGATGCATTGAAAGATCGTTCCAGCTTGGCTCGTTTCTCTCAAACAGCTCGCCGCCCCTATTCGCTTGGCAGTTCAGCTCTTCCACAAGGAGATCGACATCCGCACGAGGCGAGCCATAACCCTGCCAAGTGTGATTCTTCCTCAGTTTTGAGGCATGGTTTAGCGCTTTTGGAAGCCGGGGGAACAGCGTTTCCATATTCGGATGCTTGTTTCCCTCATCGTAACCAGGAAGCTCTTTCTTGAGCTGCTTGATGAGTTCTTTGACGCTTCCGAAAGACTGGGTAGTGTACCGAAAATGAAGCAGCAACCAGAACTCGATGCTGGGATCGCAAAAACCCAGCCAAATCTTGTTGCTTTTAGCCTTCTGGACCGCCTCGGCCAGACCGTCCCTTCCGCATTCCGTGTCCACAAGAACCCACCAGTTCTCAATAAGCCCCTCTTTCTTGCGTTTCGCCCTGCTCCTGTTTAAATCTTTCGCTGCTACCGCATCGTTGACAAGCCCCTTCGGGTCGGTATGCTCCGACGGAAAGAATTCCACAAGTTCCTTGGGTATGCCCAATCTGCTGACGAGGTATTTCAGGTACTCGACTTCCGTCACTTCCCCTTCGGTGAAAATCGCCGTCCTCTTGCGCGGCTGACGAGCGCCCGGCTTGCGCATGTACCCTTTAGTCGCCACAAGCTTCACCTTCGCAACCCGAGTCGCATCGACCAAAGCACGCCGGAACAAGAGGAGTGGCAGAATACCTGCCAAGCAAATATCCGCTGACAAGCGACTCGTCGTTGCGAGGGCTGTATTCCGAAAGAGGGTACAGCTCCGTCGCCCCTTGCGATTTTTCCGTGAGCCAAACTTGATCCCGCCGAAGCAAGTCTTCGTCAAGCAAACAAGGATTATGAGCCGTGAATACAAGCTGCGCATCATTGGAATTGCTGCCAGGACTGAGAAAACACCTCACAACCTCTCGAACGAGAATCGGGTGAAGCGAGGCATCTATCTCGTCCACGAACAGGGTGGCACCCCCCTCTAGCGCTTGTGCGATATGGCCGCTCAAGCTGAACAACTGATAGGTTCCATCAGATTCGTCGTTAATATTAAACTTCACTTTTCCAAACTGCGAATCATGCTCGAATACGACCGTCTTGTACTCTTCCGGTTGCTCATGCTCTTCGAGCAAATTCAACAAGTCGGAACGTCTAAGCTCTTCCGGAAAAGGAACCCGCTCGACTTTCGTTTCGCTGATGCCCACATCCGCTTTCCGTATCATGTTTTGAATGAACGAACGCTGGAACTCCGTCCCTTCCCCATCGAGTATTTCACCAGAAAACGGATAATCGCTTATAGTCTTAGGACCGCGATCAAGCATCATCAGCCCTTTGGCGAACCAATCAACGACAGGTTTCACTTTGATCGAACCCTCGTATTTCGGATAATTGGCCAACAAAGACAGCAGGAGGGCATTGTCGTTTAACAGAGGGAGCAATGCGGCAGGAACCCTCAAAAAGCTCGACCCGTTTATATGCGTACCGAGATTGCCGTTTTGTCGTTCGCTTGTTTTACGAACAAACCATACCTGCTCCCTTCCTTTCGGAAAAGCGGAGAGCTTCTCCTCCGTCACGATAGTGGCGGTATAGGAGAAGCTGTACTCGTATCGAACCCCCTCGCTTACGAAAGCTACGAAAAAATCTAGTGGGCTTTGTTCTTGACGAACTCGTCAAGAAGATACGGTCTATACGGCAACTCAGTGCTGGAAGGCATGGATGCCGATCTCAGGACTATGTCCTGCATAGTTCTGAGCCCTTGGAATACGGTCGATTTCCCTGACGCGTTGGGGCCGAATATCGCTGCAGCCCGCAAGAATCTCACCCCCAGAAAGACCTGGCAGCGTCTTCTCGAGCAATTCATCTCGGTGCTCTTTGTAATAGTTGATGGCAGCGAGGGACAGCTCCATCGAGTCCCTTACGGAACGAAAGTTCTCCAATTCGAACTTGATCAGCATTGTTTCCCTTTCCGCTGGTTTTTCGTCATTATAAGTCCTTTTTTACGGAAAATCAGTAAATAAGAGTTTGATATTGACGAACAGTGAGAGAAACACAACGGAACGGTGTAACCTGACAACGCCACACGCAGGTTCGATCGCGAGCCTCAGCACCCCCTACTGGTACTCGCGCAGAGCCCCTTCCTTCAATACGAGGATCACGCAGGTTCCCTTGCCGAGCTCGCTTTCCACTTCCATATGCGTACCGGGACCGAAGTAGCCGCAGATTCGATCGTGCACGTTCTTCACCGCGATGCCGAGGCCGAGCGACGATTCGGGATGAAGAATGTTGCAGCGCGCCTCTTCGGTCATACCCACGCCGTTGTCGCACACGCGCACAATCACGTCGTTGCCCGTGACCTCGCCCGTCACCTCGATAGTCAACTTCCCCTCGCTCGGCATGGCGTGGCGTACAGCGTTCTCCACGAGCGGTTGCAACAAAAAAAGGCGGCACCAGCATGTCTTCCACACGAGGATCGATGCGCATCTCCATCTCCACGCGGTCGGCACCGAAACGCGCCACTTCGAACGTGAAGTACCGCTTCGTTTGCTCCATCTCACGCGCGAACACGATCAGATCGGCGGAGTCTTCAAGCGTTCGGCGATAGAACACGGCGAATTCGCGCAGCAGCTTGCGCGCCGTTTCGGGGTCGGTGCGAATGAGCGAGGCGATGGTGTTGATGGTGTTGAACAAGAAGTGCGGGTTGATCTGGCTTTGGAGCATCTTCAGCTCCATGCGCGTGGCCAGCTGCGTCTGCTCTTCCAGCGCCGATGCCGCCATCTGCGTGGACAGCAGTTTGCCGAACCCTTCGGCGATGGACTTCTGCGTCTCGCTGATATGCTTCGCTCGGCGATAGTAGAACTTGAGCGTGCCCTCGACGTTGCGGCCTACGGCAAGCGGCACGATGATGGCCGCCTTGATATTCGACGACTCGCTGGGGAAGCCGATATCTTCGGGCGTGAACAGGATGCGCAACTTGCCGTCGGCGAGCGTGGCATGGGTCGCGTGGGTGCGGATGATGCTGCCGGGCAGGTTCTGAGCTTCCTCGAAGCCTGCGTATCCCAAAATCTGCTTTTTGTCGGTGATAGCCACGGCGATAGCCGCGGTGGACGGCAGCAGCAACCCGCAAATCTTCTGCGCGGCCTTGTAATCCATGCCGTCGTTCATGCAGGTCAGCGTTTGGCTAGCCAGCTTCAACATGGAGTCAGACTGACGAGCGCGCACCGAATCGGGATCCATGATGAGACGGATGACCACCACTATGGACAGCGTGAACACCACGCCTGCGCATACCATGATTGCCACATTGCGATACGGCACCGCGATGGACCACAGCAACACAAGACCCGAAAGCGCCGTCACCGTGAACATGAACATCTCGAGCGTGAAGAAGCGCGGCAGCGCCGATTTCGACTCCCTGGTCTCTTCCTGCATGGTACCTCCCCGCGTTGCTCAACCCTGCCCAAGCAGCGCGCTTGAGCCCATCAGCCCAGTATACCGAATTCGTTGAGAACAAGTATGACGGCGGCCACAATCAGGAAGAAGCCGAAGACGAAGCGCAATGCGAGCTCGGGAACCACCCGCACAAGACGCGCGCCGATGACCGCGCCGGGAATAGAGCCCACGGCGATGGCAATGCCCGCCGCGTAATTGATGTTTCCCAGCAAAGCCTGCTCGACGACGCCGGGAATGGCGAGGATCATCACGGCGATCAGCGACGTGCCGGACGCCTGGCGCATCTCGATGCCGATAAGAGACAGCATGAGGGGCACCATGATGAACCCGCCGCCCACGCCGACGTAGCCGGATGCCACGCCCGCGCCCAGGCCGATCCCTGCGCCGATGAGCAGCTGCTTGCGCGTGAGTTTGCGCGGCGCAGGGTCGACGGCAGCGCCAGCCTGTGCGCTCGCCTTCGTCGGATCGTCAATCGCGTCGTCGTTCGACGCTGCATGCTGTTGCGTGCGGTTCTGCGAGCGCATCTTGAAGGCCTTGCCCAGCATTTTCACCGCCGACCAGCCGATGATGAGCGCCGCAGCCACCATAATCATCCAGGCGGGCGAAATCTGCGCAAGCCACACGCCCAAAGGCGAGGTGAGCGCTCCGCCGAGGCCTGCCGCCACGCCAAGCGACACGATGCACGTTTTATGGCGTATATGGGATGCCGCGCCCGATATGGACGTGGGAATAATGGCGAACAGCGACGTGGCCGTGGAAACGACGGGGCTCATGCCGAACGCCAAACGGAAGATGGGAACCATGACCGTGCCGCCTCCGATGCCCAGCAATCCGGACAAAATTCCGATAGCCACGCCGGCAATAGCCGGCAGCACGAACATAGCGAGCACATCCATAGTTTGACGCCCGATCCTTTCCCGATCTCTCAACACGCGAGCCGCTCAACTGCACGCCATCGTACAGCTTAGACTGCGCCCCGTGGAGGCTCCGTCATGCAAACGTTGCCGAGCGTGCTTATTTATTCCGCGACGTTCAGGCGAATCTCGCTCGTCACACCCGGATCGATGCCGGCCGCCGCGATGGCCGCCTGCGCCGAAGCAAGTCGATCGGCTCCGTTGCCGGCGCTGGCCTGGCGCTGCGCGGCCGACTGCATAAGCGCCGTACGCAGGATCTGATCGTTCTCCATGCGCGCCATCAGCTCCGGCCACACGAACTGGAACTCGAAGTACTTCGAGCAGTTGCGCTGGGCATACGTCGTCGCTTCGCCGGTGGCCGCCTTCGCCGCTTTCCGGTACGCCTTCTTGTCGGGGCGCGCCAAGCTCCTCAGAAAGGCGGTCAAACGAATGCGCTTCGTGATGCCTGGCTCAAGGAACGGGCCCGGATACGGCTCCAGCGAAGACGGCTTCACCTGCAAAAGGTCGATCTGCGTGCGGCTGTACTCCATCTTCCGGTATTCGTAGAGCCATCGGAAGATATCCTGACGGAAACGCGTGCCCTCGCTCTCGGTTTCGGGAGGAAGGTGGCGCAGGCTCCACTGATTGTCGAACCAGATGTCCGAACCGTACATACGCAGGTCAAGCATGTAATCGAGATCTTCGCCGCGCGCGATCCAAGGATCGAACGACAGACGCTTGAACGCCTCTTTATGCAAAGCAAGGCAGCCGCCGCACGTATGGTTCGATCGGGAAAGACGAGGGCCGCGCATGGCCTTCGAGATCCATTTGTTGAAGGCCTTTCCCTGCTGCCAGTAATGGTTGTACCACTTGTCCTGGCTCTTCGACAGGTAGGAGCCTTCGGAATTGAAGTAGAAGCCGGTCTTGGCCAGGATGGGAATGCCCTTCTTCGTGAGCTTGCCCAGGCCGTACATGGCCTTCTGCAGGAAGTCGGCGTCATCCACCACTTCGTCGTCGTCGAGGAACACCACCGAGTCGAAGCCCAGCACGTCGGCCATCACCAGACCCAGGTTGCGCACCGCACCGTAGCCGGACAGGCCGATCTCCTTCTGCAGTTTGCCCAGACCCAGCTGCTCCATGCGCTGCTGGATAAGTGCCAGCTCGGGAGCGCCGATGACCACGGTGTTCAGCGAGGGAAAGCGCGAGACAACGCTCTGAACCTTCTCGGCCGCCTGGTTCTCGATCGACGGCTCGCTGACCACGAGCACGATGATCTGGCCGGCGCCGCGCACCTTCTGCAACGACGCAAGCAAACGCGGGAGCTCGCCGGGTTGCGAGATGGGAGTCGCGTGATCGTAGGTCGTGAGCACGCTGCCGCCTTCTTTGCGGCGACGCGCGGACACGAAAGTGGGGATCACAATAACGGGGTTCATGCACGTCCTTCACTCGGGTACAACTGCGAGGGCTCGGCCCAACCCCATATTGTAGCGATATACGCCCCGCAGCCTTGTCAATTCATCGAATCAGTGAAGGCGAGCTTTTTGGTCATATATTAAAAGAAAGCAGGCGCGGCTCACGCGTTCCGCGCCTGCTTTCCCGCTAGCGGGCTACTGCCTTCTTCACCACGTCGAAGCGCTTGAGCGCGGAGAGCAGCGGAAGCCCCAACACGTAGATGACCAGGGCTTCGCCGAGACCGGTGGCCACCACGCCGAACAGGTACATGGGCAGGTACAGCCCGTCGAGCGCGATAGACGTGAACGGGATGGTGTAGTAGCCCAGGCCTTGCAGCAGAAGGGGTAGATACGCAGGCACGATGAGCGCGTTCGCGATCACGGGGCCCAGCAGCGCCAGCTTCGGACGCTCGCGCATTTTCCAGCACCACAGCGCGCCAAGGAACGTGGCCAGGCTGCCGAACACCACGTCCAGCATGCCCAGCGCCCCCGTTCCGTTGATGGCGAGCGCCATAAGGTTCGCGATGATGCACCCGACAGTGAGGCCGGACACGGCCGCCGGCGTGAGCACTGCCAGCACGCACACCGCCTCGGAGATGCGGAACTGCACCGGCCCCCAAGCCAGCCCTTGCAGCGCCAAAAGCGTGATGAGGGTGGCAGCCGCGTACACGGCCGCGATCATGCCCGCTTGGGCGACGTACATCGTCTTCTTGTTCATGGATATGCTCCTGTTCTCCGCGCGGCGCGGTGCCGCGGGCTTTGGGCAGCTAGTAATCCGCGAGTGCAGGGCCCAACGATGCAAACGCGGAGCCGTCGACGGATGCGAGCGTGAGTTTCGCAACCGGCAAAGGCCGAAAGGAAGTATAGCAGAGGCGCGGCCGAGGGCGCACGGTAAAAGCACGAGGGGCGCCGCATGTCGCAGGCATCGAGCACGGAAGCGGGCCCGCCTGCTTGCTATGCACGCCATGAAACGCTTTTTGCACAAAAACCCGCGACGTTCGACAACAAGAAGGCCTGAAAACGCGCCCAAGGGTGCAGCTTTCAGGCCTTCGATTATGCACGATGCTCTGACCTGGCGCTTCACATTATCGCGCAGAAGCCTATCGCAAGCGAACGGTCGGCGAAATCACACATCGGCGCTTTTTGTGCGTAGAAGCGCGCGGAGCGTGCATCACGCTGGATTCTGCACGGCATCGCCTACGCGCCCGGACTCCTCCTTGCGGCGGTCGACCGCGGCGCGGCGGATGCGAAGGACGGCGTAGCCTACGAACACCACCGAGTACACGGCGACGGCCATCTGCGCAGGAGCGCCGCCGCGCAGGGCGGAGGGCACCAGCATGAGCAGCAGATGCACGTACACGAGGCCCCAGAAGGGATACGCCAGCAGCTGCACGCGCTTCCACGTCTCCTTCTTCATGCGCTTCTTCACCACGTTGAACGACGTCACCCCCAGCACGACCAGCAGCGCGAACAGCGCCAACGCAAGCGCAAGCGCCACGGCGACATTGGTTTGCGGCAGCCCCGTCGAGAGGTTGGCCGCGTACGAGGAGAGGTAGATGGCCATGTGACCCAGCGACAGCAGCCACGCCATGATAGACAGCTCGGCGCGGATGGGACGCAGGTACGTCGCCACGCGCGAGTCGCGCGCGAACACCCCGATGTACATCACGACGGCGAACAGCGCGGTGGCCAGCGTGCACTTGTGCAACAGCAGGAACAGCGCGTCGTACAGCATCGGAGGCAGTCCCGCGAACGAGCCGACCACGAACAGCACGTCAAGCGTGGCAGCCAGGGCGTAGAACGCCATCGGACACGACTTGATGGGCCGCTTGCATGCGAACGCGAATGCCACAGCGCCCGCGAGTACCAAGATGAGCGTCATGAGCGCACCTCCATAACCGTCAACGCCAGTGCCGCGAACGCGCAATAGGGCTTCTCGGCCGCAAGCTCCTGCGTGCGCTGCATGAACGCAGGGAGCCACGCCTGCGCGTGCTCGCGCTCAAACGTCTGAATGCGCTCGGTCCAAGCAGCGACAGCTTCGGCATCGTCGCAGTTCAGAGCATCGGCGAGCTTCGCGTACAGATACGACAGTAATTCGAACTCCTCGAACACGCTATCGCACGGCTCTTTGCGCGCATTCTTCGCCACCACACCCGCCTCGCGCATCAAGCGCTCCACATCCAGCGTCACCGGCGTGCGGAACAGCGCAGGAACGCCTTTCATACCCCGCTCCACGTGCAGAAACGCGCTTTCGTACGGGAAAATGGGAGTATGGCCGCCGGGTGCCAGGTACAGGCGCGAGTACACGATGCGCATGTCGGCCAGCACGTCGGCCGTCGTTGCGTCGCGCCAAAGGGCAAACGATTCAGCCACTGAATCCGCCGTTGCCAGGTCGGTGCCCGCATCGAGCAGACACGCCCGGGCATCGTCGGCGAACGATCCGTCGACCAGCCCTTGCGCCAGACGCTCATCGGGATACGCGAACGCGCACGACAGCAACTCGAACGCATCGGCCTTCCCCACCGCCCGCCTTACTACTTCTTCTCGCCCCATGAGTCCCCCTTTGTTCCGACATCTTCGCCCCAAAAAGCACGCCACAGCGCGTGAGGCGTGTTTTTGGGGTCGAAGATGCCCCCGTGCGCCGGGGCCTAAAGGGGGACGATCCCCTTTAGGCCGTCAGCGCCTTATTACTGCAAGTAGTAAACGCTCGGTTTCGTGCCGGCTTCCTCGTTGAGGAACATCGTCTCGCGCCCCTCGATGGCCTTCGACACGTCCGACTCGGGATCGTCCAGGTCGCCCCAGTAGCGCGCGCGGCCCGGGCACAGCTGCATGCATGCGGGCACGTCGCCGCGGTCGATGAGGTTCTTGCAGAACGTGCACTTCTCCACCGTGCCGCCCTTGTGCGGCGGAGCGTCGTACTCGCCCACCACGACATCGAGGTAGTACTCGGGGCTCTTGATCAGCGTGCGCACGCCCTCGTACGGGCACGCCTTGATGCACGACTCGCACCCGATGCACAGCTCGCTGTCCACCGACACGATGCCCGTCTCCTCGTCCTTGGTGGTCGCCCCCGTCGGGCACACCTCGAGGCACGCAGGCTTCTCGCAATGCTGGCACTGTACCGGAAGGAAGCTCATGGTGTTAGCGCCGTATTCACCCGACGCAGTATCCATTCCGTCTCCACCGACGGTTCGCACGCGATTGAAAAGCACGTTTTTGGGCAGGTTATTCGCCATCTTGCAAGCGATTGCACACGTGTGGCACCCGATGCAGCGCGACAGATCGATGGCCATTCCGTAATGTGTCATAGTTTCCCCCTACAGCTTCTCGATGGCGACAGTGCAGTCGAAATACGCCTGATTCGAGCAGAAAGGATTGCCTTCCTTGGTGAACAACTCAGTGAAGCTACCCTCGATGAATTCGCCAGCTTCCCAGCCTTTCGGGCACGTTGCCATGCCTTCTGGCAGGCCAGAATTGATTTGAGCCGTCAGCACCACAGAACCCAGCTCGTTGTAAGCCTTGACCCGGTCACCTTCGGCAATGCCATACGCTGCCGCATCGGCAGGACTTAGCTTGATGAAAGGTTCGGTGTCGATCTCTTTGAGCATATCCGCTTCGAACCACTGAGTATGCGTGCGGAATCGACTATGCTCCGAGAGAAGCTGGATAGGGTACTTCTCGCGACGCGACTCGTCACCAACCTGCAATGCAGGTTCCCAATAGGCTAGATGCTCTTTAGCCAGATCCCAACCTTCGGTGTAAGGGTTGCTTCCCACAGGGTTCTCTACATACAGTTCGGCCAACTTGCTCGTAGTGGCAAACACTCCACCTTCGCCATAAACGTACGCCTCGCCTTCTTTACCGGCCTGACGTACAGCCTTCTTCTCCCTCAATGTTGCCAAGTCGGCGCCCATTGCCTGCGCCTGCTTCGTTTGGAACACCTGCTCAAGGTACTCTTCCGTGGCGATTTTGAACAAATCGCCGCAACCGATCCGATCTGCCAAATCATTGAAAATGTCGATGTCCGCCCGGCTTTCGAAAGCGGGTTCTATTGCTTTTTCCTGCAGCAGCGCAAAGGGATGCGTCGCGTACGACATGAACACGTCTTCTTTTTCGAACCAGTGCGCCACAGGAAGCACGATATCGCAATAACGCATCGTGTCCGTCATGAGCATATCGGCACCAACGAGGAACTCGCACCGGTTCATCCAGCTCAACGTATCGTTACGGTCGGCCATATTGGTGACAGCGTTCGTATGACTGAACATGACCATCTTGAGATTAAACGGCTGACCGGCATATTCACCCTCGTCGAACGCTTTGGTCAGGAATGGCGCATTGTATTTTGCCGCCTGGCCAGGAGCACCTTCCGGCGACGCGAGAACAGCGTTGCCCAAACCCGATCCAAGACACTCCTGGAAGCCGCAGAACGCACCCGCCTTGCCAACGTTGCCCGTGATCACAGCCAAGGTGGCTAAGCAGCCCTGGCTCCAATGACCGTTCCAATAGTGATCGATGCCGAAGAACGTGTAGATGCTCGATGGCGTATTGCGGGCGTATTGTTCGGCAACATCCTTGATGAGGTCCTCGGATACGCCGGTCGATTTTTCGGCAGCCTTGCTAACTGGATACTCGGCGATGCGATCGAGCAACAGCTGGTATGCAGTGGACACCTTGATGCCCTCGACCTCGTACGAACCCTCCAGCTCAGGATCGGCCACCTCTCCTACGATGCCAGGCGTGCCATCCTTCCCCATCACCAAGGACGTTGCAGCGTTCTCGCGTCATCGGCAGATGGCTGAGATCCATCGAGATCCGCTTGGCGCAAAAACTTACCGTCGGCTTCCTTCACCAGACATGCCGCAACGCTGTGTTCGCGCAGGAAGTCGAGATCCTGCCAGCCCTGCTCGACGATGTAGTTCATCATGCCAAACGCCAATGCTCCGTCGGTGCCCGGCTTCACCGGCACCCACTCGTCAGAGCGAGCAGCCGTCTGACTGAACATCGGATCGATGGCAATAAGCTTCGTACCGTTGTCGCGCGCCTCCATGAGGAAGTGCATGTTCTGGATCTGGCTGATGGCCGGATTCGCACCCCATATGAGGATGGTTTTGGCATTCATCATGTCTGCCGGCTCGTTGCCGGTAGAGTAGTAGCCCATGCCCAGCAGGCGGCTCATGGCGAAGTTCGCAGCAGCATCCACCGTCTGATTGAGGTATGCGATGCCCGATGCCGTCAAGAAGCGGCTGGTCACCCCACCGACAGACATCCCGTTTACCAATCCATAGTTTCCGGAACCCGTGAACAGACCTACCGACGTAGGACCAAACTCCTTCACGTAGCCGTTCCATTTCTCGGCAATCTCATCGAGAGCCTCATCCCAGCTGATGCGCTCCCACTCATCAGACCCGCGCTCGCCAGCGCGACGCAGCGGGTACTTCAAACGCTCGTCGCTATAAATACGATACGGGTGGCTGAGACCCTTCATGCAGATACGGTTGTACTGCGGATCGGGCATCTCGCGCATGGACGTACGAACCACCTGGCCGTCGCGCACGTGCACGTTAAGGAAGCAGCCGCCGGCGCAGTTGCCACGGCAGACGCCGGAAAAGATTTGTGTTTCCGGGATATCCTTCTGCGGTTCGGCTTTTTCCAGGTTCTGGGTTTGGGGGCTGCAGCCTACCAGCGCGCCCGCCGCCGTCAGCGCTGCCGCACCCTTGATGAAGCTCCTGCGGGTGAACCCATGCGTTGCTTGTTCAGCCATGTGTGCTCCTCTCTTTTTCACTCCTCGGCCGCAAGGCCTTCCGATGCTCGCCCTTCGCAGATAGCGGGGAGGGGGTCGCGTTCTGCGAAGGGCGGGGTGAAAAGCCTTGTTCCCCCTGGCCTTTCATAAGTCTCACTTTACGGAGCGCCGAAGGATATTGCGATAAATCGGAAATAAGTTTTGCGTTAAAAAATTCTTAACCACACATTAACGCCGCAGGTCAATGAGCAATTATGCCTATCGTGACTATCGAATGCCATCCAGTTCACGCGCCTATGCTCCCGCGTCTCGCGACGAGAAGCGAGAGCGTTCGCTACGCCGCATTCTGGCAGGAATCGACGGGATTCTGTCGCCATCTCCTCCGATCATCCGAACCCGATTCGATGGCAACGAGCTGAACTGGCGTAATGCAAAGGCGGCTCGTCCAGCGGCAGCCGGGAGTCGCATTTTGCGCCCCTGCAGAACGGAATCCCGTCGTTTTCTGCCAGAATGCGGCGATCTGTCGACACGACCGGCCGATCGCACACTCGCCAGGCGGACACGTCCGAGGAAGTTCCACGCAGCGGACAGCGCATGCCGCCTACTCCAAGCTGTCGGCCATCTTGTAGCCCACCCGCTGGACGGTGAGCAGGTACTTGGGCTCGGAGGGGTTCTCCTCGATCTTCTCGCGGATCTTGCGGACGAACACGGTGATGTTGTTCGTAGGCTTGCAGTCGGCGTCCGACTCGCCCCAGATGTACTCCTGGATCTGGCTGCGCGTGAACACCTTGCCCGGATGCGCCGCCAGAAACGCCACGATCTCGAACTCCTTCGTAGTCAGCGCCACCGGCTTGCCCTTCACGCGCACCTCGTATTCGCCGAACCGCACCTCCAGCTCACCGATGCGCGCCACGCCCTCGCGGTTGCGGCAGCGGGCGAAATCGATGGTGTCCTTGTGGCGGCGGATGTTCGCCTCGATGCGCAGCAGCAGCTCGGTAGAATCGAACGGCTTCGTCACGTAGTCGTCGCCGCCGGCGCGGAAGCCGATGCTCTTGTCCACGATGTCGCACTTCGCAGACAGGAAGATCACCGGGATGCGGCGGCCCTGCTCGCGGATGCGCGCGCAGAGGTCGAAGCCGTTCGTGCCCGGCAGCATCACGTCCAGCAGCAGCAAATCGGGATGCTCGCTGGCCAGCAGCTCCAGCCCGCTTTCCGCATCCCTCGCGCCGCAGAACGCGTAGCCGTTCGACACCAGCAGCTGCTCGAGCGCTTGCCGCAGGTTGCCCTCGTCGTCGATGACCATGACCTTATACATCGTCCTCCCCCTCTATCTCGCCCACGATCGCGCTCGCGGGAATCGTGATGACGAACCTGCTGCCACGACCGAGCTCGCTTTCCACCGACACGGCGAACCCTTGCATGTCGCCGTATTCGCGCACCAGCGCCAAGCCCAAGCCGCTGCCGTTGTATTTGCGCGTGGACGTGCTGTCCACCTGTACGAACCGCTCGAAGATGCGCGCCTGGTCCTCGGGCGCGATGCCGATGCCGTCGTCCACCATCGACAACGTCACCACGCGCGCCTCGGCGTCGTACGCCACGCGCAGCTCGATGGAGCCGCCGTCGGGCGTGAACTTGATGGCGTTGCTGGCCAGGTTCTCCAGCATGCGCGTCGTTTTCTCGTAGTCGCCGTTGACCAGGGGCACGTCCGACGCCACCTTCGTGCTAAACGGACACCTCGTACTTGCGCGCCAGCGGAGCCATAGTGCCCTTCACCGATGCCGCCACGTCGCCAAATCCATCGGCTCGCAGGTGGCGCGCATGCCACCCGCATCCGAACGCGCGATGTCCAGCATGTTGTTGATCATGTTGAGCCAGGATGCGACTGTTCTTCTCGATCTCCTCCCATGAGCGACGGTCGTGCTCGTTGGCCGGGTCGCACGCCTCGCGCGATATCTGCGCGAACGTGATGATGGACGTCAGCGGCGTGCGCAGCTCGTGGTTCACCATGCTTAGCAGGTCGGACTTGAACTGCGTCTCCTGCGCCAGGTCGGCGTTAAGCTGCTCCAGCTTGTCGCGCTGGCGTTCCAGCAGGGCGTTCGCCTCGCGCAGGTCCACCGTGCGCTCCTGCACCTGCGATTCCAGATGCTCGTACATGCCCCGCAGCTCGCCCGCCATGTCGTTGAAGCCGGCGATGAGGCTCCTCACTTCCTTCGCGGCGAAGCGCTGGCTGACGGACGCGCCCAAGCGTCCCTGCTTCAGCTCGCCGAACGCCGCGTGCATGCCGCCCAACGGCCGCAGCACGAACACGGTGGTCACCACCAAGATGACCAAGCCGATGAACACGGTGATCAGCAGGAAGTACGCCATGTCTCGGATGACGTTGCCGCGCATGGCCGCCTGCTGCTGATCGAGGGGGATCACGATGCTGATGGCCCCGCCGACCGACTCGAGCGTCCAACCTTCCTTCGCGTGGTCGGTGATGTCGAGCTCGCCGACCGGCTCGCCGTGGCATTCGAGGCAGCTGTCGTCCACTTCGAGCGCTTGCAGATAGCGGAACCTGTCCTCGCCGTCGAACGGGGCCACGCCGTAATACTCGGTCACCGAACGATCGGCGTTGAACGCCTCGAGAGCCTTCGTCTCGAACTCGTCGGGAATATCCTGCTCGCTGCGCGGGTCGAAGTTCGTGTACCGGATGTGGTAGTCGCTGCCCGCCGAGAACAGCCGGCCGACGCTCTTGCCCACCACCGAGCAGTGCAGGCCCTTGAACTCGTAGCCGCCGCTGGACGAATTGTTGATGATGCTTTGGGAATTGTCCATGAACTGCCACACCGCGTCCATCTCGCGCGCGAACGTGCGCGCTTCCTCCAGCATGGCCTGCTCGGTCTGCCGCTGCTGCGAGTACAAATCGAACGCGACGAACGCGAAAAACGACACGGCGAACACCGCCGTCAGAGCGGCAAGATAGATGGTCTTCAGACTGAAAGCATGCTTCCCCATGAGCGCCCCCTACGCTGCGTTCGGAAAAATTCGCAGCGTGCAAGCACCGTAGCATAATCGTCTGATCGAAGCAAAGCTGCAACGAGCAATCAGCGACCTGGGGAAACACACGCATTCGCATCGCTCATCTGGCTATTATGATCTCGTTGCTCAAAGAGCGAAAACCTCAGCGCTTCTTGCGCGGCCTGCCCTTTTTGGGAGTTTTTCCCCGGTCGGAGGCTTTTTCGCCGCGCATGCGGCGAGCCTCTTCGCGGCGCGCGCGCAGGTCTTTCGTCTCCTGGCGAAGCGCCTGGTACGATGCGTAGCGCTGTTCGCTGATATCGCCCGACTCGACGGCGGCGCGCACGGCGCATCCCGGCTCGTCCTCGTGGCTGCAATCGCGGAATCGGCAGCGCTCGGCCGCCTCCTCGATATCCGCGAACGCTGCGCCGATGCCGGTATCGGCCTCCCACAGGCCCAGTCCGCGCACGCCCGGCATGTCCATGATGAAGCCGCCGCCGGGAATAGCCACCATCTCGCGGCTCACCGTGGTGTGCCGGCCCTTGCCGTCGCGGTCGCGCACGGGGGTTGTTTCTTGCAACTCGTGTCCTACCAGCATGTTGATCAGGCTCGACTTCCCCACGCCGCTTTTGCCGATGAGCACGGCCGTGGTGTTCGGCGGCACAAGCGCGCGTACCGCTTCCACGCTGGAAGGATCGTCGGCCGACACGACGACGGTCTGCACGTCGGGGCCGGCCAACGCGCGCACGCGATCGCGCACCGCCGCCACTTCGGCATCGCTTTCGGCGAGATCGGCTTTCGTCAGCACCACGGTCACGGCCGCACCCGTCTCGTAAGCCAGCACCAGCTCTCGCTCGAGCCGCCTCACGTTCACGTCTGATAGCGGTTGCGCCACGAACACACGGTCGAAATTCGCAGCCAGCACCTGCGGGAGCGCGCGTTCGGTGGGATCTTTGCGCACGAACGCGCGCGTGCGCGGAAGGATACTCTCGATGATGCCCTTGTCATGGCCCTCCGGCACGGTCACCTCGACGAAGTCGCCGATCACGGCGCGCACTTCCTCGCCTTTCACCAGCGCGGTGGCATGCTCGCAACGCACGAACGACCCCTCGTCGGTGCGCACGAGCGGATATCCTCGATCAAGCTTGACGACCTGGCCTCTTTGCAAAAGCCCTCCTTCGAGTCACGAACAGCGCGCCTACCGCTGCCGTTCCCTCAGCCAATAGAACACGCCCAGCATCACCAGTCCGACGACCACCACGACAATGCCCGGAACGAACGCGTTGAAGTCGAACTCGTCGGGATGGCGTTCGCCCGGCGCGATGACGGTCACCGCCTCCGCATGAAGGTCGCTCTGGCCTTCATGATCGGCGCACACGAGATGGAACGTGCCACGCACTTGCAAGATGGTGCCCGTAGTACCATACTCGCCGAACGTGTCGATCTTCGATGCCGATTCGTTGCTCATATACACCGAGATCGTCGCAGAATCGCCCTGAGAGGAAAGCGTGATCCACCGATGCCTCCCCGACACGCCGGCACGGATGCTGTCGCCGATGACCTCGCCTGTTACCTGCACGGTCTGATTGTCGTAATAGGCATCGGCGCCGCTGAGGTCGACGATGGACGTGTCGTAGATGAACGAGCTGTCGGGCAGCTGCTGCGTGTTCACCGCGTTGTCGCCCTCGGCAGGCTCATCGGCATGCGCGGCAGCCGGCAGCGCAAACACCGCCGCAAGCAGCACGGCCAGCACCGCGACGAAACTCACGAACGCAATCGGCAGCGGCAGCGGTTGACGGGTTCCCCACCTCATGACTTTAGCACCCGCCTTTTCGGATTGAGCGACACGATGATCTCCGCCACCAGGGCCAACAGGGTAACGAATTCCAGACGACCTGCCCACATCTGCGCGATGTAGAAGAGCTCCAACGACGGAGACATGCCCGGAGCGGCAAGCCCCGACGACACGCCGCCGTTGCTGGCCATGGCCACCGATTCGAAAATGGCCTGCGGCGCCTCGTAGCCATGCGCGATGCCCACCAGCGTGCCCACCGCGTACGTGGCCACGTACAGCACGAACACCGTCATGGCCTCCTTCACGACTTCCGGTGAAAGAATGCGCCGGCCCACATGGTTGTACGACACCACGACGCGCGCCGAATCGGGCGCAAGCGCCTCTTTGATGGTGGCGATGATGGACTTCATGATGATGCCCATGCGGCTGAACTTCAAGCCGCCCGAAGTGGACCCGCCGCTGCCGCCCACGGCCATGAGGATGGCCAGCACGAAGAACGCGCCCGACGACAGCGCGGTTGTCAGCTCGTTGGTGGTGATGTTCTGAAAGCCGGTGGTGGAGAACGCCGATATCACCATGAACAGCCCGCGTCGCAACATGGCAGGCAGACTGGAAAACTCGGGGCTTGCGCTGAGCGAGGCTGCCAGCACGCATGTCATCACGGCCAACCACAGCACCATCGTGCGGATTTCCAGATCGCGGAAGAAAACCTCCACGTGTCCTTTCCACATTTCGGAGTGCAGAACGAAGTTGATGGAGCCCAGCAACATAAGCAACATGAGCACGATCTCGAGCGGGAACCAATGATAGTACATGACGCTCTGGCTCATAGGGGCAAAGCCGCCCGTGGTGAAACCCGAGATGGCCAACCACAGCGATTGCAGGAACGCGCGCAGCGGTTCCATGCCGAGGAACAGGCACATGGCCGCGAGAATCACCGTGGCGACAAAGATCATGCCCATGCCGATCTTCGCGATGAACTGCGTGGTCTGCACAACGTTGGGCACCACATGTTCGCTACGACCCTCGGACATGTACAGGCTGGCTCCAGCGCGCTTGCCGAACAAACCGAACGACAACGCCACCACGATAAGACCGAAACCGCCCAACAGGTGCATCATGAAACGCCACATGTTGTCGGCGTTCGACAGGTGATCGAGATCGACGATGACGCTGGCGCCTGTGGTGGTCAGACCCGACACGCCGTCGAACAGGGCATCGAGGTAGCTGAGGTAATGGCCCGACAGGTACAGCGGCACCGCCGCCACGAACGCGAGCACGATCCACGCGAACCCAGTAACGGCGAGCGCCTGCTGGCGATTGAGCCGACCCGGATCGATGCGCAGGAACCGCAGCGCCGATCCGACGATAAGCGCAATGCCGATGGTCAGCAGATAGTGCGTCGCAGGAGTCCACTCAGCGCACGCAAGAGCCGTGACGAACGGCACCAGCAGAGCAAGGCTGGAGAAGAGAACGAGCACGCCGAGATAATGGCCGATGACCCGAACGTCGTACAATGTGAACCGTTGCCACATTCTGCGTCTACCTTTGCCTCGAACCGCGCAAACGGGCGAGTGTTTCGATGTCGATCAACCCAGCACGATCCTTACCAAGATGATAAGCGCCCACAGCAGCAACAGGAAGCACGACAGCGACAGCAGCACCACGCTGTAACCCAGCAGCGGCGTCTCGATGACCTGTCGGATGTCCTTGTTCCTTTTGCGCATGCGGGTATTCTAGTACAAATGGCCGCTGTGCGATACGCCCGGCGCGGCAACAGACACAATGATGATGACTTGGGCGCCGCGAGGCTCGCAGAAAGGCCGTTCGACGCTCTCCATAATAAAGTTTACACGCGTAGCTATCGAAGCACGCATGAGCAAGGTATAATCCCACCATTCTTTGATCATTCGATCAAAAAACGCGAAGAGGAACGAGAAAGGTACGATCATGGCTCCTGAAAACGACATCGATTACTCGCTGTCGCGCGTTCCTGATGAAGCGAAACAGCCATTTTGGCGGATTCTTTTCATCAGGATCGGCGCGATCTGCTGCGTATCCCAGCTCATGTTGGGCGCGGCACTAGGCTACGGCCTGACGTTCTGGGATGCCTTCCTAGCAACCATGCTCGGCTCGGTGCTGCTTCAGGTGGTCAGCTGGGCGCTGGGCACGGCGGCCGCGCGCGAAGGCTTGTCCACCAGCCTGCTGTCCCGCTGGACCGGGTTCGGCAAGGTAGGATCCGCCCTGTTCGGCGGCGTGGTGGCTATCTCCATGGTGGGCTGGTTCGGCGTGCAGAACGCGGTGTTTGGCCAGGGCATGGCTGAAATCGTCCCGTTCACAGATTTCCTCGGCACGCAGGAGATCCTGCCCGGCATCATGGCTGGAATCACGCCCGAGTACATCTTCTGGGCCATCATCACCGGCCTGGGCATCACGCTGCTCGTGGTGTTCGGCATCAAGGCCATCGCGAACTTCGCCACGGTGTTCGTGCCGTTGTTCGTGATCGTGGTCATCGTAGCCGCAGCCATCATCCTGCAGAACCATTCGCTGACCGAGCTTCTCACCACGGCCCCTCCGGGACCGGCGCTGTCGCTGGCGCGGCAACCACCATGGTGGCGGGCGGCTTCCATTGCGGCGCTATCTGCACGCCCGACTACGCGCGATTCCTGAAGAACGGCACCCAAGTGTTCTGGATGACGCTCATCGGCACGTTCGTGGGCGAGCTGGGCATGAACCTGCTTGCCGTGCTGCTGGCGCACGCCATGGGCACCGAGAATATCGTCGACATCATGATGGGCACGTCGGGCATCATCGGCGTCATCATCGTGGTCGCCTCCACGGTGAAGCTGAACGACATCAACCTGTACTCGTCCAGCCTGGGCTTGGCAACCATGATCAACGCGCTGTTCAACAAGGCCATCAGCCGCAACGGACTCGTGTGGGCGCTCGGCATCGTGGGCACGCTGCTGTCGGTCATCGGCATCATCAACTACTTCACCAACTTCCTCACGCTGCTGGGCGTGGCCATCCCGCCCGTCGCCGGCATCATGGTGGTGGACTACTTCATCTTGAAGCGCAGCCGCGCGACGCTTGACGCTTCGCGCGCCAAGGGCGAGCTGCCCGAGAAGGTTGAGAAGTGGAACCCCATCGCCATCGTCTGCTGGATCGCCGGTTTCGCCGTGGGCGAGGTCACCAGCATCATGAACGTGGGCATTCCGGGCCTGAACTCACTGATCCTGGCCGGCGTGCTGTACTGGATCGTGATGAAGGTGTACGCCTCCATGAAGAAGGTGGACACCGTTACGTTCACGGAAACGGACCAAGTGCTGTAAGGCTCGCCGCGATGCGGTGGGTGTGGGCGGGGCGAAGCGAAAGCACACCCCACCGCCGCAAAAGCCCTGATCAGCAATGCGAAGCCCCTGATGTTTCACGTGAAACATCAGGGGCTTCTTCTGTTCACAGCGGCGTCCTCGGATGCAAGATCCTGTCGTTGGGCTTCGTTTTATGGGAGCAGCACCAGATCGTAAAGGTCGGGGCGACGGTCGCGCAGGTAGGGGCTGCGCTGGCGATAATCGACCACTTCGTTCAGGTCGAGCTCCACATGCAGCACCCCTTCGGCCTCCTCGGCCAGCTCGGCCACCACGTGGCCGCGCGGGTTGCACACCTTCGTGTGGCCCGGCATGACCAGCTGATCCTCGACACCGTAACGGTTCACGGCCGCCACGAACGCAGTGTTCTCCAGCGCGCGGGCGGGCGCGTTCACGTCCCACACGTCCATATCCTCCTGGCACCACGCCGAGGGGCCACAGGATAAGATCAGCTCCCTGCAGCGCCAGCATGCGCGCGACCTCGGGGAAGCCCATGTCGTAGCAGATCATCACGCCGATGCGCCCGAAGTCGGTGTCGAACACCGGGCAGTCGCAGCCGGAGCGGAAGTAGAAGCGCTCGAGCGCCCACAGATGCTGCTTGTCGTACGTGCCCAGAAGCTCCCCCTGGCGATCGATGACGACCGAGCTGTTGAACGGAACCCCGGCCATATCGTACGCGAGCGCGAGGCCCGCCACCACGTAGCAGTTGTCTGCGCGGGCAGCGTCTTGCAGCGCACGCACCGTGGGGCCGTCTACCGGCTCGGCCAGTTCGGGCACGTGAGGGCCGACAATGTTCAGCTCGTAGCCTGTAGAGAACAGCTCGGGCAACACCACGAGGTCGGCGCCTTCGGCAGCCGCCTCGGCGATCATCCGGCACGCCTTTTGGGTTATTCGCTGCCGGATCGCACAGCACGCTCTCGAACTGCACCAGTGCCAAATTGCACCGTGCGCCCGCCAGCCGCTTGTTTCGTTTCGTCATGGGTTTCTCCTTCAACGCCTCAAACCGTTTCGCTGCATTATCTCATGATCAAAGCGCCTTGCACACGCCC
>ENA-OQCZ01000133-OQCZ01000133.1-human-gut-metagenome-genome-assembly--contig:-NODE-133-length-28476-cov-50.625454_pt1 | contig 28476 bp, 18 predicted proteins | sample MGYA00242505_ERZ504594 | MGnify/ENA primary metagenome ERZ504594 (study PRJEB26092, sample SAMD00036329) | human gut metagenome | host: Homo sapiens | study: EMG produced TPA metagenomics assembly of... | reverse complement strand
ATCGCACCATTGCGGCCGCAACGCGCGGGGGCCACGCAGTCGAACGTATCGCCGCCGTTCTCCACGCAGGCGAAGATGTCGTCCACCGCGGCGATGCCGAGCACGTGGCGCGGGCGGCTTTCCGGCATCGCATCGCAGATCCAGGCGCACGTGTCGCCGATGATGCGCTTTTCGATCGCGCCGCCGATGCCGACGCCGTCGAAATCGAGCGACGCGATCTGTTCGGCCGCATGCCGGCGCAGATCCTCATAATTCGCGCCCTGCACCACGCCATACAGCGCCTGGTACGGCTTGCCAAGACGCTCTTCGGTGAGCCTCTTGTGCTCGGCTACGCAGCGTTGCGCCCAACGGTAGGTGCGTTCCACGGAACGTTCCTGGTAGCCGCGCGTGTTCATCAGTGTGGTCAGCTCGTCGAACGCGAACATGATGTCGGCGCCGATCTTATGCTGGATTCCCATTGAAATTTCGGCGGAAAAACGGTGCAGTGAGCCGTTGAGCGGCGATTTGAACGTTACGCCGTCCTCGTCCACGAACGCGAGGCGCTCCTTGCCTTCGGCGATCACGTCGTCTGATTTCATGCCGGTCACATCCATGGCGAGCGTCTTCTTGAAGCCCGCGCCGAGCGAAAGCACTTGGAAACCGCCGGAATCGGTGAATGTCGGACCGTTCCAATTCATGAATTTGGCAAGGCCGCCGGCTTCGTCGAGCACTTGTTCACCGGGACGTTCATACAGGTGAAACGCGTTGGACAGCAAGCATTGTGCGCCGAGATCCTTCATGGTTTCAGGCAGCACGGCTTTCATCGCGGCCTGCGTGGCCACCGGCACGAACGCCGGGGTGTGGATGTCGCCGTGGGGGGTGTGGATGATGCCGGTGCGGCCGTATCGTGCGCCGCCGCGTCCCTTACCGTCAGCCGCATCTGGCAGGCGGGTTTTCTGCTCAAAGTAAAATGCGTCGCGGCGGCCGGGCTTGCCGGGTTCCGCGCCGCGGGGATGCTCAATAAGGTTTTCGGTCGATGCCGCGCTGGTCGTGTTGCCTGCTGCGTCGTGCGTTGCGCCGGCTGCCGCGTTGGCCGCTGAGGTCTCGTGCGCCACCGCGCCGGTCTGTGGTTCGTTCAAGCTTGTCATGCTCTCAACTGTATGCGATAGCGCCGATTGCCGCGGTGGCGCCATCGGCGGTCGACGGTGGCATCGTATGGAGCAAACTGCCAAGCGATTCGATTGCTACTTTCAACAAACATTCAGGAAACTTCCAGAGCAGGTATCTTTACTCTTAGATAGCAGTTCGAGCGGCACGATTGCTGACCATGTTGAATGCCGCGAGACGAATAAGGAGCAACAATGGCTGAAGATAATAGCGATCAGAACATCGCCCAGCCGCAGGATGGCACGCAGCAGACCGCGCCGCAGACGCCGAGCGAGAACGTCGCCGACGAAGCACAGACTTCCGTTACCGAACCGATTGCAGTGCCGAACGCGGGCGAGCAGCCCACCACCGCCCTTCCTACCGTGGACGCGGCGGATGGCACGGCAGGCAATACCGCTGACGATACGCCGGATTATGCTTCCGCTGCCGGTGAACGCACGGTGATCAACAACGCGACGCAGGATGCGCCGACCGAACAGTACCGTCCGGCGCCCGAATACGGCGCGTACGGTCCGGTGCCGACGCCGCCGGCTGGCGATGCCAGCGGCCAGACCGTCCAGCAACCGCAGTACGGCGCGCAGCAGCAGGGCCAGCCGCAGGACAACCGTCCGTCGTTCTTCGGCGCTTTCGGCAACCCGTATACGACCGGCAATCAGCGGAACAATGGCAATCCGTTCGGCAATCCGTTTGGCGGCTCGTCCGCGCAGAACGGCGCGCAGCAGAACAATCAGCAGCAGCCGCAGTACGGTGCGAACATGCCCCCTGCGGGACCGGGCAACCGCAATCCGTTCGGCGCTCCGGGGCAGGGCTTCCCGAACCAGCCGAACCAGACGCCGGTCGTCACCAAGCAGAAGTCCGGCATGACCAGCCATGTGGTCACCGCCGTTGTGGCCGCACTGGTGTCCGGCGCGCTGTGCCTCGGCATCGGCTTCACCGCGATCACCAACGGCTGGGTGCATGTGCCGTCCTCCAGCTCGCTGTCTGACGTCAAGTCCAACACATCCGGTTCTGGTTCCGCTAAGGTGAAGTCCGGTCAGGCGGTCGATTGGAGCGCGGTGGCCAAGGAAGTGTCCGATTCCGTGGTGGCCATCGATGTATCGACCGGCGACGGTGAAGCCAAGGGCTCCGGCGTGGTAATCAGCGACAAGGGCTACATCGCCACCAATAACCACGTGATTTCCGGTGCGCAGCAGATCCAGGTGACGCTTGCCAACGGCGCTATGTATTCCGCGCAGGTGGTCGGCACCGATACCACCACCGATTTGGCTGTGCTCAAGCTTGACAATCCGCCGAGCGATTTGAAAGTCGCGGAATTCGCCGATTCTGACGATTTGGCCGTGGGCGAGTCCGTCATGGCCATCGGCAACCCGCTCGGCTACGACGACACCGTCACCACTGGCATCGTGTCCGCGCTCAACCGCCCGGTGACCGTGACCGATGATGACAACAACGCCATCGTCACCAATGCCGTGCAGATCGACGCGGCCATCAACCCGGGCAACTCCGGCGGCCCGACCTTTAATGCGGCCGGCCAGGTGATCGGCATCAACTCGTCCATCGCCTCCACCGCAAGCTCGTCCGGCACGGCAGGTTCCATCGGCATCGGCTTCGCCATTCCGTCGAACCTCGTCAAGCGCGTGGCCAACGAAATCATCGACAATGGTTCCGTGAAGCATGTGGTGCTCGGTATCACCATCAAGAGCTCCTCGGTGGAAGCGGACGGTGTGACCCGCGGCTGCGCCCAGGTGCAGGCTGTGACCGACGGTGGTCCGGCGTCCAAGGCCGGGGTGAAGGCCGGTGACTCCATCGTGGCGTTCAACGGCAAGGCCGTGAACAACAACTACTCGCTGCTCGGCTACGTCCGTGCCGCTGCAATGGGAGACAAGGTGAAGCTGACCGTTGTGCGCGGCGGCAACACCATGGATCTCGAAGTGACGCTCGACCAGGAAGAGACCAAGACGAACTCCTCCAACAAGCAGGAACAGCGTCAGCAGAACAACGGCAACGACGATAACGGCAACGGCCAGAATGGCGGTAACGGCAACAACGGCGACGGCGGTGGCCTGTTCGATCCGTTCGGTCTGTGGTAAAGCCGGATGCGCGGCATCGTACGGCAACGTACGGTGTGCGGCGTTCATGCCGACAGCGATACGGGTGGCTGCCACCCGATAGGCTGACGGCGAAGTCGCAACCGCAATCCGCGTAATCGCAAGAACGTTGGAAAACCAACGAAAAGCAAGGGCTGTGCGAGCAATCGCACAGCCCTTTTTGCATGTCTTTCGCGTGTCGTTCGTGCATCTGGCGCATGGCTATCGCAACGCTCTGTTATGCTGAAAACATCTTTTTACGCCGTGTATCGATGGTCCGCGCAGGCGGGGCGCCGGTGGGTTAACAAGGCGTCCGAACCGAGCGTAAGGAGATTCTCATGCGTAGAATCATTTCCATTTGCAAAGAAGTTCCGCTGCTGCCGATCGCCATCATTGCCGCGATTCCGTTGGCATTGCTGGGTTCGTGGCGTCCGTGGGAGGCTGCGGGCGTCTCGCTGACTTTCGGACCGTTCAATCCGGGTGTCGGGCAGTGGATCGTGATCGCGCTGGTCGTGTACACGATTGTGGTGACTGTGATCGGCATGATTGACGATTTGCGGCACGGTCACGTCGGTGTGGATTTGCTTGCGGTTATTGCGATCGCGTCGACGGTGGCGGTGCAGGAATACTGGGCTGCGTGGGCCGTGGTGCTGATGATTTCCTCCGGCGAGGCGATTGAGGAATTCGCACAGTCGAAGGCGGAAGGCAACCTGACGGCGCTGGTTGATGCGGCGCCGCGGACCGCGCACGTGGTGACGTTGCCGGGCGTGGGTGCACGTGCGGCGGCTGCCGGGGCCGACGGTACTGCCGGTGATGCTGAGGGCGACATGACGGCGGACGGCTTTCGCAAGGTCGCCAGTGTGGATGTGCCTAACGCTGCGGAAACGAATAAGTCCACCACCCAAACCAAGCCTTACGACGCGGCCGGCGAGCATTTCGAAACCGTTCCGGTCGACCAGGTCAAGCTTGGCGACGTGATCCTCGTGCTGCCGGGCGAAACGGTGCCGGTCGACGGCGAACTGCTGTCGGGCGTCGCCACGTTGGATCTGAGCAATATCAACGGCGAGCCGGTGCCGCGCGAAGTGTATGCGGGCGCGCGCGTGCTGTCGGGTGCGGTCAACGGATCGACCGCGCTGACGATGCGTGCCACGCAATTGGCGCAGGATTCGCAGTATCAGAAGATCCTCGAACTGGTGTCGTCGGCGCAGGAATCGCGCCCGACCGTCGTCAAAACCGCCGATGTGCTGGCGGTGCCGTTCACCATTCTTTCGCTGGCGATCGCCGGCATCGCGTGGGCCGTCGCAGGCACGCCATTGCGATTCGCGCAGGTGCTGGTTTTGGCCACGCCCTGCCCGCTGCTGATCGCCGCTCCCGTCGCGTACGTGGCCGGCACCGGTCGCCTTGCCAAGGCGGGCATTCTTATCAAAGCGCAGGATGTGCTGGAAAACCTGGGCCGCGTATCGCATATCTTCTTCGACAAAACCGGCACGCTTACCGTCAAGCAGCCGCAGGTCGTGCGCGTCGAGAAGCCGTTCGAAAACAGCTCGCCGTACGACGAGAACCACATTCTGATGATGGCCGGCGTGGTGGAAGGCTACTCGGTGCACATTCTGTCGAAGGGCATCGCGGCGGCCGGGCAGAAGGCCATGCAGGAACTGTACGCGCGCTATGAGAACGGGCAGCGGCTGTGCGCCGAACGCGATTTGCCGGGGCATGGACGCGATTACCCCGTGGTGAAGAACATCGAGGAACAGTCGGGCAAGGGTGTGTCCGGCGAGGTGAACGGGCATGCCGTGCGCGTGGGTCGTTTCGCGTACGTGACGGCCGACGAGGCCGGCTTCACGCATGTGCTGGGCGCAGGGGTGGCGGCCGGTACTGCGGCTGGTGCTGTGGCCGATAGCGCGGTTGGCGATTCGGCGACCGGTACCGCTGCCGGCGATTCCAAGAAGCCGGAGGTGAACTCGCTGTTCGCACCTCTCGAACCGGACGAAATGGCCGCATACGTGGCGATCGACGGCAAGCTCGCCGCGCGCATCGTGCTGCGTGACGTGCCTCGCGAAAACGCGAAATCGTCCCTTGAAAAACTGCACCGGCTCGGCGTGAAGAAACTGTCCATGCTCACCGGCGACAAGGAGGCTTCCGCACGCATCATCGCGGGCGAGGTCGGCATCGACGACGTGCAATCCGAACTCTTTCCCGAAGGCAAGGTCGCGGCCGTCAAGAACGCCACGGAAGACGCGCACCAAAACCAGCCGGCGTGGGACAAGGTCGTACAGCGCGTGGTCGGCGAATCCATGACCCGACAGGTGACGATGATGGTCGGCGACGGCGTGAACGATGCCCCTGTACTGGCGGTTGCGGACATCGGTATGGCCATGACCGACGGCACGTCCACCGCCGCGTCCGAATCGGCGCAGGTGGTCATTATGAACGACGACATCGCCTCCGTGCCGCGCGCCATCGCCATCGCCCGCCGCACGAAGAAAGTGATGCTGCAGGCGGTGCTGGTCGGCCTTGGATTGGCGATTATCGGCATGGTCGCGGCCGCGTTCAACCTCATTCCGGTGGTCGTCGGCGCGTTCATGCAGGAAGCGATCGACGTGGTCAGCATCCTGTGGGCGCTCACCGCCCTGCTCGACCGCGAGTAGCGCCGGTTGCGGCGACGAGCCGTGCGGAGGCTGAACCGCGTTGCGCCGTGCTACATCGAGCTGGGCGAGATTTCGCCAGCGATGTTCCGGCGCATCCACGTGCCGAAATCGGCCGCGTCCACGCCCTGCGACAGCAGGAACATGATCTTCGCGTATGCGGCTTCCAGCGTCATGTCGCCCGATCCGATCGCACCGGCGCGGGCAATCGCGTCGCCCGTCTCGTAATGGCCGAGCAGCACTTCCGCCTGCTGGCATTGCGATGCGATGACGACAGGCACGCCGTCATGCAGCACGTCGGCGATCACGTCGGTCAGTCCTGGCTCGTCGCTCGGCACATTGCCAACGCCGTACGCGCGCAACAGCACCGCTTCCGGACGAGGGTCGAGCATCGCGGCCAATCGCGCGGCGGAAATGCCGGGAGCCATGTCGATCACGGCCACATCGTGACGGGAGTAGGGCAGCGGCGACGTCCAACCGCAACCGGAGCCGGCCGAATCGCCCGCATACCAATGCCACGGCGTGCCGGTACGTGCCAGCGGGCCGGTGGACGGCGCCGAAAACCCTTCGAACGCCCAGCTTGACGATTTGCTCACACGGTTGCCGGCGAACAGATGATGGCCGAAGAACAGGCCGACGCCATGAAAACGTCCGCTCATCGCGGCGTTCAGCGCACCCGTGACGTTCGCGGTGGCGTCCGATTCGATTTTGCCGAGCGGATGCTGCGACCCCGTGAAAATCACAGGCTTGCCGAAACCGGTCAGCGCGTAAGACAGCGCGGCGCTCGAATAACTCATCGTATCGGTGCCGTGCAACACCACAAATGCATCGGCGTCATCGCGGTGCGCGCGCAGGTCGTCCGCCATCGTCTGCCAATTGTCGGGCGTCGCGTTCGACGAATCGATCAGCGGGTCCAGCTCGGTGAACGAGAACAAGCTCGGGGCCAGATGCGCGTCCTCAATCAGCCGGCGCAGCCAGCCGCGCATATCGGCGCCCGGAACCAGACCGTTCGGTGACTCGACCATACCGATGGTGCCGCCGGTATACGTGATGTGAATGCGCATATGCCCACCCTCTTACGATAAGGACCTTCTTTAGTGAGGGACCGATTGTGATCTTCTGCGATTGTACGTTCTCCTGCGCCGGCACATGGGCCGGGCTGCGCGTTGCGAGGCAAGTAAGGGAATCGCAAGAAAGTGCCGTATGCCCCCTGTTGGAAATGCGGGGAATATATTAGGCTGGAACATATGAGCGAAACCAACGAACTTCGTATTGCTGTAATCGGCGCCGGCCCCGCAGGCGTCTACTCTTCCGATATTTTCCTGCGCCAGCTGGGCAAGCTCGGCGAAGAGCTGGGACTGGGCACCAAGGCCCGCATCGACCTGTTCGAAAAGCTGCCGGTGCCGTTCGGCCTGGTGCGCTACGGCGTGGCCCCCGACCACCCTTCCATCAAATTCATCGCATCCGCTCTCGAGAAGACGCTCGACAACCCAGACATCCACCTGTACTGCGACGTGGAATTCGGCAAGGACGTGACGCTTGACGAGCTGCTGGAACGTTACGACGCGGTGCTGTTCGCTACTGGCGCGGTGGAGGACAAGCCGCTCGGCCTGCCGGGATCGGATCTGGACGGCGTGTACGGCGCCGCGAAATTCGTGGAATGGTATGACGGCTATCCGACCGGCGCCCGCGAATGGCCGCTCGATGCCGAAGTGGTCGCCGTGATCGGCGGCGGCAACGTGGCCATGGACGTGGCGCGCGAGCTGATGCGCAACGCCGACGACCTGAAGGAACGCACCGACATTCCGGACAACGTGTACGAAGGCATCAAGGCCAACAAGGCGAAGACCCTGCACCTGTTCATCCGCCGTGGCGTGGCTCAGGCCAAGTTCTCCGTGCAGGAGCTGCGCGAAATGGAGAAGCTGCCGGGCGTGCAGCTGATCATCAACGAGGACGACTTCGATCTGGACGACGACACTATCGAGGAGGCCGGCAAGGACAAGCTGACCCGTCAGATGGTCGAGGAGCTGTTCGCCATCCGCGAGATGGCCGAGGACATGGAAGACGACGGCGACACCGATTTCGAGGGCAACCCGGCGGATCGCAAGTACTACATCCACTTCAATTCCGCTCCGGTCGAAGTGCTGGGCGAGGACGGCAAGGTCAAGGCGATTCGCGTGGAGAAGACGACGACTTCCGCGGACGGCAAGATGACTCGCACCGGCGAATTCGAAGAGTACCCGGTGCAGGCCGTGTACCATGCGATCGGCTACAAGCCGGCCACCGCGCCGGGCATCGCGTACGACGAGCGTCGCGCGCACCTGGCCAACGCGAACGGCGACGGCCGCATCACCACGGAGGCCTCCGGCGAGGGCGCGCAGGTGCGTGAGCGTCTGTACGCCACCGGTTGGGCCAAGCGTGGTCCGGTCGGCCTGATCGGATCCACCAAGTCCGACGCGCTGCTCATCGTCACCAACATGCTCGAGGACCTGTCCAAGGCCGCCGAAGGCGGTCGCGTGGCCGCTGACCGCGATCCGGAATCCATCGACCGTCTGCTGGCTTCCCGCGGTGTCAAGCCGATCGACTTCGCCGGCTGGAAGAAGGTCGACGCGTTCGAACGTGCCGAAGGCGCGAAGGAAGGCCGCGAGCACAAGAAGGTCATCGACCCGGAGCAGATGCGCGCGCTGGCGCATGCCTGAATCGGGCCGGCTGGAATTAGGGTGGGAGTGCTGACTTCCTGACACCCTAACTCCAAGCCTTTTAACGCAATCTAGTAACGCCCTGCACGTCCGATTCCTCTGAATCGGACGTGCAGGGCGTTAGTTTTTGCCGCTTTAGTGGTCGATTTTCGGCGGACTGGTCGCGTAGCGTGCGTTTTCGATCGCACAACCGCCCGTTTCTCCAGAATCGGACGTACGCGGTCGTTTTGACCTATTACCCCCGAAGTTCGGGTCCATGCGCTAGGCTGACCCCAGTGAAACGCGGTGCGCAATATCATCGCAAACGGATGTGGGCATTGAAATCTAAGGTTGTGAAGTCGGCATGAACTTTGGAAAACACGTCAAGCGCAAGGCACTGTACTGCTGTTCCGTGTCCGTCGTGGGCCTGTTGATCGCCTGCCTGATCGGCTTCGCCATGGGCGTGGGTCTTGTCGATGTGCATCTCGAAGAGGAAGCCCACGCAGCGGCGTCCTCGGGAACGTCTTCGGAAACGTCCTCCACGTCGGGCGCGCTTAAGCAAAACAGCGCGCCGCAATCGCAGACACAAGCCGTCTCGTCGCCGACGCAGGTCGCGCTGGACGGCATTTCCGCAGTCGAGGGCAGCGCCACGATCACAACGCAGGGCTTCACGCTAAGCGCCGATTCGCAGGCCGCCGTGCAGTCTCAAATCGCCACTTTCGAAGCCGACGGATATACCGCATCATTCGTGCTCGCCGACATCACGACCGGCCGCACGATCGCATACAACGCCGATGCACAGATCTATTCGGCCTCGTCGGCGGAGGCGCCATACCTGATATCGCTGTTCTCAACGGGCACCGTCGACCTGAACAGCGTGGCCCAATCCGCTGACGCGCAGTCCGCCACCGTCCACCAGAAGGTCGACGCCGTCCTGCGCAATTCCGACAACGCGTCTTACGACTGGCTGTACAAAACGTATGGCCTCGACTGCTTCAACACGTGGGCCGAACAGGCGGGCGCGGCTTCCAGAATGGGCGATCGCGGCGGGTACCTGTTCACCTCCGCGCGCGACATGGCCAAACTGTGGACCGCCGGATACGGTTTCCTGTTCGCCGGGCAAACGGCGGGGGTGCAGAACATCACGCCCGAATCGCTGCAATGGCTGTCCGGAGACATGACGAATTCGCTGAACTCCTGCATCCACGCGGCCCTTGGCGATGCGGACACCGTGTACACGAAGGCCGGATGGATCAACGGCGAAGGCGATTTGTACGCGCTGAACGATGCCGGACTGGTGATGTCGCAGTCGGGCACGTACGTGCTGGCGGTGCTGACGAACGCGTGCGGTCGCAACGATTTGCTGACCAGCCTGATCGGCACGCTCGACGCAGTGCATTCGGGGGATATGCGGGGGTAATACGTTTCAAGTTGGGGTGACTCTCGCCGTGCCGCAGATAGGTCTATGGCCGATGCTGTAGCGTCGTTGCGTGGCATGTTTCTAGATGTTGCAAATCCACCCTTCAGCTTGTATACAGCAAAATCCCAGCCTGAATTCCTAGGCTGGTGGCCATGAACGGCAAATTGCAGGTGCACGGCCATTGCAATGGCTTGAAAACAACGCTTTTGTTCGCGTTGATGTGGGGCGTCATCATGCTCATCTGGTGGGCGACCGGCGCCAGTCAAAGCACGCTCGGCTACTACATTCTCATCGGCCTGGGCTCCACGTTCGTCTCCTACTGGTTTTCCGACAAACTGGCGATCGCCAGCATGCACGCTCGACAGGTGAGCGAGCAGGAAGCCCCCGTACTATACAAGATCGTCCGCGAGCTATCGGCGAAGGCAGGCAAGCCGATGCCGCGCATCTACATCGCCCCCACCATGAGCCCCAACGCGTTCGCGACGGGGCGCAACGAACGACACGCGGCGGTCTGCTGCACGCAAGGCATCCTACAGACGCTTAACGAACGTGAGATTCGCGGCGTGCTCGGACACGAACTCATGCACGTCTACAACCACGACATTCTGACGTCCGCAATCGCCTCCGCCATGGCCACCGTCATCTCGTACCTCGGCTACTCGCTCATGTATTTCGGCGGCGGCCGTTCGCGTGACGACCGCGACGATTCGGCGTCCGGCGGCTTGGGATTGCTGGGTGTGCTGCTGAGCACGATTCTGGCGCCGATCGCAGCGTCGCTGATACAGATGGCAATCTCCCGCACACGCGAATACGACGCCGACGAAGACGGTTCCAAGTTGACGGAGGATCCGGAAGCGCTCGCTTCCGCGTTGAGCAAGATTTCCGGCGGCGCGGCCGCGATGCCGATGGAGAAGACCGCCGGCACGCAGTCGGTGGCTGCGATGATGATCGCCAGTCCGTTCTCCGCGGAGGGCTTCTCGCGCCTGTTTTCCACGCATCCGCCGATTCAGGACCGCATTGCGCGGCTCATGCAGATGGGCCAGGAGATGCGGCAGCAGGGCGTGCAGTCGGGCTACCTGGCCGGCGGATACGCAACGACCGGCGTTGCCGCAAGCGACATTCGACAGGGCGGTTACGACGGGCCGCAGTTCGGCTCGCAGTATGGTTCCGCTTACGATTCGTACGGTTCGGGTCCGGCGGGTTCGGCGGGTTCGACCGGTGGATATTCGCGCGACTATTCGCAACGCCCCATGCGCAGAAGAGGATCGCGCTGACGCCCGCACAGCCTCCCGCGCCGGTGGTTCCTGCCCCGACTTTCAGCCTTTTCCGGTACTGATGTTGCTGCGGACGCATACTTGCTGTGCTGACGACTCCCAAAATCGCTATATGTGGCAGATAAGAGACTGCCGAGAAAGTGATTTCCGCTATATGTGGCACTTTCCTTCGCGAAGATGCCCCCATACCTTCGATTTCGTACCCTCTAACAGCTCTTGCCCGCGGAGAACTGCCACATATAGCGCAAATCGATTTTGCGGAACCGGACAATCTGCCACATATAGTGGGAATGGCGTGCTAGACTAATGGCTCGTGCCCAAAAGGCACACCTTGCGGATGTAGTTCATCGGTAGAACGAAAGCTTCCCAAGCTTTAAAGGCGGGTTCGACTCCCGTCATCCGCTCCATTCGAAACCCTTGGAATCGTTGGAATTTCAAGGGTTTTTCTATTGTCGTAAAAGACCCGTGAAGCCAACTTCGCGTCGCGCAACTGTCGGTTGCGTCGCAAAATTTGGTTGCGAATCGCAATGCAACCGCAAGATGGTGGCGTGGAACGCGACGTTTGTGACAAGCTGCTGATGCTTTGCGACATGTTCGGTGTGACGTTGGATGATTTGGTCATGGGCGACGTGTGTGCGTCGGCGGGCCGTGGAGGTGCGGGACGCATGGACTTGGCTGCCGATACGGCTGGTGTGGCAGCGTCGGATGGGGTGGTTGACTCTGCTGTTGGTGCGGTTCCGGGGGTAATCGGGTTCGCGGCATCGCAGGTTGCAGGAGTGTCCGATTCTGCAGAATCGGACACTCGTGGAGGGCGATGGGTAGGCTGGAGCCCGTGAACACGAACCAGAAGTCCCCCTCCGATTCCGGCGCAAACCACCCCACCGGCAACTCCTGCAATCCGCTACTCGGCCATGCCACATCACACGCGGCGACACTCATCGGCCTGTTCGCAATCGTCCTGTGGGGCTTCATGGCCGGCCTCGTGCGACTGGTCTCCGAATCGTTCGGCGCCACGCTCGGTTCGGCGCTCATCTACACCGTCGGTGGTGTCATGCTGTTCATTGTGCGCCGTCCGAAACCAATCCGCGAAGCGCCATGCAAGTACCTCATCGCAGGCGGACTCATGTTCATCGCATACGAGGCGTCAATCTCGCTGTCGATCGGCCTGGCCACAACGAACGCGCAATCCGTGGAAGTCAGCCTTGTCAACTACTTGTGGCCGACGCTGCTGGTGCTGATGACCGCAGCGGTATCGCACAAACGTGGTGCGGTCGCCAAAGCGATTCCTGGTGCGGTGATCGCAACCATCGGTGTGGCGATGGCGGTTGGCGGAGAAAGCCTTGATATGCAGGAAGCGGTCCACAATATCGCCAGTAACCCCCTACCGTATGTGCTCGCGTTTGTTGGCGCCTTTATTTGGGCGATTTATGCGACTTTTACGCCGTCGTTGTCCGGCGGTTACGACGGCACGACGATTTTCTTCTGCTGTGTGGCCGTTGTACTGTGGACCATCCATTTCGTTTCGGGAGACGGTTTGCCGGACACGGCGCCCGGCATCGGTGGATATGCTGCGCTGATTGCGTGCGCCGCTTCGATTTCGGGCGGCTACGCGTGCTGGGGATACGGCATGTTGCACGGCAGTATGGAAACGCTTGCGATTGGTTCGTACGCGACTCCGCTGTTTTCCACGGCTTCTAGCACGCTTCTGTTGGGCGTGGCGCTGGGCATGCCGTTCTGGATCGGTGTTGTGCTGGTGGTTGCCGGTTCTCTGATCAACGTGTGGTTTGCACGGTGCCCCTGAGTGTCCGTTTCTCCCGAATCGGACAACCTGGGGTGACCGGATGACGCGTGGGTGGCTGATTCGGGGGGATCGGACACTTGTTGGTGCGTGAGGAGGCGACATGTGGGGTAGTGGCGGCGCAGAGGAGCGCCGGGATGGCGCAGCGGTACGTAAGGGAAGTGACTGGGCAGGACAATGCCCTACGCCTCCACGCTAGCTTAGGTTTTTGCCGGCTGGTCGATGGTGACGAATTCGTGGCTTTGGGTTTTCAGGTCGTCGATGATGGCGGGCAGCGCGTTCACGTGTACCAGCCGAAACCGATCTAAACCGGCTCAAACCAGCCCGTTCAAATCCGCCTCGTCACATCACCTTGGTGGACTCCAGATTGCGGCTCACCCAGTTGTTCAACCGGATCACCGGCTTGCGCAACACCAATCCCAGCAGCAGCGAAGGAATCAGGAACAAGGCGAGATACACCATATCAAGCAGGTACTCATTGCCGTATGATCCGGCCATCGCGGCGTGCATGGCATCGATGGCGTGCGGGAATGGTAGGAACGGGTAGAGCATTTGGAAGAACTTCGGCAGCGTCTCGATAGGGAACGTACCGCCCGAACCGGCGACCTGCATCACCAGCAGCACCACGGCCACGGCCTTGCCGATATCGCCGAACGACACGGTCAGCGTATACACGATATTCGAGAACACGAGCGCGGCAAGCCACCCCACGGCAAGGAACTGCAGCGCATGATTCGCCTGCACGCCAAGGAAATACGTGTCACCCAGGCAAACCAGTGTGCCCTGCAGCAACGCGAGCAGTGCGAAGATCGCGTACCGTCCGAAATACTCGTGGTCGAGGCGCAGTCCCCAACGTGAGGCGTTCCCCGGGCCGGACGGGCCGGCGATGCGCGGCAGCGTGTCGCCCAAGCCCAGCACATGCGCCTTCTCGCGGTCCGAAATCGTCACTTTCAGCATGGCGCACAGGATGATCGCACCCACCCAGATTGACAGGATCGTATAGAACGGCGCCATGGCCGAACCGTAGTTCGCGATCGGGTACACCGAGACGCGATGCAGTGCGACGGGCGCGGAAATCAGCGTGGACAGTGTGGACGCGTTGGCGGTGGCCAGTGCACGTAGTTCGTCCGATTCGCCCGAATCGGCGTCGTTGTCACCGTCGCCACCATCGCTGTTGCCGTCACCGGCGTTTCCGCCCGTCTCCAGCTTCGTGATCAGCTCCTTCACCGTCGCTGCCGACGAGTCGAGTTTCTTCGCGATCGCGCCGAGCGTGGAACGGATGGACGTCACATTCGTCCCCACATCGCCCGTCACATCGTCCAGACCGTCGGCGGTGCCGCTCAGCTGGGTGATCATGCTGTCGGTTTGGGAGATCAGCGTGCTGACTGTGGAGGCGAGCGCGTCGATTTTCGGCTTGACGTTCGTGGCGTAATCGTCGCGCACATTGCTGATCGACTGCTTCGCGGAGGTGATGCGGTTCAGGATCTCCTTGCGGGAGCGTTCCGCGGCTGCGGTATCCTGCGTGACCTGCGTGGAAGCGTCTTTCAGCTGCTGCGCGAGCTTCTGCGAATCGCCTTTGGCGGCTTCCAGCAGCGTGATCTCCCGGTCGATGGCTTCCAGCAGCGCCTGTTTCGCGGAATCACTGTCCGGTAGTTGTTCCACCGATTCGCGCATGTGGTTGAGGCTTGTGATGTACGTGTCGTACAGCGATTCGCCGCTGGAGATTTGTTCGCTCAACGTTGCCAACTGGCTGGCTGCGGTGTCTGAGTCCTTGCCGATCGCGTCGAACGCCTTGTTCACCTTGGCAGCTACTTGGTCGAACGCGCCTGACACCTGGTCGAGCGCGGTGTTCACCGAGGAGGTGACGTTCGCACCTGCAGAAGTGAGTGACGTGGCACCTGATTTGCCTTGCTTCAACGCGTTCTGGGCCTGTTTGCCCGCCTTGGTCGCCGAGGCGAGCAGTTTGCCCGTGGAATCCACGATGTCGTTCGCCGAGCCGAGCAGCTGCGAATACGACGTCACCTGCTGCGATGCGCCGCTCAGCGTATCCGCCATGGTGGTGAGATTGCCGTTGAGGTTGCGCATGTATTCGGCCATTTGCGGGCTTTGCGAATAGTGTAGGATGCTTGAGGCCAGGTCGAGTCCGACTTGCGCAATCGTTTTGGCGAAGGTTTTGTCGATCGTGTTGACCACGGTTGTCGCGCCCTGATCGGTGATATGCGGGGCGATCGGGTTGATTTTCTCGTTCAGATAGTACTTGAGCTGCGCGTGTTTGATGTCGGGGGAGAACAGCGTCATCATGTCGGCGCTGAAACCTTTCGGAATTACGATCGCCGCATAGTATTCGCCGGATTTCACCCCGTCGATTGCCTTGTCGCTTTTCACGAACTGCCAGTCCAGCTGGTCGTTGGCGTGCAGTGTGCTGATGATGGTTTCGCCCACGTTGACGCGCACCGGTATGAGATCCGACTTGTAACCCTTGTCGTTATTGGCCACGGCGACCTTCAATGCCTTGGTGTTGCCGTAGGGGTCCCAGCTGGCCGCGATGTTGAACCAGGCGTACAGCGCCGGCACCACCACCAGGCCCATCGAGACGATCACGGCGATCACGTTGCGGGTGGCATGGCACATGTCCCGCTTGAAGATGCCCCAGATCATTTTCACTGTTCGTTCCCCTCCTCACGCAGACTCCTGCCAGCATTTCCGTCCGTGTTTCCAGCCGCATACTCAGCCGAACCACCATGTGCAGCCTCATACAGCCTCGTACGTACGGCATGCATCGGCTTGTAATGCATGCCCGGCCGGAACAGCAGGTTCTCGTGCAGGATCGCGCTGCGGAACTCTTCCGCACTCATCGCTTCCTCGCCCAGATAATTCGCATACCGTTCGCGCAGATACTCCACCACGATGAGATACGTGTCGATGGCGATGATCGAAATGATCCAACCGAGCAGCATGGCGAGCTTCATGCGCGTGATGAATAGCAATAGCAGGAACACGAACGGCAGTACCGCCAGCGCGAGGAATCCCCAACGCACCAGGCGCGGGTACAGGCGGAAGAAATGAATCGCCCGTCTGCGGGCGAGTTCGGGGAACTCCTCGGCGATCTGCTGCGCGGTCTCGGTGAGCCGCAACGGTTCCACCGTGCCTTCGTTATGTTCGGTGATCATCAGATCAGTGTCCGCCAGACGGTTGTCGAACAGGCGGTTGAGGTTCAACGCCAGCTTGCGGACCACCAAGCCGATGAACAGCGCCACAGGCAGATACCAGAACAGCGAGAGCATGTCGATCCAATAATGGTTGGCATACATGCCGCCGATCGGCCCGCGCATCGCGTTGATGCCGTAGGTGAACGGTAGGAACGGTTTCAGACGGCGGAAGAATTCCGGCATCATCTCGATGGGGTAGAGGCCTGCCGCGCCCGGAATCTGGATGATCACCAGAATCACGGCGACGGCCTTGCCGATATGCCGGAACGCCACGGCGAGCGCGTAAATGATGTTCACGTAGACGAACGAGGCGAAAATGCCGGCGAGGATGAACAGGAACGGATGCTCGCATTGGATGCCCAGCGCGAGATCGCCGATCGTGGCGATGATCGCCTGCAGGAATCCGACCGTGACGAACAGCAGCCAACGGCCCATATAGCCTTGGCGTGGCGTGTACATGCGGATCTTCTCATCGCGGTCCACTTCAAGCTTGTAGATCGCGACGAGCACGAATCCGCCGACCCACAGCGCAAGATTCGTGTAGAACGGCGTGACCGCGGAACCATAGTTTTTGACCGGGTAGAGGACCTGTTCGTCCAAATGCACCGGCTCGCCCACGAACGAGCCGACCTCGCTCGCGTCAAGTCCGAGCGCTTGGGAAAGCTGCTGGAACATCGCCGAACTGCTCAACGCGGCCACATCGGTGCGCGTGGTGTTGAGCTGTTTGGCGAGATTGGCGAGCTGTGTCTGCGTGCCAGCAATGGTGGTGTTCGTTTGGGTCACGGTGCGCGACAACTGGTCGAGCAGCCCGTTGCCCTGTTCCAGCGTGCTTTGCAGCGTGGTAAGCGTGCCGGACAGCGACCCATTGGCCAGGCTGAGTGTATCGAGCCCGGTGTTGAGATTCGGCATGACCGTGCCGGTGATGGTCGTGTGTGCGCTCGCCATCGACGCCGTGCCGTTCTTCGCCAGCGTGGTGACATCGTCGTTGAACCCGTTCGCGGTGTTCTTCCCCGCGTTGATCGCAGCCGTGGTGTCCTGATCGAAGGCGTCGATGCGCTGCTGCTGGAACGTCAGCTGTTTGCGGGCTTCGGCGAGCTGCGCGGAAAGATCCTTATACGTTTGGCTGTTCGGATCCAGCTGGCTGGCCTGCAACGCCTTCTCCACGCCGTCGAGCACATTGCCGGTGGTGGCGTTGACGTGATGCATGGTGCTGGACACTTGGTCGAGCGCGTCCTGCGTGGTGTTCAGTCCGCTGAGCACGGTGCCGGTGGCATTGCTCACGTTGACCTGCAGGCCGGACAGTTGCGTGCTGCCGTTGTCGAGCGCTCCGACCAGCGTGTTCGAGAATCGTTCGGTTTGTGTGCGCGTCTCGCTCAGCAAGTCGGACGCCTTGCCGACGGTGTCAAGCGAGTTGGTGATTTCCGAGGCGAGCGCGATGTTGGACTGTTTGGCCGAATCGATGGTGGTGAGGGCCTTGTCGAGCGTGGAGCGGGTGTCGCGCAGCTGCTGTTGGACGGTTTCGAGCTGGTTGATGGTGTCGGTCAGATCGTTGACGACGTCGCTTTGCGCGCTTTTCACGCTGCCGGTGGTTTCTCCCGCTGCCTCCTTCACTTCCTTTGCCACGGCGTCGGCCACGCTGGAAACGAAAGTGGTGTTGATCTGCTCGTCGATCGTGGTCGCGCCCGTATCGGTGATTTTCGGCGCGATCGCGTTCAGCTTTTCGTTGATGTAGTACGTGATCGACGGTCGGTCGCCTTTACCGGTGACGGTGCCGATTAGTCTGGAGCTGAAGTCTTCCGGCAGTACGATCGCCGCATAGTATTTGCCGGATTCCACGCCTTCGATGGCTTGCTGCTTGGGAACGAAACGCCAGCCGAGCTGATGGTTCTTCTTAAGCTGGTTGACGGTCTGCTGGCCAGCGTCGAGATGGCCGACCAGCGTGGAGGTTGTGCCCTTGTCCTCGTTCGCCACAGCGACTTGGATGTTGCCCGTGTTCGCGTACGGGTCCCAGTTGGCGAGGATATTGCACCATGCGTACAGTGATGGGATGATGGCCACACCCAGCGTGACGACGAGCGCCACGGGGTTCTTCAGAATGCGTTTCACGTCTCGAAGGAAGATGGCGAAAACCTGGTGCATCAAGCCTCCTCGCGGGTATTGGTCGCAACATCTACGTGCGGCGGCATGCCCGTGCGGGAACACCCGGTTGGGCTCTTCGTCGCGCGATCCGGTGGACATTCTATGACTTCCGATGGAACGATCGCAATGGTTTCGCCATGTTTATTGGTCGGTCCCGCAAGTGTCGGGATATGAGACGAAAACGCTCGGCATATGGCTCTAGTGGGGCGGGCGACCTGGATATGGAGCGGACGGTCGGGAAAACGGAAAGGAAAGATGGCGAATGTTGTCACATGACAAGTGGGATAGGGTTGGGCGATAATGGAGGCATGACTATTGCAACGCCGGAACGTTATGCGCAAATGCTGGACGCCGCACGCCGCGGCGGTTACGCCTATCCCGCGATCAATGTGACCAGCACGCAGACCCTGAACGCCGCACTCCAGGGTTTCGCCGAGGCGGAATCCGATGGCATCATCCAAGTCTCCGTAGGCGGCGCCGCCTACTTCTCCGGGCAACGCGTCAACGACCGCGTCACCGGCTCGCTTGCCTTCGCAGCCTTCGCGCACGAAGTCGCGGCGAAATACCCCAACATCACCATCGCCCTGCACACCGACCACTGCGCCAAACAGTATTTGGACGAATGGGTGCGCCTCTTGCTCGACCATGAAGTCGAACAGGTGAAGCACGGTCAGGAACCGACCTTCCAGTCACACATGTGGGACGGTTCCACAGTGCCGCTGGATGAAAACCTCGACATCGCAGAAGAACTGCTCGACAAATCCCAAGCCGCGCACACCGTGCTGGAAATCGAAATCGGCGCGGTCGGTGGCGAAGAAGACGGGCACAGCGCCGAAATCAATGACAAACTGTATTCCACGCCCGCGCAAGGCATCACCGTCGCGCAACGACTCGGCCTCGGCGAGCGCGGACGCTACATGGCCGCCTTCACCTTCGGCAACGTGCACGGCGCATACAAACCGGGCGTGGTGAAACTGCGCCCCGAACTGCTCGACGAAATCCAGACCACGGTCGCGCTCGCGATCAAGGCCGGCGAAATGCCCGACCCCGCGCACTCGCTGGATGTCGCTCCCGGTAAGCCGTTCGCCCTGGTGTTCCACGGCGGTTCCGGCTCCGCGCCGGAGGAGATCGCGCAGGCCGTGAGCTACGGCGTGGTGAAGATGAACATCGACACCGATACGCAGTACGCATTCAGCCGTGCGGTGGCCGGTCACATGTTCTCCAACTATGATTCGGTGCTCAAAATCGACGGTGAGGTGGGCAACAAGAAGCTGTACGATCCGCGATCCTGGGGTCGTGAAGCTGAATCCGCGATGGCCGCGCGTGTGGTCGAAGCATGCAAGCAGCTCGGCAGTGCCGGGCGCGCGCTGAACTAGCCAACGGTCTTTCGAACTGTTTTCGGGCGTTTTCTGGTCTGTTTTTCGGACCGGTTGCAATCCGATTACGGTCGGTCCGGAGCCGTGAGCATCCCTCAGACCCGGTAGAGGGTGAAGAGTAACCTTTGTAAGGCTTTAGGCGCAAGGCTTAAGGCAGAATCGCGTACGCACGGAGGTGCAACAACATGCCTGGAATTGTTTTGATCGGTGCCCAGTGGGGAGACGAGGGCAAAGGTAAGGCAACGGATCTGATCGGCACGAAGGTCGACTACGTCGCCCGCTTCAACGGCGGCAACAACGCAGGCCACACCGTGGTCGTCGGCGACGAATCGTACGCACTGCACCTGCTGCCGTCCGGCATCATCAGCCCCAACACCACCCCTGTCATCGGCAACGGCGTCGTCGTCGATCCGGAAGTGCTGTTCCAGGAGATCGACGGCCTTGAAAGCCGTGGCGTGGACTGCTCCCGACTGCTGGTGAGCGAAAGCGCGCACATCATCGCCCCGTATCACCGCGTGCTCGACAAGGTGACCGAACGCTTCCTCGGCAAGCACAAGATCGGCACCACCGGCCGTGGCATCGGCCCGGCATACGCCGACAAGATCAACCGCGTGGGCATCCGCGTGCACGACCTGTTCAACGCGGAGCATCTGCATGACAAGGTCGAGGCCAGCCTGCATCAGAAGAACCAGATGCTCGTCAAGCTGTACAACCGTCGCCCGATCGACGTGGACGAGACCACCGACGAGCTGCTCAAGCTCGGCGAACGCCTGAAGCCGTACGTTGCCAACACCTCCCTGGTGCTCAACAAGGCGCTCGACGAGGGCAAGACCGTGCTGTTCGAAGGCGGCCAGGCCACCATGCTCGACGTGGACCACGGCACCTACCCGTTCGTGACTTCCTCCAACCCGACCGCCGGCGGCGCCTGCACCGGCACCGGCGTTGGCCCGACCAAGATCACCCGCGTGATCGGCGTCTCCAAGGCGTATGTGACCCGCGTGGGCGAAGGCCCGTTCCCGACCGAACTGTTCGGCGAGGACGGCGAATGGCTGCGCGCCCAAGGCCACGAGTACGGCGTGACCACCGGTCGCCCGCGTCGCTGCGGTTGGTTCGACGCGGTCGTCAACCGTTACGCGGCCCAGGTCAACGGCCTGACCGACATCGTGCTCACCAAGCTCGACGTGCTCACCGGCCTCAAGGAAATCCCGCTGTGCGTGGCGTACGACGTCAACGGCGAGCGTCGCGACGATATGCCGACCGACCAGGCCGAGTTCGCCGCCGCGAAGCCGATTTACGAGTCCATGCCGGGTTGGGACGAGGACATTTCCCAGGTCCATGACTTCAACGATCTGCCGAAGACCTGCCAGGATTACGTCAAGCGTCTTGAGGAACTGTCCGGCTGCCGCATTTCCGTGATCGGCACCGGCCCGCAGCGCGACCACATCATCCAGATCAACTCGCTGATCGACTGAAGCTGATTCGGCTGATTCGTCGATATGAACGTCGGTAACGAACGTCAATGACAAGTGCCGGTGGGCCTGTGCCTGCCGGCACTTTGCGTATGGTGCGTGCGATGGCGTGCGCGTATGACGCACACCGCATACACACCGACGGGGTGCGCGGCGGAGGAACGGAAAAGGGGAGTGCGATGACTGCAATGCCGCCTAACGACAGGTTCGACAGGTTTGACAGGTTCAGCAAACTGGTCCCGCGATTCGACCACCTGAAATGGAAGATGGCCGCTGCCGGCATTCTCGTCGGCCTGATTTCCGGCTTCCTCGTCGTCCTCTACCGTCTCGGCATCGAATACGGCACCGACACCGCGCGCTGGATCTACGCGCGCATCCGCGAAACCCCGTGGCTGGTCGCACCGTGGGCGGTCGCCGCAATCGCAGCCGCGCTCGCCATCGCATGGATGGTCAAAAAAGAGCCGATGGCCGGCGGCAGCGGCATTCCGCAAACCAACGGCGTGGTGATCTGCGGCCTGAAAATGCGATGGCAGACGATTCTGCCGGTTCGCTTCATCGGAGGCCTGCTCGGATCGCTCTTCGGCCTCTCGCTCGGCCGCGAAGGACCGTCCATCCAAATCGGCGCATCGGGCGCGCAGTTCCTATCGCACCGGCTGCGCGGCAAGAAACGTGAGGACATGCAGGAGCATTATCTGGTCACCGCCGGTGCCGCGGCCGGCCTGTCCGCCGCGTTCAGCGCACCGCTGTCCGGCATGATGTTCGCTTTGGAAGGGGTGCATCGCAGTTTTTCGCCCGCGATTCTGATGGGCGCCACCGCCGCGTCCCTGACCGCCGATTTCGTATCGAAATACTGTTTCGGCCTGCGTCCGGTGCTTGACTTCGGCACCATCGGCCAACTGCCGCTCGGCGAATACGGGTGGCTGATTCCGCTGGGATTGGTGGCCGGTTTGGTTGGTTCGCTGATGAACCGTTCGCTGCTCGGCTTCCAAACGCTGTACGGCAAGCTTCCCGCATGGAGCCGCCCTTTGATCGCGATCGCACTCGCGCTGCCAATCGGCATTTGGCTGCCTGACGTGCTCGGCGGCGGCTCGAACCTGATCGCCATGGCCGAGCATGCGCGCGTCGGCTTGGGCATGCTGTGCGTGCTGTTCGTGGCGAAAGTGCTGTTCACCTCCACCAGCTTCGGTTCAGGCGCTCCCGGCGGCATTTTCATGCCGATTCTCGCGGTTGGCTCACTCGCCGGCGGTATCTGCGGCGAGACGTTGCGCCAGTTCGGCAACCTGCCGTCCGATTCCGTGGCGATTTTCTCGGTATGCGTGATGACGGGCACGCTGGCCGCGTCCGTGAAAACACCGATCACGTCGATTCTGCTGGCCGTGGAAATGTCCGGCACGTTGACGCACATGCTGCCGGTCGCCGCTGTCGCGTTCATCGCATTGCTCGTCTCCGACCTGCTGCGTACGAAACCGATCTACGGCGAGCTGCTGGAACGGTACATGCGCGCGCAAGGAGGCACGACGGCAATCGCCAATCGCATCGACAACGGCATCATGGAACTGCCTGTGGAAATGGGCGCGACCGCGGACGGCAAGCTGATGCGTGACGTGCGCTGGCCGTACGGCTGTCTGGTGATTGGCCTGCGTCGCGGCGAACGGCAGATCGTGCCGCATGGCGATACGCGGCTGCGTGCCGGCGACTATCTGGTCGTGCTGTTCAGCGGCGAGGACGAAAGCGACGCACGGCATGCGATGCGGCGGCTGTGCGACGTGTCCGTCTGACGCGGCCTTACTGTCTTCCATAACCATTCGTAGACGTCTAGGGCCACCCGAAGTTATCCACAGTTATCCACCGAATCGGACATGTTCGATGTTTGGTTGCAATGCACGTGTAGACTCGTACAAGGTTAGGAAGACGGCACCTGCGGCCAGCTCGTTGCCGTATGGCTGGGGTGGAACGACGCTGTCCGCGGAAAGCCAAGTACAAGGGGAACGTGATGGAATCGCAAGAACAACGGGCGGCAGACTCGCCAAACGCGGGTGATGAGCCGAATCCCGCCACACAGTCGATCGACGTCGCCGAAGTGGCGCGCGCGGATGTGCGCCCGTCCGGTGCCGCCGCATCCAAGCATCCGCCGCAGATTCCGCTCGCGCCGATGAAACGCATGCAGGCGCGATTCAACCCTCTTGCCGATGGTCTGATGTATCTCGTGGTGTTCGTCGGCGGTTTCGTCGGCGTCGGTTTCCGTCGCGCCACGGACCTGCTGCTGCCGTCGGTGAACGGTTCGCCGTTCGTGGTGGGCACGTTCGTGTCGAATATGCTCGCCTGCTTCCTGTTTGCGATGCTGACCGAATACATGGCGACCGCGTCGTGGCTGCGCCGCAGGGTGCGGCAGGTCGTCAGCCGTGGCGTCGGGCTTGGTTTGCTTGGCGGACTGTCGACGATGTCCGGCGTGATGTTGGAAACCATGGAAGGCATGCGCGAGCAGCGTTTCGGCAGCGCGCTCGGCTATCTTGCGGGAAGTTTCGCTGGCGGTCTGATCGCGGCCGCGGTTGGCGTGGCGCTGATGCAGGCGTTGCTGGCGCGCGGCACACGCAAGCGGGTCCGTAACGCGATCGCCGATGCTTCCACGGCTTCCGTATCCTCAATGTCCGATTCGGGCGATTCGGACGCGTACGGCATCGTGCAGGACGTCCAGATGACCGACACTGCAGTATCGGCTACGCAGAGTGTTACGCAGACGGTCCCCATGGCCGATTCGGGCGAATCGGACGTGCCGGCCGCGCAAAATGTGCAGAACAACGTGCCGGACGCGCAGGGCGTGCGCCACGTGAAGGTGGCGGATGCGGCGCATTCGGCCGCGCAGGCCGCGTTGGAGGCCGCGCAGGCGGCACAGCAGGCGGCCCAGGTCGCCCAGCAGGTCGCGCAGACCGGGCAGGTGCCGAAAATCGAATCGCAGCCGCAGTCATCGCAACCCGTCGCACCTCTGCCCAGCTTCGAACCCAAGCCGGTCACCGCGGAAATCCCGCTCGTCGCCGACCCGACCACAGGGGAGGTGCGCTGATGACCTGGATGATCTGCCTGTTCGGCGGCATCGGCGCCATGGCCCGTTATGTGCTTGACGTGTCGATCCAACGCAGCTGGAACCGTGACGGCAACCACAGCTTCCCCCTGGCCACGCTCGTCATCAACGGCGTCGCCTCCCTGTGCGCCGGCATCGCCATGATGTCGTACTATGCGCAGTCGGTTGATATGGGCACGGTAATGACGTTCGTTGTGGGGTTCCTCGGCGGATTCTCAACATTCTCGTCGGCGATCAACGAGGTGCTGTCGCTGATTCGCAAACGCCGTTTCGCCATGGCCCTGGGCTATGGCGCTGCCACGGTCGCGGTGCCGCTCGCCTGCGTGGCGCTCGGATTCGGCATCGCCATGCTGGGCGGCCACGCATAGCTGTCACCGGCTCGGCCGCGCGTAATTTTCACGTTACACGGGCGGTCATCGGGTAACGTTCAGGAAATCTGAGCGCAACCGCGCGAGCTGTTTCCTCTCCTACGTTGTGAAAACAACAAGAGAGGAAAAACCTATGACAGCCGTAACGTATCTCACACGGCATCGTCGACCGGGAATCGTCATACTCTGTTCGATTGTCGCCGTTCTCTCGATGCTTTTCGTACTCCCTCCCGCCATCGCGTCCGCAGCCGATTCCGGCGCGCAGGCCGTCGATGAATGCAATCCGACCGCCAGCAACGGCTGCGTCAACGGTATCCTGCAGGACGCCGACAAGAAGCCGATCGCCGACGTCACCATCACGCTGTCCGGCAAGGCAACGGCGGAAACCAAAACCGCTGCCGACGGCAAGTGGGCGTTTTCCGTTGCCGATGATGGCGATTACACCGTCACCATCGACGCATCCGTTGCGAAAGAGCACGGTCTGAAGGCAAGCAGCGCGACGGTGACGATCAGGAAAGCCAGCTTCGACAAGCAGCGCGGAGTCGTCCGTTTCGACCAGGCGGGCGATTCCACCGGCAGCGGCACGTCCGGCACATCTGGATCGTCCGGCTCGGCAAACGGCACGAAAGGCGCGACCGGCACATCCGGATCGACGGCGGCCACGCAATCGCCAGTCAAAAAAGACGGCTCCAATGTCGGCAAACGCATCTGGCAGCAACTGTATTCCGGCATTATCTTCGGCCTGATGCTGGGCCTCATGTCCGTCGGCATGAACCTCGTCTACGGCACCACTGGCCTGCAGTCGTTCTCACACGGCGAACAGGTGACGCTCGGCGGCCTCATGGCATACGTCGGCACGCAGATGCTGCACATGCCGCTCATCGCCTCCGCCATCTTCGCCATCGTCATCGGCGCGCTGACCGGCTTCATCCAAAACGAAATCGTCTGGGGGCCGCTACGCAGACGCCACGTCGGCACCATGCAGCAGATGATCGTCACCATCGGCCTGTCCATGGTGTTGCAGTACACGTTCCAGTTCTTCTTCGGTGGCGACATCAAAGGCATCGTCAAATCGGTGCCGGACAGCTTCCAGCTCGGACCGATCACCACCGACATGCCGACGCTGGTCTCCGCGCTCATCGCCATCTGCGTGATCGTCGGCGTCACCCTGTTCCTCTACAAGACGCGACTCGGCCGCGCCACACGAGCCGTGTCCGACAACGCGGCGCTCGCCGCGGCATCCGGTATCAACGTGGATCAGGTGGTCCGCGTGGTCTGGATCCTCTCGTGCGCGATGGCAGCCCTGTCCGGCGTGCTGCTCGGCGTCTACCTGAACGGCATCTCCTGGAACACCGGCGCGACCCTGATCCTGCTGATGTTCGCCGCGGTGACGCTCGGCGGCCTCGGCACCGCCAATGGCGCGTTGATCGGCTCGCTGGTCATCGGCATCGTGGCGGACATGAGCTCGCTCGTCATCCCCAACGATATGCGTTACGCCAGCGCGCTGGCAATCCTCATCATCGTTCTGCTGGTGCGCCCGCAGGGCATCTTCGGCAAGCAGCAAAGGGTGGGCTGATCCATGGACATCATGACAATCATCTCCAACGCGGCGGGCGAGCTGATCGCCCCGACCACGGCGGCATACGTACTCGCCGCCATCGGTTTGAACATTCACTTCGGCATGACGGGCCTTATGAACATGGGCCAGGCCGGTTTCATGCTCCTCGGCGCGTACGGATTCGCCATCACGCAGTCGATGGGCTGCAACCTGTTCGCCTCCGTATGCGCGGCGCTCGCGCTCGCGGTCATCTACGCGCTGCTGCTGGGCATTCCGACGCTGAAACTCGGACCCGACTATCTGGCCATGGTCACATTGGCCGCCGCGGAAATCATCCGCATCATCGGCAGATCGACGGCCATGACGAACTTCACCGGCGGTTCCGCGGGCATCTCGCCGCAGGACTTCACCGAGAAATTCGAATCGCTTTCACCGCTGCCGGACGGTTCGACCACGTTCCTGCTGTGGACGTACAGCAACAACATCGCCAACTCCTGGTGGCTGCGCATCGTGGCATGGGTTTTGGTGGTGATCGCGGCGCTGCTGTGCTGGCGCTGGTTCCACTCGCCGTGGGGCCGCATGCTCAAGGGCATCCGCGAGGACGAGAACGCGATCCGTTCGCTCGGCAAGCCCGTGACGCGATACAAGATGGAATCGCTGATTCTGGGCGGCCTGTTCGGCGCGATCGCCGGCATCATCTTCGTCCTGCCGCGTTCCGTACAGCCCGATTCGCTCGGCCGCACCGTCACCTTCTACGTGTGGACGATTCTGCTGCTGGGCGGCGCGGCCACGATTCTCGGCCCGGTGCTTGGCTCCTGCGTGCTGTGGGTGCTGCTCACCTTCGTCAAGGAGGTCATGCGCAACACCGTTCCCGAAACCCTCATCTCTTCCAACCAGATCGAAGCTCTCGGCTGGGTGATCGTCGGCGTCGCGCTGATGTGCCTGGTGATCTTCAGACCACAAGGTCTGTTGGGCGACCGAAAGGAGTTGGCTTTCCATGCCTGATACAACGAATTCTCCGACCACTGGCGTGCAGCCGGCCACGCAACCCGCAACCGGCGTGCAACCCGTATCCGGTGTGCAGCCCGGCGTACCATTCCAGGACCTCACCAAATGGGCCACCAAAGCTCCGGAAGGCGAGACCCTCATCTCCACCGCCTATCGCGACAAAGTCACCGACGATCTGAAATTCGTCGAAAACAAGCCGGGCGTGCACAAGCCCGACCCGATCCTCGTGGCCGACAACGTGACCCGCAAATTCGGCGGCATGACCGCCGTGGACGTGAGCCACTTCGAAATCGAACGGCACGGCATCACCGCGCTGATCGGACCGAACGGCGCCGGCAAAACCACGTTCTTCAACTTGATGACCGGCTTCGATACGCCGAACACCGGCACCTGGCAGTTCGACGGCAAGGACATGGCCCACGTGCAGCCCGAAAAAGTGGCACGCATGGGCATGGTCCGCACCTTCCAGCTGACCAAGGTGATGAGCCGTCTGACCGTGCTCGACAACATGCTCCTCGGTGCCCCCGTGCAGCCGGGCGAAGGCATGTTCCGCGCGCTGTTCCCCGGCATGTGGAGGAAGCAGGAGCAGGCGAACATCGAAAAAGCCGAGGCGCTGCTGGAACGCTTCCTGCTGATCAAAAAGAAGGACGATTACGCCGGCGCGCTTTCCGGCGGCCAACGCAAGCTGCTGGAAATGGCACGAGCGCTGATGTCCGACCCGAAACTGGTCATGCTGGACGAGCCGATGGCCGGCGTGAACCCCGCGCTGAAACAGTCGCTGCTCGACCACATCATGGCGTTGCGCGAGGAAGGCACCACAGTGCTGTTCGTCGAACACGACATCAACATGGTGAGACACATCGCCGACTGGGTCACCGTGATGGCGGAAGGCAAGATCGTGGCCGAAGGCCAACCGAAGAGCGTGATGAACGATCCGGCCGTGATCGACGCATACCTGGGCGCCCACGCGAACGTGGACCTGGGCGACGATTCCGTGCTGGAAGACCTGAAGGAGGCCTGAAATGAGCGACATCGCAAGCGTGGCCGACGAGCCGCTGACCCGCACGCAGATCCACATGGGCGAGCCCGAAGGCGAACCGTTGCTCGACGCGGTCGATTTGGTGGCCGGATACATTCCCGGCGTGAACATCCTGAACGGCGCATCCCTGACCCTGCATGAAGGCGAGATCGTCGGCATCATCGGCCCGAACGGCGCAGGCAA
>ENA-OQCZ01000130-OQCZ01000130.1-human-gut-metagenome-genome-assembly--contig:-NODE-130-length-28900-cov-9.661523_pt1 | contig 28900 bp, 20 predicted proteins | sample MGYA00242505_ERZ504594 | MGnify/ENA primary metagenome ERZ504594 (study PRJEB26092, sample SAMD00036329) | human gut metagenome | host: Homo sapiens | study: EMG produced TPA metagenomics assembly of... | reverse complement strand
ATTCTTTGTGAGCATAAGTTCCGCCATAACGTCCTTTTTTTACAACAAGTCCAATAGCACTTGTACGTTCAATCCATTCTGAAGCACTGAGTACAAAGGAAGGTAACCCGGCACTTTTTCTAAAGTGGTCAAATTCGACCACTTTAAAATTGGGATTGTGAATCACTTCCCAAGTTCCAATAAATTCAATCGTATAACGGTTTCTTATCCAATTCTTGATTATATCAGCAGACCGACTATCTCCCTCTTTGGCTGAAGCCATATCTGTAAGGGAAATGTAATCCTGTTCAGCCCATTGCAAAACTGTTATTTCTGTATTTTGAACCGTAATCTTAGCCATAGCACTAAAGTGTTGAATTTCTGTACAAAGGTAGTGAATTTTCTCAGTACGATAGCATACTCCATATAGTATCGTAGAGTTTTCCAGATATAAATTGTTATGGTATTACAGACTTGTATTATCTTTGTCTGAACAACTAAAGACTGCTTTTAACAAGACGCATTATCACGAATAGCTTGGGTTGGGACGGCTTGAGAAATTGCCCTTTGTTTTTGTCAGATACGTTATAAGTTCTGCGACTTTACCCTTCGTCTGGGCAATCTGTAAAAAGAAATCCCCGCTACGGTTTCAAACCGTAGCGGGGATTTTCATATAGAGGCCTTATTCAGGCGATATTAGCCTTGTTTACAGGGATGAGGCTGCCGTATGGCAGGCCGCGCTCCCTTGTTGGAAGAAATTAGTCGTGGAGCTTAGTCTTGATGAACTCGCGGTTGAGGCGGGCGATGTTGGCGATGGTCTCATTCTTCGGACATACAGCTTCGCAGGCACGCGTGTTGGTGCAGTTACCGAAGCCGAGTTCGTCCATCTTGGCAACCATTGCCTTTGCACGCTTGGCAGCTTCAGGACGACCCTGAGGAAGCAATGCAAACTGGCTCACCTTTGAGCTGACGAAGAGCATGGCAGAACCATTCTTGCAGGCAGCAACGCAGGCGCCGCAACCGATACAAGTGGCGCAGTCCATAGCTTCATCGGCATCCTGCTTCGGAATCAAGATGGCGTTGGCATCCTGAGGAGCACCTGTGCGAACAGAGATGTAACCACCAGCAGCCTGGATCTTGTCGAAGGCAGAGCGGTCAACCATGCAGTCCTTGATCACAGGGAAAGCAGCTGAACGCCAAGGCTCAACGGTGATGACGTCGCCATCGTTGAAGCGGCGCATGTAGAGCTGGCAGGTAGTGGCGCCGGCAGCAGTCTTGCCGTGAGGCGTACCGTTGATATAGAGTGAGCACATACCGCAGATACCTTCGCGGCAGTCGTGGTCGAAAACGAATGGTTCTTTACCCTCTTCAATCAACTCCTCGTTGAGGATGTCGAGCATTTCGAGGAAAGAAGTGTCGTCGGGGATGTCGTGCATCTCACGAGTGTCGAAGTGACCCGCATCTTTAGGACCATTCTGCTTCCAATATTTGATAGTAAAGCTTATATTTTTAGCCATTTTGGATTGTCTTTAGATTGTTGATTCTACCAATTAGTTCTTGTAGTTACGAGTCTTGACTTCAATAGCCTCGTACTTGAGGGGCTCTTCGTACTTGACAGGATCTTTGTCTTCGCCCTGGTATTCCCAGCATGAAACGTAGAAGCAGTTCTTGTCGTCGCGCTTGGCTTCGCCTTCTTCTGTCTGGTGTTCAACACGGAAGTGGCCGCCGCAAGATTCTTCGCGGTGGAGCGCATCAATGGCGATGAGCTGACCCATGGTGATGAAGTCGTTCAGACGGATGGCCTTGTCGAGCTCAATGTTGACACCTTCGAGCTGTGGAACGAAGAGGTTGGTCTCAAATTCCTTGCGGATGTCCTTCAGTTTGGCGAGAGCCGTCTGGAGGCCTTCCTTAGAGCGAGCCATACCTACGTATTCCCACATCACGTGGCCGAGTTCCTTGTGGATGCTGTCAACCGACTTCTTACCCTTGATGTTGAGCAAGTGGTTGATGTGGTCTTGAACGGCCTTTTCAGCAGCCTTAAATTCAGGCAGGTCGGTTGAGAAGCGTGGAACGGTGATCTGGTCGCTGAGGTAGTTCTGGATGGTGTATGGCAATACGAAGTATCCGTCTGCCAGACCCTGCATCAAAGCAGAAGCACCGAGGCGGTTTGCACCGTGGTCAGAGAAGTTACATTCACCGATGGCGAAGAGGCCAGGGATGTTGGTAGAGAGTTCGTAGTCAACCCAAAGACCGCCCATTGTGTAGTGGATGGCCGGATAGATCATCATCGGGTTGGTATATTTGATGCCGTCTTCACCTGTGCGCACCTCTTGACCCGGCTTAACGTCGGTGATTTCTTCATACATGTCGAAGAGGTTGCCATAGCGCTGGAGCACAACGTCGATGCCCAAGCGGCCGATAGCTTCAGTGAAGTCGAGGTAAACGGCCAAGCCAGTGTTGTTCACACCGAAGCCAGCGTCGCAACGCTCTTTGGCGGCGCGAGAAGCCACGTCACGAGGAACGAGGTTACCGAAGGCCGGGTAGCGGCGCTCCAAATAGTAGTCGCGGTCTGCCTCGTCGATGTCAGTAGGCTGGATTTCGCCCTTTTGGAGCTTCTTGGCGTCTTCGAGCTTCTTCGGAACCCAGATACGGCCGTCGTTACGCAGAGATTCTGACATCAAAGTCAGCTTCGACTGCTTGTCGCCGTGAACAGGGATACAGGTCGGGTGGATCTGTACGTAGGCAGGGTTAGCGAAGTAAGCACCCTTGCGATAGGCTGCGATGGCTGCAGAGCAGTTGCAACCCATAGCGTTGGTTGAGAGGAAGTAAGTGTTTCCGTAACCACCAGTTGCGAGCACAACGGCGTGAGCGGCGAAACGTTCGAGCTTGCCGTTGATGAGGTTGCGAGCGATGATACCGCGTGCACGGCCGTCAATCATCACGACATCCTGCATTTCATAGCGGCAGAAGAGTTTCACTGTGCCAGCGTGAACCTGTGCCATCAAGGCTGAGTAGGCACCGAGCAAAAGCTGCTGGCCTGTCTGACCCTTGGCATAGAAAGTACGGCTCACCTGAACGCCACCGAATGAACGGTTGGCCAAAGTGCCGCCATATTCGCGTGCGAAAGGAACACCCTGGGCAACACACTGGTCGATGATGTTGGCGCTCACTTCTGCCAAACGGTAAACGTTGGCTTCGCGGGCACGGTAGTCACCACCCTTCACGGTGTCGTAGAAAAGACGGTAAACAGAGTCGCCGTCGTTCTGGTAGTTCTTTGCAGCGTTGATACCACCCTGTGCAGCGATTGAGTGTGCACGGCGGGGTGAGTCTTGGATGCAGAAATTCAATACTTTGAAGCCCATTTCGCCGAGAGAAGCAGCGGCAGAGGCACCAGCCAAACCAGTTCCGACAACGATGATGTCAAGTTTACGCTTGTTGGCAGGGTTCACCAGTTTCTGGTGAGCTTTATAGTTTGTCCATTTTTGAGAAATAGGACCTTCAGGTATCTTGGAATCTATGTTAGCCATGTTCTGAATAGAATTTATGAGATGATTTTATGTAAAAATCCTTGTTGCGTTTGTCTTGATATATATATGGTGTCTTATCAAGCAGCGCAGAAGAAGCCTTGGATGAAGAAGATAACGGCAACAGCCAAGAAGATGAGCATCACGAGTGACACGTAGACTGAGCCGATGGTCTTCCAACGGCAGAACCAAGTCTTGTTGTTCAAGCCGAGGGTCTGGAAGGCGCTCCAGAAACCATGGGTCATGTGGAACCAGATGGCAACGAACCATACGATGTAGAGAACGGTGAACACTGGGTTGCTGAAAGTGTAGGCGATGAGGTCTGCACCTTTGTCGGCCTTGACACTGAGGTCGTAAGCGTAGCCGCCATTGGTGAATTCAGCCAACATCATGTTGCGCCAGAAGTTCCACAAGTGGAGCAGAAGACCGAGCACAACGATGAAGCCGAGCACCAACATGTTCTGAGATGCCCATTCAACCTTTTCTGGTTTGCTGGTCACAGCGTAGCGGTTGTTACCGCGTGCCTTACGGTTTTGCAACGTCAAGATGATGGCGTAGATGAAGTGAATTGCCACCAGCGCTGCCAAGCCGACGGTTCCGGCAACAGCATACCAGTTAGCGCCCAATGCTCCGCACACCATGTCGTATGCTTCAGCGTCGATGAGGGCAACCAGGTTCATGCAAGCATGGAACGTAAGGAACAGAATGAGCGCAATGCCTGTTACTGACATTATGACTTTCCGTCCGATAGATGAGTTAGTTAACCACATAAATCTTTGAATTAAATTTTATTATTTGATGAATTATTTATGTCCGTTGCCTGGGGCGCTGCGTAAGTGTGGCTTAGCGCGTGTTTTTGAGGCCGTTCGGCTTTTCTCTGCAAAATTAAGACATTTCCTTTGGTCGGCAAAAAAAAGTAGTGAAAAAGTCAGGGACGGCGTTGAGGATTTGGCCCCTACTGGGTACTATAGTAATGTTGAAAAAATAACTTCCACAATTTTGCCGTTGGCAAGTAATATTTTATTTAGTCACCTGCCTTTTCGGCTCTTTTCGAACTTATTCTCAGTCACAATGCTCGCATTGCTCCTTCGAATAAGCTCAAAAATAGCTCAAAAATGCAGGTGCAAAATTGCGGAACTTATTCTTTCAACATTACATAAAATAATGTTGAACACCTATACTTAGATTTCCTTCGTTTGGTTTTCCAGCCATTGCTTGTCGGCCGCATCGCTGAGCAGCGGCATGAGGCGCTGTCGCACAGTGGCGTGGTAGTCGTTGATCCATTGGCGTTCCGTTTGGTCCATCATGGTGAGATCCACGGGGCGGAGGTCTATGGGGCAGAGCGTGAGAGGTTCGAAGGTGAGGAAGGTGCCGAAATCAGTGGTTTGGGCGGGGATGGCGAGCAACGTGTTTTCAATGCGCACACCGAAGCGTCCAGCCACATAGATGCCCGGCTCGTCAGTGATGGTCATGCCGGCCTGGAATGGCACCATGGTGCAGCCGCGTAGGTTTTTGCGGATTTGCTGCGGGCCTTCGTGAACGCAGAGGCGGTGGCCAACGCCGTGGCCCGTGCCGTGGCCGAAGTCATATCCTGCCTGCCACATGGCATAGCGGGCGGCGAGGTCGAGCTGAATGCCAGTGCTTCCTTCGGGGAAGTGGCAGCGCGAGAGGCCGATGTGGCCCTTCAGAACGAGGGTGTAAACGCGGCGTTCCTCGTCGGTGACGGGGCCGAGGGCGATGGTGCGCGTGATGTCGGTGGTGCCGCAGTCATACTGTGCCCCGCTGTCAAGCAGCAGCAATCCTTCGGGGCGGAGCGTGGCGGCACTTTCTTCTGTGGCTTCATAGTGGACGATGGCGCCGTGGGGACCATAGCCGGCGATGGTGGCGAAACTGAGGCCGCGGAAACCAGGCTGTTCGGCACGCAGGGCGGTGAGTTTTTCGTCAACGCCCACTTCCGTCAGCGTTCCAGAGGCCACGTTTTCGTCAAGCCAGCGCAGGAATTTAACCATTGCCACGCCGTCGCGCTCCATGGCGCGGCGGAATCCCTCTTGCTCTGCCACGTTTTTGACGGCGCGGAGCGTGGGGATTTCCCATTCAACAAAGCGGAAGGGCACGTTGCAACTCTTGCAATGGTTGATGACGCGGAGATTCATGGCGCGTGAGAAGGCGAAGATTTCCCCTTCTGTGGCGTCTTCAATGGTGTTCTTCCATCCTTTGTAGCGCTTGACGGCCACGCCGGCGTTGAATAGGTGTTGCTTCACTTCGGCGCTGAGGCGTTTCTCATCGGTGTAGAGCACCGAGCGGCTTTGTCCCACCATCAGATAGCTCACAAATACGGGGTTGTACATCACGTCGTTGCCGCGCAGATTGAGCGCCCATGCAATTTCCGTCAAGTCGTTGAGCAGGAAATATTTAGCTTCTGGACAGTGTTTGTGCTCCGCTTCGAAAATGCGGTGCAGTTTGTCGGCCGCCGAGCATCCCGCTGTTTCAGCGGGCATGATTTCGAGCGGTTCGTCGGGCAGGGTAGGGCGGTCTATCCAAATGGCTCTGAAGGGGTCGTTTTCCGTCACGACGCATTGGTATTCCTCTCCCAGTTCGCCCACCAGGTCATCGGCCAGTTCCTGCGTCATGATTTCGCCGTAGCAACCGATGTTGCCGCCTTGTGGGAGGTTTTTGCGGAGCCATTCCGCCACCGATGGTGTGCCGGGCATACCGTCGCGCATCAGTTCAAATGGCGTGCCGTTGAGCTGTTCTTCGGCTTGAAGGAAATAGCGCGAGTCGGTCCAAAGCGCCCCGCTGTTTTCCGCCAACACCACGGCTGTGCCGGCAGAACCATCGAATCCCGTGAGCCATTCGCGGGCCTTCCAGTGGTCGGGGGTATATTCGCTGTTGTGGGGGTCGATGGTGGGAACGATGAAAGCGTCGAGACGTTCCTCCTCCATCCATTTTTGCAGTTGCTTGACGCGTGTCGCAACCGTGTTTTTGATTGTATTCATAGTGATTTTGTATATTATAAATAGGTGTGCAGGAAGCTGGGCATAAAATAAGAAAGGTCTGCCTGCCATTGCAGCGCAAATATACGATTTTTGCCCGGCTTCTTGTGGCGGGAGGGGCAAAAATAATCAATGCCCCATTCATGTGTTTTCACGTGAACGGGGCAAACCATTGGTTTATGAAGAAAAATTACGATGGTTTTGGGGATTGTAAAACAGGTTTTTGTTCTTCCAGCGGCATACATCTGGATAACGGCGCGTGGTCTGTGCGCCAATGGTCTTGCGCAGTTCCTTTAGTGCAACGGCACCCCTCGTAAATGAATAGCAACCTCTTGTGTGTGGAGAGTGCTCTCATGTGTGTGCAGGGAACCCTTTTTTGTGTGGAGGGTAATAGTGCCGTTGCACGGAACTGTTGGCGATGAATCGTCCGTCTGAGTTTAGTAAGTTAGAAGGTTTAGGTCGGTTAATGTTCTGTGTGTCTTTTTCAGATGCAAAATTATAGATACATTTTTTACCCATACAACCTTATATCGTTGTGGATATAGATATAAAAGTTTTTAATACTCTGAAAATCAAACACATTATTTTTGTTAATAAAGGTCAGTGTATAGGTGAGCGAAAGCGGTATATAGTTTTGCCGCGCTGCTTTCTCCTTGTTTTAGTCTGGTGTACACGTGGTACACTCCTGTATTTTGCAAGAAAAACCTCTTTTCTCACATCGTGTTTTCCTTCTCTGCTCCCACCTTACTTTGAAGGGTGTGGTTCTTCCTTCGACGCGTAAGTTTCAGCAAGGAGTTGGCGTATTTAAAAAGCGTTCCGAACGCGCTGAGCGAAAGGGTCAGCATGTTCGGAACGCTTAAGGGAATCGTGTAGGCCGGTACTTTGATTTTGGGGAAGTCAAGCCACGTGTGCCTGCGGGTTATTTGGCTTTGGATAGTTCATCCTTGGCTGTAAACGATTTATTCTTGGCTGTAGGCAGCCTCTTCAGCTTGACGCACGATGGCTTCACGCTCGGCTTCAGCTTCGTTGCGTGGCGTACCGTCTACGGGAGGAAGGGCGGTGGCGCGGCGCGAGCGGCGTGAAGGACGGCGACGTGGGGCACGTTCCTGGCGCATATCAGCGTCAGAGGTGTCCTGCAGAGTTTCGTCATAAAGTTCCGCAGATGTTGGAGCATTGTATTCCTCGCTTGGAGCGTTCTTCTTTCTCTGGGCGGCTTCCGCGTTTTTTGGGGCGGCTTCGCCGTTTTTCTGAGAAGCGTCAGCGTTTCTCTGGGCATTATCGGCCGACTTCTGGGGTGACTTCTGCTGTTTCTGCGAAGCGTCAGCCTCTTTTTGTGCAACGGGATTATCCTTCTGGTTCTGAGCCGTTTCCTTTTGAGATGGGGCATTTCCCTTTTGAGGCTGTGCGTTGTCTTTCTGAGACGGTGCATTCTCCCTCTGTGAAGGTTCAGCACCTTGCTTCATGTCCTTTTGGGCGGCATTCTGCTGCTCCTTTCGGCCCTCGTTGCGTTTGGGCTGTTCATTCTGCTTTGCCGGGGCAGTGGTGGCCTCGTTGTTAGCGGTCTGTTTCGGAGCGCGTTTAGCGCCTGTTGCCGGTTTGTTGTCGCCCTTTTCCTCAGCAGCGGCTGGTTTGGCGGCATTTTTCTTCGCTTTCGGTGTGCGCGACGGTGCCAGTTTGGCATTGCGGCTCACATGCGGTTTGGCTTCCTGAGCAATCTCTTCCTCAATTTCGTCGATGCGTGGCACCACGCACACCTCATCGGCCTCCATCGCCGTGCGCTTCTCTTTGGCGCGGTAGATGCTGTCGAGGAATTTCGGTTCGCGGCGCAGTTTGGTGAGCGCCTCTTTCGCTGCAATCTGCTGGCTTTCCTTCTTCGAGTGTCCTTCGCCCGTTCCGGCAACGATGCCTTCCAGCACGACCGAACTGTGGAAGAACTGTGTGCCGTTGTTTTCGTCGGCTTTCTCTTCGAGTTTGTATTCAGCTAAGATGCGGTTTTTCTGCGTCCATTCAAGGAGTTTGCTCTTGAAGTTCACTTCCTTGTTGGCCACGCCGTCGATGTCGAGCAGGCGGCCGATGATGCGTTTCTCGATAAACCATTGGCAGTGGTGGTAGCCACGGTCGAGGTACACAGCGCCCATAAGCGCTTCAAAGGCGTTTCCGCCGATGTTGTTGCTGCGCGGTCCCGGTTGAGCCGTCGTCTTGATGAGGCGGTCGAGGCCGAGGTCGGCAGAGAGTTTGTTGAGCGAAGAACGTTGCACGATTTTGCTGCGCGTGCTGGTGAGGAAGCCCTCACGTTTGCGCGGGTAGCGGTGGTAGACGATGTCGCTCACAACGGCTTCGAGGATGGCATCGCCAAGATATTCCAGACGCTCGTTGTTGACAGGTTTACCAGCGCGGTTGCGGTAGCTCTGCGATTTGTGGGCCAGCGCGGCGCGGTAAAATTCAAGATTGTGTGGATAAAATCCGAGTATTCCGTATAAAGCAGAGGAGAGCTTCTTGTCTTTGCTGAAGGAATGCTTCACTCTGTCGATTAGATTAACTACCATGGGAGGATGTTTTGGATGCAGGGAGCGGGATATTCCGTTTAAGTTATGGTCAAACAACAACTTGAACAATTCTGAGGAGAGGAGTATGCCGATGAAATCTTGCGGAGAAGGGGTGGAAACTCATGGAGACTGCGTGGAAATCCTTTGCAACGCCTTGAGCTATCGTGGAAACAGATTGGCGGCGCAGGGGAGTAGGGCTGTGCTTCAATTAGGTGCTACTGCGCTTCAATGCGTCAAGGCGGAGGATTTTTTCTTATATTTGGACTTTCTTTCAGACGGAGTGACCCTGAGTTGCCACAGGACTTGTTTTTGTAATCTCACACAGATTTCATGGGAAAATGCCGGGATTCTCTCTGGAAACCGGACTCTTTTCATGGGTTGTATGGCTTCTTTTTGGCAGGCTGGTGGGTTGGTTGTGGGCCATTTGCTGCCATTGGTTCTTGGAACTTCCTTGTTCCCGACTTCTGCTTAGGTAAAACAATAACTTCGGTAATTGGCTGATGGAAAAGCACGACACCAATTATCCGAAGTTACTGGGCAATTTAATTTATGTTCGCTATGGGATTTTTAGTCTTTAGTAATGGTCGCGACCATTACTAAAGGCAATTTCCCCATCTACTTAAAGTCTTAGTCTTCAAACTTCTTGACGATGCAGCAGGCGTTGTGTCCGCCGAAGCCGAACGTGTTGCTCAAGGCAGCGCGGATGGGGCGTTTCTGTGCTTTGTTGAAGGTGAAGTTGAGGTTGTAGTCGATGCGTTCGTCGCGGTCGTCATCTTCGTGGTTGATGGTTGGCGGAACGATGTCGTTCTGAACAGCCAAGCAGCAAGCCATTGCTTCGAGAGCGCCGGCAGCGCCGAGCAAGTGACCCGTCATAGACTTCGTTGAGCTGATGTTGAGCTTGTAGGCGTGTTCGCCGAAGAGCTTCGTGATGGCCTTCACCTCAGAGATGTCACCAACAGGCGTTGAAGTGCCGTGAACGTTGATGTAGTCGATGTCTTCAGGCGTCATTTCAGCATCTTCGAGTGCGTTGCTCATAACGAGGTGTGCACCGAGGCCTTCCGGATGGCTGGCCGTGATGTGGTGGGCATCGGCAGACATACCAACGCCGGCTACTTCGCAATAGATCTTCGCACCGCGTGCCTTTGCGTGCTCGAGTTCTTCAAGAATGAGGCAGGCAGCACCTTCGCCCATAACGAAACCATCGCGGCTGGCGCTGAACGGACGGCTGGCGTGTTCAGGGTCGTCGTTGCGGGTTGAGAGGGCGTGCATGGCGGTGAAACCACCGACACCTGCGGGCCAGATGGCTGCTTCGGCGCCGCCAGTCACCATCATGTTGGCTTTGCCCAAACGGATGAGGTTGAAAGCGTCGGCGAAGGCGTTCGTTGAAGAAGCGCAAGCCGAGGTGGTGGTGTAGTTAGGGCCGTGGAAGCCATATTTGATGGAGATTTCTCCGGCAGCGATGTCGGCGATCATCTTAGGAATGAAGAAAGGATTGTATTTCGGACCCATTTCTTCGCCGTTGATGGCGTAGTTGCCAGCTTCTTCTTCGAAGGTGTGGATACCGCCGATACCAACGCCGAGAACAACGCCGATGCGGTTCTTGTCGACTGATTCGAGGTCAACGCCGCAGTCTTTGACAGCTTCCATGGCAGCAACGAGGGCGTACTGCTCATAGAGGTCCATCTTGCGGGCTTCCTTGCGGTCGATATAGTCGGTTACCTTGAAATCTTTCACTTCGCAGGCAAACTGCGTTTTAAACTTAGAAGCGTCGAAGTGTGTGATGGGGCCAGCGCCGCTGACACCTTTCAAAAGGTTTTCCCATGTTTCGGGAGCTGTGTGGCCCAGTGGGGTGAGCGCACCAAGACCTGTTACGACTACTCTTTTTAATTCCATATATATTAAATGTGTATGCTTCGCAGGTATCTGTTGCTGGGCCGTTGGCCCGTCGGTTTCTTGTTTCCTGCTCAGATGGTTTAATCAAAAATGTTTGTTAGGGAATGTATAGACCCCTTTCGCCTGCGTAATGGTTGAATGTCGTAAATTCATTCTTTCGCCATTACCATAGGAACTGGCGTAAACCAGTTCTGCGGACTAAAGCCTGGAGCCGTACATCGGTAGCGGATGATGGGCAAGAGGCCGGAACCGTTGGTGGAAAGTCTGCGTGAAGCTTCATGCAGGGCATGGAAAAGATTTAGTAATGGTTCATCATTACTTCCTGAATGTCGGGAATGCCCTTCGTTCGTTTTGAATGCCCTTTTGGAAACCTCAGGGTTCCTCTTTAAATGAAGCCAGAACCATTGGCGTCTGTCAAATTCTGCCAATGTTCTGCCAAACCGTTCAACCAATGATTTCGGCGGTATGCTTTCTCCTCCGTCCACCCAAATGCCACTGTCGCGCCTCGCGTCAGATGGATGGCAGACGCGCGGCGCCACAATGTGAAGAGTCAGGCGCTATTCGGCAACGGGAAAAGAAGAGGGGCAGTTGGTGCAGCCTTTTTTTCGCCATTGCTCAGCGAATATGTCTAAACATTCCAAGGGAGGGAGGACACAAAATCCCGAGACCGTCGTTATGGCCGCCGTGAAGTTTGCAGTCCTCCCCCCCTTGGGGGGATGAGAGGTGTGCTCTCAAAAAGCAATGGAAACCATTACTTACTTGATGTGCTCCTCGATGTAGCTGATAGCATCACCTACAGTAGAGATCTTCTCGGCCTGATCGTCGGGAATAGTGATCTTGAACTGCTTTTCAAATTCCATGATGAGCTCTACAGTGTCGAGAGAGTCAGCACCGAGGTCGTTGGCGAAGCTTGCTTCGTTCGTTACTTCAGCTTCATCAACGCTCAATTTGTCACAGATGATTTCTTTTACTTTTGCTTCAATATCAGACATAGTTTCTTAATTTGAATTTATTAGTGAATGTATTAGTATCCTTCTTTTGGCTGCAAAAATAGTCCTTATTATTAAGACGGCCAAGTATTTGCGTGAAAAATTGGCTTATTCCTGCACATTTTTCCCTTTTTTGTGCTCCGATTGTAGGGGGGAGTTGGTTTTTTAGGGACTTGGCAACGGCGGCTGACTGTTGCGACGGCTTGCCAGCGATTATTGCTGCGGTCAGCGTTTACGAGAGAACTGCTTTCCCTTTCTTCGGAGAGACATCCTTGCTCATTCCTTGGCCCATTGGCCTGGTTGCTTGTCCCGTTGCCTTTGCTGCGCGGTCTATGGATTTTACTCCTTTTCCCATTGGCTGTATGGCCGTATGCGGAGCGAGGAATTATAATAGCGGCGGTCGCCGGTCACTTCCTTTCCCAGGAAATCGGGGCGTTCAAAAGCTTCGTCTTCGCTGCCCAATTCCACTTCGGCCACAACGAGGCCTTCGTTTTCGCCGAAGAACTCGTCCACTTCAAACGTGTGGCGGCCTGCCGGCACGAGCCAGCGGATTTTGTCGACGATGCCAGGTTCGCAGAGACGGAAGAGCGAGAGCGCTTCGTCTTTCGATATTTCGTGTTCAAACTCATAGCGCGAGAGTCCTCCGTTGTTTGAAGGTCCCTTGATGGTGAGATAGCCGCGTTCGTCGCGTAGGCGGACACGCACAGTTCTCCCGCGTTCGCTGCAGATATAGCCTTGAACGATGCGCGAGTGAGACGTGGCGAGCGATTTATAATCGCCCGTCACCAAGAATTTGCGTTCTATTTCCAGTGCCATTTTTTAATGTCGTCTTGCCGGCAGGCAGCGGCAACCATTTTGCGGTGTCTGCCCATTGTTTAGATGGCCCGTTACAGGTAGGGTATTCAAAATTTTGAAAAATGCTGCACGATTTTTGACCAAATAATATGGCGAGGGTGGCGCCGCTGCCCCTGAAAGCCCTATCTGCGGCTCTGTGCGGGCTGAAAGCCCAGCAAGTTCGTAGCCCAGGGCAACGCCCTGGGTGCCGTGTTCCCCGTTCCTGCGCCCTGTAGGGGCAAAAGTAAAAGGCAACCATTTACCCATACTTTTGCCCTTACAGGGCGTAGTCGTTTATACGCTGATACCCAGGGCGTTGCCCTGGGCTACGAACTTGCTGCCCTTTCAGGGCGCTCCTTTTCGCGCTTTGTTCGTTTATCATGTGCGCATGCTTTGCCACTTGTTGTTTGGCAAAAAAAGAGCAGAGAATTCTCTTTATTTTGAACACCCTACGTTACAGGCCGTTTTTCTCCTCACCTACAGATCATCCGAAGAAGAAATAGTAGCAGAGGAGGAACAAAATCATGAGGACGATGAGGCCGATGAAAATGCCGTTGATGACGCGGCGGGCCTGGCGTGCTTGGCGTGCTTCGCGGGCCTTGAGTTTTGCTTGGTGCTTTTGGTTCATGGTAGTAAATGGTCTTTGTGCACACAGGAAGGGAAGGGGCTGCGGAAGGGATGTTCATAATTGTCCTTCCACTTGCCGTCTCCACCTGTCCCGTTGCTTGTTTTTAGATATAGGTAAGGAACAGTCAGTTTGTCTCCTTAAGCCTGTTCAGCATCCGTTTCGGCAAATTCCATGAGGTACGCCTTGATGAATCCGTCGATTTTGCCGTCCATCACGCCGTTCACGTCGCTCGTTTGGAATCCCGTGCGATGGTCTTTCACGCGGCGGTCGTCAAACACGTAGCTTCGGATTTGGCTTCCCCATTCAATCTTTTTCTTTCCCGCTTCAATCTTGGCCTGTGCCGCTTTTCGTTTTTGGAGGGCGCGGTCATAGAGTTGTGAGCGGAGGAGTCGCATGGCATTTTCGCGGTTTTCGAGCTGCTTTCGGCTTTCCGTGTTTTCGATGAGGATTTCTTCTTCCTCTCCCGTGTCGGGGTCTTTATATTGGTAGCGCAAGCGCACACCCGTTTCCACCTTGTTGACATTCTGTCCGCCGGCGCCGCCAGAGCGGAAGAGGTCCCAAGAGATTTTCGACGGGTCGACATACACTTCGATGGTATCGTCAACCAGCGGTGTGACGAAGACAGAGGCAAACGACGTCATGCGCTTTCCCTGTGCATTGTATGGCGAGACACGCACGAGTCGGTGGACGCCGTTTTCGCTTTTGAGGTATCCGTAGGCATAGTCGCCCTCCACCTCCATCGTAACCGTCTTGATGCCGGCTTCGTCGCCGTCTTGCAAGTTGGAGATGGTCACTTTATATCCCTGTGCCTCGGCATATCGCATATACATGCGCATCAGCATCGATGCCCAGTCCTGGCTTTCCGTACCGCCAGCGCCGGAGTTGATTTTGAGCACGCAGCTCATCGGGTCTTCCTCCTGTCGCAGCATGTTCTTGAGTTCCAGTGCTTCCACGGTATCGATGGTTTTGGCATAGGCTTCGTCAACCTCCTGTTCCGTCACCATCTCCTCCTTATAGAAGTCGAACGCCAGTTCCAATTCGTCAACGAGCGTTTTCACTTCCTTGTATCCCTCGATCCATTTCTCGAGCGACTTCACCTTCTTCATCTGTTCCTCAGCCTTCTTGGCATCGTCCCAAAATCCTGGTGCCTGAGTGCGCAGTTGCTCTTCTTCGAGTTGTATTTTCTTGGCGTCGATGTCGAGATAGCGGTTGAGCGCTTCGACGCGGTCCTTAGCTTCTTTAAGTTGTTCGGCGGTAATCATTTATTTCTTCGTTTCTTTTTCAGCGTCAATATAGATTTGTTCGATCTCCTTGGCGTATTTTTCGTAGACCACGCGTCGTTTCACCTTCAGCGTATTGGTCAGTTCCCCAGTGGCGATGGTAAACGGTTTCGGCAAGAGGATGAAGCGTTTCACCTGTTCATAGTGTGCGAGGTCTTGCTGCAGGAGATCAATGCGGTCTTTAATCATCTCGTGGATTTCCGGCGAGGCGCAGAGCGCTTCGCGGCTTTCGAGCGCCCCAAGGCCGTTTTCTTCGGCATATTTGCGGAGCAAGTCGTAGTTGGGCACGATGAGCGCGGAGACGAATTTATGTTTGTCGGCCACGATGACAGTCTGGTCGATGAATTTGTCGATGACAAACTTCGACTCAATCATCTGCGGCGCGATATATTTTCCGTTAGACGTCTTGAAGAGGTCTTTGATGCGTTCCTTGAGGAAGAGTTCTCCGTCTTTCATATATCCGGAGTCGCCCGTGTGGAACCATCCGTCTTCGTCAATCGTTTCGCGCGTCACGTCCTCCTTCTTGTAGTAGCCCGGTGTGATGCTCTTTCCGCGCAGCAGGATTTCGTCGTTTTCTCCAAACTTGATTTCCACGCCTCCGATGACGCGTCCCACGGAGCCCAGCGTTGTGGGCTTTCCGATGAAGTCGCAGGAAACGGTGGCCGTTGATTCCGTCAGTCCGTAACCCACCACCATGCAGATGCCAGCGGCGTGTACGAATTTCTCCACCTCCGGCGACACGGCGGCTCCGGCCGTCGGGAAGAAGTTGGCGTTTTCAAGTCCGAGCGTTTTGCGCAGGAGTTTCACCACCGTTCGCTGGTAGAAGGCATATTTCATGCGGAGCAACGGCGGCAGCGTTTTCCCCTTCGAGAGATATTCCGTCCAGCAGCGTGCCCCCACTTTCAGTGCGCCCAGAATCAGGCGGCGCTCCAAGGCCGATGTTGTTTCGATGCGCTCCATGACACCTTGGTACACCTTTTCCCAGAAGCGCGGCACACTGCTCATGCAAGTCGGGTGGACCTCCTGCAGCGATTGCAGAACGTCGTTGGGACGCAGGTTGATGGCCAGGCGTGCACCTTCAGCGAGGCAGAGATATGACCAGGCGCGTTCGAAGATATGGGTGAAGGGCAGGAAATTCAGAATGACATCTTTTTCCGACAGCGGAAGAACGGCATCATTTTCAGGTATGGCGGCATGATACATGCCGTGGGTGATAATCACGCCCTTGCTGTTGCCCGTTGTTCCCGAGGTATAGAGAATGTTGGCCGTGTCTTCGAGCGTGCTTTCAGCGGTGAGTGCGTCCACCTTCGGCGTCAGTTCGGCTTTGTGTTTCTCCGCTTCAGCGAGAAACTCGTCGAAGTAGACTGAGAGGTGGTCGTTTTCGTGTCGCACCACGTCGCGCGAGAAGATGATGATTTTCTCGAGTGTCGGGCAGACAGAAATCACGCTGAAGGTCGTGTCGTATTGCTCCTGTTCGCCGGCAAACACGAAGCGGATGGCGGCATCGTTGACCATATAGGCCACCTGTGCGCTGCTGCTCGTTGCATAGAACGGGATGGTGACGGCACGTATGCCAAAAGCCCCGAAGTCCACATAGAGACCTTCAGGTTTGTTTTGTGAAAAGACGGCAACGTTTTCCTGCACTTTCACGCCCAGCGTGAGGAGTCCAACGGAGGTGAGGCGCACCAGTCTTGAAAATTCATTCCACGACACGGGCTTCCACACGCCTTCTTCATAGTCGCGCCATGAAAGGGCGGTGCGTTGGCCGTATTTTGCGGCCTGCTCGTGTATCAGTCTTGATAGATGAGAATTATTCAGCATATAGATTCGGTTTTTCCGATAGCACAAAGGTAGGTCTTTTTATTCAATGCGAGGGCGTAAAATTCACTTTTTTTGTGATGGGGCGGCAAAGCCCGTCGTTGTGGGGAAATCCGCCGCTTGGAAAACGGCCGTTTTGCCGTTGTTTGTTCCGCCAGATTTTCCACGGCGTCCCGATATGGTCATCGATTCGCGGCCGCCGTTCGCGCTACTTGCGGCCGCAAGCAGCATTACTCGCGGCCGCGAGTAGCATTACCAGCGGCCGCGAATCGATTGTTTGTAAAGCATTTCGGAAAAAGGAATGCGCTGGCAGGCGCTAAAGCAGCCAGTTGAGTAGGGTTTTTAAAAATCAGAGAAATCTTTGCGCGGTTTTAAGAGCCAAATAGTATGGCGGTTGCGGCAACGCTGCCCCTGAAAGGTAGGGTGTTCAAAATTCCGAAAAATCAAGATTGGTAGAGAGGCGCCAGCGCCCCTGAAGGGGGCTCATATTTAGGGTAGGGGCTTGCCCCTACCTCTTGGGGCCGATTAATGAACCTCGCCCCTGTAAGGGGCTCATATCTCGAATCTTATTGCGGGGCAAGCCCCGCCAACGATATGCGCCCCTTACAGGGGCAGAAGCGAGAATCAATGAGCTGCGGCGGGAGATAGGGGCGAGCCCCTATCCTGGAATATGAGCCCCTTTCAGGGGCAGCGGCGCAACCTTCGCCGCGAGCGCCCTGAAAGGGCAGCCAGTTTATAGCCCAGGGCAACGCCCTGGGTATCAGTGTATAAACGTCCTCGCCCTGTAAGGGCAAAAGTATGGGCGAACGGTTGGCTTTTACTTTTGCCCTTACAGGGCGTAGGGAATGGGGACATGGCACCCAGGGCGTTGCCCTGGGCTAAGGACTTGCTGGGCTTTCAGCCCGTGCTTGGCCGCCACAATATTCGTCCCCCTCACTTTGCGAGCAAAGTGAGCTATAGTGCTTCGCCTCAGGTCTTCGCTGCATGTTCGCGCAGCGCGTATTCCTTTCGCGTTCCTCTTTGAGGTGGTTGGGCGGTGGCGTGTGGCTGTTGCGCCAGAGATAAATTGTTTGTTTTGTGGATGTTAGCGTTTTTCGTGGTGGACGTTTTCGGGTTGACAAAAAGGCAAAAAAATGGGATACCTCTGTATCCCGACCTTGTTAACCTTAAATCTAATACTATGAAAAACACATTGCAAATATAGGTATATCCTTTCAAAAAGAAAGGTGTTACCTGATTTTTATTTCTATATATAACTTGATTTAAAAAATCCTTTGACAGTTTGATATTCTTATATAACAAAAGCAGAGTGACGCGCCCGAAGGTGGGCCTGTCACTCTGCTTTTTTGTATGACTTTCAGTCGTTTGCGGCGGCGGCATCCGTTGTCCGCGCTGATGGAGGACGCATTGTCTGCTCTCCGCCATGCCGTTCGGCTGGTCATTTCAGTTGTTTCACGTAGTAAGTGATGGTCGGGAAGTGGTCAGAATAACCATTCTGCCAGATGTTTCCGTTGAAAGCGCGGAAGGGGTATCCCTTCTTTTTGCCGTCGGGGGTGACAAGGTAGTCGCGATTGAACACTTCCGTCTTCCAGTACGACAGGCCGTTGGCTGGTTTGCCGAGAAGGTTGGCAGAGAGGATTTGCTGGTCGTAGAGACACCATGAATCCTGATAGCACAACGTTCCGATGCCCTTGTCGTAGAGTCCCCATGTGGCGTTGAAATAGCCGTCGGCAGGGGTGTCTTTCTTGTGGCGCGTTGCGCCGAGCACCTTTGCCACGCTGGCATCTTTCGGGTCGTCGTTGAGGTCGCCCATGATGATGACCTTGGCAGAGGGGTTGGCCGTTCGCACCGAGTCGGCGATGTGCTTGCTCAGGGCAGCGGCAGCCTCTCTGAGTGGCGATGATTTCGCGCCGCCGTAGCGTGAGGGCCAGTGGTTGACGAGGATGCAGACGTGTTCTCCAGCCATCGTGCCTTCAACGAGAAGCTGGTCGCGCGTCTTGAAGTTAGGGTTGTCGGGGATGATCAGTGGATGCGTGCTCGACTTCGTGTAGCGGAAGAGGCGCGGATTGTAGATCAAGGCCACGTCGATGCCGCGTCGGTCGGGAGAGTCGTAGTGAACGTACTTGAGATTCATCTCCTTGGCAGGCGACGTGTTGACGAGGTCGCGCACGACGCGTTCGTTTTCAACCTCCGAAATGCCGATGACGGCAGGACCGCCAGGGCAGTTTGGACGGGCGAGGTCGCCGATGACGCGTGCCATGTTGTTCAACTTCTGCTGATATTTTTCCTGCGTCCACTTGTATGGTCCGGTCGGCAGGTATTCGTCATCGCCCTTGTTGTTGGGGTCGTCTTCATAGTCGAAAAGGTTTTCGAGGTTGTAGAAGACCACGCCCCAAACGCCCATGCGCTGCGCCAGTGTGGGGGCAACGGCACAGAGCAGCAGGATTGAGGTGAGAATGATTCTTTTCATGATAAATGTTCGCTTGGTTTGAAGGTCGCTAAAGAAAGCAGGTGTTCAAAACCGATGCTGAACACCTGCTTCAGATGTTTCTTTATTTCTTGCCGACCAACTTGATATTGGCTAAGCGGAGACCTACGCTCATGGCGCTGCCCGTTGCCTTGAAGTGGAGTTCGGAAGCGTCGGTGGCGTCAGTGGCCGGGAGTTCCACCGTGAAGGTGTAGAACTTGCTGTCGTCGCCGGCAGGGCCTGAGAGCACCTTGCTTGGCGTGGTGAACTCGTGGCCGTTGAATGTGCCAGAGATGGCGGCAACGTCCTGTTCGCCCACACCTTGGTAGAGGTTGGCGGCGAGGTCGTAGCTCAGTGTTAGCGTGGTGTAGCCAGCAGCCTTGATGCCTTCAATCTTGAGGTCGCTGTCTTTGGTTTGTGGAAACCATACGTTGTTGACACCGTTAGTAGAACGTACAGAGAGCGTTTTACCGATGACATCGGTGAAGGTCAGGCCAGAAGTGAATCCCTTATAGTCGCTGAGGTACGGCCAGTAGCCGTTGACCTTGCTGACAGAAGAGTTGCCGAAGTTTTCCTTGAAGATGACCGTGCCTTCCGTGTTGTCGCCCGGCTGGTCGGGAGTTTCGGGTTCGCCAGGAGCCACGCCATCGAAGCCATAGATGTCTTCAGCGCTGCGGATGGTGAGCTGCCAAGCACCGCGGAAGCGGCCGAGAACGCCGATGACGTTACCCGTTCCGACGGGAAGCTTCGTTGCAGCGAAAGCGGCATAGTTGCTCGTGCGGACAGAGATGGAGTTGCCGTACTGGTCAACGAGGTCGTGCGTGCCATAGCCGCTGTTTTCAGCGAAGTTGGCCTTGCCGCCATCAGTGAAGTGGACACCGATGAGGCGTACAACCGTGAACTTGTTGGCATCGGGGTCGTCAGAGAGCTTCGAGATGTTGGAGAAATCTTTGAGTTCCACCTTGCTTTCGTCGGCCCAGCCGTTGCGGTGGATGTGCTGTTTGAATTGCTCGTAAGGCGTGCGGTAGAGATAGCCTGCAGGGTGGCCGAGCTGCTGCTCGTCGCCATAGACAGAAACGCAGAGACCCTTGAGGTCAACAATCACTTCCTGTCCGGCAGGATAGTCGCTGTAGACGCTGCTCTGGTCGACGAGGACGCTGATGCCGCCTGTTTCGTCTTGCAGATAGATGGTCTTGAAGATGTTGCCAGAGCGGTCGTCGGCGCTGACGCGGGCGCGGAGATAGAGGCTATCTTCGATGGTGATGGGAGCGCTTTGCGTTGCAGCGGCATATTTCTCGCGGAGCTGCTTGATGGTGATGGTCTGCGCGTCGGCCGGGAGTTCAAATTTAGGTTCGTTGAGCGGCGGCATGTCATAGTCGCGGTCGCAAGCCGTGAAAGCGAGCGCCATGAGGATCACCGGCAGGCAGAGGATTTTATGAAGGATTTTCATATTGTTTTTTATATAGGGTTGGGTTTATACTTTAGAATTTGTAGCTGACATTCAGGAAGCAGTTGATGCCCTGCATGTAATAGAACTTCGTCTTGTAGAGCTCAGGTTTGTCAACGCGCACACGTCCCTGTTCACGACCGCCCGTGCGGACGTTCTTCTTGTTGAGGACGTTGTTGACAGAAAGATTGAGGTTGATGGAGTTCTTGCGTCCGAGATAGAACACCTTGCCGATTGAGAGGTCGACGGTGCATGCCGGGTCGATTTCTTCCTGCTTCGTGAGTTCCTGGTAGGCGTTCCAGAGTTTCGGCTCTGCGGGGTTGACTGGCGCAATGGTGGTTGAGCCGCTGGTGTAGCCGTTGTAGATGGATGCCGTTCGGCGTGACGGAGCCACTTCCACGAAGTTGCGTCCGAAGGCGTTGAGGTTGGCACCGAGGAACCAGTAGTTGATGAAATAACGCACACCAAACGTTCCGGCCACCTGTGGCGTTCCGCCAACGTAGACACCGTTGAGGTAAACGCGTTCCTGAGGATTGAGCGAGTATTCGCCCACGTCCTTGCCGTTTTCGCTGGTGTAGAGACCCATCGGATTGTTTGAGAAATAGTATTCAGAAACCGTTCCTGCGAGGTCGAAGGTCCAGTGGTTGTCGAGCTTATAGCTCAAACCGAGTTCCACACCGTGGTGCACCTTGTTGACACCCGTCATGACGTGGTTGACGAAGGTCACGCCGTCATAGTAGTAGCTGTTGCGCACCAACTGGTCGAAGAAGTTGGTCTGGAAGAGCGAGATGCGTCCCTGCAAGCGGGTGGTTGAGAAAATGTAGCTCAAGTCGGCAGAGAAGATACGTCCGCTCTTGAGTCCGTCGGGCGTGGCGTCGTTGACACGCGGAGAAATGTAGGCATCGTTGGGCAGCGGAGCCTGTGAGCCGTAGGTGATGTTGGCGGTCAGGAGGTGGCGTCCGTTGAACTTGTAGGTCAGTCCGCCCTTCACCATCATGTCGGTAAACGAATGGTGGGCACCTGCTCCGAAGGAGTTGTTGGGGTTGTGGCCGTTACGCATATTTCCGTCGCGCCAGAAGTCGGTGTAAGTCACCTGCATGCCATAGTAGGCATCCCAGTGTCCGATGCTGTAATTGTTCATGATCCAACCCTTGAGCGAATTGATGTTGAGGTCGAAGTCATAACCGAAAACGCCGTCCTTATAGACCTTTCTGTCGGGGCGGTTGAGGTCGCTCTGCTTCTGGTCGGGCTGTCCGGGATAGTCGGTGTCGGCGTATTTGTCGATGTCAAGCACATAGTCGGCGCCGAGGAGGTCCTTGACAGTTTTAAACTGCTTTGAGAGCGTGTGTTTTGCCACAACGCCTGCCGTGAGCTTTGAATGGCGGCCCAGTTTGGCGTTGATGGTTGAGTTGAAAGTCGTTTCGTAGAGGTCTGAACGACGTTCTTCCACCATATAGACGGCGTTGCCGTTGCCCATGCGCTTGTTTTGGGCATTGGCTGCAATCAGGCGGTCCCAGTTGATCTGCGTGAAAGAGGGGTCGCCCGAACGCCAGCGCTCAGCATAGTCTTCAGCAGCGTCGGTGAGGGGACCGCTGGTGTTGTAGTAGAGATAATAGGATGGGAGATAGCGGTAATAGTCGGGTCGCGGGTCCGTTCCGTCATACCAGTTGAGCGAACTGTTGCCGTAGCGTGCATAGTGGAAGGCGAGGCCCGTGTTGATTTTAATGTCGCGCGAGAGGTTCCACTCGTGGGCGAGCACCGTTGTGGGGTCGAAAGACTGCACGACGCGGGCGTTGCGCTTCTTTCCGTTCTGATAACCCCAGTTGGGGTTGTAGAGGTTGTTGCCCGTGAGGTCGTAGACTTCCTGCACCGTACCGCCCTGCTGGCCACGGCAGACGGGCGAGCCGAAGGTGGTGAGCGTCAGGCTGTGGGTGTTGCCCCAACGTTTTTCAAGCATGAGGGCGTATGAGAAGTTGCGATAGAAGGTACCGTCGATGACACCTTCGTTGGAGTAGCGTCCGCCAACGAGTGCCGAGAAGGCCCATCCTTTGTCAGAAAGGCCAGTGTGGTACGACATCATGGCGCGCATCCAATAGTTGCGGTTGGTATAAGTCAGCGTGGCTTTTCCGCCGTGGCCGTAGTCGCCGGCACGCATGCGGATATTTTCGCCGCCGCCGATGGAGCCGAAGGCAAACTGTCCTGGCTGGGAATAGTTGATGGCATCGCCGTTACGCGTGAAATCGTTGATGGCACCGATGGAAGAGAAGTTAAACACGCCGCGCAACTGGTCGTTGAACGGCACACCGTTGATGTATGTCTGGCTGTAGATGTTCTCATAGCCACGCGTGCGGAAGCGCATGTTTGAGAGCTGGTAGCCGATTTTGTTGAGGTACACATCGTGTGAGGTCAGGACGGTGGTATTGATGTCCTGCGAAGTGGAGTTGTCGCCTTCTTCGCCGTCGTTGTCAAAAACCGAAGCGTCCATCACGCCCACAAGCGAGAGGTCTTCCTCGATGATCGAGTCGCGCTGTTCCTGCTGGATGTTCTGTGCGAACGTCATACAAGGAAAGAGCAGTGCCCCGAGCAAGATGATTTTTTTATTCATATATTATAGAAACATAAAAAAGGGCGCAGGGTATCGGGATTAGTCCATACCCTGCGCCCATTTGTTTATCGTTACTTTAAGGCGTTGGTCTTACTTTACGCCGACCAGTTTCACGTCGTCAACGCGCAAGCCAATTGTGTTGGCAGTTGCGCTGGAGTAGAACGTGAGGGTGTTGGCACCTGCAGGAATGTTCTTGATGACAACATCTTGGAAGGTGTTGGCTGTTGCAGTTGTGCCAGCAGGAACAGTTACCACTGTTTCGCCCATCTTGATAACGAGGTCTTCTTGCTTAGCACCTGGATCCTGAGAAGCAAACTTGTAAGAGAGCGTCAGAGTCTTGTAGCCAGCAGTGGTGAAGCCAGAGATTTCCATAGAGCTTTCCTTGTTGGCAGCAAACCATACGTGTGGGTTCAATTGGCTTGTCTGACGAACTGAGCAGCTGCTGTAGCTCCATCCGTTGGCTGTTACAATCGGATCTTTGAAGGTCATGCCGCTGGTGTTGCTCCATTTGCTCATGTCGTAGACGCTTGGCCAGTTTTTGCCGACCTTTTCAACCTTTGCGCCGAAGGTTTCTTCGAAGATGACAGTTTCGGTGCCAGTGCCGGGTTCTTCAGTGCTGCCACCGCCAGTGCCTGGATCTACAGTGCCGCCAGTGAAGTCAACATCGAAGCTGCCACCAGGAACGTCAGTCTAGTCGGTGATGGTTGCCTGGCCGAAGTTTACGTAAATTTCACCAGTTGATTCGCCCTTCAAGGTAACGTCGATGGCGTAGCGGTTGCCAGCAGCCCAAGTTGCAGATGCAGCAGGGAGAGCCTGTTCAACAGTTTTGCCGTTGAGCGTGAATTTAACCTTGACGTTAGCAGCGTTCTGAGGCAATACGATGGCTTCAGCCTGAGTGCCAGCAGCGTTAACGGTGAATGCGATGTCAGCGGCAGAAGCGTCGGTTACAGCGAGAGAGCCGTCGGCGAGGTTGAAAGAACCAGCCGTTTTAGAACCCGTCAGAGTGGCAGTGAGGCCAGCAGTTGAAGCGATGCCCTGAGCCTTGATGTTCAAACGAACAGTGGCCAACTGGTGCTTGAAGCCGAGGTTAACGGCGTTGGCAGAAGCCGTCACGTTGGTGGCGTTGTTTGAATAGAGGAGGTCGATGGCTTCTGGCTTCGTCTGGTCCTTAACGTCAACGGCCACCTTGTTCTCCGTTACGCTGGCAGTGTAAGGATAGTAAGCAACGAAGTCAACGGCGCCTTCTGGGTAAACGAGGGCCTGGTCGGCAGCGGCAGCGGTGAGGTTGCCACGGTCGTCAGCGATAAACTGCTTGTTGGCGGCAGTTGCAGCGCCGAGGTCGGCACCAGCCTTCTTCATGAAGATACCTACTTTGTCGCCGGTTGTCCAAGTTGTGCCTGAGGCTTTCACTGTTTTCTGACCTTCAATGTAAGAAGAGAACTTCACATTTTGAGAATCTGAACCCCATGAGCTGTTGTCATCGAGGTTGTTGGAGCAAGAAGACAGCGTCAAAGCTGCAACTGCACCTGCGAGAATAAACTTTGTCTGTTTCATAGGTATAATTTGTTTGGTTTTTTATTTGCCCTTGCGCCCGATGGGGGAATCGGCCTCAGGGGCTTGGTTTATTGTATTGGTTTTATTTCTGTTTGATTGGCGGCGTGTGGCCGCCGCTATGTCTTATTTCGTTGACCACTTCGCCTTGTCGAAGCTCTGTTTATACTTGCTGTCGATGCCTGGGAAGAAGGTGAAGCCCGTCATCTGCTCCAGTTCGGCCACGCTCAATGCAGCGTTCATAAACGTGCCGTTGAAAGCTTGGTTGTCGAATTTGAAGGCGATGGTGTAGGCAATGCCCGATTCGCGGTCGATGCGGCAGAGCGCCTTGAAATAGTAGGCCGGCACGCAGATTTTCTTCTTCGATACGTCGTTGGTGTACTTGATGCTGGTGCTTCCCACGGCCGAAGGCATGGCGCCCGTCACAACGTAGAGCGTGTCGATGTTTGACGACCAAGCTCTCAGTTGGTCTTCCAGATTGGCCCAAACCTGTTGGTTGAGCTTGCCAATCTGTGGCGTCATGTTGGTGAAGTAGAACGTCTGTGCGTTGGCTTCACGGCAAACGAGACGGTCGGCGCTTGGGCACTGGTGTCCGCGGTCGTAGCCAGCGATGCCCTTGGTCATGTTGGGCTGTTCTGAAGTGGAGAAAGCCGGGTCGTAGCCCCAGTCGTCTGTACGGCTAACACCTTTGTGAGTGTAGTAGTTGCAGAGCGGATAGGCCACCCAATAGGCCATCTTCAGGTCGGTGTCGTAAAGGAAGGAGTAGTTGCGCACCTGCTTCGCACCATTGGTGAAGTAGTGTGTCACATATTTGAGGTTCGACGCCTTGAGCTGAGCATCCGTAATGGTCGGCGTTTCCATCCAGTGAGTGTAGCCGAGCGATGGTTCAGCCGGTTTGTCAGGCGTGTCGCTTGCGTTTTTTACGTTAATCGGATAGGTATAGTTCTTTCCTTTCTCAAGCGTGAGGTCGGAAACGAGCGTAAATTTCTGTGACTTGCCGTTAGGCATGGTGAGCGTTACGCTGAGCGGCTTCGTGCCAGAGAGAGAGGCGTTGGGGATGACGAAGGCCGTTGCCACAACGGAAGCGCCAGTGCCAGTGACGTTCATTTTCACGTCGGCCGTTGCCGAAAGATTGGCAAACTCGCCTGTTGCGAGCTTGAAATCGGCAGTTGTCGACATGTTGTTGAGTGTGGCGGTCAAGCCCGTAAGGCTCTTTCCGTCGGTTGATTTGATGGTGAATTTTATGCGTGCGAGCTGGTGCTTGAAGTTGAGCACGTTCGCACTGCTGGAAGCATTTACATTCTTGACATTGTCGGCATACATGAGGTCGATGTTGGCCTCCTTCGTTTGGTCTTTGATGTTAACAGGGTAGATGCCGGCTGAAACGTTGGCATTGTAGGGATAATAGGCCACGAAGTCAACCTTCGCCCCGTCGTGTGGGAAGAAGAGCTTGTTGCTGGTGGCCGTGAAAACTCCGTTGCCAGAAGTGGTGGTGTATGACACGTTGGCCGTTGAACCCGTCAGAGATGTTCCTGAGAGCGTGGTACCCGTGGTCTTCATATATACGCCGATGCAGTCGCCTGCGTCCCATTTCGTAGCAGTGGCGCGGAGGTCTGCCGAGGCCTGAAGCACCACTTCGTCGCCGCCGTCGCGGCCGATTGTCTCGATGTCTGAGCTGCAAGAACTGATGCCGCAAGCAAAGACTGTACCGATACAAAACGTTTTCAGAATGTTGTTCATAATCTTAAATAAAGAGTGTGTGTTCTTGAATCCAAGAGCCCTCGCGCAGGCGTTACTCGTCTTTGACAGAGCGTTGCGTCTTCCTGTTTCCGCGTGGGCTTTCACTTCGTTAAGAAGTAAAGATTGTAAAACCCGTCATCGGATATTCCAATTTTGGGCTTTTGAATTAACAATGCATGTTATTTGTGGGCAAAGATAGCTCATTCAAGTTAAAAATCGGTGAAGGCAACCCATTATTTTTGGCGTTAACTGAAAAAAATCACTTATTTATGATTTAATAACGTCTGTTCGTGGATTCCCCCAAATATTTCCTTCCCCTTTTCCCTCTGTCTTCCAACGGAGAGCGCCGAAAAAGCTGACAATCGAAGCCGCGGCGGGAAAAGGGTAGGGAGGGGCGAGAGCGGAGAGCCTGCCCTTTCAATCTTAGGCAATGGGAGGCTTTTGGGCCGAGACGAAGCGGTCGCAGCCAAAGGCATCTTGGTGGACGGTGGTCGATGACAATCCAACACTGGCGAAGAGCTGCGCGGTTTCGGCACCGTAAGCGCGGTTGATTTCCACCGCAACATATCCGCCGGGCACCAAACGTTCGGCGGCCAAGCGAGCCAGGGCGCGATAGAAGCGTAGGGCATCAGTGTCGGGCACAAAGAGGGCCGTTTCGGGTTCGTAGTCGAGCACGTGGCGCTCCATGTCCTTCCGCTCGCTGTCGGTCACATAAGGCGGATTGCTCACGAGAAGGTCCATCTCGAGCGGTTGGGCTGGCGGGTTGAGCAAGTCGGCATGGCGGAACGTCACTGCCACGCCCTGCTCCGCCGCGTTATCACGCGCCACGGCCAAGGCCGCCTCCGAAATGTCCCAACCTTCAACGTGCGCCGTGGGCAGTGCGGCCGCCAAAGCGATGGCGATGCAGCCGCTGCCCGTGCCGCCGTCAACCATCCGTAACGGGCATCCGCCATTGGCGATACGTCTGGCAAAGCCCGCCGCCAGTGCAACGAGTTCTTCTGTTTCCGGACGGGGGATGAGCGTGGCGGGGCTTACCTTTAAATCCATGCCGCAAAATCGGGCCCGCCCCAGGACATACTGAACGGGCTCGCCGTGGTGGAGGCGCTGCAAGATTCTTTGCAAACGCTGCTGCTCTTCTTCTGAAAAATGTCTAACTTTGTCGGCATAGACATCGAGGCGCGACACGCCGAAGCCTTCTTCCAAGACGAGGAAAGCAATGGCGCGGGCTTCCCGTTCGTCGCAACGGGAGGACAGGGCCTCTTTTAATTCAAGATAAATTGTTGGAATCATGGTGCAAATGTACAAAAATAGCGTTGAACCATCAACGCCTCTGCAGGAAGGAAACGGAAAGGAAGTGGAGAAAACCACGGAGGCCGACCGCTTGGAACGGGCAGAAAACGAAAAATGGATGCGCCGCTGCCTGCAACTGGCACGCTGCGGACGCATGGGAGCGGCCCCGAACCCGATGGTGGGCGCCGTGATTGTCTATAAGGGACGCATCATCGGCGAGGGCTATCACATCCGTTGCGGAGAAGCACACGCCGAGGTAAGGGCCATTGGCAGTGTACGCCCAGCCGACCGCGACTTTCTCAAAGATAGTACCATTTACGTCAGTCTGGAACCCTGTGCCCATTACGGCCGCACGCCGCCCTGCGCCGAACTCATCGTGAGAACGGGCATCCCGCGTGTCGTGGTGGGGTGTGTTGACCCCTTTGCCCGCGTGTCGGGTCGCGGCATCGACATTTTGCGCAAGGCTGGTGTTGAGGTGACGGTGGGCGTGTTGGAGGAAGAATGCCTTGAACTCAACCGCCGCTTCATTACGGCGCAGACGAAGGGCCGTCCGTATATCACCCTGAAATGGGCGGTATCGGCCGATGGCTTCCTTGACGCCTGGCGCGAAGGCCCGTTTGACGAAGCAGAAAAGCCGACACAGGCCGCCCAACTCTCAACGTCATACAGTTTGGTGGCCGTCCATCATCTGCGTGCCACCAACCAGGCCATCCTTGTCGGCCACAACACGCTGCGCCTTGATCGCCCCTCGCTCACTGTTCGCCATTGGAGCGGCAATGACCCTTTGCGCGTGGTGTTGGGAACGGTGGGGGAGAGCGAACTGCCATCGGGCTTTGTGGCCTATGCCGACATCAACACGATGCTTGATGCGCTCCACGAACAGGGCATACAGTCGCTTTTGGTGGAGGGCGGTGCCCAGACCATCCAGTCGTTCATCGACCGCGGTCTCTGGGATGAGGCCCGCGAAGAACTCTCCACGCGCCTCTTAGGATGTGGCGTGCCAGTGCCGAAAATGCCCGTCGGCGTTGTGCGCCGCTCAGAGCAGGCATTCGGCGTGACTGTCAACCATTGGAAGAATTTCGAAGGAACGCTCTGAGGCGCGAAGGACACTGAAAAACAGCGATGGCAGAAGGGTGGCAGGGATAAGTAGGTGTTCAAAATTAGTTTATACAATCCATGTAGGGATAATCCAGTTTAATATTGCCTTGCCGCATTCTTTTGCCCCTACAACTGTCTTTCATCAGTCACGTAGCCCGCTACGCTCCTTCTTCAAGACAGCTGTAGGAACAAAATAATACGACAATTCAATATAAACT
>ENA-OQCZ01000127-OQCZ01000127.1-human-gut-metagenome-genome-assembly--contig:-NODE-127-length-29424-cov-6.647643_pt1 | contig 29424 bp, 23 predicted proteins | sample MGYA00242505_ERZ504594 | MGnify/ENA primary metagenome ERZ504594 (study PRJEB26092, sample SAMD00036329) | human gut metagenome | host: Homo sapiens | study: EMG produced TPA metagenomics assembly of... | reverse complement strand
CGCATTCTTTTGCCCCTACAACTGTCTTTCATCAGTCACGTAGCCCGCTACGCTCCTTCTTCAAGACAGCTGTAGGAACAAAATAATACGACAATTCAATATAAACTAATTCTGAACACCTACTTACCAGGAGAAAAAGGGATATTTTCGAGGCGACAATGCTTCGCCACATCGGACGCCTGTGCTGCCTCGTACAAACTTTCGCCGTGAGGTTGGCTTGCCTGCGGTAGGCGAGTAGAGCGGCGGCAGCGCCCCCCCCCCCGAGGGGTAGGGCGCCCAAAATCAATGGAAAATGCGGCAGAATATTGAGACCTTTGGCATTTTTCACGACAGCAGCAATAAAAAATCCCCCGCCAAAAGGTGTTATTTTCGCAATACTTCCTTAACTTTGTCCGATAAATTCATCCAATAATCAAAGCAAACGGAAACACAAGATGGCAAATAAAGGGAAGCATTTCACATTCCTTGTCATTGCGCTCTTTTGCAGTTCTCTGGCTCATGCCCAAAAGCAAGTGCCGACAGAACAGAAGGATTCCATTGACAACAGGAACGACATTATAAAAATGGCGGACAACCACTCCGCAAAAGGAGGAATAAACAATGTCCTTGACGTGTTGAGCGGTCAGGCGGCCGGTGTCAACGTGTCCTCCAATGGTCTCGACCGTATGGCCATGCTCAATAGCGTACGCGTGCGCGGTACGACCTCCATCATTGGCGGAAACGACCCTTTGGTGCTGATTGACGGAGTCACGTCCGATGTGCTTACCCTCTCGACAATCTATCCTGCTGACATCGAAAGTTTCCGGATTCTGAAGAATGCGGCAGAGACTGCCATGTATGGTTCGCGCGGTGCTTCGGGTGTCATAGAGGTGAAAACGAAGAAAGGCACTGGGGGCGGTTTCCAGATTTCTTATGAGGGCAATGTCGGTTTCGAGCAGATGTACAAGCACCTCAATATGCTCGACGCCTCGGAATACGTTGCCACGGCAAGAGCTTTAGGCGTTTATTGCAATAATCGAGGATTCAACACGGATTTTTACGATGTCATAACGCGAACCGGTCTTGTCAACAACCACTACCTCGCATTCAGCGGCGGAACGCCACAATCAAACTATCGTGCCTCATTCGGCCTCATGGACCACAACACCATTATAAAGAACATGAACTATAATGTTTTTGTGGCCAAGATTGACGTAACCCAGAAAGCCTTTAACGACAAACTCACTGGCGACTTCGGCGTGTTTGGCTCATCATTCAAGAACCATGACATCTTCGACACGCAAATGCTGTTCTACTCCGCTGCATGCCAGAACCCGACGTTCCCAGCAGGACCCGACGAAAACGGGAATTGGGTGAAGAACGGAGCGGCCACGCACATCAACCCTCCTGGCATTTTGCTTGATGAGAAAAACGACTCCAAGGATTTGAATTTCGACGCTCACATCAAGCTGAGCTATGACTTCAATCCTCATTGGCGCATCTCCACCTTCGGCTCTTATCTATATGGCTCCACGGAAAACGCGAAATTCTGTCCGACGTGGGTGTGGGCGCAAGGCAACGTCTATCGTGGCGAGTTCAAGAAAGAGGAATGGCTCGGCAATGTCGCCGTCAGTTTCAACAAAAAGGCGGGCATACACAGTTTTTCAGCAGACGCGAGCAGCGAATATCGCAAATTGAAAAAGACCTCCTTTGGGGTATATGCCAAAGGCATCCCCACAAATGACTTTCATTATGACAACTTGGGAGCGGCAGCCGTCCGGCCGTATGGCGGAACGGAAAGCACATTCGAAGACCAATCCTTGGCTTCCGTAATGGGAAGTTTCAGCTATAGCCTGCTTGACCGTTACACGTTGTCGGTAAATGCGCGTGGTGATGGTTCTTCGATGGTTGGCGACAACAACACGTGGGGCTTCTTCCCTTCCGTTTCATTCAATTGGGACTTGAAGAAGGAGAGTTTCCTGGCTAACGTGAAGCCGCTTTCCATGTTGAAGCTCCGCACGGGGCTGGGACAGGCCGGAAACCTTGGCGGCATCTCTGCCTATACCACCATGAACACGGTGAGACAAACAGGAATCGTGCCCATCAAGAGTTCGCCAACGGTGACCCTCGGAATGGTGAGAAACAATAATCCTGACTTGAAATGGGAAACCAAGACCACTTTCAATATTGGGGCCGACCTTGGTTTCTTTGCCAACCGCCTGATGCTCACAGCTGAGTATTATTACTCCAAGACCTCCGACATGCTCTACGCCTATGAGGTGCCTGTTCCGCCGTTTGCCTACAACACCTTGCTGGCAAACATCGGTTCCATGTCAAACCGAGGATTTGAGTTGGGGCTGTCTGTGCAGCCAATAAGCAAGAAGGACATGGAACTGAACATCAACATGAACCTCTCGTTCCAAAGCAACAAACTGATTTCTCTTGGCGGAAACTACAAGGGCATGAACATGTCGGCGGCCCCCATCACCGCCATCGGTTCGCTTGACGGGGCAGGGCAGAATGGTGGCGACAACAATGTGGTTTATCAGATTGTCGGCCAGCCGCTGGGCGTGTTCTATCTTCCTCATTGCAAAGGACTCGTCAAGAACGAAAACGGCAGCTATTTCTATGACATAGAGGACCTTGACCACAATGGCAAGGTTGACCTGAGCGACGGAGGCGACAGATACATCGCCGGACAGGCCACGCCAAAGGTGACGCTCGGCTCAAACATCAGTTTCAGATACAAGGATTTTTATGTCGCCTTGCAGATGAACGGGGCTTTCGGCCACAAGATTTTCAACGGAACAGGACTGGCCTACACCTGCATGGCCAGTTTCCCTGACTACAATGTTCTGAAGGGTGCACCGCAGAAGAATATCACCGACCAAAGGGTGTCTGACTTCTGGCTGGAAAAGGGCGATTATCTGAACTTCGAGCATTTGACCATAGGCTATAATGTTCCTTTGAAAAACTCGATGATTCGCTCGTTGCGTGTGTCGTGCAGTGTCAGCAATCTGGGAACCATCACCGCCTACAAGGGATTGACCCCGATGATCAACAGTTACGTTGTAAACAGCACAAGTGGGTATTGACGACAAACGGCAACTATCCATTATATCGTACTTATTCATTGGACTGAGTGTGCAATTTTAAAAGAGGAAAAGCATGAAAAAGTTTTTGAGCTGCCTATTATTGGCATCATGTGGCGTTGTGACTTTACTGCGGCTGCTTGGATTGAGCATCCAAAGGATCAGATAGACCAGGAAGCCATCTACAACAATGCTGACAACATCTACAACAATGCAGTGGCTTCGCTCTACAACTACATAGGAAGCAATCAAGAGTCGGAAGGACTTCAAGGCACCTGCCGCGGCATATACGACTACAACACCCTCACGACCGACGAAGCCATGATTCCCATTCGTGGTGGCGACTGGTATGACGGTGGGCTTTGGGAGAACATGTATCAACACCAATGGAATGCCAATGACATCTATTTCTACAATGTGTGGAAATACCTGTTCAAGGTCATCGTCCTCTCAAACCAATCGCTCTCCGTCATAGACAGCCACAGGAATCTGCTCTCCGACCAGCAAGCGAGCGCATTTTCAGCTGAGGTGAGGGCCATACGTGCGTTGTTCTACTATTACGCAATGGACATGTTCGGGCGCATTCCCATTGTGACCTCCTACAACGTCAATTTAAAGCAGGTTGTGCAAAACGAGAGAAGCGAGGTCTTCCGTTTCATATTCAATGAATTGCAAGAGGTCGCTCCGCTGCTGGCTGACGAGCATTCCAACATAAGGGGGGACTATTACGGACGTGTCACACGCCCTGTTGCTAACTTCCTGCTTGCCAAAGTTGGGCTCTGAATGCCGAGGTTTTACACCGTTGACAATTTGGACCAGTGGCAGTCGTCAGAACGGCAAGAACATTTTCTTCCATGTTAATGGAGAGAAGAAGAACGCTTGGGAAACCTGCATTTGGTATTGCGAGCAATTAAGGCAAGAGGGATATGAACTGGAGAACGACTATGCCTCCAATTTTGCCGTTCATAACGAAAGTTCCAAAGAAAACATCTTCACCATTCCTTTGGACAAGAATCTTTATCCGAACGAATACCACTACCTCTTCCGTTCGCGCCACTACCAGCATGGCGGAGCCTATGGAGGGGCTTCGGAAAATGGAACCTGTGCCACTATCTCAACAGTCAAGGCCTATGGTTATGCCACAGACCATGTAGACAACAGATTCTACACAAATTTCTATGCCGACACCGTCTTTGTCGACGGCAAGAAGGTTTACCTTGACAACGGAGAGCCCCTGGTGTATAGGCCGTTGGAATTGAAATTGAACCTCAGCGCCAGTCCGTATAAACAGACCGCTGGTGCCCGTGTTGCAAAATACGAGGTGGACCGCACCGCCTATTCCGATGGCAGACAGGTTGACAATGACATCGTGCTCTTCAGATATGGCGATGCCTTGTTGATGGAATCTGAGGCAAAAGTGCGAAATGGCGAAGATGGTTCAGCAGAGCTGAATGCCATCAGGCAGAGAGCAGGAATGCCATTGGTGGAGGCCAACTTAGACAATATCCTCAAAGAGCGTCTCTTGGAATTGGTTTGGGAAGGCTGGAGAAGGCAAGACCTTATTCGGTTTGACAAATTCACGAAGGCATACGACCAACGCACCCTATTGACGTGAGGAAACAGGCTTTACGACCGTATTCCCTATTCCGCAAAGATGTCTTGATCTGAACAAAAGCTACAAACAAAATTACGGCTATAAGTAATAGTGAAAGAATAAGTTGAGCAATTTTGACCTGTATTTTTGTTGGTTTCGGGATTAAAACGTTGGCGTTTGGAAGAATATACTATACTTTTGCAGACGAATAAGAACCAAAAATATAATAAAAAGGTTTCAAAAACATGGTACAAGTATCAAGCCAAAGTACTGTAAATAAGATAGAAATGAGACTTAGGGGGAAAGGACGTGGTTCGATAGTCTTTCAGCAAGACTATGCAGACTGCGGAACACCATCAGCCGTGAAGTCAACATTCCATCGGATGTACACCGACGGAATGTTGGTGCGGTTGGCTCATGGTATCTATTATTACCCAAAAGAGGACAAGGAATATGGGCTTGGCATTATCTATCCGTCTGTTGAAGACATTGCCCAGGCTATAGCCAAACGAGACAAGGCGAATATTGTACCGATGGGAGCATATGCCTTGAATCGTCTCGGATTGTCCACGCAGAGGGTGTTCAAAATCCAGAAAAATATCTGTGCGGTTTTGAGAGCAAATAGCATAGCGAGTGTGGCATCGCTGCAAGGGGCACCGCGCGGACATTTGGCGGAGGCCTGGGGCGAAGCACAGTAGCTCACTTTGCTCGCAAAGTGAGGGGGCGAATATTGTGGCGGACAAGCACGAGCTGAAAATCCACAAAGTTATGCCCTGGAGCGCTGGTCATGTTCGCTACGTGTTCGTGGCCCTCACTTTGCGAGCAAAGTGAGCTACAATGCTGACGCCGCAACAGACGATTGTGTGGGTCTGTGCAAATCTCCGCTACGAGGGCGCTACCGCTAACCTTTGATATTTCAATTTTGAACGCCCTACCTTTCAGAGGCGCTGTCGCCTCTCTACCAATCTTGATTTTTCCTAGATTCAGCGATGCACGGCGTGGAAAACAACGATGGGAGACATTTTCTTGTTGGTCAAGAATTTGTCTCCCATCGTTTGTGTTTGGTTGGGGATGGATTGGCGGGCGGGGCAAGGGGCCGTTGCCCGTTTTGCTCACGCATCCTTCTCCGCTATCTGTTTTTCAAAATTGTTGCGGTCGATGGCGCGGTTGCGCAATTTCGTACGGTAGCAATACACCGTGTTGACCGAGACGCCGAGGATGGCGGCGATTTGTGCGCTGTCTGTGATGCCGATGCGCAGGAATGCCAGGAGGCGCAGGTCGTTGTTCATAAATTCCGTTTCAGACAACACGAGCTGTGCGTCTTCGCGCAGGAGGGCGTTGACTTCTTTGATGAAGGAGGGATAGAGACGAAGGAAGGCCACGTCGAAGCGGCGTAGGCACTTCTCCTTGAAATTGTCGAGCAGGGCAGGGTCTTTCATCATTTTTTTGAGGCGCTCGTTTTCTCCCGATTCGAGTTTGATTTGCACCAGTTGCTTGATTTGCTCGAATTTCAACACTGATTCGAGGGCGAGCTGGAGGAAGTGCATCGCGTTGTCGTTTTTGTCGGCCACTGCCGTGCGCATGTCGCTGAGTTGCTTGCGCATGGCAGAGGTTTGCTGCATTAGGCGGCGATGGCGGCGGCGTGCGCGGATACAGAGATAGGAGAGGACGACTATGATGATGCAGGCCACCGTGTTGCCCCAGCAGGCCCATTTCCTCCTTTTTTCAGCCACCTGCTCATTGTGTTGCGAGATGTCGACCAGTGTCGGATAGAGCTCCAGCATGCGGGTGCGTGAGTTGAAGACGGCGGCATCTTTGGTGGCTTCACGGGCGTAGAGCGTGGCGCGGCGCCAGTCGCCGATTTCCGCCATGCGTGCCGCCAGACGGATGAGTGCCTCGTTTTCGCGGCGTCCGCAGCGCACGTTGTAGATTGCTGCCTTGGCCCAATAGTAGTCGCGACGCGGCACATTGTTGATGAGGTGGTATTTATTGGCGATGGTGTTGGCCACCACGCCTTTGTCTTCTTCTCCCACTTCGTAGAGGCGCTGTTTGAGCGCCGCAATCATGTCGGTCACTTTATACACGCGAGTTCGGGATAAGGATTGCGTAAAAAATAGGGTAAAACGAGCTAAAATAGTTCGTTTTACCCTTTGCTAATACATTGATTATTAGTAATTTTATAGTGAAACAAAAAACAAATTACTAATGATTAGCAAGGACAAAATTACTGAAATTTTCTGCATCGCAGACGACTTTTGCAAAGAACTTGAGAAAGAATTCGCAAAAAAAGTACTTCCAGATAGTGATAATGCGCCCAAAAGGCACCGCAAGCGTATGATGTCTGATGCAGAAGTCATCACTATACTGATTTGTTTCCACTTTAATTCTTACCGCAATTTTAAGCACTATTATCTGTATTGTGTACGAACAGTGTGGAAGGATTTATTTCCTAAAACCTTTTCATACAATCGTTTTATAGAGGTTATGCCTCGTTGTTTCGTTGCAATGACGATGTTCTTAAAATTAGCAGTGTTCGGTAAATGCACAGGTATTAGTTTTGTTGATAGTACGTGCATTCCTGTTATACACAACAAGCGCTTTTACAGCATGAAAGTTTTCAAGGATATTGCCACAAAGGGTAAAAGCACCATGGGGTGGTACATAGGCTTCAAGCTACACCTGCTATGCAACGAAAAAGGTGAAATAATAAACTTTAATCTTACGAAAGCCAACGTCGACGATCGCAATGAGAATGTTATGAATGCATTGATTGACAAGGCTTTTGGTAAGTTGTATGCAGACAAAGGTTATATTTCTCAGACTCTTTTTGGAAGACTTTGGGATAAAGGCGTTCATATTGTTACAGGACTTCGCTCAAACATGAAACAGAAACTCATGCCACTTTATGATAAGATTATGTTACGCAAAAGAAGTGTCATTGAATCTGTAAACGATATGCTCAAAAATGTAGCTCAAATTGTACATACTCGTCATCGGAGTTTGCATAATTTCATTATGAATATTTTGGCTGCAATGGGGGCGTATTGCTTCTTTTCTACCAAGCCTCATGTCAACTTTGACTATGAGATTCCCCCATCTGACGGGCAACTTGTAATTTGGCGATAAAATAAACTTACATAATTTTGACAGGTGACCATTTTATGGCCACCCTTTGTAGGTTGGATGTTTTTCTGCTCTTTACTTTTTAGAATATTATCTCGAACTCGCGTTTATACGAACTGTAGTTGAACGTCATGGCGAGCTGCGCGGCATCGGTCTGCTGGCTGCGGATGGAGTCTTCCAGATGCTTCATGATGTTGGCGTTGCGGTTGAGAAGCGATGTCGGCAGACTGTATGCGTTGTAGAACTCGAAGTTGTTGTAATACATGAGGTAGTAGTTCCTCTCCCGCAGGTAAGGACGCAGCTTTTGGTCGCTGTAGGCCGTTTCCAACAGCGTTTTCGCCTCCCACGGGAGTCCGCTCATGCCGAGCACGAGCGCTTTTCTCAGCACCAGACTGGCCGCTGTTGGCAAGTCGCCCAATTGGCGGGCCAAGGCGTAGCCGTTTTCGCAGGCCGTGATGGCTTCATCGCTGTGTCGCGTCTGTTCCAGATAGCTCAGTTCCACCCAGGCGTTCAAGGCCTTTGCCTTGTCTTTCGTCTTTGTGGCCAGCTCCTTGAGCTGTTGGGCTTTCTCGTTTTTTGGGGTTTCATAGATATCGCGTTCCAGCAGGCATTTGTCGAGCACGTTGAGCAGCGAGTCGAGGTTTTTGGCTGGTGCGGCGGCAGGGATGAGCAGCAGCGCCAGAGCGAAAAGCCAGTGGAAATGTGCGCGTTTGAGAGAATATGATGTCATAGAGGGGGATGTGGGGTTAATGGGGACAAAGTTAGAAAATATTTTTTGGTAAGTCGGTAGTCTGAATTGTTTTTGTGTTTGCATTTGCAGGGGACGCGCCTGGAAACGGTGGGATTTGCACACGGAAAAGCCTCCCATGCTCTGCACATTTCAGATGTATTGTTGATGTGCAGAACATGGGAGGCTATGTGGGTTTCAGGGGTGTCTGAAAGTCAGTTTATCATTTTTCTTGCAGGATGGCATAGCCTGCCGATTCGATGCCGATGTGGATGTCGCGGATGTGGTCGGAGTTTCTTGTCTCAAGCACGATACGCAAGTTGCAGGAGTTGACGTCGGGGCTTTCGCCATTGCGCTCGTGGTGGATTGAGATGATGTTGGCGCCGTAGCGGCATATCACGTTGCAGAGGCCCAAGAGCGACCCTGGACGGTCGGGCATCTCGATGAGCATTTCCGTGGTGCGTCCGCCCTTCATCAAACCGCGGTTGATGACGCGGCTGAGGATGGTCACGTCGATGTTACCACCGCTCACGATGCAGCACACGTTTTTGCCCTTGATGTCGGCCTTGTTGAACATCGCTGCGGCAACGCTCACGGCGCCGGCACCTTCGGCAATGAGCTTGTGGTGCTCGATGAGCGCCAGGATGGCGGCGCAGATTTCGTCTTCGCTCACCTGTACCACTTCGTCGACATACTGCTGGCAGAGCTCAAAGGTGTGTACTCCCGGTTCTTTCACGGCAATGCCGTCGGCAATGGTCAGCACGGAGGCTAACGACTCTATCTGGTTGTGGTCGAGGCTGTTCACCATGCTCGCTGCGCCCTGTGCCTGCACGCCGATGACTTTCACCGTGGGCTTGAGGGCCTTCACGGCGTAGGCCACGCCGCTCGCCAGTCCGCCGCCGCCGATGGGCACGAATATCACGTCGATGTCGGGGCTCTCGTTCAGAATTTCCATGCCGACAGAGCCTTGTCCGGCAATCACCATCTCGTCGTCAAACGGATGGATGAACGTCATGTTCTTTTCTTCGTTGAGCTGTCGGGCCTTGGCATAGGCATCGTCGTAGACACCTGGCACGAGGCAGATTTCAGCCCCCATTTCTCGGGTGGCCTCCACCTTGCTGATTGGGGCGCCAGAGGGCATGCAGATGAGGGCGGGAATGCCGTAGCGGCGGGCTGCCAGGGCCACGCCCTGTGCGTGGTTGCCAGCCGAACAGGCAATCACGCCGCGTGCCTTTTCCTCGTCGGTGAGCTGCGAGATTTTGAAACCGGCGCCGCGCACTTTAAACGAGCCTGTCACTTGCAGGTTTTCTGGTTTGAGGAAAATATTGCAGTCGGGGTTGATTTTGTCTGTAGGTATCAGTTGCGTTTTGCGTACGACGTCTTGTAGCACCGTCGAAGCTTTGTAAATCAAATCGAGTGTCAACATAAGCGTTTGGGTTTGTGTGATTCTTTCGGACAGGCCCCTCAATGGTAAGGTGTTCTTGAATACTTACTTAAGAACAGGGCAGTGTCCCTTCGGTGGTTTTCCTGCATGGGCTGGGGAGAATGTTCTCCGCTTGTTTTGCAGACGAGTTTTGCAAAGTTATATTTTATTTTTATTCCCTGTCATCCGTACTGAACATTTTTACACAGAAGTTTTATGCAGGCAGCAATTTTGTTAGATATTTTGTTCTGGCAGTGATATTTTGTAAGCAGATAGCGTTGTAGTTCGTCTCCCCGTATTCCTCCGCCGTCCCTCCCTTGTCCCAGTTGGTAGCAGAGGCAGGTTCCTGTTGGCGGCAAACGCAAAAGGCGTTCAACGACAATGGCGGGTTGTCGTTGAACGCCTGGATTAGTATTTCTGTAAAACCCCGCTTTGGCGGTGGCTCACGTGGAATGGTCTTAGATACTGTCTGTTGGCTCTGCCACAAATTTTCCTTCGGCATTGAAGTGGAAATAGGTCTTCTTGTTGAGCGTTCCTTTCCGCAGCAGTCTCTCGATGTCTGTCACGCCTGGCAGTTTCACGCTATTGGTGAGTCCCTTGATGGGAGTGCCGTTCCTCGTGATGTTCACCCGTTCTTTCACAGCGATGTTATAGCTTTCCTTCTTCTCGTAGGAAGTCTTCGGCGTTACGCTGACCTCGTAGCCCGCGTTGATGGGAAAAGCCACGATGGTGACGGATTTTTCGAATTTCTTCTTCACCGCTTCCGTGTGTTTCTGTCCGTAGCCATCGGTGTACGTCAGCTTGATGTCTGCCACGGCGAGCAGGTCCTCGCTCGGTTCGTAGCTAATGGCCATGACCAGTTGTTCTTCTTTCTGCGGCGGTTCGGTGCCTTCTTCGTCGCTGCTGCAGGCGTTGAGGCCCAGCAGGCATGCGAAAGAAAAGAGGATGAGGGAGTAAATTTTTCTGAATGGTTTCATAAGCGTTTGGGATTAGGGGAGGAATGTGAAATAAATGCCAGTTGCTTTTCTTGATTTTGGAAGATAAGCGCTTGGCATGGAAGAGGTTTGCGTGGCGCGTGTCGGCGAGATATATGCTCGGCCGTGTCGCGTGTCGGTAACAATAAAGGCAGAAGCGCACCGAAGTCCACTCCTGCCTTCAACATATGAAAAAAATTACTTTGCTTGGGAGGTGTTATGCGTGAACGAACGTACCGATGTTCTCGCCTTCGAGCACGCGTTTCAAGTTGCCAACGATGTCCATGTTAAACACATAGATGGGCAGCTTGTTTTCCTTGCACATAGCGGTGGCTGTGATGTCCATCACACGCAAACCGCGTGAGAGTACTTCGTCGTAGGTAATCTCGTCAAACTTCGTGGCGGTTGGGTCTTTTTCTGGGTCGGCCGTATAGACTCCGTCAACGCGTGTGCCCTTCAGCATGACGTCGGCCTCTGTTTCGATGCCGCGCAGCGAAGAACCCGTGTCGGTGGTGAAGTATGGGCTGCCTGTGCCGCAGCTGATGATGGCCACTTCGCCGCGTTCCATGGCTTCAATGGCTTTCCATTTGGAGTAGAACTCGCCGATGGGCTCCATGCGAATGGCTGTCAGCACGCGGCTCTTCACGCCGATGGCTCCGAGGGCGCTGCTCAGCGCAAGCGAGTTGATGACCGTGGCACACATGCCCATCTGGTCGCCCTTCACGCGGTCGAAACCCTTGCCGGCACCGCTCAAGCCACGGAATATGTTGCCGCCGCCGATAACGATGCTGATTTGCACGCCCATTTCCAGGGCTTCTTTGATTTGTGCTGCATATTCGTTGAGACGTTTCACGTCAATGCCATATCCTTGTTCGCCCATGAGGCTCTCTCCGCTCAGCTTGAGCAGGATGCGTTTGAATTTTGCCATAATGATATTTGGTTGTTTGTTGTAGTTCGCAAAATTAGTGTTTTTATTCAAGACGGCAAGTTTTCTCCAAGTTTATTTCCCTTGGAGCCCGAATATTTTCTTTCTGATGCCGCTGATGAGCAGTGCCTGCACCAGTCCGCGCATGCCGAGGTAGCAGAGGAAGGCTGTCCAAAGCCAGACGTTTGTTTGCTGGCTGAAGAGGAAAACGGCGAAGAACGTGAGCGTGGCGGCCGCCATTGATTGCAGCATTTGGCGTGTGGCGGTGGCGCCGATGAAAAGACCGTCGAAGATGAAGGCGGCGGCGCTCACCACTGGGATGGCACAGGCCAAGGGCAGGTAAGGAAGGGCGGCGGCAACCACGGAGGCATCGTTGGTGAGGAGGCGCAGAAACGATTCGCCGCCGGCAACATACACCAGAGAATAAATTCCCACGAGGGCGGCGCCCCAGAGAAACAGACTTTTGGTGAGGCGGCGGAAACTTCCCTCGTTGCCCTCGCCCACATGGCGGCCGCCAAGGGCTTCGCCAGCGTAGGCAAATCCGTCCATGATGTAGGAGAAGAGCACGAAAAACTGCATGAGCAGTGTGTTGGCCGCCAATGTCGCATCGCCCATAGCCGTACCGAAGGCCGTGAAGCAGCTCGTGACCCCAACCAGGCAGAGTGTGCGGAAGAAAATGTCGCGATTGACGGTGAAGAAACGCTTCAGTGCGCCGCGTTGCCACAGCGTTTTCAGGGCATGGCGTGATAGCAAGTGGCCGTAGTGGCGGCGCCAGAGAAGCAGGGCCATGAGCAGGCCCGCATATTGTGCCACCAGGGTGCCGACCGCCACGCCGGCCACGCGCCAATGGAGCGCTATGACGAGCCATAGGCTTACGCCGATGTTGACGATGTTCTGCACGATGGCGATATACATGGGATATTTGGCGTTTTGCATGCCCAGAAACCATCCAGTGAAACTGTAGAGACCTAATACGGCTGGAGCGCCGAACACTAAGATGTCTATATACTGTCGCGCCAGCATTTCCGTGTCGACACTGGCCTCCATAAACTGGAAGAACACACCGAGCATTGGTGCTTTGAAGAGGATAAACAGCAGAGCCATACTTGTGGCCACCGTGAGCGAGCGTAGCAGGATGCGTAGCGCTTCGTCAGTTTGTCGGGCACCGCAAGCCTGGGCCGTCATGCCGCCGGTGCCCATGCGAAGAAAGCTAAAGAGCCAGTAAATCATGTTGAACAACATGCCTCCGACCGCAATGGCGCCGAGATAGACAGCCGCTCCCGGCTGTTCGGCGGACGCATCGGTCAATCTGGCATCTGCTCCGAAATGCCCCACAATGGTGGTGTCCACCAGCGCCAGGAGCGGCACGGTGATGTTACTGACAATGCTGGGAATCGCTATTTTGAGAATGGGGTTGCGCATACGTATGGTAAAATGGTAAATTGGCGTGTGGGGATGGAATGGGATGAACGGATGGGTAAAAGGGGTAAATCTCTTTCAGCGGCCGTCCTTACAGTGACCGTCCTTCCTTTTCAAGGGTGCGAAGATACAATTTTATGAGCCTTCCGTGGGCGCTTTGTTAGAAAAAAAACGCGATTTGTTTGGCTATGGGCAGAGTCTGTCGTAACTTTGCCAAATATATAGAAAATCTCAATCAAAACAATGGAATACAACTTTCAAGAAATTGAAAAGAAGTGGCGTAATTATTGGGCCACCAACAAGACATACCACGTTGAGGAAGACGATGCTCGCAAGAAATTCTATGTCCTCAACATGTTCCCATATCCCTCTGGCGCAGGTCTCCACGTGGGACATCCGTTGGGCTACATCGCTTCGGACATCTATGCTCGCTACAAGCGCTTGAATGGTTTCAATGTGCTCAACCCGATGGGATATGATGCTTACGGACTTCCCGCAGAACAATACGCCATCCAAACTGGACAGCACCCTGCCATCACAACGGTGAACAACATTGCACGCTATCGCGAACAGCTTGACAAAATCGGCTTCTCCTTTGACTGGGACCGCGAAATCCGCACCTGCGATCCGCAATATTACCATTGGACGCAGTGGGCTTTCCAGAAGATGTTCAACTCCTTCTATTGCAACCGTTGCGGTTCGGCAAAGCCCATCAGCCATCTCGTAGAGCGTTTCCAGAAGAAGGGAACGGAAGGTCTCGACGTGGCGCAGAGCGAAGAGCTCAGTTTCACGGCCGATGAATGGAACTCCTGGGACGACAAGCGCCAGCAGGAAGTGTTGATGAACTATCGTATTGCATACCTCGGCGAAACGATGGTCAACTGGTGTCCGAAACTCGGCACGGTATTGGCCAACGACGAAGTGGTCGACGGCGTTTCTGAGCGCGGCGGCTATCCAGTGGTGCAGAAGAAGATGAAGCAGTGGTGTTTGCGCGTCTCTGCCTATTCTCAGCGCTTGCTCGATGGTCTCGACACCATTGACTGGACAGATTCCATCAAGGAAACGCAGCGCAACTGGATTGGACGTTCTGAGGGTACGGAGATGGAATTTTCCGTGAAAGACAGCGACGTGAAGTTCACCATCTTCACCACCCGCGCCGATACGATTTTCGGTGTGAGCTTCATGGTGCTCGCTCCTGAAAGCGAACTCGTTCACCAGCTCACCACGCCAGAACAGAAAGCCGAGGTGGAGGCATATCTCGAAGCCACCCGCAAGCGCACTGAACGCGAGCGCATTGCCGACCGCAAAGTGAGCGGTGTCTTCTCAGGCTCCTACGCCTTGAACCCCTTCACGGGCGATGCCATCCCTGTTTGGATCAGCGATTACGTTTTGGCAGGATACGGCACCGGTGCCATCATGGCAGTGCCGGCACACGACTCGCGCGACTATGCCTTTGCTCGTCATTTCAATCTGCCCATCATCCCGCTCATCGAGGGCGCCGATGTGAGCGAAGAGAGTTTCGACGCCAAGGAAGGCATCGTGATGAACTCTCCTGCTGCTGGTAAGGAAGCGCTCAACGGTTTCTCGCTCAACGGTTTGAGCGTGAAGGAAGCCATCGCCGCCACGAAGAAGTTTGTGACAGAGCACCAGTTGGGTCGCGTGAAGGTCAACTTCCGTTTGCGCGATGCCATCTTCTCGCGTCAGCGTTACTGGGGCGAACCGTTCCCCGTTTATTATAAAGACGGCATGCCGCAAATGGTGCCAGAGACCTGCTTGCCGCTGCAACTTCCAGAAGTGACGAAATTCCTCCCGACCGAAACGGGCGAACCGCCCCTCGGCAATGCCACTTGCTGGGCTTGGGATACAGAAAACAATTGCGTGACGGAAAACAGCCGCATCGACCAGAAAACCGTATTCCCCTTGGAGCTCTCAACGATGCCGGGCTTCGCAGGTTCTTCAGCCTACTACCTTCGCTATATGGACCCGCGCAACGAGCAAGCACTCGTTGACAAGAAAGTGGACGAGTATTGGCAGAACGTCGACCTCTACATCGGAGGTTCGGAGCACGCCACGGGCCACTTGATTTACAGCCGCTTCTGGAATAAGTTCCTCTTCGACCTCGGCGTCTCTTGCAAGGAAGAGCCGTTCCAAAAGCTCGTCAACCAGGGCATGATTCAGGGTCGTTCCAACTTCGTCTACCGCATCAAAGACACCAACACCTTCGTTTCGCTCGGCCTCAAAGACCAGTACGACGTCACCCCCATCCATGTTGATGTCAACATCGTTCAAAACGACGTGCTCGACCTCGAAGCCTTCAAGGCATGGCGTCCGGAATACGCTTCGGCAGAGTTCATCCTTGAGAATGACAAATACATCTGCGGCTGGGCCATTGAGAAGATGTCCAAGTCGATGTACAACGTGGTCAACCCCGACAACATCGTTGAGAAATACGGTGCCGACACGCTTCGCCTTTACGAAATGTTCCTCGGCCCAATCAATCAAAGCAAGCCTTGGGATTCGAATGGCATCGATGGTTGCTTCCGTTTCTTGCGTAAAGCTTGGAACCTCTTCTTCGACAAGGCCGGCAACCTGGCCGTGAGCGATGAAGCTCCTTCAAAGGAAAACCTCAAGACGCTCCACAAGCTCATCAAGAAGGTGAGCGACGACATAGAAGTGTTCTCATACAACACGAGTGTGCCAGCCTTCATGATTGCCGTCGGTGAATTGGCCCAGCAGCGTTGCAACGCCCGCGCCATCCTCGAGCCCCTCATCGTGCTTCTCGCGCCGTTCACGCCTCACATTGCCGAAGAACTTTGGCATTTGATGGGACACGAAACAACCGTATGTGATGCACAGTGGCCCGCTTTCAACGAGGAATACCTCAAGGAGGACACCGTCACGATGGGCGTTTCCTTCAACGGCAAAACGCGTTTCACGCTTGATTTCCCGGCCGACGCCACCAAGGATACCATTGAACAGGAGGTGATGCAGTCGGAACAAGCCAAGAAATATCTGGAAGGCATGCAGGTGGTGAAAGTCATCGTCGTGCCGCGCAAGATTGTGAACATCGTCTTGAAGAAATGAGTAGGTGTTCGAAATTAGTTTATATTGCTATATCAAACTGATTTATCCCCGCATTGATAGTTTAAAATAATTTGGAATACCTACTTAATATCCAAAAGCTATGGGAAAGAAAATTGGCATTTCCTCCGTCGTGCAAAACGTGCAAGATTATCTTGTTATCACGTTCGGTTTGGTGCTCTACGCCACAGGTTTCACGTGTTTTCAGCTCCCTTATGAAATCACCACGGGCGGTTTGGCTGGTGCTGGAGCTGTCTTGTTCTATGCCACGGGCTTCCCGGTCCACTACACCTTCTTCATTGTCAACATCCTCCTTTTGTGCGTTGCCATCAAGGTGTTGGGTTGGAAATTCTGTGTCAAGACCATTTACGCCGTCTTCATGCTGACATTCTTGTTGGCTTTGGCCAAGACCATCATGATGGAAGTGGCCGCCAACGCGCCAGATGGCACGTATGTCATCAGTCCTCAGGGCCTTCCTCAGCTCGTTGGCAACAACGGCATGTTCATGTCCTGCGTCATCGGTGCTTCCATTGAAGGTGTCGGCATCGGTTTGGTGTTCCTCAGCAACGGTTCAACCGGTGGAACCGACATCATTGCCGCCATCATCAACAAATACCGCGACGTGACACTCGGCCAGATGATGATGCTCTGCGACGTAATCATCATCACCTCGAGCTTGCTTCTCCCAACAGGTAGCGTCGAACGCCTCCTCTACGGCTATTGCACGCTCATCATCACCAACCTCCTGCTCGACTACGTTGTCGACCGTGGCCGCCAGTCCGTGCAGTTTTTCATCTTCTCATTGAAGTACGACGAAATCGCTGGTGCTATCAACAAGCTCCACCGCGGAGTCACCGTGTTGAACGGTCAGGGCTGGTACACCAAGCACGAGCGCAAGGTATTGGTCGTTTTGGCCAAAAAGCGTGAAAGCACCACCATCTTCCGCATCATCCAAAACATCGACCCAGGTGCCTTCGTCTCGCAGTCGAAAGTCATTGGTGTCTTTGGCTACGGATTCGACAAGATTAAGGTGAAAGCCAAGTCCGACAAGAAAAACCTGCCAGTTGGAGTGATTGCCGAAAATCCCGACGATGCTTCCGGCAAAGGTTCAGAAGAAAAAAATTGAGTGTCGCTTCTGGGCGTCACAAACCTTATAAGCGTAAAAGCGGGTGGCATCTGAATTAAATAAAAGATGCTACCCGCTTCTTCTACTCTATTTCAAAAACATTCTCCCCACTATGGCAAAAGAAGAACTCACGCCGATGATGAGGCAATTCCGCGATTTGAAGGCCAAACACCCCGATGCGATATTGCTGTTTCGTTGCGGCGACTTCTATGAAACATATCTCGACGATGCCGTGACCGCCTCCCAGGTGCTTGGCATAACGCTCACGCGCCGTAACAACGGCAAGAGTTCGTCGCCGACAGAGATGGCGGGATTTCCTCATCATGCCCTCGACACCTATCTGCCGCGCCTCATCCGTGCCGGACACCGCGTGGCCATTTGCGACCAGTTGGAAGACCCCAAGCTCACCAAGAAACTCGTGAAGCGCGGCATCACCGAATTGGTCACGCCTGGCGTTGCCATGAGCGACAATGTGTTGTCGGCGCGTGAAAACAACTTCCTTGCGGCGGTCAACTTCGGGAAGAATAGTGTGGGTGTCTCCTTTCTCGACATCTCCACGGGAGAATTTCTTGTGGCAGAAGGCACCTCGGAATATGTTGACAAACTCTTGGCGAACTTCGCCCCGAAGGAAGTGCTCATCATGCGGGGAATGCGCCAGCGTTTCGAAGGTTTCTTCGGGGGCAAGTTCTTCATCTTCGAGCTTGAAGACTGGACCTTCAATGAGTCCACGGCGAAAGAAAAACTCTGCAAGCACTTCTCCGTCCACAACCTCAAGGGCTTCGGCGTGGAGCATTTGAAAACGGCCATTGTCGCAGCAGGCGCCGTGATGTGTTATCTGGAAATCACGCAACACACGCAAACGAGCCACATCTCTTCCATCCGCCGCATCGAGGAAGACCATTGTGTGCGCCTTGACCGTTTCACGGCCCGCAACCTCGAACTCGTGCAGCCCATGAACGAAGGCGGCCGTTCCCTGCTCAATGTCATCGACCAAACCCTCACGCCGATGGGAGCCCGCATGCTGCGCCGTTGGGTGCTCTTCCCGTTGCGCACGGTGAAGGAAATCACGACCCGCCAAGACGGTGTGGAATATTTCTTCCGCCAGCCCGATTTCAGGGACCTCGCCGAAGAAGAGCTTCGAAACATAGGCGACTTGGAGCGCATCGTCTCAAAGGTGGCCGTCGGACGTGCCAATCCGCGCGATATGCAGCAATTGCGCGTAGCTCTCGAGAGCATCGCCGTCATCCGCAAAGCCTGTGTGGATGCCCAGCCAACAGCCATTCGCGAACTCGGTTTGCGTCTCGACCCTTGCCAGGAACTCCACGACCGCATCTTCCGCGAAATCACCCCCGACCCGCCCATCATGAGTGGCAAACCGGGCATCATCGCCAATGGGGTGAACGAAGAGCTCGATGAACTGCGTCGCATCTCAACGACGGGTAAAGACTATCTCCTGCAAATCCAGCAGCGCGAGAGCGAAGCCACAGGCATTCCGAGCCTGAAGATAGGCTATAACAACGTCTTCGGTTATTACATCGAAGTGCGCAACACCTATAAAGGCCAGGTGCCAGACGAATGGATTCGCAAGCAGACCCTCGCGCAGGCCGAGCGCTATATTACGCAGGAACTCAAGGAATATGAAGAAAAGATTTTGGGTGCTGAAAGCCGCATCTTGATTCTTGAGTCGCAAATCTATGCGCAGTTGCTCCACGACGCCCTGCAATACATCGCCCCCCTGCAGCGCAATGCCGCTTCGGTGTCCACGCTCGACTGCCTCCTTTCGCTCTCCCTCGTTGCCGCCGAGCACGGCTATATCCGTCCGGTTGTCGACGACTCTATGGCGCTCGATATTCGCGGTGGCCGCCATCCAGTGATCGAAACCCTTATGCCGCCGGGAGAGAGCTATGTGCCAAACGACGTGCAACTCGACACGGAAAACCAGCAGATCATCATCATCACTGGTCCCAATATGGCCGGTAAGAGCGCCTTGCTCCGCCAAACGGCCCTCATCACCCTCATGGCGCAAATCGGTTCTTTCGTTCCCGCCACGAGTGCCCGCATCGGTCTGGTCGACAAGATTTTCACCCGTGTGGGGGCGTCCGACAATATTTCCGTCGGCGAGAGCACCTTCATGGTGGAGATGAGCGAAGCCTCAAACATCATGAACAACCTCACGCCGCGCAGCCTCGTGCTCTTCGATGAATTGGGTCGCGGCACTTCCACCTACGACGGCATCTCCATTGCCTGGGCCATTGTTGAATACATCCATGAGAATCCGAAAGCGCATGCGCGAACGCTCTTCGCCACGCACTATCATGAGCTCAACGAGATGGAGAAACTCTTCCCGCGCATCAAAAACTGGAACGTGTCGGTGGTTGAGAAAAACGGACGCATTGTCTTCCTGCGCACCCTTCGCCGTGGCGGTTCGGAACATTCCTTCGGCATCCATGTGGCGCGTCTGGCAGGTATGCCCGCGCTCATCGTGAAGCGTTCGGAGCAGATTCTCCGCCAACTCGAAGCCAACAATGCCAACGACGGATGTCTCGGTGCCGACGAAACTTCTTCGCCTGGACCGAAAGCACAAACGGCTTCAACGGGTGTCCTCTCCCAGCAAACCGAGGGCATGCAACTCAGCTTCTTTCAGCTCGACGACCCTGTTCTCAAGCAAATACGCGACGAAATACTCAACCTCGACGTCAACAACCTAACGCCGCTTGAAGCGCTCAACAAGCTCAACGACATCAAGCGCATATTAAAAGGTTAGTCATGGTGAAATAATAAGTTTGTTCCTCAATTCTGACCTGTTCCCATAAAACGGGCGATTGTTCATTCCCTCGGCAACACCGCAGGGGAGAACAATCGCCCGTTTCCGTTTGCCTTGGGAGGCTATAACAGGAAGCGCCGCAGCACCCTGACCTGTTGTGGGCTCAAGTAGCGCGAGTGTGGATGATAGTTTGCTTTCTCCAGATTCACCAGAAGTTCCGGATCTGAATTAATCCAGCGCCGCAGACAGTTGACGGCGTTAGAAGGCGATTTCTCGGAGAAACACAGGAGAGCCACCTCACGGCGGGTCTTGAATTTAGTGCATACGGTATGTCTCTTTCTTTTCATGTTCAAGTTCTTCTATACATTAAACTTCCGTCTGATTTCGTCAACGCCTTCTGGAGTGATATACATTCCCGTTTCCTGCCGCGTCATGGCTGCAACGAGACGTCCGATTTGCGGCCCTTCAGTGTGCAAGCGTTCCTGTCGTCCCAATCTGCTGCGTCCGCAAACGCAGGCGATATAAAGTTCGGTGTTGTTTTCCGTCGGTGGCGCCCACCGTCTGATAATGTTCTCAGGTGTCACGCAGCCATATTTCCTCATGTAGTTTTTGATCAAGATGATGGCCGCCCGGAAACCATAGGCTGGAGCCGTAAAGTGGCAGAAGCCCTTCACGTTGGGCGTTTGCGGGTGCAGTCCGAGCCAGTGGTTGGCTTTGACGTAACGGATGTTCAGCGGATTGCGGTTGGCAATCCCAAGATTCATAGTTTTCATGGTTTGGTAATGGTGCTTTAGAATAGCTAAGTGATGGTTAGAATAGCTAAGTTGTTAGAATTGCAAAGTAGTTAGTTAGAATTGCTAAGGAATATCGGATATGATATTGCAAAGTTACGGTGCGACATTCCGAAAAAGTCGGGTTCGCCGAAAAATTTTTGAATCTTTTTTGGGGTAGCTCTGAACAGAACATCCAAAGCCCCCCCAACATAGAAATCTCCTCCTGCCGTCATTGCCAGGCAGAAGCCAAAGAGCAGCCGGCAAATACGCCGGAGAGGGCCGTCAGCGCGGCAATCAGCACTTGGATAACGATGCTCCAAACGTTCTTTCTTTCAGGAACAATGTCCTCAGTCTTCTTTCCAAACAGTTTCATAATTTCAGGTTTTGATGGTTGTTATATAAATAAGGTGTATTCTGAAAGCGCCGCTGGTACACGATAGAGGCTTCCTGAACAGAATGGCCGGCCAGTTCCCTCAGCCTCCCTCTTCCCTCGGCAACTTTCAGTGCAAAATTACGATGCCGCCCAAGAGCGTTTCCACTTTATGTCATTTAACGCCCCCTTCCTTCGCAACTATTTTAGCCTTTATCCAATTGAACGTTAGCCTTGTAGCAAAAAAAATCGTGCAGAAACAAAAAACTGCCAGTCAGAAGAGATTCATGAAGGAATGGTAAAAGAATAAGTCGAGCAATTTTGCCCTGTCACAGGGCATAAGAAATAACTCCTTACTCCACAAAATTGGTCAAGTTGTTTTTTCACCCTTACCAAAGGGAAAAATACCCCGCCGTCGATGAAGTTTACTTGCAGATAATTCGTAAATTTGTATCGGTGCGTAAACGGCGCAGGAATAATCCGCGCCGTCCCCTCCGAAACACAATGTCCCACGTCTGCTGCCTCTCCCCGTGACGAGGTGCCAGATGGTAACGCCAAACCTACTTATGATTGAAAACTTCGGGCAACTCACTGCCCATCTGTCGCAAAGCGGGCGCCGATGCCGCCTCGCCGTTGTCTGCGGTTCCGACGCCTCAACGCTCGAAGCCGTGGCCCGTGCCGTTGAAAATATGATGGTCGAGGTCGTCTTCGTCGGCCATCTCGACGCCATTGCCCAAATGTCTGAAACACTGCATCTGCCAGCCTTTCCAGCCGATACCGTTGCTGCCGCCAGCTGAAACTGTGCCGGAGTGAACGCTCCCGTCCGCTTGGCAAACGGCTGCGACTCCATGTCGGCTATGTCGGCACGCGAGAACGTACCTCCCTTGCCCACCAGGCTGCCCAGCGTACTCACCTGCTTGCTCACAATCACGTAGTCCTTCTTCATGAAACTGTCGCCCTGCGTAAACACCGGCAACACATCCTTGTAAAACTGTATGCCCAACAGCACAATCACCATACCGCACAAGTTGGCCAGGAAGAATCCTGCCAGCTGCGCCACACTGATGTGCTGCCTCAATAATTTCCAGATCATATCCGTCTTCGTGTTAATACCTTACAAACTCAGCACCCTGTCATACTCCAGCGGCAGGTGCTTGCCGATGGACGTCACAATCACTCCCGCACCCTGACGAGCCGCTTCCTCCTTCAGGATACGCGCCATAATCTGCCCGTTGCCGTCGTCCAGGTGGCTCACCGGCTCATCCAGGAAGAAAAAGTCGGCCGGCTGACACAGCATCCGCACGAAAGCCACGCGCTGCTGCTGCCCGTACGACATTCTGGCCGCTTTCACATCCCACTTGTCGGCGATGCCCAGCTGTTCAAACCAGTCCTTCACCTGCTGCTTGCGGCAGAAGCCCGTCAGCCCGTTCTTCAGCTGCACGTTCTCCCACGCCGTCAGTTCCCCGAACAGGCGGAGTTCCTGAAACAGCATGCCCAGCGACCGCTTGCGAATGTCCGTCCACTGCTTCACCGTGAGCTTCCGCACGTTCTCCCCGTCGAAGGTGATAATCCCCTGGTAGTCCGTACGGTACCCGTAAATAAAACTGCAAAGCGACGACTTGCCCGTGCCCGACGCCGCTTCAATCAGATACATCTTTCCTTTCTGAAAAGCCACCTGCCGGTGCCATACGTCCGACACGATTCCGTCGCGTCCGGCGAATACCTCCGGCAGGGTCTGCTGTAATTCTATTGTGTTCATTTTATTCAATGAAGAATTAATAATGAAGAATGAAGAATGCTCTTCGTTATTAATTCTTCATTCTTCATTATTCATTATTCCCTATTAATTATTAACTGTCGATTCCACTTCCTCTTCCGTCAATCCGGTAGCCTGGGCTATCTGAGCAGTACTCAAGCCCAGTGATTTCAGATTACGCGCAATGGCAACTTTCTCTTTGGCTTGTCCTTCCGCGAGTCCTTCCTTCCATCCGGCTTCACGGGCATCCTCTTCCACGATGCGACTCACACGGTAACGGTCCAGCGCCTTGTCGTAAGCGATGCGGTCTTCCAATGAAAGATTGGCCACGGCAGCCAGTTCTTCCAGACGACTGAACACCTGCTCCTTCAGCGCGTCCGGCATTCGGTTCCAATGTTGCATATTCTTCAATGTATAAATCAGTTTGTCATAAAGCGTTTCACAATCCTTAAGTTCCTTGATAAAATAAGGGAACTGCAAAAAAATCTGCCGGAAATGAGGGTTCACCACCTTTCCGCTCTCACGGTCGGCAATCACGGTGTCCGTGCGGAATTTCTCTTCCAGTCCCGGCTCGCGGAAGTTCATCAGGAAAATGCCATACACGGTCGAAAGCTTGTATCTGGACCCATAATTTTCCTGCATCGGCTCACTCAGCAGAAAATCCTCCTCCGTCTCCGGCTTTCCGGTCTGCAACTCACGTTCCTTCCGCCTCTTCTCACGCAAGATTCTCCACCTGCCGCCCGATGGCACGACACATGTAGAACAGCGTACGGTCCAAGAAACTACTATGAAAACGGTTCTGCATCTCCACGATGATGTATTCTCCCGTGTCGGTCAGGCAGTACAAGTCATAGATAATCCCTGCATCCGCCATACTGTCCGAATGATTTTCCTTGTCCAGAAAAATCAGGTTCTCTATGCGATGCTCCCCCGCCAGCAGCTCATTCAGCAGTCGTGATGAGCAATTCCTTGCTGGCAGGCTGCCCGAAGATAATCTTAAACCCGATATCAGTAAACGGATTTACAAAGTGGCCGCAAGTCAAATCCATGTTATTCATTTTATTCAATGAAGAATTAATAATGAAGAATGAAGAATGCTCTCCGTTATTCATTATTAATTCTTAATTCTTCATTCTTCATTATTCACTATTAATTATTAACTATCTTCACCAGCTGCTTCAGCACATTCTCCTTGTGGTCCTTCATCTGCAGTACTATGCGCGCCTTGGTCGGTTCATCCGATTCAATGCTCAGGTAGTCCAGCATACCTACGTAAGGAATCTGCGGAAGTACGGCAGCCAGTGCCTGGAAGTTCACGTTCAGGTAGAAATGCTTGTCCTTCACGTCCTTGGCCCAGTCACAGTCTTTCAGCGACAGTCCCTTCACCTCACGGCCAATCAGGTCCTCCTGATTCGTCAGGTAGAAGCGGTCATCTTTCACGCCCAGCCAGAAAGACACCGGTCCGCGGCCCATGCCCAGTGCCGCACCATTGGCAGCCACAAACTGATAGGCATTCTCGCCCTTGTCCACCAGCTGCATCTGACCGTTGGTCATGGCCAGCATCGGTTTCAAGTCCTCAAACGTACGCATGAAGTCACCGTTTTTCACGTCGGCATACAGGATGAAGCCCGGCTTCAACGACATCTCCGGCATGGCCACTGCCACGTCACCCTTCACCGCCTTGAAGATAGCCTCAAAATCAAGCGGCATCATCGAGTTATCCAGCTCCTGACGCACCGTCGGGTTCTCACGCAACAGCTCATACGCCTTTTCACCGTTCACGTTGGCAGCCATCCAGCACACCGTATTGGCAGGGAACGTCTTCAGGTACGTGCCGTCCAGTTCGCCGCTCACCTCCGCCTGCTTCTTCAGCAAATCCTTGAACTTGCCCTCCAGCAGCGTCTCCACTTCCATCACAGCCTTTCCCGCCTGGAAATCGAGTGTAGAAAATATCTTTAAATCATTCAGGTTCAAGTCAGCCGGCAGCCCCATCGTCACCGGGCCCAGGTAACTCTTCGGCATGGCGTTCAGCGAAGTCACCATGGCCACGTCCTCGTCGGCATCCTCTAATTTCTTGAATTCCGGAGTGCCCGAATAGCCCTCCCCTCCTTTCTGGCGCAGCCACATCGAAGCCTGATGCTGCAAGTCCTTCGGGTCGCCGCCGTCGCCCGCCAGCATCAGAAACGCATCATCCGTCCAGGCCATCAGTCCGCCGCCACCCACAGTCCAGCGGCAACCGTCACCATCGGCAGGTGCTTCACACGCATTCTGCTCCTGAAGCATTTTTATCAAATCTTCCAGTTTTCCCTTGTCGGCCATGCGCACCAGCACGCCGCCCATTTCCATCTGAGAAGCTGCAAAGAAGTACACCCGGTCGGTCAGTTTCAACCCGCTCTCTTCCGGATTCTCCATCAGCTTGTCCACCAGGGCATCCGCACTGCCCTTCAGGCTTGATTTCATCATCTGCCCCATCGACTGCCTCACCTGGTCGTTCAGGTCACACTTCTGTGCCATCTCCATCAGGTCGAACGAGAACACTGCAGCCGCATCTTTTGGCAACGCATTCGTGTACGCATTGTCTTCCCCGCAGGCAGACAACAGGAAAGCCATACCCAAGGCCAGGCTTCCCATCCATTTCCATGTCTTTTTCATAATGATTTTATCTAAAAGTTACACATCAGCTTATTCCGCGTGCGTCAGGTTCATCAGGTGTACAGCCACCAGGGCTGCCGTTTCCGTACGCAGGCGCGACTTGCCCAGACTCACTGCCTGAAAGCCCTTTTCTGCAGCCAGCGCCACTTCCTCCGGACTGAAATCTCCTTCAGGACCAATCAGCACCACGGCATCCTCGTCCTTGCGGAGCACGTCGCGCAGCAGAGGCTTTTCCCCCTCATAGCAGTGTGCGATGAACTTCTGTCCCGTAAACTCCCGCTCCATAAAGCGGCGGAAGTCCGTCATCTCGTTCACCACCGGCTTGCGTGCCTTGAGCGACTGTTTCACGGCCGACACCACGATTTTCTCCACCCGTTCCGTCTTGATGACCTTCCGTTCCGAGAAACGGCAGTTCAGGAATGTCAGTTCATCAAACCCTATTTCCGTCGCTTTCTCGGCAAACCACTCTGTACGGTCCATGTTCTTGGTAGGTGCCATGGCAATGTGCAGATGACCTTTCCACAAGGGGGCTTGCGGAAGGGTTTCCAGAATATTCACCAGGCAGCGTTTGTTGGTAGCCGTACTGATTTCAGCGCGATAGAAGCAGCCCTTTCCGTCTGTCAGCATAACCTCGTCGCCTGCTTGCAGGCGTAAGACCCGTACGGCATGTGCTGCTTCCTCTTCGGGCAGTTCTGCGTGGGTCTGTATGTCGGGAGTATAGAATACGTGCATGTTACAAATTGTTTTTGAGTTGGTTGATTTGGTCTCTTATCTGTGCGGCTCGTTCGTAATCCTCTTCTTCGATTGCTTTCTGCAGGGCTGTTTTCAATATGCCTATTGTGTCTTCCTGCAACAGTTCGTCTTTGTCCGGCTCGCTGCCTCCCATAGGGTCGGTGGTGCTTTCGCCGGTTTTCAGACATTCTGTTTCGAGAATCTCTTCGTAGACAAAGATAGGAGCATTCATGCGCAATGCCAGGGCGACGGCATCGCTGGTACGGGCATCAATCCGGAGAATAGTCTCTTCGGCTTTCATGTAAAGGTAGGAGTAGAATACTCCGTTGTCTACTTTATAGATAAGAATACGCATCAGTTTTACACCCAGCACCTCAAGAACGGAAGCAAATAGGTTATGGGTCAGCGGACGGGGCGGTACAATACCTTTCATCTCGATGACCATAGCTTGTGCTTCGGTGGCGCCTATAATAATCGGAAGCTGGCGTTTGCCACCCACTTCACCCAGTACCAGGGCATAGGCACCCGCTTGCGCCTGGCTGTTGGAAATGTTTAGTACTTGTAGTTCTATCTTTTTCTTATTCATACCTATTAAATCAACCTGACTCTCAATCAGTTTTTCTCTATTTTTTCCGGATTATGTTTATAGCGGAACACCATTCCAAATAGCAGACCAATGACTAAAGCATATCCTGCAAAGATAAGCCATACCGGTGTCCAGTCGCGGCTTACCAGTCCTCCGCCTTCGGCATATACCGAGAAGGCATCCACCACGGCTCCGCTGGCATAACCTCCGATGATGGCTCCCACACCGTTCGTCATCATGAAGAACAAGCCTTGTGCGCTGGCACGGATACTGGGATGTGCCTCCATTTCTGTAAACAGCGAGCCCGATACATTGAAAAAGTCAAATGCCATGCCGTAGACAATCATCGAGAGAATGAGCATCCAGAGTCCGCTTCCCGGGTCTCCGAGGGCAAAGAGCCCGAAACGGAATACCCATGCAAACATACTTATTAACATAACACGCTTGATTCCGAAATGTTTCAGGAAGAAGGGGATGGCAAGGATAAACAGCGTCTCACTCATTTGCGAGATGGAGAGCAGGATGACGGAGTGTTTTACACCGAACGAATCTGCATATTCGGGTATGGAAGCAAACGAACCCAGGAAAAGGTCGCCGTATGTGTTTGTTATTTGAAGGGCGGCTCCCAGCAGCATGGAGAACAGAAGAAGATAGCCATCTTCTTGCGCTTGAACAGCACCAGTGCGTCCAGTCCGAAGCGGAGAGCATCGTTTTTCCTTCGCTGCGCATGGGGGGGCAGCTGGCAAAGTGAAAGCATAAAGTCCCAGCATGGCTGCCGATATGGCTGCCAGAACTGAACATGGTATCATCGTGCAGGATACTGCGTGGGACGGCTATGAAGAAATTCCGGCATGGATCATGCAGGGATATGGAACCATGGCCATGGAAGCCGACGATCAACTTCATGAAGACGGCTGCGAAGCCCCGACTCATGTATTTATCCAGGCTGGTGTCGGATCCCTTGCCGGTGCTGTTCAGGGATATTTTGCGAACCGCTATCCCAAGACCCCGCCGAAAGTGGTCGTTGTGGAAGCCGAATCTGCTGCCTGTCTTTACAAAGGAGCTGTTGCCGGAGACGGAGCGATCCGTATCGTGGACGGTGATATGCCGACCATCATGGCAGGTCTTGCCTGCGGCGAACCGAACACCATTTCCTGGGATATCTTAAAGAATCATGTGGATACCTTTGTTGCTGCACCGGACTGGGTCGCTGCAAAAGGAATGCGGATGCTCGCCGCACCGATCAAGGGAGATACGCCGGTCACTTCCGGAGAATCCGGAGCCGCACCGTTTGGAACGCTCGCCTGCATCATGTGCATGGACGAATATCAGGAATTAAGAGAACACCTGGGCCTGGATGAAACTTCCCGGGTACTGCTTTTCTCCACCGAAGGAGATACCGATCCTGCCCGTTACGAATCCATCGTATGGGACGGCAATGAACGTTAGATCAGGAAACCATTTCATTCATTATGTTTATCAAGGAGGATTTTAAAATGGATTTCAACAAAATCAAAGAAGCTGCACAGAACTATGAAGCGGATATGACAAAATTTCTCAGAGAGATCGTAAAATTCCCGGGTGAGAGCTGTGGGGAAAAGGATCACATTGAACGGATCGCCGAAGAGATGCGGAAACTGGATTTTGATAAAGTCGAGATCGATCCGCAGGGAAATGTACTCGGATATATGGGAACTGGAGAGACACTCATCGGATTTGATGCACATATTGACACCGTTGGTATCGGAAACCGTGACAACTGGGAATTCGATCCATATGAAGGATTCGAATCTGACACAGAGATCGGAGGACGTGGTACTTCTGATCAGCTCGGAGGTATCGTCTCTGCAGTTTACGGTGCAAGGATCATGAAAGATCTGGGGCTTTTAAGTGACAAATATACAGTCCTTGTCACAGGAACCGTACAGGAAGAAGACTGCGACGGTCTCTGCTGGCAATACATCATCAACGAAGATAAAGTCCGTCCGGAATTTGTGGTATCCACAGAACCGACTGACGGCGGTATCTACCGCGGACAGCGAGGACGTATGGAGATCCGTGTAGACGTCAAAGGCGTATCCTGTCACGGCTCTGCACCGGAGCGTGGAGACAATGCAATCTACAAGATGGCTGATATCCTGCAGGATGTCCGTGCACTGAACGAAAACGATGCCGAAGAGACAACTGAAATCAAAGGACTCGTAAAAATGCTGGATGAAACATATAATCCGGAATGGGAAGAAGCAAGATTCTTAGGACGGGGTACCATCACAACTTCTGAGATTTTCTTCACTTCTCCAAGCCGCTGTGCGGTTGCAGACTCCTGCT
>ENA-OQCZ01000120-OQCZ01000120.1-human-gut-metagenome-genome-assembly--contig:-NODE-120-length-30830-cov-8.198450_pt1 | contig 30830 bp, 27 predicted proteins | sample MGYA00242505_ERZ504594 | MGnify/ENA primary metagenome ERZ504594 (study PRJEB26092, sample SAMD00036329) | human gut metagenome | host: Homo sapiens | study: EMG produced TPA metagenomics assembly of... | reverse complement strand
CCTGGGTATCAGTGTATAAATGCCCACGCCCTGTAAGGGCAAAAGTATGGGCGAATGGTTGGCTTTTACTTTTGCCCTTACAGGGCGTAGGGAATGGGGATATGGTACCCAGGGCGTTGCCCTGGGCTGGGAACTTGTTGGGCTTTCAGCCCGCGCAGGGCCGCAGACAATTGGGTAATGGACTCGCTGCCCTTTCCCCACAACCTCTACCTCTCTACCAACCTTTAATATTTCAATTTAGAACATCCCACCTTAAAGGGGCATTCCCAAATAATATGCCCCCCAGTTTATAACATCCCAAAAACAAAAAGACATGACAATATTTTCAAGAATCATCGCAGGAGAAATTCCTTCTTACAAGTGTGCTGAAGACGACCGCTTCTATGCTTTCCTTGACATCAATCCCGTTGCTCAGGGCCACACGTTGGTGGTGCCCAAGCATGAGGTCGACTATATTTTCGACCTCTCCGACGAGGAGCTTGCTGCCATGACGCTCTTTGCCAAGCGAGTGGCCGCAGCTATCAAAACGGCCTTCCCTTGCAAAAAGGTGGGTATGGCCGTGCTCGGACTCGAAGTGAACCACGCCCACATCCATCTCATCCCTCTGCAGTCGGAGGGCGATATGGATTTTCGCAAGCCAAAGCTCCAATTCTCGTCAGAGGTGATGGCCGACACTGCCGACCGCATTCTCAAGGCGTTTGAAGCACAGAAGTAATCCCCCTCTTTCATTCAAGAACATGACTCCAAAGAAATATATTTTCGCAGCAGCCACGCTCTTCTCAGCCTGCACGTTTGGATTGCACGCGCAGAGCGTATGGTTTGACACTCCGACAAGCCTGAAGGGGGCCTCCATTTGGTATGGCGGTCATCCTGAGCGTTATTCATCGGCCAATAAGCCAGTCCGTGCAGGCGATTCGGCCTACAATCCCGACCAGGAGTGGGAGGGCAAGTCTCTGCCCATCGGCAACGGCAGTATAGGTGCCAACGTGATGGGCTCCGTTGAAGTGGAGCGCTATACGCTCAACGAGAAAACCCTTTGGCGCGGCGGACCGGGCACCGGACGCGGCGCAGACAAGGGCACTGCAAAGGGCGCGGCCCACTATTGGGATGTCAATGTGCCCGCAGCCCGCGTGCTCCCCGAAATCCGCCAGGCGTTTGCCGATGGCGATTTCGACAAGGCGGCACGCCTCACACGCGACAACTTCCACAACGATGTGCCTTATGAGGCCGACGGCGAACCAGAATTTCGCTTCGGCAGTTTCACGACGCTCGGCGAGCTCCTGATTGAGACCGGTCACGACGCCGGAAGTGTGAAGGGCTACCGCCGTGCGCTTTCGCTCGATTCTGCTGTGGCCACCGTTTCCTATCAGCTCGATGGCGTGTCGTTCACGCGCTCTTCTTTCATCTCCTATCCGGCCAACGCGATGGTGGTGCGGTTTGCCGCCTCAGAGCGTGGCAAGCAAAACCTCACGCTGCGCTACAATCCGAGTCCGGTTTCCGAAGGAAGGAAAACGGCGATGGACAACGACGGCATCGTTTATGAGGGCCGCTTGGACAACAACGGCATGCAATACGTTGTACGCCTGAAAGCCATTGTCAAGGGCGGAACGGTCAGCAATGCCAATGGGGAACTCTCCGTCAAGGGCGCTGATGAAGTGGTGTTTGTCTTAACGGCCGACACCGACTACAAGCCCAACTACGACCCCGACTTCAACGACCCGAAAGCTTATGTGGGCGTTGACCCCGTGGCCACAACGCAACAATGGATGAAGCAGGCCCTCAAGCAGGGCTACAAACGCTTGCTGAAGGCGCATCTGGCCGACTATGGTGCGCTCTACAACCGCGTGAAACTCGACCTCGGAAGCGGCGTTGCCGAATCGGCCTTGCCGACGGGCCAGCGCTTGGCGGCCTATCGCAAGGGAGTGGCCGACCATACGCTCGAAGCGCTCTATTTTCAGTATGGTCGCTATTTGCTCATCGCCTCTTCGCGTCCGGGCAATCTGCCGGCCAATCTGCAGGGCATCTGGCACAACAATGTCGACGGTCCTTGGCGCGTTGACTATCACAACAACATCAACCTCCAGATGAACTACTGGCCAGCGCTTTCAACCAACCTCTCGGAGTGTGCCGAACCGCTCGCTGATTTCATCCGCCTGCTCGAAAAACCAGGCCGCGCCACGGCCAAGGCTTACTGGGGTGCCAGAGGATGGGCTGCCGGCATTTCGGCCAATATTTTTGGATATACCGCGCCGCTCAGCAGTGCTGATATGTCGTGGAACTATAACCCGATGGCCGCTTCTTGGTTGGCCACGCATCTTTGGGACTACTACGACTATACGCGCGACGAGAAGTTTTTGCGCGAAACGGCCTATCCGCTCATCAAAGGCTGTGCGGAATTTTCTCAAGACTTCCTTTGGAAACGTGCCGACGGCACGCTCACGGCGGCTCCTTCAACGTCTCCGGAACATGGACCTATCGACGAGGGAACGACCTTCACGCATGCCGTCATCCGCGACATCCTGACCGATGCCATCCGTGCCGCCAAGGTGCTTGGCGTTGATGGCAAGGAAGTGGGCGAATGGCAGGAGGTGCTCAACCGCTTGGCACCTTATCAGATTGGCCGCTACGGACAGTTGATGGAGTGGAGTCGTGACATCGACGACCCCAACGACCACCACCGCCATGTCAACCACCTCTATGGTTTGCATCCGGGCGCTTCCATCTCGCCTGTCACGACACCGGAATTGGCAAAGGCCGCTCGCGTCGTACTGGAACATCGTGGCGACGGTGCAACGGGATGGAGCATGGGATGGAAGCTCAATCAGTGGGCACGCCTGCACGACGGTAATCACGCTTACGTGCTTTATGGCAACCTCCTGAAAAACGGAACGCTCGACAACCTTTGGGACAGCCATCCGCCTTTCCAGATCGACGGAAACTTCGGCGGCACGGCAGGTGTGACAGAAATGTTGCTCCAGAGCCATGTGGGTTGCCTCGACCTGCTTCCCGCTTTGCCCGATGCTTGGGCAACTGGTTCGGTCAAGGGCTTGCGTGCCCGTGGTAACTTCGGCGTTGACCTCAGTTGGGAAAACGGCCGCTTGAAGAAAGCCGTTGTCCGCTCCGGCAGCGGAGAAGAATGCGTGGTGCGCTACGGTGGCAAAACCCTCAGGTTCCCCACCAAGAAGTCGCGCACCTACATCCTCTCTTTGGATGCTCAGGGCGATTTGATGGTGAAATAAATAAACTGCCGAAATGCTTACTTGATGGTGGAATAATCCGCCGTGAACATAAAAGAAACACCGGCAACAAGTCCTGACGACCTGTTGCCGGTGTTTCTTGTTTAAGGGGGAGCATCAAGTAATTGTAAAAGCCTGTTTATATGTCCCTTGCAGGATATTAACCTACGCTGATGCTGAGGATTTCCAATTGGATTATGCCCTGAGGAATCTTCACCTCAACCACATCGCCGACTTTCTTGCCGAGCAAGCCTTGGGCGATGGGGGTCGTTGAAGAAATCTTGCCTTCGCGCAGGTTGGCTTCGCTTTCGCTGACGATGGTGTATTTCATCTTCATGCCGTTCTTCACGTTCTTCATCTCAACGGTGGAGAGAATCTGAACGATGTCGCTGCGCAGTTTGCTGGCGTCGATGATTTTTGCCGTGGCGATGGCCGACTTCAGGTTGCTGATTTTCATTTCAAGCATAGCCTGAGCTTCCTTCGCTGCGTCATATTCGCTATTCTCTGAAAGGTCGCCCTTGTCGCGTGCTTCAGCAATAGCTGCAGATGCTGCCGGGCGGTCAATTGTTTCCATGTGTCGGAGTTGGGCTACCATCTTGTCGTAGCCTTCTTGAGTCATGTATGCCATGTCGATAAATGTTTTAAGAGTAGGCTGGGAGCGTTCCCAGTCTGCTGTTTGTTTTCTTTTTTTATATTAGTCACACAATTTTGTAATGGTGAACCATTACTTTATGCACGCTTCCACCAGTCAGCACGTGGCGACTGGTGGAAGCGTGTATGATAGCGGTACACCATCGTTGTGATGGCAGGTACGCTATAAAACGGAAAGAACTCCTGCTCGTTTCAGCAGGAATCCTTCCAGTCAATATTTCCTTCGTTGTTTGCCCTTTTCTCAGTACCAGTATTTCGCAAAAGGGTCGAACGATGTATATTCTTGTTCTTCGTTGCAAAGGTACACCTTATTTCCATTCGTGCCAAATTTTTAGGCAGAAATTGCATACACACTTGCAGGTTTTGATTCTTGACAGATGGCCAAACGCTCAGAACTTAGTATCTTTGCATAGGTTAGTCTCTTTGCATAGGTTAGTCTCTTTGCATAGGTTAGTATCTTTGCATAAGAGTAAGATTAGCCGCACCTCGGCATAACCCATTTAACCTAGGGTGTTCAAAATCCAGCAAAAATATCTGCGCGATTTTTTGCAAAACAACAAGTGGGCAAAGCATGCGCACATGATAAACAAACAAAGCGCGAAAAGGAGCGCCCTGAAAGGGCAGCTAGTCCTCAGCCCAGGGCAACGCCCTGGGTATCAGCGTATAAACGCCTACGCCCTGTAAGGGCAAAAGTATGGGCGAACGGTTGGCTTTTACTTTTGCCCTTACAGGGCGTAGGGAATGGGGACATGGTACCCAGGGCGTTGCCCTGGGCTCTGGACTTGTTGGGCTTTCAGCCCGCACAGGGCCGCAGACAAGGCTTTTTCCGCATAATCTTCACCAATTTAATATTTCAATTTTGAACACCCTACCTTTAACCTGACGGCATAGTGAGCAAGAAGAAACACACATCCAACAAAACATCTGGCGGCATCAGTTCGATGGCGCTGAATTTGCGCGGCCTTTCGGCAGAAGCGGCCGATGCCCGTTTGCGCCAGTCCGAGGGCTTGCAGCGCCTGGCGGCAAAGGTGCCGCGATGGGCCGCCGTGGAAAATCTCTCCTATCCGCCGCGCCTCTCGCTGGAGCAGTGTTCCAGCGAACGCACCGCCTGCTATAAGGCCGATGTCGTGCGCAGGCTTGTCGGAGAAAAACCGCAGCGTATGGCTGACCTCACGGGAGGATTCGGAGTGGACTTCTCTTTCATGGCTCCGCTCTTTGCCCGCCCTGTCTGTGTGGAGCGTCAGGAGGAACTTTGCCGCATTGCCCACCACAACTTTCCGTTGCTTGGGCTTGGGCATGCCGAAATCGTTAACGGTGACGGCATGGACTTTTTGAAGGAAATGGCTGCGGCCGACTTCCTTTTTATCGACCCTGCGCGGCGTGACCAGACGGGGCGCAAAACGGTGCTCATCGAAGATTGCGAACCGAACCTCGTTGACTTCCTTCCTTTGCTGCTTGAGAAAGCCCCCTATACGATGGTGAAACTCTCACCCATGCTCGACATCCACCGTGCCATCACTTCGCTCTCAGCGGTGCGGCCGCAGTGTGTCGCAGAAGTGCACGTGGTGGCCGATGGCGGCGAGTGTAAGGAACTTCTTCTCGTGCTCAGCCGTGAGGCCGTTGCAACTCCAGTGCTCTATGTCTCGGAGAGTGGTAGGACTTTCAAACTCGCTTTCGGGGAAGAGCAGGCCGCCGTCCCGACCTATACTTCTGCGCTCGCCGCTTATCTTTACGAACCGGGAGCGGCGCTGATGAAGGCTGGAGTGTTTAAGTGGGTGGCCGCACATTTCGGGTTGCAAAAGCTGCATCCCAACAGCCATCTGTACACGAGCAACGATTTACTCAAGGATTTTCCCGGCCGTATTTTTCGTGTGAAAGGCAGTTTCTCTTTCTCGAAGGCCGACCTCAAAGCTCTGAAAACGGAGGTGCCGCAGGCCAATCTGACGGTGCGCAATTTCCCGGGCTCGGTGGCGGAACTGCGTAAACGCCTCAAACTCAAAGAGGGCGGTATGCAGCACATTTTTGCCACGACGCTCGCCGATGAGAAACACCGCCTTGTGTTGACGGATCGCATCTTATAGGCCTTGCCAATGGTTTATGCCCTGTGGCCTTGACCATAGTCTTGTATTGACAAAACGCATTGTATCATCGCTTATCATGAAAAAGTTTATCATCTCTTTGGCGTTTACCGCCTTGCCTGCCTGTCTTCTGACGGCGCAGACATCCGACGTGTCCAATCCCGTTGTGCCGCGTCCCGTTGCCACCCGCACCCTCGGCGCTGAAATCTTTACGCTGACGGCCAAGGCATCCATCGGTTGCGACAGCCGCGTGGAAGCACAGGCGCGTTATTTGCAGGAAACCCTCTTGCCGTCTACAGGTTTCGACCTCAAAGTGAACGTCGGTCGAAAAGGCACCATCCAACTCTCCATCGACACCCTTGCCGTGGCGAAGGAGGAAGGTTATCGCCTGAAAATAACGCGCAAAGGCGTGGAGATTGTCGGCCACGATGCCGCTGGCGTTTTCTACGGCATACAGACGCTTTTGCAGTACTTCCCGGCCAGTGTCTATAAGCAGTCGTTGCAGAAGAACGTGGCATGGACGGCACCGGCAGTGGAGGTGGAAGACGCCCCCAACCGCCCTTGGCGTGGCATGATGCTCGATGCGGCCCGCTATTATTATGACAAGTCGTTTGTGCTGAAGTTTATCGACATGATGGCCATGTACAAGCTCAACAAACTCCAGTTTCACTTCATCGACGACTGCGGTTGGCGCCTCGAAATCAAGAAATATCCGCGCCTTACGGAAGTCGGCGCTTGGGCTGGCACCAACGAGAAGCGCATCGGCGGCTATTATACGCAAGATGACATCCGCGAAATCGTGGCTTATGCCGCTGTGCGCGGCGTGGAAATCATTCCAGAAATTGAATTTCCGGCCCACGTGCTCTCCGCCGTCGTGGCCTATCCGTGGTTGAGCTGTACCGGTTTGCAGCATGAAGTGCCTTCTCAGCATTTCATCAGTCGCGACCTCCTTTGCGTGGGCAAGGAGACCAGTTTGCAGTTCTTGCGCGACGTGCTCGACGAAACCGTCAGTCTCTTCCCTTCAAAATATATCAACATCGGCGGCGATGAGGCCGTCTACACCCGTTGGAGCCAGTGTCCCGACTGCCAGGCCCTCATGAAGCGCGAAGGTCTCACCAAGGTTTCCGAATTGCAGGGGTGGCTTACCGATCAAGTGGCAGGGTGGATGAAAGAGCGTGGCCGCACCGTAATCGGTTGGGAAGAGATTATCATGCGCGGAAAGGTCAATACGCCAGTGGTGGCCCTCATCTGGCACAATGTCAACGACTCCATCCGTGCGAAAGAAGGCGGCCACAAGGCCATTCTCACGCCAGCCAGCCACCTCTATTTCGATTTCCCCGAAAGCAACACGCCAGGCGAACCGCAGCACGCCACTTGGATGCCGCCCATCTCGCTGGAGAGAGCATACAGCATGCCGGTGAACGACTATTCGCCTACTTCCACGACGATGGGCGTGCAGGGCTGCATCTGGAGCGACCAGTTTATCCACGGCACCAAATTGCAGGAGGTGATTCCCATTGATGAAAATCGCTCGGAAAACTATGTAGAATATTTCTGCGTGCCGCGTATGCTCGCCCTTTCGGAACTCGGATGGGACGCCGCAGCACAGCGTGACTATGCCGATTTCTCGCGCCGTATGAAGCAGCAGTACCAGCGTCTCTCGGCCAAAGGATGCACTTACCGTGTGCCGGAACCCGTTGTGAAGAGCGAGGTGAAACAGGCCGATGGCAGTGTCGGCATCACCCTCGAATCGCCAGTGGAAGGTGCCGTTGTGCGTTACACCACCGACGGTTCTTACCCCACCGTTCATTCGAAAATCTATCAGGGCGAAACCATCATAGTCAAGAATCGCGCCGACCTTTTGGCCATTACAGAAGTGACACCGACACATTATTCTTTGCCGCTTTACACGGCGCCCGATTATAGTGCTTACAAATCCTATGGCGATTATACCGCCGACTGGCAGCCCCTCCGCGTGCAGCCAACGGCCCAGCCTTGGCGCTTTGAATGTACGGGTAAAATCCGAGGTAATGGCCGCTATGAAATCACTTTCGTGAAGACGCGTGGCACCAATGCACTTCGCTTGGGCGACATCCGCGTGTTGAAGCGCGACGAAGTGGTTGCCACGGTCAGCCAAAATGCCCTCACCGCTCCAGCCGTCACCATTCCTTTCACGGTTAGTAACTTCGAAGCTGGCACTCCTTTCTATGTGGAAATCATGGCCAACGGCGAAGGCGGCAACGATTCGCAGGGATTGGTGTTCATCCGCAAGATTGGAGAATAACTGATGCTGCGGGCTGAGGCCGACCGATGGCGAAGGAGAACAGGCGGATTTTCGGAAAGATATGCCGTTTCTTCATGAAATGCAATGATTCTGCCTGGCCTGCCCGCTATCCAGACTCCCTTAGGCGTAGGGTGTTCAAAATCAAGAAAAGTCTCTGTGCGGTTTTGAGCCAAATAACATGGCAGTTGCGCCGCTGCCCCTGAAAGGGGCTCATATTCCAGGATAGGGGCTTGCCCCTATCTCTCGCCGCAGCTCATCAATTCTCGCTTCTGCCCCTGTAAGGGGCGCATATCGTTGGCGGGGCTTGCCCCGCAATAAGATTCGAGATATGAGCCCCTTACAGGGGCGAGGTTCATTAATAGGCCCCAAGAGGTAGGGGCAAGCCCCTACCCTAAATATGAGCCCCTTTCAGGGGCGCTGTCGCCTCTTTACCAACCTTGATTTTTATGGAATTTTGAACACCCTACCCGCAGGGGGCGTTTCGCTGGCTCCGTTTTCCGCTTCTGTCTGTTGCGCTCGTCGTGTCTCCGTCTTTCAGAACTTCTTTGTCCTGACGTGGCAATAGGGCTCGCCTCCAGTTTTCTCGTAATAGTGTTGGTGGTAGGCTTCGCCGATGTAGAAATCTTCGGCAGGCAGCAATAGCGTGTTCACCTCGTACCCCTTTTCGCGCAACGTCTGCATCACTTGTTCTGCCGTTGCTTTCTGCGCTTCGTTGCGGAAGAAAATGCAGCTACGGTATTGTGCCCCGATGTCAGGTCCGACGCCGTCGGTCTGTGCCGGGTCGTGGATTTCGAAGAAGAGCTGGCAGAGTGTTTCATACGACACCTCTTCCGGGCGGTATTCCACGATGACCGCCTCCACGTGGTGGGTCTTGTGGCTGCGCACGTCGGCATAGCTGGGGAAGGCTTCCTTTCCGCCCGTGTATCCCGCTAAGGTGTTGACAACGCCTTTCTGTTTGGCAAACTGGTGTTGCGTGCCCCAGAAACAGCCGCAGGCAAAGATGGCCACTTCGAGCGCACGGTCTGTCGGGGCCTGGTAGAGGTCCACCTTTGAGCAGTCGTCAATGGCCTTTTTGACCATCTCAAGTGCCTTGCCGTGTTTCGCCTGGAGGTCGGGATGGGCCTTTCCGCGGGCGAAGTTGTGTTGCAGGTCGTTGTATTTCACCTGCAGAGCGATGGGATTGGCCGAGCAGATGATGCGCTGAATGTAGGCATCATAGTCTGTTCCAGCTTCATGCGTGAGCAGTCGCAGCGCATTGACGATGCCCGTGGGAATGCCTTCGCGCAGCAGGTCGTTGAAGGAGAGGTCGGAGTCTTCCACCACATCGTGCAGAAATCCCGCCGCCTTTTCCTCGTCCGTGTGCCCCATCAGTCCAACGGTGAGCGCATGGAGAATGACGGGGTTGCCGTCGCGGTCTGTTTGTCCCGCATGGGCAGCGGTGGCGATGCGGAGGGCAGTGTCTATGAGGTTCATAATTTTAGGAATAGTGAGATGTCCTTTATATTTTTCCCAGTCGTTCGTGCAGTCCGTCTTGATAGGCCCGCCAGAGTCGCGGAATGTCGCTATATCGCCAGCCGCGTGAGAAAGGTGCCGTGAAGAAAGCCGTGAGGATGTAGCCCGCCACGCCGATGAAGCCGCGCAGCGTGCGCACGCCCCAGTTGCGTCCGTAGTGGTGGCTGAGATAGGTGGCGTTTCTCACCTGGTAATAGCGTTTCCATTTCTTCTTCTCTTCGCGTTGGCTCCAAGTATCGTCGGAGAAAAACAGTTCCTTTTCCATCCGTGCGTCGGGCACATAAAGCAGGCGGAAACCCGCCAGATGGGCTCGCAGGCAATAGTCGGTGTCGTCGCAGAAGATGAAGAGCTCGCGGTTGGGCAATCCGACTTTCTCCACCACGTCGTGGCGGATGAGCGGTCCTTCAAAGGCTGTGCCGACGATGTAAGTCGGTACGGCCACTTGCTGTTTGGCAATGCGTCCCCGATACATCGACGAGAAAGGGCGCGTGAGGTTGTATTCCGTGAAGTCGTGGCAAACGATGCGTCCCTCCTGCCAGCGCCTCGGTGCCAGAATCGCCGCGTCGTTGTGCGTGTGAGCCGCTTCGAGCAGGCGTTCCAGACAGGTGGGCGTTGGGAAAACATCGTCGTCCATACACCAGATGAAATCAGTGTGGAGCGAGGCGGCATGCCCGATTCCCGTGTGGAAACCGCCGGAGCCTCCCACGTTGTCTTGCGTGATGACAGTGAGGTCCTTTTGCGCTTCCAGCCATTCTCCCGTGCCGTCGGTGCATCCGTTGTTGACCACAACGATTTCAGCAATCGGCCATGTCTGGTTGCGCAGAGCGTCGATGGTTCGTTTCAGCAATTTTAGTCGGTTGAAGGTCACGACAACCGCAGCTATAGTTTCTTTTCCTGGATTCATGCTTTGGCTTTTTGGCTTCGTAAAGGGTAGGGTGTTCAAAATCAAGATTGGTAGAGCGGCGCACGCTGCCCCTGAAAGGTAGGGTGTTCAAAATTGAAATATTTAGTGGGGTGGAGATTGTGCGAAAAAAGCCTTGTCTGCGGCCCTGCGCGGGCTGAAAGCCCAGCAAGTCCGTAGCCCAGGGCAACGCCCTGGGTGCCATGTTCCCAATCCCTACGCCCTGTAAGGGCAAAAGTAAAAATCAATCGTTCGCCCATACTTTTGCCCTTACAGGGCGTAGGCGTTTTTGCATTGATACCCAGGGCGTTGCCCTGGGCTGAGGACTGGCTGCCCTTTCAGGGCGCTCCTTTTCGCGCTTTGTTCGTTTATCATGTGCGCATGCTTCGCCACTTGTTGTTTTGCAAAAAAAACCGCGCAGATATTTTTCTGGATTTTGAACACCCTTCGTAAAGGGGCGTTAGTAATGGTAAATACCTACTACTTAATATTTCCCGTCGATTTTCCCGCCTTGCGTGGCGCGGAATGCCTCCATGAGTTTGAAGCATTCTTCCGCGTCGAAGTGGCGTGCTTCGGCATAAGTCTCTGCCATCCAGCGGTGCATCTGCGGCGTTGCTGGCAGGCGTTCAAAATTCTTGCATCCTGCCTGAATGTCGAGCGGTCCGACCGCCATGCGGTTGAGGTCAACCAGTTCGAGCTTGATGGTGCCGTCGGGCTGTTGTTTGAAGAGGATGTTGGCGCGTCCGTAGTCTTTGTGGGCCAGTCCGTTTTCGTGCAGTTTGGCCGTCAGCCGTCCGATGGCCCGCAGCACGTCGGCCTCATAGCTGAAATGCTGTTCAAAGAGCGCTTCGTAGCGGTGGGTGCAGTCTGATTGCAGCGTGACGAAATAACTGCGGTCAAAGCGCAGGCCGAGCACAGAGCGGATATTATAGTAGCCAACGGGTTGCGGCGTGCCGATGCCGAGGCCCTGCAGCAGGAGGGCGTTGTCGTAAGAGCGTTTCGCTTTTGAGGCGCGGAAGATGCCATAGACAAACTGGTTGATGAGGTGCGGACGGCGGAATGCCTTGACCACCAGTTTTCGGCCTTCAAACTCCATGATGCGCAGTTCGTTGCGCCCCTTGTGGATCACCGTCCCTTCGCCGTTTGCCATGCGTTGCGGCAACGAGCGCATGAAAGGTTCCAGCGCGGCGAAATCAGGATGAAGCACGAGCGTGGAGGGGTGGGGCAGGGAAGTGTGTGAAGTGATAGATACGATGGGCATAGCTTAGATTTTATCCAGTCCGCGTGTGTATTTCAGCCAGTAATACTTCAGCGGGTTTTTATATTTCAGTTGTTTCCACGGGCGGCTCTGGTGTGGCCGGTGGACGACGGGCAGCGTCGTAAACAGATAGTTGTGCAGGCCCGCGGCGAGGGCTTCGTGTGAGATGGTGACGTCATACCAGTTTTTCTCCGGATTAAGCAGTCCGAAATCAAAGCGGCGCATCAGTTCCGGCGTGAGCAGCGAGCAGCAGAAACTCTGGTGCTTGCGGTTGTCAACCACCTGGTTTTCCAGTCCTTTGGCATAAAGGTAAGGATAATTGATATCTCCCGCTTCGTCCACCGTCACCGAAGCCGCGATGCCGCAGTCGGTGCGTTCCGTGGCGCCGTCGTAAAGCCCTTGCAGCGTGTCGGGGCGCACCGTCACGTCGCTTTCAACGATGCAAAGTCCCGCTTCGGCCTCCAGCGCTTCGCGGCGTGCCGTTTGCAACACCAGCAGATAGTTGGGCGACGGATGGTCGGTGAGGTCCGCGAGGTTGACGAGGCGGAACCCCATCTCTTTTGAAGCCTGCTCCAGCCTTGCCGTGTTTTCCGGCGTGCTGAAGTCGTTGTAGATGGTATAGGTGTGAGGCACGTTGAGGTTGGAAGCCAAAACCGCCTTGATGGTGTCCATCGTTGATTCAATGGAGTCTTTCACCGGAGTGATGATGTGTAGACACTTCATAAGCGTTATTTACAAGTAGGTGTTCAGAATCGGCAAGTGCGACGTGTTTTGGAGAGGAAAACCGTTACCGTCTGGCCTTTCCGTTTTTCCTTTTCATCGTCCTTTCACATTGCTGATTCTGAACACCTAATAATTATAATCAGAAAGCCATGGAATGAGAGATACCCCGGCGTTCCATGTCAAGCAGCGTGGGTTTGAGGCGTTTCATGAAGCCCTCCCAAGAGCGGTTTTTCTGGAGGCTCCATCCCGCTTCGGCCAGCGCCTGGGCGCGAGGGTATGCCTGATAGAAGAGGCGTTCCGGCGAGTTGATACATTCGCTCCAGAGCGTACCCGTCACGCCGAAGAGGTTTTCCTTTTCAAACTTCTCGTCCATGCCCCATGCTGGGTCGAGCTTATAGGTCTGTTGCAGCGAAGTGACAGGCATTCCCCAGTTCACCTCCGGCATGTCGCCGCCGCGCATCGGATAGTCGAGATAGCAGTGTTCGCCCGGGCAGAGCATGATTTTGGCTTTGTTCTTGATGGCCGCTTCGATGGCCGTCTTGGTCAGTCCGTGGCGCCATGCAAACGTCACACATCCCGGCTGTATTTCCTTGAAGTCAGTTTCATACCAGAACATCGGCGTTTTGTTGTAGCGCGTGCGGAGCGTGTCGATGACGCGGTCGAAGAGATATTTCTGCAGGCGCCAGTTTTCGCTGCGGTCTGTTGTCGTGATGCCCAATTTCTTTTTCAGGGCGCGGCATTTTTCGCAGTTGGTCCAGCAGTCGAGCGCTGGATTGCCCGCTTCGTCGCCTCCCAAGTGAATGTAGGGCGAGGGGAACACTTCCGCCAATTCGCGGAACACGTTGCCGAGAAATTCATAAACAAAAGGTTCGCCCGGACAGAGCAATTCGTTGCTCACACCACAGGTGGTGCGGATGGGCACGAGTTGTGCGCCGCAGGTCAGTTGCGGGAAACAATGGATGGCGGCCACTTCGTGTCCCGGCATTTCTATTTCCGGGATGATCTGCACGTGGTATTTGGCAGCATAGGCCACGAGTTCCTTCATCTGCGCCTGCGTGTAGAAACCAGAGAATGGAATCTGCATGTCGTCCATGCCCACGCGAGCCGACCCGGCACCTGTCAGTTCCGGATAAGCCTTGATTTCAATGCGCCATGCCTGGTCGTCAACGAGATGGAGATGGAGCGCGTTGTATTTGTAGCGGGCCATTTCCGGCACGAAGCGCTTCAATTCCTCAAACGGGATGAAGATGCGGGCAGGGTCCACCATCAGTTCGCGAACATTGGTTCGCGGCGCGTCCTTGATGGTGAGGGCAGGCAGATAGTCGCAGCAAACCGACGAGGCGTCGGCGCGGAGCAACTGGTCGAGCGTCATCAGTCCGTAGAACACGCCCGTTGCCGTGCGTCCCGTGATGCTGACACCTTTCTCGTTGACCGTCAGCACGTAGCCCTCCTCTTCTGCCACTGAAGCGTCGATGGCCAACTGAAGCACAGCGGCCCCGCGTTTGCCCATGTTGAGGCCGCGGCCTGCGAGCATTTCGTTGGCGCGTTCCACCTCGTTGGCGAGGCTCTCAGGCGCTTTGACAATCCAGTTGCGCTTCACGGCCAGCGCCTCAGCATTCTTGGCGACAGACATTTCGGCAGGAATTGGCACCAACGCTTCTTCTGGCACACACGTCACGGCCGCCTTCTTGCTGTCGGTGGCTCCGAAGAAGCGCTTCCATCCTGCGGCCCTGCGATAGTTCTCCTCGCTGCCGGCAGGCACCTCGATGCGGCATTTTTCTATGTCAACGCCTTCAAACGCGGTGGCGTCGCATTGGGGCGGCACCTTGCTGAGCAGTTTGATGGAGCGCAGGTTGTTGCAGCCACGGAAGGCAAAACCGCCTAAGCGCGGCGCCCCTTCAATGGTGATGCTTTCCAAACTGCTGCATCCAGAAAATGCCGCAGCGCCCACTTCCTCCAGTGTGGCGGGAAGCGTCAGTTGCTTCAAGGCGTCGCAGGCAAAAAACGCCTGAGTACCGATGCTTTTGAGGTTGGCTGGCAGCACGACAGACACCAGGCGGTGGCGTGAATGAAACGCGTTGGCCGGCAAGGTCGGGCAGTTGGCCGTGGAGAGGTCAACATGCTTCAGTTGCCAGCAGAGGTCGCGCAATTGCCGGATGTCGCTGTTCCCTCTGGTGCTCAGAGTTCCAGTCAGTTTTACGCTTGTGGCAGCCGCTTTCTGTCCTGCCGTAAGGTCTTTCATATTGGCGATGGTCTGTGCGCTGAGCGGACAGGCCAGGTAAATTGCTAAGGCTAAGGAGGCTATTTTTTTCATAAGTAGGTTGTCAGGTTTTTTAATCTTTGGGAAATCCAATCAGACGTCCAGCGAAACCACGCGCGAACCATCTTCCATTTCTTCGATGTTCACGCTGACGGCGTCGCCAGGCAGGAGGTCTTCGATGAGCGTCGGCCATTCGATGAAGCAGAGTGCGCCCGAGTAGAAATAATCTTCATATCCCATGTCATACACCTCTTCGATTTTCTTGATACGATAGAAATCGAAGTGGTAGATGAGTTCGCCCGTGGTGTCAGAGCGATATTCATTGACCAGTGAGAACGTGGGGCTGTTCACCATGTCGCTGACGCCGAGCACGTCGCAGAGCGCCTTGATGAGCGTGGTTTTTCCGGCCCCCATTTTGCCGTAGAAAGCGAATACCGTGTGTTCGCCCATAGCCTGCACCATTTGCCGTGCGGCCTCGTGCAGTTCGTCGAGAGAGTTTATTCTTATTTCCATGATTTCTGAAAGTTGTAAGTAGGTGTTCAGAATTAGTTTATATTGAATTGTCGTATTATTTTGTTCCTACGGCTGTCTTGAAGAAGGAGCGTAGCGGGCTACGTGACTGATGAAAGGCAGTTGTAGGGGCAAAAGAATACGGCAAGGCAATATCAGACAGGTTCTCCCCTGCATGGATACTACAAAATAATTTTGAACACCTACTTATGTTCTTGCACAAAGTTACGCTTTTCCTGCAATCCGACAGCAAGGAGAGGCAAAAAAAGCAGTGAGGCTGCGGAGTATTCAGCTAAAAAAAGGTAATTTTGCAGGTTGAGTAATGGTAAAAAATAGGTAGGGCAGTTTCTGCCTGTTTCTTTTTGCCATTCTTGGAGTGGGTATAGGATTGCTTGCAGAATGCAGGTTGCCACTTCTCTGAATCTGTACAACAGCAGTGCCGCCGACAGAAGAAGCCATACTGTCGGTCCGCCGACGTTTAAGAACAACAATACCTTATATAATATATATGTTCGACATTATTATCATCTTGATACTCGTGGCCTTCAACGGTTTCTTCTCCCTGTCGGAAGTGGCGTTGATTTCAGCGCGTCGCACCCGTTTGCAGAGCGAAGCCAAGGCCGGCAGCCGTTCGGCACGCATGGCGCTCGACTTGATGAACGACCCCGACAAGTTTCTCTCCACGGCCCAAATTGGCATCACCATCGTGAGCATCCTCACGGGTCTCTATTCCGGTGAGACCCTCGCTTCCGATTTCGCCACCGTGTTGGCAGACTGGGGCGTTTCGCCCGATATGGCGCCGTCGTTGTCCAAAACCATCATCGTCTTCATTGCCACCTATCTGCAATGTGAGTTCGGCGAACTCTTTCCGAAACGCATCGGTATCGACCTCGCTGACACCACCGCCCGTCTGTCGGCGCCGTTCATGACCTTCTTCGCCCACTTGTCGTTCCCCTTCGTGTGGCTGCTTTCACACAATACGGAAATCCTCATCAAGATTTTCCGTCTCCACCGCGACAACACCCATGTCACGGAAGAAGAAATCAAAAGCGTCATTCAGGAAGGCACCGATGCTGGCGAGGTGCAGGCTGTGGAGCAAGACATTATGGAACGCGCCCTGGTCTTGGGCGACCGAAAAGTGGAATCGCTGATGACCCACCGTTCTGAAATCGTCACCCTCGACGTGAACATGACCGCCTCCGAGGTGGAGCAGGTGTTGCGCGAAACGCCTTTCGCCGCCTATCCAGTGGTGGCAGAGAATTTGGACAACGTGGAAGGTGTCGTGACGCTCAAGGAATTGGTGCTCCATTTGGGCAAACCCAATTTCTCCCTCTCGAAAATCATGAAGAAGCCCGTCTATTTCCCTGAGAACATGACGGTCTATAAAGCCTTGGAACAACTCAAATCGCGTCGTCTCAACCGCGCATTGGTCTGTGACGAATTTGGCCTCGTTCAAGGCATCGTCTCCCTCAAAGACATTCTCGAAGGTCTTGTGGGCAGCATCGACGAACCCACCGAGGTGCCAGACATCGTCGAGCGTGCCGATGGCCGCAGTTGGGTGGTGCGCGGCCAGTGTCCTTTCTACGACTTCCTGGCTCACTTCGACAAAGAAGACCTCTACACCACCGAGTTTTCCACCGTCGGCGGTTTAATTCTCGACCGCCTCGAGCACATTCCCCATGAGGGAGAAACCTTGACTTGGAACACCCTGCGCTTCCGCATCCTCAAAATGGACGACACGCGCATCGACTCCGTATTGGTCAAACTGATGTAGGCCTTCTGCGAAGAAAACCATGTGGCGCTTCTTCCGAAAGAACGCCCAATCTATACCCATTATGAAACATCTCCTTACGGGCCTTTGCGCCCTGCTGGGCACGGCGGCGATGGCGCAGCAGTCGCCAACGGTGCGCTATGCCAACCGCCTTACTCCCGTGCAGCAATACGTATGTCAGCGTACACCTTCGCTCCTCCACATCGATGGCCGCCTCGATGAAGCGGCCTGGCAGCAGGCGGCAGACATCACGCATTTTGTTGACATCAGTGGCGGGAATCATCCCGCTCCGCGTTACCACACCACCGCCAAGATGCTCTGGGACGACGATTACCTTTATGTCGCAGCCGTGATGGAAGAGCCCCACGTATGGGCCACGCTCACGAAACGCGACACCATTGTCTACCACGACAACGACTTCGAGGTATTTATCGACCCCGATGGCGACGGCCACAACTATTTCGAGGTTGAAGTCAACGCCCTCAACACGGTGTTCGACCTCTCGCTGACACATCCCTACCGCGCTCCGCAGCGCCCCTTTGTGCAGTTTCAGTGGAATTGTCCAGGATTGCTCGTGGCGACATCGGTGCAAGGCACGCTCAACGATGCTTCCGACACCGACCGCGGATGGACGCTCGAAATGGCCATCCCCCGACAGGCACTCGCCTCGGAATTTGAGCGCGTGCTGGAGGCCGGAAAGCAGTTGCGCATCGGCTTTTCACGCGTGGAATGGCAGCACACGACAGACGCCGCAGGTCGCTACGTGAAGAAAAAAGACCGCAACGGTCGGCCTTTGCGTGAAGACAACTGGACATGGGGCGCCACCGGACTGGTGGCGATGCACATGCCGGAGCGATGGGGCTGTGTGCAGCTCTCGCCGACAACGGCGGGAACCACGCCGGAGGCTTTTCGTGCCGATGGCCGATGCCGCGGAGCGTCGCCTTCTCTGGGCGGGATTTTATGCGCAGGAGGATTTCTTCAAGCGCCATCGCCGCTATGCCGTCACCTTGAAAGAACTGGGCTTCTCGGAGGCCGACTTCAAGACGTTGCCGAAAGGCGTGCGACTTCACCTCGAAACCACGAGCCGAACCTATCAGCTTTTCGCCACCTATGCCAACGGGAAACGCCTGACGGTGAACGAAATGGGGCGCATCTTTTAGTGATGTCATTACTAAAAGATGCTCTTCGTGGCGTGCCCCAGTTCCATTCTCCATCTGAAACAATACCTATTAATATATTCTCAAACCATGAAAAAAACATTGCTCACCCTCATGGCGGCCTTCTTTGCCCTGCAAATGGCCGCCCAGCCGAAAGTCTACGCTTGGATGCGTTGGGACGAAAACACAAGCAACGAGAAATCCCTGCTCAAGGAATTTAAGGAATTTAAGAAGCGCGGCATCGACGGTATCTGCCTCAATGCTGGATTTGATTCCCTGCGTACCGCCATCGCGTCGCGGGCGGCAAAAAAAGCCAAACTCGAATACCACGCTTGGATGCCTGCCATGCTTCAGCCCGACTGTCCGGCCTCTTGGTATGCCGTCAACCGTTTGGGCGAACCGGCCAACGAGCATCCGGCTTATGTGCCACATTATAAGGCGCTCGACCCTGCCAACCCCGAAGTGGGCGATTTCCTCTGCGAACAATACCGCCGCATTGCCAGCATTCCGACGGTTGACTATGTGCAGCTCGATTACATTCGCTATCCCGACGTGGTGCTCTCTGAGGGATTGTGGAAGAAATATGGCCTCGTCATGAACGGCGAATATCCCAAGGCCGACTATTGTTACTGCGACAGCTGTGTGGCGAAATTCAAACGCCTCACGGGCATCGACATCCGCCAATACACCGACCCTTCGAAGGTGGAGGCATGGGCGCAGTTTCGTTGCGACCAGATAACGGCGCTCGTCAACCGCATTGCCAAGACGGTGCATGAGAAGACAGGCAAGAAAATTAGTGCCGATGTCTTCCCGGGCCCCAACAGCTACGCCCGCTGGATGGTGCGTCAGGAATGGCAGAAATGGGATGTCGACATGCTCTTCCCGATGAACTACAATGACTTCTACATCGAACCTGCCGGATGGGTGGGCCGCGTGACAAAAGAAGAGGTGGAGAGCTTGAAGGGCAGAAACATCCCTCTCATCAGTGGCATCTTCATCTGCAAGGACTGGCGCGACAAGCAGAACGTCATCGACCCTGAATATTCCGGACTCCTGCCGTCGGAAATCCGTGAAGCCGTGGAGTCGTCGCTCAAAGCCGGTGCCGATGGCATCAGCATCTTCACGCCTCAAGACATGACGCCAGAACATTGGGAGGCCCTCAAGGAAGTTCTCGGCCGCAAATAAAGTTTCCTGTAAATATTTTTTCAACATTACTTTTTATAAGCCTGCGCAATTGCGTTGGGCTTATAAAAAGTAAACATAAGTAGGTGGTCAGAATTATTTTTACATTTGAAATGTTCTATCGGGATGCAGATACGCCACCTTGGGTGAAGGAGCAATGCGGGCATTGCGACTGAAAACAAGGTAAGAAGATGCGCCCGAGAGGACGTTTCAAATGTAAAAATAATGCTCTTGGCACATATATAAAAATAATTCTGACCACCTACTTATTGAATTGTCGTATCATTTTGTTCCTATAGCTTGCCGCCCTCCCCTCTCAGAAATCGTAGCACAGCCGGGCACAGACCACGAAGAAATCGCCGTCGGCATTCGTGACGTATTGGCAGCAGGGCTGCACGTCCAAAGAGCGGGTGAGCTGGCGCCGCCACGTCATTTCAACGGAGTACTCGCGGCCCTGTTGGAAAAGGGCATACTGCCCGGAGAGGCCACACGCATTGCGGCTGTCTTGATAAACGCAACCCACTTCACCATAGCGGCGGCAAGCGTTTGAGTGACAGGTGTTTTCAGAATACTGCGCCATAACGAAAATGCTTTTTTCTTCGGTTTTCCACAGGGGTTGCTCACCATAGGCCCACTAGGCGCAGCTTGTTTCTGCCGCTGGAGATTCCGTCAGCAATTCGCCTTCTTCGTCAACGGCAAACTGCCGACTGTGGACGGCTACGCCTGCGAAGTAATGCCCGTCGCGGTGGGAATATTCCAATTGCGAAATGTTGAAAACGCCGTCTTTTTTCGGACGCACGAGAAAGGGATTGTCGTGGCGGCGCCAACCGTTGTAGCCCACACCATTATATAAGGAGTTCCTGAAGGTCCATCCGTTTCGGCTTACATCAAAATAAACCGTCAGGCCGGAGAAGGGATAATTGGCAATGGGATAGCTGGCGGCGATGGTTGGAAAGATGCCACACGAACTGTTGACGAAGAGCGACGTGGCATCCGACGTGAAGAAATCTTCGTTGACGTTGCGCACACCGAGAAAGACATTGGCATTCTCCCAGGCGTGGCGATAGCCCAACACGGCCAAGGCCGCCACATTGTTGTCGGCTTCGATGTTGGAAAAGGCCTGCCAGTCTGTCCCGATTCCCTCTTTGGCTTTGGCCATGTGGAGCGTTGCCGCTTCAAGATAGTCGGTTCCGCTTTTTATCGGCAGGTTCAAATCAAGCCTCAACAGGTTGAGCCAATTGGTTTTCTTGTTTGTGTTCCACTGCCATTCGGCGGTGTAACTGCCGCTGAAACATTGGGAGAAACAAGGCAGAGCAAAGAGACTGCCGGCCAGAAGGCAAAGGCAGAGGAGGGATTTTCGGATATTCATTGGTTTCATGAAACGTTTTATCTTAAGTAGGCTACTTAGAGCAATTCACTGGTTCGCAAAGCAAAGCTAACAAGTTTTTGCGGCACTGGCAAGAGAAAGGCAACGATAAGTGGGAGATAATCTTGGGTTTTCGGGCAAATCCGTTGGGCGAAATCTCGGATATTCCACATATTTTGCGTAAGTTTGCACTTTAAGTAGGTAATCAAAATTATTTATGAAATACTCCTTTGTCATCCCCGTATTCAACCGCCCCGATGAAGTGGACGAACTACTTGAGAGCCTGACGAAACAATCGCTTCAGGATTTCGAAGTTCTCATCGTGGAAGATGGTTCATCGCAGCCCTGCCAAGAGGTGGCAGAGCGCTATGCCGATGCACTCAATGTGCGCTATTTCATGAAAGAGAACTCGGGGCCCGGCGGCTCGCGCAATTATGGTGTGGAACGGGCGAAGGGCGAGTATGTCATCATCCTCGACAGCGACGTGGTGCTGCCGGAGGGCTATCTTCAGGCGGTTGACGCGGAACTCAACGCCGCGCCCTGCGATGCTTTTGGAGGCCCCGACCGCGCCCATGAGTCGTTCACGCCCATGCAGAAAGCCATCAACTACGCCATGACGTCTTTCTTCACCACTGGCGGCATTCGTGGCGGAAAGAAGAAGATGGACAAGTTTTATCCGCGCTCGTTCAACATGGGGGTGCGCCGAACGGTCTATGCCGCACTCAATGGTTTCAGCAACATGCGCTTTGGCGAAGACATCGATTTCTCCACGCGCATTTTTGAGCAAGGCTATGCCTGCCGCCTCTTTCCAGAGGCCTGGGTTTGGCACAAGCGCCGCACCGACCTTCGAAAGTTTTTCAAGCAAGTGCACAACTCGGGCATCGCCCGCATCAACCTCACCAAGCGCCATCCTGGCACGCTCAAACTCGTGCATGCCTTGCCTGCCGTTTTTGCCGCCGGCTGCGCCCTGCTGGTGGTGCTGACCGCCGTGGCCGCCGCCCTTGGTTGCCCCCATTGGTGGGTATGCCTCACGCCGTTTGTGCTTTTTGCCCTCATCATCTGCGCCGACGCCACCCGCACGGCCCGCAGTCTGGGCGTTGGCCTACGCGCCGTGGCCGCCGCTTATGTGCAGTTGCTTGGCTATGGCACAGGATTCATCCGCGCGTTCTGGCGCCGCTGTGTGCTCGGCAAGGGCGAATTTGAAGCTTTCAAAAAGAATTTCTATAAATAAGGAAGGTTACAAACGTCATGGCCGACAACGATCACACCATCATCCAAGACCTCAAAGCCGACGAGCGCCCAAGAGAGCGCCTCATCAAGCACGGCCCTGCCGCCCTACGCAATGCCGAACTGCTGGCCATCCTCATCGGGTCGGGGTCGACAACGGAAAATGCCGTGAGTCTCATGGAGCGCCTGCTCGTTGACCATCGCAATAGTCTGGGCGACGTGGGCAAGATGACGCTCGAACAGCTCTGCCGCTACAAAGGCATCGGCGAAGCGAAGGCGGTGTCGATTCTTGCAGCCTGCGAACTGGGCAAACGGCGGCAGGAAGAGCACGTGGAGGAACGCCCCAGCGCACAATCGTCGGAAGACATTTACCGCTACTTCCTCAACAAACTTCGCGACAATCCCGTTGAAGAATGCCACGTGTTACTAATGAACCACAACCTACGCATCATCGGCAGTGTCTGTGTCAGTCGCGGCGGCATCACGGGAACTGTGGTCGACGTGCGGCTCGTGCTCCGCGAGGCCATCCTCGCCAACGCCACGTCCATTGCGCTCTGCCACAACCATCCTTCGGGCAGTTCCAAGCCCAGCCGGGAAGACGACCGCCTGACGCAAAGGGTGAAGGAAGCGGCGAAAGCCATGGACATACGCTTCATTGACCACATCGTCCTCGCTGACGGCAGCTATTACAGCTACAACGATGAGGGCCGGCTCTGAAGCTAAGCGATGGTAAGTAGGTGGGGCAAAATCCAGAAAAATCTCTGCGCGGTTGCGGGCCATATAGCAAGTGGCGAGGCAACGCACATGATAAACGAACAAAGCGCGAAAAGGAGCGCCCTGAAAGGGCTGCCAGTTCATAGCCCAGGGCAACGCCCTGGGTATCAGCGTATAAACACCTACGCCCTGTAAGGGCAAAAGTATGGGCGAATGGTTGACTTTTACTTTTGCCCTTACAGGGCGCAGGAACGGGGAACACGGCACCCAGGGCGTTGCCCTGGGCTATGAACTTGCTGGGCTTTCAGCCCGCACAGAGCCGCAGATAGGGCTTTTCCGCACAATCTCCATCGACTTAATATTCTATTTTGAACACCCTACCTTTCAGGGGCGCTGTCGCCTCTTTACCAACCTGGATTTTTCGGGATTTTGAACTCCCTAACAACCAGGGCGGCCGCAGTTCGCAACTCGCACACCGGATTCTTCAAACAAAAAAAGCTTTCTGGCCAAGCGCTGGTCAACATCTAAAACACCTCAAGCCAACATATATCCCAACATGACATCAGAAGAAAAATTGAAATTGGAAGAAAGGGTTGTTGAAATCCTCAAAACGGTTTACGACCCGGAAATACCTGTTGACATCTATAACCTCGGCCTCATCTACCGCATCGAACTTCACGATGACGGCACGCTTGACGTTGACATGACGCTCACCGCCCCCAACTGTCCGGCAGCCGACTTCATCGTTGAAGACGTGCGCATCAAGCTCGATGGCATCACTGGCATAAAGGAAGCCCACGTCAACCTCGTCTTTGAGCCTGAATGGGACAAGGACATGATGAGCGAAGAGGCCAAACTCGAATTGGGGTTTATGTAAGTAAAGCCATTACTAACCCAAAAGCTTTCTGCCAATCTTTTTCATCTTACGACAACACGCTTTCAGCCCAATGAAAAATATCTATTTCCTCTCCGACGCCCACTTGGGCAGTTTGGCCATTCCACACGCCCGAACTCAAGAGCGCCGCTTGGTCAATTTCCTCGACAGCATCAAGCATAAGGCGGATGCCATTTATCTCTTGGGCGACATTTTCGACTTCTGGCACGAATATAAATACGTCGTCCCGAAGGGCTACACGCGCCTACTTGGAAAAATCAGCGAACTGACTGACATGGGCGTGGAGGTGCATTTCTTCACGGGCAACCACGACCTCTGGGTGCACGATTATTTTGAAAAGGAATGCGGCATGACCATCCACCGCCAAAGCACCACACTGGAAATCTATGGTAAGGTGTTTTATCTGGCACACGGCGATGGCCTCGGCTCGACCGACCGTTCGTTTCGCTTCCTCCGCTCCGTGTTCCACAACGCCACCTGCCAGCGTCTCTTCGCCGCCCTACACCCACGATGGGGTATGGCTTTCGGACTGGAATGGGCACGGCGCAGCAGAATGAAACGCGTGGACGGCAAGGAACCGGAATACCAAGGGGAAGACAACGAGGAACTCATCCGATTTGCCAAAGACTATCTCTCGACACACCCCGACATCAATTACTTCATCTTCGGACACCGCCACATTGAGCTCGACCTCATGCTCTCGCGCACCACGCGGGCCATCATCCTCGGCGATTGGATAACGGAATTTTCCTATGCCGTGTTCGACGGCGAGCACATGTTGCTGGAAGAGTTTGTGGAAGGAGAGACGCAGCCCTGACCTATGGTCTGGCCCCTTTTCCTGTACCCCTTAACGCCATTCGTCATCCCAATAATTCACCCATACCAAATCGACACCACAATGGACGAATTTTTCTTGAGCGCTCAACACATCGTGAAGCGCTTTGCCAACCACACGGCACTCAATGACGTGAGCATTGACGTGCCCCGCGGAAAAATTTTCGGTCTGCTGGGCCCTAACGGGGCAGGCAAGACAACGCTCATCCGCATCATCAATCGCATTACCGCCCCCGACAGCGGCGAGGTCATCTTCGACGGCCATCCCTTCTCTGCCGACGACGTGGCCCGCATCGGCTATCTGCCTGAAGAGCGCGGCCTCTACAAAAAAATGAAGGTTGGCGAACAGGCCGTTTATCTGGCCATGCTCAAAGGACTGAGCCGCGCGGAAGCCACAAAACGCCTGCACGACTGGTTTAAGCGTTTGGACATCATGGCCTGGTGGAACAAAAAACTGGAAGAACTCTCGAAGGGTATGCAGCAGAAGGTGCAGTTTGTCATCACCGTACTCCATCAGCCGCAACTCGTGATTCTCGACGAACCCTTCTCGGGCTTCGACCCCGTGAACGCCGAAATTCTCAAGCGTGAGATACTGCGCCTGCGCGACGAAGGCGCCACCATCATTTTCTCTACCCACAACATGTCGTCCGTTGAAGACATCTGCGACAACATCGCGCTCATCAACAAGTCGCAAGTGGCCCTGAGTGGCAAAGTCGACGAGGTGCGCGAGCGCTATCGCAGCGGCATCTTCGAGGTGAAGGCCACAAGCGGCAGCCTTGATGCGATGTCGCCGCTCTTTGAAGTCAACAACGTGCAGACGGTGGGCGGACTGACCACGTACAAACTCACAAAAGCCCCTGGCGTCAGCAACGGCCAACTCGTTACCGACCTGGCCGGCCGTCTTGAAATCCGCTCTTTCTGCGAGCAGATGCCATCCATGCAGGAAATCTTCTTGAAAGTGGTGGGGGCAGAAAATCCGAAAGATGCTGCCACAACTCATGAACCTCTAAAAGCGGAATAGAAAATGAACAAGACACTGATTATCATACAGCGCGAATTTATGACGCGCGTCAAGAAGAAATCCTTCATCCTCCTCACCATCTTGATGCCCTTCATCTTCGCGGCACTCATCTTTGTGCCGCTCTGGCTCGCTTCAATTAAAGACACCGACCAGAAGGTGGTGAAGGTGGTCGACAAAACGCAGCAATACGTGGCGCTCTTCAAAGACAACACCACGTACCACTTCGAACCGGCAGAAGCCGACAATGCCGCATTCTATGCCGACGGGACGGACGTTGAAGCGGTCATCGTTATCACGGGCAACCTCGTTGACAATCCTAAGGCCGTGAGCATCAATTCGCCGCAACCCGTGTCAAACGAGTTGCTGAGCTACACCCGCGAAGTGCTCAACAACGAAGTGCGGCGTGCCAAACTCAAAAGCTATAACGTGCCGCAACTCGACAAGATCATCGACGACGTGCAGAGCGACTTCGACATCAAAACCGTCATCAAAAAAAGAAGACGGACACGAAAGCGCCTCCGACACCAACATCGCCATCGCGGCGGGCTTCATCTTCACGTTTCTCATCTATATCTTTGTCATGACCTACGGCGCTGCTGTGATGCAGAGCGTGATGGAGGAGAAGACCAACCGCATCATGGAGCTCATGGTGTCGAGCGTGAAACCATTCCAGCTTATGATGGGCAAAATCATCGGTGTGGCGCTCGTGGGTTTCCTGCAACTCATCATCTGGGGCGTGATGTTTGCCGTCATCCTCTTCATTTGCAGCAGCATCTTCGGCACTTCGCAGGTGCCGGCCGACCCGATGCTGACGGCACAAACGGCGGCCATGCAGCAGAGCATGCCTTCAGAAACCAGTGAGATTCTCGCCGCCATCATGAATCTGCCATTCGCCGAACTCGGCATCATGTTTGTGTTTTATTTCGTGGGCGGCTATCTGCTCTACGCCTCTTTCTTCGCAGCCGTCGGCGCCAGTGTCAACGCGCAAGAAGATAGTTCGCAGTTTGTCATGCCCGTGGTGCTCATCATGATTTTCGGCCTCTATGCCGCCATGTACAGCGCCGACAACACCAATGGTCCGCTCGCCTTTTGGGCTTCCATCTTCCCCCTCACCTCGCCCATCGTCATGATGGTGCGCATCCCCTTCGGCGTGCCCTGGTGGCAAGAAGCCCTCTCGCTCGGTGTGCTCTACGCCACCACCATCTTCTTCATCTGGCTCAGCGGTAAAATCTACCGCGTCGGCATTCTGATGTACGGCAAAAAGCCAAGCCTGAAGGAAATGGCGAAGTGGATTCGGTATAAATAGCAGAGACGCTGACCCGACCATCTGCACAATAAATTGAACACCCATAAAATGCCTGTCTGAATCCCTCGTCGGCTTCAGGCAGGCATGATAAGTAGTAAACAAGATTCATCTATATATGGCAAACGTAAAATCATTAGTCAAAAAACAAATCCGCCTCGATGTTGTCTTCAGCATCATTTGGGCGAGACGTAGGAATTACCTCATTCCCGTCGGCACCACCCTCATCGCCTTCTATCTGCTGATGTGTTGCGTGCCGCGCTACTATTCGGTGAAGGTGATGCTTGCCCCTGAATATGAAACGCCCTCTGTCGGCGGCGGTCTGTCGAGCCTCGCCTCCATGGCCAACATCAATTTGGGAAGCCTTGGCGGCTCCAATGATGCCATCACCCCCACCATCTATCCCGACCTCATGAAGAGCACGGACTTCATCGTGCCGCTCTTCGACGTGAAAGTCACCACCAGCGACGGCAAATTCTCTGGTCCTTACAGCACCTATCTCAAAGAGGCTTGCAAAGCCCCTTGGTGGGACATGGCCATGATGTATGTGGGAAGCCTGATTTCATCGAAAGACGAGGGAGGCGGCACGGGGGAAGCCCAGCGCATCGACCCATTCCACCTCACGAAAAAGCAAAAGGAAATGGCCGACGCCATCTCGGCGGGCATCGCCTGCACCGTTGACAAGAAAACGGACGTCATCTCCATCACCACAACGGCGCAAGACCCACTGGTGGCCGCACAGCTTGCCGACACCATCCGCGAACGCCTGCAGGATTTCATCACGGAATATCGTACACACAAAGCACGCATCGAGCTCAACCACATGCACGAGATTGTCAACAACGCTTATCTCAACTACATGAAGAAGCAGAAGGAATATGCCGACTATTGCGATTCCCACCAGGACCTCGTGTTGGAAGCTTACAAGGCCAAGGCTGAAAACTTGGAAAACGAACTCCAATTGGCCTTCAATGCCTATAGCGGAGCGAAGACACAGGAAACGATTGCCCAAGCAAAGGTGCTTTCAAAGACACCAGCCTTCACCACACTGCAAAATGCCACCGTCCCCCTGCGCCCTGCCGGCCCGAAGCGCATGATGTTTGCCATCGTCATGGCCATGCTCTGCTTCTTGGCGCAAACCGTCTACTTCGTTGCGAAGGATGTCAAGAAGATGGAGGTGGACAACGAAGCGTGAGACACCGGATGCTTCGGCATCCCGATGCTTGGCGCTAACCCAAGAATGGTTTCCATTCCCAATTCTTCCAACACCGACAGGAGGCCGCGAAAACCGGGACACGCTCTGAAGCACACCCTTTTCCCTTTCGGCCTCCCATTTAACTAAGACTCCAACATGATATTCTTCGGCCTATTGCTTCTGCTGTTTGCCGCCACAAGCGCCCTGTGCTTTTTCGACGGCGAAAAGACGCGCACCGTTTGGTGTACCTTCGCAGCCGTTGCAACCCTGCTGTTCCTGCTCGCCGCTTTCCGCCCCGTTGGCCTCGACCAAGACTCCGAAAACTACGTGCAATATTATTATGGCAACACTGAACAGATTCTGGAATTTACCTTCACCGCCATCTCTGCCCTTGTGAGTTTCTTCGCCGACAGTCCGCGCGGCATGTTTGTGGTCTACGCTCTGCTCGGCATTCTCCTGCACACCTGGGCCGTCACGCGCAGCACACCATTCTGGCTCTTGGCATTGGTGGTTTGGATGGGCAATTTCTATCTCTATCAGGAAGTCACCCAAATCCGCGTTGCCGTGGCCGCCGGTCTCTTCCTCGTTGGGCTCAGCTACCTCGCGAAAGGCGAGAAGCGCACCTATCTGCTCTTTAGTCTGGCCGCCGCCTGTTTCCACTATAGTGCTTTCGTGCTGCCTTTGCTCACCTTTTTCGGGAGCCGTCCCCTCACGCTACGCGGCCGCCTCATCATCGGCGCAATTCCCCTGTTGGGCTATCTGCTCTTCTTCGGCGGATTCGACCCCATTGCTTCCCTGCCCATCCCCTGGATTCAGGAAAAACTCTGGATTTATGAACGACTGCGCGACAGCGGCATGGCGGGCGATGCCATCAACGTGTTCAACATCGTCTACGTCATGCGCCTCCTCGTTTTCTATCTCCTTCTTTGGAAATACGACGTCATTAAAGAGCAGGCGCCCAACCTCTCGCTGCTTCTGAAGGTGTTTGCCATCTCCTATTTCTGCTTCACCGCCCTCGGTGCGCTGCCAGTCATGGCATTCCGCTATGCAGAACTCTTCGGCGTGGTGGAAATCGTGATGGTGCCCTACCTTGCGCTGACCATGAAGCCTGAAGCCTTCGGCAAATCCTTGGTCATCGTCTTCGCCTTCGGCTGCATGATGCTTAACGTATTCTATAACGAACTTCTTAAACTCTCATGACAAATACAGAACAAACGCCACACGTGGCCATCCTCATGGCCACCTACAACGGCTCAAAATACCTGCCACACCAGATTGACTCCATTCTGAAACAGCATTACACCAACTGGACGCTGTACGTGCAGGACGACCTCTCCACCGACAACACGCCCGAAATTCTCGCCGACTATGCAAAGCGCGATGCCCGTATCAAGGTGGTCGACAACCAAGAAAAACTGGGAGCGAAACGAAACTTCATGACGCTCATGGAGAAGGTGGAGGCCGACTATTATATGTTCTCCGACCAAGACGATGAATGGCTGCCTGAAAAGATTCTCGTCACCATGAAGAAGATGATGGAGGAGGAAAACGAAGCGCCGGAGAAGCCAGTCATCGTCCACACGGACCTGCTCGTGGTCGATTCCGACCTGAAAGAGATTGCGCCCTCGCTTTGGGAGATGTTCCGCATCTCGCCCCGCATCCTCTGCAACCTCGACATGCTCGGCGGCCACTGTCTCGTGACAGGATGCACGATGATGTTCAACAAAGCCGTGAGAGACCTCTCCATCCCGATGCCGGAAGCGGCCATTATGCACGACGTGTGGATGGCACTGGTCACGTTTAAAAACGGCGGCCGCATCGGATATGTGGAAGAACCTACCATCCTCTATCGCCAACACGGCAGCAACACGCTCGGCGCCATTGATTTCCGAACGAACTATGTCATCAACAAAATCCGCTCCCTCGGACACACGCTGGCCGACGGATGGCGCTACTACCGCATGCTGCGCTGCGTGGACTACGGCTCTATCTTCAAATTCTACCGCCATAAGTGGATTTACTATAAAGCATACAACAAGGAACTCTCAGAGAAAAACAAATATTCGAAATGATATCCGTTTGCATCGCCTCATACAACGGCGCCCGCTACATACGTGAGCAGATTGAAAGCATCGTCGCCCAATTGGATGACAACGATGAAATCATTGTCTGCGACGACCATTCCACTGACGACACGGTCGCGATTGTCAAAAGCCTTCCGTATCAGCAAATCCGCCTGGTTGAAAATGAGAAGAACCTGGGATATACGGGAAATTTCGAGCACTGCATCGCCCTGGCACGCGGAGAATATATCTTCCTCTGCGACCAAGACGACATCTGGAAGCCCAACAAGGTGGCCCTCTGTCTGAAGGCCCTGGAGAAGGCTGAATTCGTGGTGACGGATGCCGTCATCACCGATGCCGAAGGCCACGAAACCCACGCTTCGTTCTTTAAGGAACGCGGCATCCACCGCTCTTGGCTGGGCAACATCGTCAAATTCGGTTTTCTGGGCTGCCTCTTCGCCTTCAAGAGTAGCGTGCGCGACAAAGCCCTGCCTTTTCCGAAACGGCGCAACCTCTGCACGCACGACAACTGGCTCTTCCTCGTTGGCAAAACGTTCTTCAAAGTGGCCGTGCTCGACACCCCGGCTCGTTTGCTACCGCCGCCACGGCGGCAACGCCTCCTTTGGCAGCGAATAGCCGGAACGGCCGCTCCTCCTTCGCAAGATACGCTATCGCCATGTATCTGATTT
>ENA-OQCZ01000117-OQCZ01000117.1-human-gut-metagenome-genome-assembly--contig:-NODE-117-length-32068-cov-3.534705_pt1 | contig 32068 bp, 28 predicted proteins | sample MGYA00242505_ERZ504594 | MGnify/ENA primary metagenome ERZ504594 (study PRJEB26092, sample SAMD00036329) | human gut metagenome | host: Homo sapiens | study: EMG produced TPA metagenomics assembly of... | reverse complement strand
GTTCTGGATTTTACGCCACATTGCCAGGTCGCAGTCGGTGCAGGTTTCCTGGTTATGCAAGCGCTTCATGTCGATAACAGCCTGATAGTTTTCCGGAATCAGACGAGTCAAAAGCTCGGTCTTCCAACGAATCAGCGCACCCTGCATGAAGGAGTCGATATATTCCTTCTTCAGGATATTGCCTTGGGTGAGCACGGCAACCTTTTCCGGATATTTTTCGAAGGCGCAGAGATTTTCCCAAACGGTAGCAGGCGGTTCGCCGAACAGCTTGCTGCGTTCTTCCGCAGTGAAATCTTCAAACACGTCTTCCTCAGTGCGGTATTGACGGTCGGTATCCAGATAGAAGCCCTCTTCGCCGGCCTTCTTGGAAATTTCTTTTTCCAGAGCCTTCAGGTCCTTGCCGGATTCTACGCAAGCCTTGATGCCGTCGAGGCAGGACAGGTAGAAGGCAGCAATGGCGATGTAGGTATTGGTGTACGGGTTCGGAGAACGCATTTCGATACGGGTAGCTTTATCGTTGTCCAAATCGCGGATCAGGCCTGCAAGAATGGTTCTGTTACGGGACGGATTATCCGGGCTCAGACCAAGGCTGGTAACGATGCAGACAGGAGCTTCAAAGCCGGGTTTCAGACGGTTCAGAGAGTCAATGGTGCAGGAGATAAACGGATTGGTTACCTCGTAGTTTTTCAAAAGGCCCATGAGAGCGCCATAGCCGACAGCGGAAAGGAAGTCCTTGTGCATATCCTTCGGCGAGAACAGGTTGACGATTTTGCCGTTTTTCATTTTTGCGGCAATGCCTACATGTGTATGCTCACCACTGCCTGCAACACCGGGAATCGGTTTAGCCTGGAAGGAAACCTCCAAGCCGTTCATGCGGAAAACTTCTTTAACGATGATACGTGCCAGCAGCTCGTTATCCGCAGTCTGAACGCCGCTGCTGAACTTCCAGTCAACCTCCAGCTGCTCCATAACGTGAGTCATATGGCCTGCGGCATCAATCTGACCTTTAACGCCGCCACATTCCTTGTGGCCCATTTCAGGCTCCAGGCCGTACAGCTCCAAAGTCTGAATAGTCTGCTCCAATGCAGTACGCACATTGCCGCGGGTACGCTGCCAATATTGCTCCTGCATTACCTGAGAAGAGCTCAGAGCCTCCAGCGGTGCGTCCTCACGCGGAGTTTTTACCCAAAATTCCAGCTCGGTAGCACTGGTGAAGAGCAGCTTTTCAATCTCAGCAGGATTTACATGCTCCAGGCCGGCAATTACCGGATGCTTAGCAAACAAATCCATAATCTCTTTTTCTACATAAGCCAGAGTATCATTCAAAATAGAACGGGAATCAACATGATTGCCGTTGTGAATCAGATAGCAGGGAATGCGCAGAGTACCGATCATGCGACCGCTTTCTGCATCAAAATGCTCATAGTTATAATCAACAAACCAGTTAACGGTTTTATCAACCTTCATATCAACGCGGGCATCGTTCAGAGTAGCGATACCGGTCAGCACAACGGAGGAGCCGTCAGTCTGTGCTGCGCTGCCTGCCAAAAAGCCATCGATATCCTCAAGGAAAATCTTCATCGGGATTTTTTCGTCGGTATCATTACCGGCAAAATCCACACCCATCAGAGATACGAACTGAATCTCCGGATGCAGAGTCAGAAGCTCACGCAGAGTGCTTTCGTTTTGTTCTCAGGTTTAATTACGTACAGTAAATCTTTGTTGTTCATGATCAGTGCAGCCATAAGGCTGCCTCCTTTCTCAATACTCCCTAATTATCATGCTGCAGAAAAATGCTCCCTACATATTTTCCGCAAGATAAACGAAAAAGGACCTTTTTAAGCATGGACACACTACTTCCTTACTCAAAAAAGTCCTCGTTGACTGTTCCATTATTATAGCAGATATTAAGTGCTTTTGTCCAGCTTTAATTTCTGAGGATAAGATATCAGGCGAGCAGGCGGACAAGTATTTCCTCCAGCTTTTCGTAGCCGCGTCCGCCCTGACGCAGTTTGATATTCATATCCGATAGTCCCAGCAAGGCTTCCGTCAGGCGCTTTTCATCAAAGCGCCTGCTGTCGCGCTCCAAAAATCTGTAGGCATATGGGCTGCGCATCCCCAGCTCCTCCATAATACCCTTCTGGTCGTAGCCTCTGCGCTTCAGCTCCAGATAACGCAGCACCTGACGCAATTTTAAAAGCTACGGTTGCACTGAGCGGCAGGATATAGGTTCCGTGCTTGCGTTCGCTCGCCAACAGCTCCAGACACTGCTTCAGCTTGCCTGCCATAATATAATTGGTCAGCGCAAAAGATGAGGCGTTGGGCAGCAGCGCGAACACATTCAGCACATCATCTTCCGTCCATTCCCTACGTCCTGAGGCATAAATTGCCAGCTTGCCGATTTCCTGCTGCAGCAAATCCAGCGGAATTTCTTCCTTCACCGGCTCAATATATTCGCTGATAGCAGCCAGCGCATCTCTGGTAAAATGCGCGCCGTATGCTGCTGCCTGCGCATATAGCCAATCGTCAAGATCTCTTTCCTTAATGCGCTCACACGGGCAAATCAGAGCACTTGCTTTGAGCTGCTTATACAGCTTGGTCCGCTTATCCATTTTTTTTGCTGCTGATAACCAACAGACAATAATCCGGTACGTCGCTGACTATCGCCGCCAGCTGCTCCATTTTCTTGGAATCGGTATCATCCTGCGCATCAGCGGCACTGTTTGCTTTGGCAGGCTTTGCTGCCCACAGCTTTTCATCCTTCAGGAAAATCAGCGATTTGCCGCAGAAGAAGGGATAGCTGTTGACGGCTGCCTGCAGCCCGGACAGGTTGGTATCTTTGTCAAAGACCGTTATTTCGCGGTCAGCCTCCGGCGTATCGCCAAAAACATATTCCGGCAGCGCGGCAATAATGCTGTTGCGGTAGTAATCCTCCTCGCCGCACAAAAGCAGTACCTGCGCCTGCGGCAGCGGCTTATGCTGTTGTAATAGTGAAATCAGGTTTTCCGGTTTAATATCCATCTGTATTCCCTCTTATTATTTTTCTAACGGTACAATGGCTAATGTCTTGCCTAAAGGTGCAAGTATTTTTAAGATTGTACTGATTTTAGGAATAGAGGTACCGTTTTCCATTCTCGCAATTACAGGCTGCTTTACTCCGCTCAAAAGCTCCAATTGCTTTTGAGTTATTCCCTTATCCTGCACGTGCCTTGATAAGTTCACCGATTAAGGCAACTCGCAAATCACTTGCGGAGATTTCTTCCGGTGTAAAAATATTCTTTCTGACATCCTGCCATTCATAGCCTACTGCACTATTTTTCACTTTCCTCACTCCTTAATTTCTCTCCTTTAATTATAACTTATGAGTTATATTTTGACAACAGCTTCACTGTAAATCAGCGTAGCCATAGCATTTTATTCCCTCTGCGTCAAAAACAACTTTAATACAGCCAAGCTCATCCGTTCGGACAACAGCACTGCCTATTGCCTGCAAACGCTCCAGCGTTTCCTGATGCGGATGGCCATAGCGGTTACGCGCCCGCAGGAAATAACTGTCAGCCTTGGCCGCACCTGCTCCAGAAATTCCATACTGCTGCTATAGTGCGAACCGTGGTGTCCTGCCTTCAACACAGTGTACTGCTGCAGCTGCAGCCTCTGCTCGCGTTCTTCCCCCATGTCGCCTGTAAACAGCACGCTGCCCTGAACACTCTGCAGCGCCGCCAGCGTGCTGGCTTCATTTCCCGGCACGTCCTGCTGCGGTACATCAACTAAAACAATCTCCGCATTATCATCCAACGCATAGCGTTCACCGCCCTGCACCACATGCGCCTGCGTCCTGCCGGCCTGCGCCAAAATTTCCTGCTGCACTCTTTTGCTTTCCTCTGTCAGTGCTTCGTTAGGCAAAAGTAGCTTTTTCACCCGCAGCTGTCGCAATAGGTCCGCTGCAGCACCGACGTGGTCAAAATCATAGTGGCTTAAAAGCAGGATATCAGCCTCACGCTTGCCAAGATAACGCAAAAACGGAGTAATCACGCGCGTAGCAGTCGAGATATTTTTCAAGCCGCCGGTATCAATAATTGCCACCCGCTGCGACGGCGTGACGATAACAGCGCAGTCCCCCTGTCCCACATCCAGAAAATAGCAGGCCAACGGCAGCGTGCGATACTGCTGATAAGCAAGCATCCCGGCAAGCAGCAAGGCATGCAAAAGCAGGATGCAGCGCCGTTCCCTATTGCTCCAAAATTGTAGCCATGGAAAATCCGCCCACACAAACAGCGCTGCATAATAAAGCACCAAACAATAGGCAGGCAACTTGCCGATAACCACCGTGCTGTACGGCAGGTCGGCAAAAAAACGCGCCTGCGTCAGCACCTGCGCCGTCAGCCAGGCAGCAAGCTGCAACAGATACTCGCCGCAGACAGGCAACAGTGCACCCACGAGTGCCAACTGCGCCGCGATTTCCAACACCGGCACCAGTACGATATTGCTTACCAAGGCAATCAGCGAAAATTGTTGAAAATAGTAAACCTCCAGCGGCAGTACAGCTAGCTGTGCTGCCAGTGAAACCGCTGCCGCTTCGCCTATCGGCGCAGGCAAAGCCTGCGGCAGCAGCCTTTGGCATGCAGGCAGCAGCCACAAAAGACCGGCTGCCGCCCCGAACGATAGCTGAAAACCGATATCGGCCAGCCATAACGGCTGCAGAAACAACAGCAGCGCCGCCACCAAGCACAGCAAACGCCCGCGCTCCGCACCACTGCCGCCAAGCAGCAGGACGCTGCTCATAGCCAGCGCCCGCAGCACCGGCGGACGCAAGCCGCAGAGCAGCGCATAGGCAGTAAGTAAAGTTATAACTATAACCTTGCGCCAGGGCAGCGGTACCCACTGCAGCAAAGCAAGCAGCAAACCTGTCAGGAGCACAATATGCGTACCCGAAACAGAAAGAAGATGCGCCAAGCCGTTATCCGTAAACAGCTCACGTGTTTCTTCGTCCAGCCTGCCGCTGCCGCCAAGCACCATGCCGCTCAGCAGCGCCCCATATTCAGCGCCGGCTGCTGCTTCCATGCGCTCGCTCATCTTTTTGTTCAACAAAGCAAAATGCTGCCACCACAAAACCTGCGGCTCTGTCTTTAGCAGCTTCGCCTTGCTCAAACGTCCGCCAAGCTCCTGCACTCTGTTGTAGCTCGCAGCATCAAAGCCGCCGGGATTACGCAAGCTGTCCAGCTGCTCCAGCGTCCCCTTAAGCACCACACAGCCTGCCTGCGCCAGCTCGCCCTTCACGCTCACGCGCAAACGTCCGCTGTAAGCAAGCTCCGTGTCGCTATACACCTTGTAGCAGCGCAGAACCGCACTACTAAAGCCATCCTGCCTGCGCACGCTCAAAGGTTCCACCGCGCCATACACAACCAGCTGCCGCCCAAAGCAGGCAGCAAGCTGCTGCTCGGCGGTCGGCGGCACGGTAAACAGACGAAAAAACAGTACGCAAAGCAGCATGAAGGGCAAAAATAATCGTAGATAACGTGTTTTCTGCAGCACTAATCTACCTCCACATAATCACGCAGCTTTGCCAGCTTGGCTTTGCCTATTCCCGGCACACGCAGCAAATCATCCGCGCTGGTAAAACGCCCGCTGTTTCTTGTTTCTACAATACGCTGCGCCAGCGCAGGACCTATGCCCGGCAGCTGCTGCAGCTCACCGGCGCTTGCGCTATTAATGCGCACACTCTGCATCATGCTGCTGTTTCTGCCTGAGCCTGCTTTAGCACTGCCAGACTTTCCTGACGTACTCTCACCTAAACCGGACTTTGCCTGAGCGTTTTTCCCTCTGCGTGCTGCTTGTCCGTGCAGCCTTCTGCACAGGCACTCGTATCTGCATGCCATCGCGCACCTTACGCACCAAGTTGACACGTTCGCTGTCGGCATTTTCCGTCAAGCCGCCGGCAGCAGCAATGGCTTCTTCCACTCTGCAGTTGGTAGGCAGGTCGTAAATTCCCGGCTCCAGCACGGCGCCGCTCACCTGCACGCGTACTGTTTTTACCTGCGCTGCTTTGGATGCGACAGCGCCTTGCGCGGACTGCGGCAGGCTGCTGCCGGGTAGCGTTTTCTCCTTATCGTTGGTGCTTATAAGACTGGTGATGATGCAGCCTGTGAGGAGAATGGCGATGAAGATTAGTTTTTTTACTTTTGCTTGCATGGGGATACCTCCTAATGATGTTGGGGAAAAATATTTTAGAACAAAAATAGAGCCTATCTTAAAGAGCCTCTCATATGACGTGCATCGGCAGACCGAGCCTCTCCTAGGGGAGAGGTGCCGAGCTTGTCGAGGCGAAGAGGGTTTTTTTAGTGCAACTGTTTTCTGAACTCTATCCCCTCTCAGTTACCCTTACGGGTGACAGCTCCCCCCTAGGGAAGCCTCCTTTAAATTAATCGCTGGATAAACATCACAAAAAAACAAAAAGAGCCCCCAAGAATAACAATTACGTTATTCTCAGAGACTCTGAAAATGTAAGCGTTATTTAGTACTACTAAATAATGTCATTGCTGACATGCACTGCTTATTTTTTTGTCCGCGCTACAGTCTGCGGAAACTGCCTGTTGCAGGACAGCTGTAACTGCGGTGGTCGCGGTTAGTAATTAGTGGTTAGTGGCCAGTAATACTAAAGCTCGCGACAGATTTTATTTCTAATTTTATTTCTCCCCTCTTCTTGCTCGCTATCCGCTCGCAACGGGGATTCGTTCCACCATTTCACTTTCTCGCTTCGCTATTGCTCGCGACAAAGTGGGTGTCACTTCGCTACGATGTTTACCAGACGGCCGGGTACGCAGATAACCTTACGTACGGTTGCATCGCCGATGTGAGCCTGAACGTTAGCGTCAGCCATAGCAATCTTCTCCAGCTCTTCCTTGGTAGCTTCAGCCGGAACAGTCAGACGACCGCGAACTTTGCCGTTAACCTGCAGAACGATTTCTACATTGTCAACCTTCAGGGCTTCTTCATCGCACTCAGGCCAGCTTTGTTCATGTACGCTGCTGTTGGCATCGATAGCACCGCGCCACAGCTCTTCGGTGATATGCGGAACAAACGGGCTCATCATCTTGATAAGGTCGGAAATTGCTTCGTAAATCAGACCTGCATTCGGCTCTTTAGCAGCTTCTTTATAAGCATAGAGAGCGTTAACCAATTCCATCATAGTGGAAATAGCAGTGTTGAAGTTGAAGCGGGTTTCGATATCGTTGGTAACCTTCTTAATGCTGCTATGCAGTACACGGCGCAGGTCCTTATCTGCTTCGCTCAGGTTGCTGTGATCGTATTCGGTAACCTTTTGTGCCAGAACAGCTTCAAATGCTTGTACAATACGCCAGATACGGTTCAGGAAGCGGAAGGAGCCTTCAACGCCCTGGTCGCTCCACTCCAGCTCTCTTTCAGGAGGAGCAGCGAAGAGGATGAACAGACGCGCGGTATCAGCACCGTATTTGGAAAGAATTTCTTCAGGGGAAACAACGTTGCCCAGAGATTTACTCATCTTAGCACCGTCTTTGATTACCATGCCCTGAGTCAGCAGGTTGCTGAACGGTTCATTGTAATCAACCAGGCCTGCATCGCGCAGAACCTTTACAAAGAAGCGGGAATACAGCAGATGCAGAATAGCATGCTCAATACCGCCGATATATTGGTCTACAGGACCCCAATAGTTATTGAGCTCCTTGTCAAACGGCATCTTGTCGTTGTGTGCGTCGGTATAACGCAGATAGTACCAGGAGGAGCACAGGAAGGTGTCCATGGTATCGGTTTCACGGGTTGCGTCAGCACCGCATTTCGGGCATTTGCAGTGAACAAATTCTTCGGAGGTTGCCAGCGGAGATTTAGCACCGGCATTGAAGCTTACGTCCTCAGGCAGGCGAACCGGCAGCTGGTCTTCCGGAACCAGAACCTCGCCGCAGTGCGGGCAATAAATGATAGGAATCGGAGCGCCCCAATAACGCTGACGGCTGATCAGCCAATCGCGCAGACGATAGTTTACACGGCGTTTACCGAAGCCTTCAGCTTCAGCCTTATCCATGATAGCGCTCATAGCCTTGTGCATTTCCATGCCGGTGAATTCGCCGGAGTTAACCAGCATGCCTTCTTTTTCTTCGTAAGCGCAGGTCATTTCTTCCAGCTTCAGCTCTTTGCCAATAGGGCAGATGGTAACGATTTTTTTCAAATGCCGTATTTGTCAGCAAACATCCAGTCACGTTGGTCACCAGTAGGAACGCCCATTACAGCGCCGGTACCGTAATCATACAGTACATAGTTGGTTACCCAGATTTCTACCTTGCGGCCGGTGAACGGGTTGATGCAGTATACGCCGGTGAATACGCCCTCTTTTTCGGATTCGCTGGAGGTACGTTCAATTTCGGACTGATTGCGTACACGCTCGCAGAAGGCGTTGATTTCGTCAGCCTTCGGATTGTTTTCGCAAATCTTTTTAATCAGCGGATGCTCAGCAGCCAGAGCCATGAAGGTTACGCCGTAAGCAGTATCCGGACGGGTGGTGTAAACAGCAACAGTATCGTTAAGTGCCGGGATTTCAAAGGAGAATTCCAAGCCTTCGCTACGGCCGATCCAGTTATGCTGCATGGTTTTTACGCGCTCGGGCCAGCCCGGCAGCAGGTCAAGATCCTTCAGCAGCTCATCAGCATAATCGGTGATTTTGAAGAACCATTGGCTCAAATCCTTTTTAACAACCTCATGGTCGCAGCGCCAGCATTTGCCGTCGATAACCTGCTCGTTAGCCAATACGGTGTTACAGGTGTCGCACCAGTTTACGGCAGATTCCTTTTTAACTGCCAGACCGCGTTTGTAGAACAGCTCAAAGAACCATTGAGTCCATTTGTAATAATCTTCCTTACAGGTGGTAACCTCGCGGTCCCAATCGTAGGACAGACCGAGAGCCTTCAGTTGGCGAGTCATGTTAGCGATGTTTTCCAGAGTCCATTTTTTAGGCGGAATATTGTGTTTGATAGCAGCGTTTTCAGCAGGCATACCAAAGGAGTCCCAACCCATCGGATGCAGAACGTTGAAGCCCTTCATGGTGCGGAAACGTGCGATTACGTCGCCGATGGAATAGTTACGAACGTGACCCATGTGCAGGTTGCCGGACGGATAGGGGAACATTTCCAGAACGTAGGATTTAGGCTTATCCTTATCCATCTCTACTTTAAAGGTTTTGTTTTCTTCCCAGTATTTTTGCCATTTAGCTTCAATATCATGGGGAGCATACTTTTCTTGAATCATTTCATTACCTCCCAGGTATTATAGTTGGTCGAAAATAAAAAATCCCCGACCTTAAAGAAGGTCAGGGACGAAAAATTCGCGGTACCACCCTGATTGCGGCTACAGCCGCCACTCAATTAGCCTTAACGCAGCATCACGTCCGCACATTTCCTTGCGGCTTCTTCACGGTGAGTTCATCTGCCCTAACTGCCGGCTCGCATCAACCGCCGACTTTCTGTAAGATACTGCAGACTACTGCTCCGCTTCACAGAATTTGAATAAAAATATATTGTATATTATATAACGCCAAACAGGAAAAGTCAAACTTCCGCATCGGCATTTATTTTTTCTTTTTCTTCGGCACCAGCTTCTGCCCCAGCTGTCCTTTGACGATAATCAGCTGGTCACGCAGCTCGGCCGCCGCCTCGAAATCCAGCGCCTTCGCCGCCTCCTGCATCCGTCTTTCCAGCTCGCGGGCCAGCGTGTTCAGCTCCTTAGTTGATTTCTGCTTCAGCTTCTTACTGCTACCATAGGACGTTGCCTCCTCGGTGTCTGCCACCTTCGTCAGCTTAATCAGCTGGCGCTGCTCCTTGTAAATCGTCTTAGGCGTAATGTGGTGCTCCTCGTTGTACGCCTGCTGCTTTTCACGGCGGCGATTAGTTTCGTCTATCGCCCGCTGCATGCTGTCGGTAATACGGTCGGCATACATAATAACACGACCGTGAGCATTACGCGCAGCGCGTCCGATAGTCTGAATCATCGCCGTATCACTGCGCAAAAAGCCTTCCTTATCGGCATCCAGAATCGCAATCAGCGATACCTCGGGCAAATCAAGGCCTTCACGCAGCAGGTTAATGCCTACCAGCACGTCAAACTTACCGGCACGCAGGCTGTCGATGATCTCCGCTCTTTCAATCGTGGCGATTTCCGAATGCAGGTAGCGCACACGCACCCCTGCTTGCTTCAGATATTCCGTCAGGTCCTCCGCCATGCGCTTCGTCAGCGTAGTCACCAGCACACGCTCGCCTGCGGCGGCAACCTTGTTTATTTCGCCCAACAAATCGTCAATCTGTCCCTTAATCGGGCGGATTTCAATCTGCGGGTCCAGCAGTCCGGTCGGACGAATAATCTGCTCGACAACATTGTCCGCCTGCTCCAGCTCATACTTCGCCGGCGTAGCAGAAACATAAATCGCCTGCTTAATCTGTGCCTGAAACTCATCAAAGGTCAGCGGTCTGTTATCATAGGCCGAAGGCAGACGGAAGCCATGCTCCACCAGCATCTCCTTACGCGAGCGGTCACCGGCATACATAGCGCGAATCTGCGGCAGCGTTACATGCGACTCATCCACTACCAGCAAAAAATCCTTAGGAAAATAATTTACCAGCGTAAACGGCGGCTCACCGGCCTTACGGCCAGCCAGATGGCGCGAATAGTTTTCGATGCCGGAGCAATAGCCCATCTCCTGCATCATCTCGAGGTCATAATTCGTACGCTGCTCAAGACGCTGTGCCTCCAGCAGCCTGCCATGCTTATTCAGCTCATCCAGGCGCTCGTCCAGCTCCTCGCGGATATCATTCATAGCGCGTTCAAGATTCTCACGGCTCGTTACATAGTGGCTCGCCGGGAAAATTGCCACATGATTGCGCTGCGCCAGAATCTCGCCCGTCAGCACATCAAATTCCACAATGCGGTCAACCTCATCATCGAACATTTCAATACGCACTGCCTTCTCGCCGTAGGCCGCCGGAATAACCTCAATCACGTCACCGCGCACACGGAAGGTGCCGCGCTTAAAATCAATATCATTGCGCGTATACTGAATCTCCACCAGCTTATGTAAAATCTTCTGGCGGTCGATAATCTGCCCCAAGCGCAGCGACAGCACCATATCATAATACTCCTGCGGAGCGCCTAAGCCGTAAATACAGGAAACGCTGGCTACGATAATAACATCCTTGCGCTCAAACAAAGCGCTGGTCGCACTGTGGCGCAGCTTATCAATCTCATCGTTAATCGAAGCATCCTTCTCAATATACGTATCCGACTGGGGAATATACGCCTCCGGCTGATAATAATCATAATACGAAACAAAATATTCCACCGCATTCTCCGGGAAGAACGCCTTCAGCTCACTCGCCAGCTGTGCCGCCAGCGTCTTATTATGCGCAATCACCAGCGTCGGCTTGCGCACCTTATTGATTACCTGCGCAATCGTATACGTCTTACCTGTACCCGTTGCGCCCAGCAAAACCTGCGTGCGCAGGCCCTGCTCTACGCCCTCCGCCAGGTTGGCAATCGCCTGCGGCTGGTCGCCGGCAGGCTCAAACGGAGCCTGAATTTTAAAATCCATGTTCATCACCAACTAAAAAACAAAAACCAAACCGTAAAAATGAAAGTACAAAATATGCAATTGCAACGCCAGACTCAACCCTTACACATCCAGCTCAACACTTACCGGACAATGGTCGCTGCCGAAAACCTCATTGTGAATCTCCGCACTCCGCAGCTTAGCCGCAATCCTGTCCGACACCACAAAATAATCAATACGCCAACCCGCATTCTTCTCGCGCGCCTTAAAGCGATAGCTCCACCAGCTGTACTTAACCTCCTCCGGATGCAGATAACGGAAGCTGTCCGTAAATCCAGCGGCCTTCAGCTCACGGAACTTAGCGCGCTCCTCGTCCGTAAAGCCTGCATTCTTGCGGTTAGTCTTAGGATTCTTCAAATCAATCTCCTCAGCCGCCACATTCAGATCACCGCAGACAACAACCGGCTTCTTCGCATCCAGCTCCTGCAGATAAGCGCGGAACACATCCTCCCACACCATGCGGTAATCAAGACGCGCCAGCCCATCCTTGGAATTAGGTGTATACACCGTCACCAGATAAAAGCTCGCAAACTCCAGCGTAATCACACGGCCTTCCTTATCGTGCTCCTCCTGTCCCAAGCCATAGGTAACAGCCAAAGGCTTAACCTTCGTAAACACAGCAGTACCGCTGTAGCCCTTGCGCTCCGCACTGTTCCAATACTCCTCATAGCCGGGGAACACAAAATCAGCCTGCTCGCGCTGCATCTTCGTTTCCTGCAGACAAATAATATCCGGTGCTGCCTCCTGCAAAAATTCGGCAAAGCCCTTCGTCATGCAGGCACGCAAACCGTTAACATTCCAGGAATATAATTTCATAAAATCAACCTCTTTTCCGTAAATTTATCCGGTATAACAACGGTAAAATTACCGTGTAAAATTTATACTCTGTCTTTTTATTTTAACATTCGATGCAAAAAAATAAAAGAGCTGCCCTCAGCGCAGCCTCGTCATCAGCGATGACAAATGTGCACGGCAGCCCTTAAATTTTAGAATTTGATTTGCGACGGCTCATAATCAACTGTTGTCTTGATGAAAGCAATCTCATTGCAGTACGGATACTGCGGACAATACACGCATTCCTTCCATACCTTCTGCGGCAGCTTATCCTTCGCAGTTTCAATATAATCGCACTTGGCAAAAAATCCCGGCTGATAGGTCAGAGTGAAAAACATCGTCACTCCGCGCTCAATGCCCTCCTTTTCCAAATGCTCCACCAGCTGACGGCCTATACCTGTTTTCTGCAAGCTCGGTTCCACCGCCAGCGAGCGGATTTCTGCAAAGCGGTCCCAGACAAAATGCAGCGCACCGCAACCCAACAAGCGGTTGTTTTCCACCGCTAAAATATAATCGCGCAGATTCTCATAAATCGCATTGCGCGCACGTGGCAGCATCAAGCCTTCCTTTGCATAATAATTCAGCAATTTGTGTATATGTTCTACATCGCTGAAAGTTGCCGGTCTAAAAACAATCATTTTTCAAACCCCCTCATTTGTATTCCCCATATCAGTTTATCTAACGTAACTGATTTTCTATATATTATCACGTATTACAGCAGAGTACAAGTATAAAAATGCAAAAAAAGAATTAATCAGTGTAACAAAATACTGATTAATTCTTTTTTAAAACAAGGTTACATTCTTTCCTTCAGCATGTCTGCCGCAGCACACAAAGCCACAATAATTGCAGCAGGTCGCGGCGGGCATCCAGGCACAGCAATATCAACCGGCACCACGTCAGCCGCACGTCCTACAACAGCATAAGTGCTGCCATAGGTTTCGCCGCCACAGGCACAGGCACCGCAAGCCATAACCATTTTCGGTTCAGGCATAGCGTCATAGGTCATACGCAGCGCCTGCTCCAGGTTGCGCGTAACTACGCCGGTAACCATCAGCATATCCGCATGACGCGGAGAAGCAACGAAGGCGATACCGTAACGGTGTAAATCATAAACAGGATTGCTCATCGCACCCAGCTCAAAGTCGCAGGCATTGCAGCTGCCAGCGTCAAGATGACGTACATGCAGAGAGCGTCCCAGCTTTGCCGTAACAGCCTCGCTGACCTCCACGGCACTGTCAGCCAGAATCTGCGCCAAAGCATCATGGTTCGTATGCACCAGCGCCTTACGCGCGCAGGCCTCCACACAGCGTCCGCAGAAAACGCACTTACTGTAATCTATTTTTGCTTTACCGTCAGCCACACTCACAGCGCCGACCGGGCAGGCAGCGGCACAGGCACCGCAGCCGTCACAGCCGCCGTCGCACTGCAGCTGACCACGCAGACGCTTGTGGCCCGTAGTATCAATATTTTCGGTAGCAATCTTTCCGTGAAAAATTGCCTCCAGCATTTTTAACATCTTGCCACCTCCTTAGCGGTCTATGCAGGCATAGCATAACTCAAAGCTCTTATTTATTAACGGGAAGTCCGGGATGATGTCGCCCTGTACCGCCACAGTCAGCGCAGGCCAGTTAGGATAGGAGGCACTGCGCACAAACAGGCGTTCTATGCGGCCTTCCTTATCCAACAGCAGGCAGTGCAGATTGTCACCGCGGGCAGATTCACTGATGCCCCAGGTAAAATGACCTTCCTCCTGCTGCAGCTCGCCCAGCTCTACCGCCAGCTGCGTTTCCGCGTTGCGGCGCAGCTTGCTAATAAGCTGGCGCACCATCTTCAGGCTTTGGGCAACCTCACCGATACGCACCTTGATACGTGCTTCGACATCGCCAGCTGTTTCCGTAATAACCTCAAAATCAAGCTCATCATAAATACCGTAGCCGATATCCTTACGGCTGTCACGGGTACTGCCGCTGGCACGCGCACCCACGCCTACCATAGCCAGATCAAAGGCAGTTTCCGGACGCACTCTGCCGGTGGTACGGATACGGTTGACGAAGTTCGCCTGCTCCCACATGATATGCACCATATCGGCATAAACAGCCTCTACCTCACGCAGAACCTCCTCGATTTCCTCCAACATTGCGTCAGTAACATCGTACTGCACACCGCCGGGGATAATCAGGCCGCGCAGGAAACGGTTGCCTGCCAGCATTTCGTTAAGCTGCATCAGGTATTCCTTCAGACGCGCCCCCATGCTGATTACAGGCGAGAAGCCGACACCGGCGCAAATATTGCCCGTATCGCCCACATGGTTATACAAGCGCTCCATCTCCGCAGCCAGTGTACGGATTAACCACGCACGGTAAGGCACCTCCGCCTCCGAACATTTTTCCACCGCCTGACAGAAGCTCAGCGTATTTGCTACACTGCAGGCACCGCAGATGCGTTCTACAATCGGCAGTGCCTCCATCGGAGTAAGACCTTCGACAGCCTTTTCAATGCCGCGATGGGTAAAGAACAGCTTGGCATCCAGCTGCAGCATAGCCTCGCCTGCCTGACTGAAGCGGGAAATGACCGGGCTCGATGATGCCTGCGTGGATAGGACCTACAGGAACCTCAAAGAGGCCTTCGCCCTGAGAGGTAAGCATTTCGTATTCACGATTTCCGCGTGCATCGTAATTCTTAGGATAATTTTTTCAGCAGCGGATGAAAGCCTTCGGGAAAGCTCTCATGCAGCACCAGCGGACGCATATCGGGATGTCCCTGCGGCTCGAAGCCGAACATATCATGCAGCTCACGCTCATACCAAGCAGCAGCCGGCAGCAGCGTAGTCAGCGACTGATATTCCAGCGGACCATCCGCAGGGAACGGAGCCTTCAAAACATCAATATCGCGTTTGGCAGCATTATAGAACAGGCAGTAGATGGCCAGACCGCCGCCCTGCAGCGTTTCGTCTGCGCCGAACATAGCAGCCAGCGGACGCTTGCCGCTGTCACTGCAGATATTGGCAGCACCACGCAAATTTTCCGGTTTAACTAGCATTACCTCAGCCTCCTATAATCCGCACAGCCTGGTTCAGCAGATTGTTGAGCCAGGGAATATTTTCAAAGCCGGCACCCACTACGCAGGTCAAAAGCAGCAGCACAGCCAGCACAGATACGTCGGTCGCGCCCAGCAAATCGCCCAAGGGCTGACGCTTCGATTTATCGCACAGCATACGCATGCCGTGGTACAAAATACCGATTAAAACGCCGGCCAGCAGGATAATCAGCAGACTGCCTGCTACCCAATGTCCCTCACGGAACATGGACGCCATAATGTAAAACTTACTGAAGAAAAGGCCCATCGGCGGCAGGCCCAAAATGCCCAGCATACCCAAAAGCCAGAAGGTCGCGGTATGCGGTACATCCTTAATCATACCATGAATACGCATCATATTACGTGTCTGATATTCTTGGATAATAGTGCCGGCAATATAGAACAGAACAAACTTAATCATCGCATGGCTGTACATATGCAGCATTACAGCCTTCAGGGAAAAAGCGGAAAAGACGCCGATACCGGCAACCATAATGCCGATGTTTTCCATGGAGGAATAAGCCAGAATACGCTTAACGTCGCGCTGTACAACAACGAACGGTACCGCAATGGCCACAGTCAGCACGGCAAAGAACAGCAGCATGCTGCTCATCATCGCAGCGCCTGCTGTCGGCAGCAGGATAACCAGATTACGCAGCAATACATAGATAGCACAGCTGCAGAGTGCACCGCTCAGCATACCGCTGGTCAGCGACGGAGCCTCGGCGTAGGCATCAGGCAGCCAGGTATGCATCGGCGCCATGCCTGCCTTCGTACCGTAGCCGATAACGATAAACAGCAGTGCCAGCTTAGTCATAGCCGGGTTCAGGCTTTTGGCATGCTCATGCAGGTACAGCCAGCTGAGCGCCTTTTCGCCGCCCAACGCATCAAGCTGTGCATAATACAGCACCAGTGTACCCAAAAGTGCCAGACAAATGCCGACGGTACAAACCATGATGTATTTCCACGTTGCTTCCAAAGCAGCGCGGGTGAATTTAAAGGAAATGAGCAACGCACTGATTAAGGTAGTCGCTTCGATGGCTACCCACATCAGACCCAAGTTTTTTACCAGCAGTACGATGAACATCGTCCAGCAGAAAAGCTGCATCAGCGCAAAGTAACGGCCGGTCTGCAGCTGCTCGCCCTTGAGTACGCCGCAGCGCTCTTCACGCGTAAGATAATTACGCGCAGTCCAGGTCGCTGCCAGATAAAGTGTGGTAATAATAATGATTACCCACATATTCAGCGCATCAATGTAAAAATAATCGTCTACATAGGGCACAGCGGGATTAAAGGACTTTGCCATCAGCGCTACGCACACACCTACCGCAGTTGCCGTCAGGCGGTGCAGCCAATGCAGGATATTATTGCCGAAGCCCGCAGCCAGTGCCAGCACCGCGCACAAGGGTGGCAGGCATAACAGTATCAAAATATATGTTAACATTACATCCCCTACCCTTTCAGCTTGTCCAGCACATTTGTATCCGTCGTTTTAAACGACAGACGCAGACGCGAGGTTAAAATAACAAGAATAACAACAGCAATCAGCACATCAAGGAAAATACCCAGCTCGATAATCAGCGGCAAGCCTTCCGTCATAATCAGACCGAGCAGGTAAATGCCGTTTTCCAAGGTAATCAGGCCGATCATCTGCATAATGGCACGGCTGCGCATAACAATCAGCGCCAGACCGGTCATAATCATAAACATAGAGGTCGCTAAAATATCGCGTCCCTCTGCCTGCGGCAGCAGACCGTCAATTACCATGTAGCCGAGTGCCAGACTGCAGGCTGCAAAAGCAGTGGAATAGTTAACATTGATATCACTGACAATTTCACGCTCATCGCGCAGCTGATTTACCACGCGCAAAATAGCGTAAGGAATAAAGAGCACCTTAACGGCAATCGTCAGCACACCGGGCAGCCAGGCATGCAGGCCGCTGCCATGGCTCATGCCTACGACGAGGCAGGCTGCCGCAATCAGTGCAGACTGCAGCGCCAGGCACAGAGTTGCGCGGCGCAGCTCCACAAAGCGCGTCTGCAGGAAAACGATAAACATTAAACTTACAACCAAATATTCCATCGTTACCTCCTTACTGTGCCACTACTGCCAACAGCAGCATCAGGCCCGCTGCGGCCAGATATACACGCACCTTGAAAAGGCGCATCTTATTGTTCAAGGTTTCAACCACACCTACAGCCACCGCACTGATAAGCACCTTAAATACAACCGGCAAATCCAGCGGCAGATACAGCATAGCGAAGAGCACTAAGAATACCAGCAGCTTAAGCTGGCTTGCCCAATGGATGAGCGCCAGCAGACGGCCGGAATATTCCAGTGTCATGCATTCATGAATCATCGTCAGCTCCAGATGCGTATCAGGGTTATCAACCGGGATACGGCTGTTTTCTGCGAGCAGCACCAGGAAGAAGGCAATGCAGGTCAGCACGCCTGCTACCGTCAGGTTAACCTCATCCGTACGCAGGCTCATGCCTGCCAGCGAGGTGCTGTTGGTGTGCAGCACGTTGGAAAGCACGGCCAGCATTACCACAGGCTCAACGAAGGCTGCCACATAAACCTCACGGCTGCCGCCCATGCCGCCGAAGGCGGTGGCTGCATCCATCGAGGAAACTGCCATAAAGAAGCGTCCCAAAGCCAACAGATAAACAAATACAAAAACGTCGCCGAAGCCGGCCTGACCGCCTAAGAAGCCCGGCAGCATGCAGGCTGCCGCAAAGGTCGTCAGAAAATATACGCAGGGTGCCAGACGGAAGGTGATGCTGGTATAAGGAGTAAGCATAGTAGGCTTGCCCCACCATTTGCGGATATCGTAATATTCCTGCCAGATGCTGCTGCCGATACGGTTCTGCATCCAGGCCTTTACCTTTTTAACAATGCCGGTTACCAGCGGAGCGCACAAAAGCAGCAAAACTGCCTGCGCCATACCGAGGGCCAGCTGTAACAATTCATTCTCTAAAATCATTTATAAAGCGCCCCCCATACCAGTACCAACATCATTGCCACCATAACATAGGCAACATATAAACGCACACTGCCCTGCTGCAGACGGCGCAGGAAGTTGGAAACACTTACAAAATGCTTCTGCAGGGGCTGATAAAGCTTTTCTGTAATCATATCGGGAATTTCCAGCTTGTAGGAAAGCTGACGGCCGAAGTAAGCATGCTCCTTGCGCATGTAGGTTACCTGACGCTTGGGCTTCAGCAGATAATCGAAGGCACGACGTACAGGCTTACTGAAGCCGGTTGCGGAATACTGCTGACGCTGCGTCGGATAGGTACCGCAGTTCCAGGTAACATCCTCCACAACAAAGCAATCCTTAACAGCGAGCCACAGCACTGCGCCCAGTACCAGCAGCAGAGCCAAGAGCAGCAGCGGCTTGTAGCAGACAGCAGTGCCTACACCGGCCCACGCCAGATTCATACCGAAGGCATCAAGTGCGACAGGCATGCCCAACGCCAGCATTGCTGCACGTACAACAGGCAGCGGATAAAGACCGCAAGCAACAACTAAAACAGATGCTACGCCCATAGCAGCGAGCATAAATTTATCGGATTCGTGCGCATGCTCCACGATTTCACTGCGAGCACGGCCCAGGAAGGTGATGCCGAAGAAGCGTACAAAGCAGCCTAGAGCCAGTGCTCCGGTAAAGCCCAGCAGAACAAAGGACACTGCCGTCCACAGGCGGATATCCTGACCTGCGCAGCTTGTACCCAGGCTGATAAAGCTCTGCAGCACCAGCCATTCACCGGTAAAGCCGTTCGTCAGCGGAATAGCGGCGAGTGCCAGCGAGCCGACGAAAGCAAAAACAGCGGTATACGGCATTTTGCGTGCGAGGCCGCCGAACAGCTCCAGGTTTTTGCTTCCGGTACCGTGCATAATACTGCCGGCACACATAAACATCAGCACCTTCATAATGCTATGGTTAAAGGCATGCACCAACGCAGCCACAAAGCCAAGCATATAAAAGCTGCTGCCGGAAGCCTTCATCAGCATACCGCAGCCGAAGGCAGCAAAAATTACACCCATATTTTCCACGGAGGAATAAGCAAGCACGCGCTTGATATCCGTTTCCATCTGGGCATAGAGTACGCCCAAAAATGCGGATACTACGCCTGCCAGCAGTACAGCAACGCACCACCAGTAATTCCAGGCAGGCAAAAAGCTGAACATAAAACGACCGAAGCCATAAAGCGCAATCTTCAGCATAACACCGCTCATCAGCGCGGAAACGTGACTGGGTGCTGCCGGATGCGCCTTAGGCAGCCACACATGCAGCGGCACCAGACCGGCCTTCAAAGCAAAACCGACAAAGGCACAGACAAAAACAAGATGCTGCCAACTGCCATCCAACGTATTCTTGCCCATAGCAGCAAAGCTGAAGCCCTCGCTGGCAGAGCCTGTCAGCAAAAAGGCAATCATAATCGCCGCCGTACCTACGCTGGTCATAACCAGATACTGATAGGCAGCATTCCAGGTAGCACGCTTTTCGGATTCATGGTTAACCAGCATAAAGGAGGCTACGGCCATAATCTCCCAGAAAAGCAGGAAGCTGAAGGCATCGCCGGCCAGCAGCACCAGTACCATAGACATGATAAACAGGCACCACATACCTCCCAAAAGGCGCAGACGGCTGCCCTCATAACCACGCGCATAACCAAGCGCGTACAGGCTGGTAACAACACCGGCGATACCGATCAAAAGCAGAAAGACTGCGCTCCAGCTATCGCAGCCTAAAGAATACGAGCCCCAGATCAGGGGTGCGGGGCTCACGCCGCCGAAAAGCAGCAGGCCTGCTGCATAAGCGCAGACAGCGCTGCCAAAAAGGGCAGCGCTGTTAGCAAGCCAGTGTGCAGCACGCTGCATGCCGTGGGGAAGCAGCATGGTTAATACGCCGATGCCATAGAAGCCCACAGACACCAAAAACATTTCCATTTCATCACCTACACATAAAAATTTCAACTTCTTCACAAAAATGACATGTATTGTTAATTATAACACATTTGTTGATTGCGTAAAAGCAAATTACTGTTAAGAATACAAAAAAATACACCGAACCTGCAGAAATTCCACAGATTCGGTGGTTTATAATAAGGCTTCGGCATCAAAGCGGTATATTATCAAAATAAAATTCTATAGTTAGCTGTTGGTGCAGTCATGTATAATAGCGTGTTCATGATTAGCTTGGTAAACGTGTGCCGTGTGACGGCCGAAACCGAAGTAAGCAGGTACGATCTTTAGCCTGCTGCCGTCTTAATAGCGTTTACCTTCAGGACAGCTTTAAAACTGTCAACTCTGCCTAAGCATTTCTTATAGTTAAAAAATCTATTTATCCAATATATCTGCCATGAGCTTCTGCCATATTATATTTTATAATTATTTACTTTGCAGCTCCTCAAAGTGCTCATAAATATAATCCAGGTTGGCCGTAATCGGGAAAGCAGGCTCCGCAGCAGGATTCAGTCTGCTCATCAGGGCCGCCGCCTCAATCATATCGCTCAAATCAGCGGTATAGGCACGTATTCTGTTATATTCGGCTTTGGCTACCTCCACCACTCCCGGCAGGGGCTTGGTAACCGTAGTAACAGTATATTCCGCAGACAGCTTTTCGTTATTGCTGCTGAAAGTAATCTCATTTACGGAATTACGTTCCTCCTCCTTTAGGGAAACCAACACCTCATATATCGTCAAAGTAGCACGCAAATCGTTGGCATAAATCACAGCTGCATCATAGCTGAATTTTTGCTCACCGATTTGCATTTCGTTTTTGCAGTCGGCAATAGCCTGCGCCAGCTTTCTGCGGCAAACGGCCAGGTAGCTGTAAATTTTCAGCAGCTTTGGCAGCTCGTAACCCTGAACATTCAGGCTCTTTTTAATTTTAACCTCGTCCTGATAATTACGTTCTTCGGTAGGAAACAAATAATTCAATTCCGAGCGCTCCAGTTCACTTCATCACGCGCCAGGCAGTAAAGATTGCGCCGTCCCTGCTTCACTAGCCGCAGCATTCCCAGCGCAGTATATTCATTCAGCTTGTTGCGCACCGTCGATTCATCGGGCTGACGCAGCCGATTATCGAAACAGTTAAAATAACGGCCGCTAAGCAGCTCCAACAGCTCTGCCGCCGAATAGGCCTTGCCGTCTGCAAGAATATCCAGCAGATAAAAATGCAGCGTAATATCCATGGACGTAAAGCTCTTGGCCTTCCAGCTTTTATACAAAGGATTATGACTGATACTGCTGCTGTCGAAGGAAATGCGGTAGGCTCTGCCGTCCGCTTCGCTCTTGAAACTCATGTAATCCTCCAGCCAGCTGTCCAGACGCCGGCGATTATCATCGTAGCTTCTGGAGCTTTTGGCGGTAAAATCCTGCCGCTTTTCAAAGCCATATACATAAAAGCGCCGCATAAAATTGCGGATATCACTGTAATTTTTAAAAAGCTCGCTATAAGCCATCTGCTTCTGTTCCCCTTCCGCGCTAAATTAATATTAGTATAACATAAGCAACGTATCTCTGTAATTACAAAAACGGCGCAACAGATTTTTACATCCGTTACGCCGTTAATTTATTTTTTATTCAACTGTTACACTCTTTGCGAGATTACGCGGTTTATCAACATCACAGCCACGAGTCAGCGCCGCATAGTAGGCCAGAAGCTGCAAGGGCAGCACTGCCATCAGCGGTGCCAGATATTTATCCGTACGCGGGATGTAGATAACATGGTCCGCATATTTTTCCAGAGAGGTGTCGCCCTCAAAGCCGATAGCAATAACCACAGCCTCGCGCGCCTTAACCTCCTGCAGGTTGCTGACGGTTTTATCATATACATCCATCTGCGTTGCCAGCACGATTACCGGTACACCGGAAACAATCAAAGCCAAGGTGCCGTGCTTCAGCTCGCCTGCTGCATAAGCCTCCGCATGAATGTAGGAAATTTCCTTCAGCTTCAGCGCACCCTCAAGCGCTACGGCATAATCAAGGCTGCGTCCCAGGAAGAAGGCATCCTCACTGCTGCCGTATTCACGCGCAAACACCTTAATCTGGTCCACGTTTTCCAGCATTTTATGAATCTGCTCGGGTACAAAGGTCAGACCCCGCACCAGCTCCTGCTCACGCTCGGCACTCATGCTGCCGCGCAGACGGCCTACATAAATCGCCAGCATCAGCATTGCCAGAAGCTGTGTAGTGTAAGCCTTGGTAGATGCTACGGCAATTTCCGGACCGGCATATGTATAAACAACCTGGTCTGCCTCGCGCGCAATAGAGCTGCCGACAACATTTGTAACTGCCAGAGTGCGGGAACCAAGACGCTTAGCCTCGCGCAGCGCTGCCAGTGTATCACTTGTTTCACCGCTCTGGCTGATAACAATCGTCAGGCTGTTGCCATCAACAAGCGGATCGCGGTAACGGAACTCGCTGGCAATATCCACCTCAACCGGCACACGCGCCAGCTGCTCCAGATAATATTTGCCGACAATGCCTGCATGATAAGCGGTACCGCAGGCCACGATAAAGATTTTATTGATTTCGCGCAGCTCCTCGGCTGTCCAGTTCAGCTCGGGAAAGCCGATGGTTTTTGCTTCCGCGTCCAGACGACTGGTCATGGTATCGCGCAAAGCCTTGGGCTGTTCATAAATTTCCTTCAGCATGAAATGCTCAAAGCCGCCCTTTTCCGCTGCTTCCGCGTTCCAGTTGACCTCAAACACCTTCTTGCTGATGGGAGTGCCGTTGATATCCTGCACCCAAACACCGTCTGCCGTTACCGTGGCGATTTCGCCGTCGCTCATGATAAAGGTACGGCGCGTATGGTTGATAATAGCCGGGATATCGGAGGCAATAAAGTTTTCACCCTCGCCCAGACCGATAATCAGCGGATTATCCTTTTTGGTGCAGATGATTTTATCAGGCTCGTATTCGCACATAAATACCAGACTGTAGGAGCCCTTGATGAGCTTCAGCACCTTTTTGACGGTTTCTTCGAAATCTCCGTCATATTGGTCCGCCATCAGATGAGCTACAACCTCACTGTCAGTTTCGGACAGGAATTCATGTCCCTTGGCAATCAGTTCTTCCTTCAAGCCAAGATAGTTTTCAATAATACCGTTATGGACAACGACAAACTTACCGCTGCTGTCCGTATGCGGATGCGCGTTGCGATCCGACGGACGGCCATGTGTTGCCCAGCGTGTGTGACCGATGCCTACATTGCCCACAGGCATATTACCCGCTAATTTCTGACGCAGTGCGTCAAGACGGCCTACACATTTTTCCACACGAATTTTGTTGTTTTCATAAACAGCAATGCCGGCAGAATCATAACCACGATACTCCAGCTTGCTCATACCATCAAGCAGAAAGGGAGCAGCTTCGTGATTACCGATATAACCTACAATTCCGCACATAATAATGCCTCCTTAAGTTTTCTTTGCCCTTTCTACCACTGTGCTTTTCTCTCCCCGTTACCGGAGGGCTTTGTACACGGTTTGCGGCCTGCAGCCGGCCGTGAGGCATCCGCTGACTGATCGATAACCTCATTCCTCGTCCACCGCCTGAGCGGTACATGCGCTTACATCCTTCACTGTCTGCTTTTAGCAGCAAAAACAAGCCTCTGCTGATTTATGAGCAAACAGACAATGAGCCGCGCAGGCAGGCAGTCCCACGCGGCACATCCTCAGACTAATTTAATTTTACAATATGATGACTGACAGGTCAAGAAAACATTCCTTGAATTTTTTATACCAAAAAATGAAATGCCAGATAAAAACTAGACCTTTACCAACTGCAAATACGGTAAAAGTCTAGTTTTACTTTAAAAATATTTTAGCAAAGGCCTGCTTATGCCAGCTCCTTGGTTACAACGTCGGCAATAGCGTTGGCAATCTGCTCCAGACGATCCTGCTTCGGTCCTTCGGCCATAATACGGATTAAAGGCTCGGTGCCAGAAGCACGTACCAGAATCTGGCCGTTTTCGCCCAGCTCCTCCTGATATTTTTTCGATTACTTCCTGAATAGCAGCCTTTTCTTCCCAGCCTGTTTTTATTCTTCACGCGTACATTCAGCAGAATCTGCGGGAATTTAGTCATTACGGCGCCCATCTCGGACAAAGGCTTGTTGTTGCGAACCATTGCGCACAACAGCTGTACAGCAGTCAGAATGCCATCACCGGTTTTAGCGAATTCGGAGAAAATGATATGACCGGATTGCTCGCCGCCGATAGAATAATTATGCTTGAGCATTTCTTCCAGTACATAGCGGTCACCTACCGCGGTTTTGACAGTCTTGCCACCATGAGCCTTCATAGCCTGATGCAGGCCGACGTTACTCATAACAGTGGTTACCAGCATATTGTCATGCAGCTTGTTGCGCTTCATCAGCTCCAGAGCGCAAATCAGCATAATTTGGTCGCCGTCCATAGCCTCGCCGTTTTCGTCAACTACCAGGCAGCGGTCGGCGTCGCCGTCATTGGCGATACCTACATGAGCGCCAACCTCGACAACCTTCTTCTGCAAAGCCTCCAGATGAGTGGAGCCGCAGCCGTTGTTGATGTTGATGCCGTTAGGCTCGTTGAAAATTGCCACAACCTCAGCACCGAGGCTGCGCAGGATAACCGGTGCGATTTCGCTGTTGGCACCGTTGGAGCAGTCCATAACAATCTTCAGACCGTTCAGCTTAGCATAAGCAGTGCTCAGAATGTGCTTAATATACAGCGCAGACAAATCCTTTTCATGAATAATCTGGCCGACGCTGCTGCCGCTTACTGCCTGAGTGTAATCAATCGGTGCAGCAACGATAGCTGCAATTTCGTCCTCTACTGCATCAGGCAGCTTGTGGCCTGTCTGAGAGAAAAATTTGATGCCGTTGTCTTCAAACGGATTGTGAGAAGCAGAAATTACTACACCGGCGTTAGCCTTAACCTCACTGGTCAGGAAAGAAATTGCCGGAGTAGGCATAACGCCCAGAAGATGTGCATTGCCGCCGGCGCTGCAGATACCTGCTGCCAAAGCGCTTTCCAGCATTTGTCCGCTGCGGCGTGTATCTCTGCCGATAATAATTTTCGGGCAGGAAACCTCGCGGCCAAAGTATTTTGCGGCAGCATAGCCCAGCTTAAAGGCCAGCTCCGGAGTAAGCTCTACGTTCGCTACACCGCGAACACCATCAGTACCAAATAATCTTGCCATTTTTTGTAATAACCTCCCTAATGTTAATTCGTTTATATGTGAGTTGGGAATTGTTGAGCTAAAAAATCAAATTGATAGGCTCCCCTTGGGGGAGCTGTCACCCACAGGGTGACTGAGAGGGGTTGGTACTCGCTATGCTTACTAACAGCGTTATGTTGAGCGCGCCCCTCTCCGTCATCGCTACGCGATGCCACCTCTCCCCTAGGAGAGGCTTTATCACCGTATTTTTCGTATTTATTATCCTACTTCACCGGCGCAAATCGTTCCATAATCGCGCGCGCCACATGATAGCCGTCAAGTGCGGCGCTCATAATGCCGCCGGCATAGCCTGCGCCTTCGCCGCAGGGATAAAGCAAATCATGCGTCAGCGATACATAGCTCTGTCTGTCGCGCTCGATGCGAACCGGCGCCGAGGTGCGTGTTTCCACACCCGTCAGCAACGCGCCGCCGTCGGCGTAACCAGCCAGCTTGCGTCCGAAGCTCGTAATGCCCTCGCGCAGAGTATCCGTAACGTAAGCAGGCAGCACCTTGTCTAAGCTGCAGGCCGTCAGTCCCGGACGATAGCTTGGCTGCACCAGACATTCCAGGGACGGAGTGCTGCGCTTCAAAAAGCTGTCCAGATTTTGCGCAGGCGCATAATAGCTGCTGCCTGCCGCCGCATAAGCAAGCTGCTCATAGCGGCGCTGGAATTCTACACCTGCCAGCGCACCATCACCGAAATCCCTGCTGTCCACATTCACCACCAACGCGCTGTTGGCAATGCCGCTGTCACGCTTAAACATGCTCATGCCGTTGACAACCACGCCACCGGCCTCCGAAGCAGCGGCAACTACCTGACCGCCAGGGCACATGCAGAAAGAATAGGCTGTGCGTGTTTTATCCTGCGTATGGTAAACAAGCGCGTAATCCGCTGCGCCCAGCAGATGATGTCCGGCAAAGCTGCCGTACTGCGCCCTGTCAATCAGCTCCTGCGGATGCTCGATACGCACACCGATAGCAAAGGGCTTCGCCACAATGCCTACGCCCCTGCGTGCCAGCATAGCGTAGGTATCGCGCGCGCTGTGACCGCAGGCCAGTACCACGGCTCCTGCCGCCAGTCTTTCGCCGCCGTCGAGGATTACCCCCTGCACAGCATTATTTTTAATATCCAGATCAACAACATGCGCATCATAGCGCACGCTGCCGCCCAGCTCCGCAATGCGGCGGCTGAGCCCCTGCACCATCGCACGCAGCTTATCCGTGCCTACGTGCGGCTTGTGCTCGTACAAAATATTTTCCGGCGCGCCTGCATCTACAAACAGTTGCAGGATTTCAGCCATCATAGGATCATTCACACGTGTAGTCAGCTTGCCGTCCGAAAAGGTGCCTGCACCGCCCTCGCCAAACTGAACGTTGGACGCGGGGTTAAATTCTCCCGTCTGCCAAAAGCGCTGCACATCCTGCACGCGCTGCGCCACCGGCTTGCCGCGCTCCAAAAGCAGCGGCTTGTAGCCATGCTCCGCCAGCTGCAGTGCCGCCAAAAGTCCCGCAGGACCGGCACCGATAACCACAGGCGGTGCGCTCAGCGGCAGTGTGCCAAGCTCCAGCGTCGGCTGCTGCTGCTCCTGATATTGTGTAATATCACGGTCCGCCAGCAGACGCTTCGCCTGTCTGCCGCCTGTTTTCAACCTCTGCCAGCACATGGTAGTTGAGGCAGATATCATTTTTCTTGCGCGCATCCACTGCCTTGCGTACTATCCTCACACTGCCCAAAGCCTCGCGCGGTATACCGCATTTTGCGGCACACCGCCTGCTCCAGCGTCTGCTCCTGTCGCAGGCTGATACGCACATTATTTATTTTCAGCTTCATCTATAAATCAGTTCTGCCTTTCTACCGATATTTTAATCTGCACCGTACGTCTTTCTGGAATAACCTTTTCCGGCAAATCAAGCTCAGCTGCAACAACAGTACTGCCATTGAGCTTGCTTACATCCACGGGCTTAGTTTTGACATCCTTCAGCTCCTTCAGCACGGAAGGCGGTGCGGTAACGCGAACGCTTGTCGGCACAATCTCTGTTTTGGTAACAATAATACCGGCAGGCAAATCACCGCTCATAACCAGCTTAACCGGAATATCAAGCGAATGCATCTGGCTTACCATATTGGCCTGCACCATAACGCGCTCAGGGATAATTCTCATATTAGGAATATCGTAACCGTCGTCACTCACGGCAACCAGCTCGCTTTCCGTCTGGAAGCTGCCGCTATGGTTGCTGATATCTATCGGAGCAACCACACGGTTTACCTTGTCAATACGATGTGTTGCACCACGCAAAGTAACCTCCGCTGGAGTAATTATACTGCTGCCGATGGTCATATCACCGTTCACCGCGCCAACGATACGCGTAGTAACGGGAACCTTTTTCTCGCTTACCGTATCCACATATACGGAAACCTCCTTAGGCGTTACGGATACAATCTCGCCGCCGGAGTAGGTTACCGTAATCGGCAGGCTCTGCTGACCTTCGGTTATATTTTTTAAATTGATAGAAGCATTGATTTCGGCACTCAGATTATCGGAACTCAGCTTGGCACGCGAACCGCGCACCTTTACCAGAATTTTATCGGGAGCATTAAAGACCATCATATTTTGCGGCAGATTTCTCTGCTGCAGGCGCACCTCGATATTGCGCTCGATTATCGGGTTCTGGTCGGTCATTACATATACCCACAGGCCGCAGGCCATGAGCAGGCAGATAATCCTTGCCAACAGGTTTTCCTTACGCGCCAGCCTTTGCAAAAATCTCATTTTTTCTCACCGCCCCACAAGCTCTTGATTTTATCAACCAAAGAATTCTTAACTGCTGCATGCGGACGGAAAATTGCCGTGCGCAAAATTTCCTTCACATCATCCACCGTCAGATAACGCATCAGCTCACCGTTGCGGGCAATGGAAATCGTACCGGTTTCCTCGCTGACAACAAGAATCATCGCATCGGACTGCTCGGACATACCGATAGCGGCACGATGGCGGGTACCAAGCTCCTGGCTCAGATTACGGTTTTCCGTAAGCGGCAGCAAGCAGCAGGCAGCAACAACGCGGTTGCCGCGGATAACGACAGCGCCGTCATGTAGCGGTGTATCCTTAACAAAAATGTTCTGCAGCAGTCCCGAGCTCACCAGACCGTCAATCGGCACACCGGTTTCGATACGCTCTGCCAAACCGGTAGCACGCTCAAAGACCATCAGCGCACCTACCTTGTTTTTGCTCATCACCTTAGTGGCATGAGCAACGGAATCCAGCATTTCCTCCAGCTCCTGCTCGTCCAGCTCGCTGCCCTTATGAAACAGCTTGCCGCGGCCATTTGCTCCAAAGCACGTCGCACTCCGGCTGAAAGACAACAGGCAGGGCGACCATAATCACCGTCATGCTCTTTTCCAGCAGCCAGCTGATAACATGCAGGTTCAGCCAACGGCAGATAAGCGTGAAGCCTATCAGCACCATAAGCCCCTTACCCAATGTTGCGGCACGGGTGTTTTTCAGCATCAGGAACAAACGGTAAAGAAAATAGGCAACGACGACAATATCTATAACATCCAAAAATGTGATTGTCGAAAGCAAGCCTTGCAGTTGTATCATCATAATTGCATTGCTCCTATCTATCAGACACTATCGACTAAGCGCTAAGCCTTAGTCCATTTTCAGAATCGCCATGAATGCATCCTGCGGCAGCTCTACACTGCCAACCTGCTTCATGCGCTTTTTACCTTCCTTCTGTTTTTCCAACAGCTTACGCTTACGGCTGATATCACCGCCGTAGCATTTCGCCAGTACGTCCTTACGCATAGCGCGGACGTTTTCGCGGGCAATAACCTTGTTGCCGATTGCTGCCTGTACCGGAATTTCAAACATTTGACGCGGAATCAGGCTGCGCAGCTTTTCAACCAGCTGACGGCCGCGAACAGTAGCAAATTCCTTATGCACAATCGCGGAAAGCGCATCGACAGGCTCGCCGTTCAGCAGGATATCTACCTTCACCAAATCGGAATAGCGATAGCCGGACAGCTCGTAGTCCAAAGAAGCATAACCGCGGGTAGCGGATTTCAGACGGTCAAAATAGTCAAAGATAATCTCACTCAGCGGTAATGCGTAGTGAATCATTACGCGGGTATCATCAAGATAGGTCATATTATCGTATTCACCGCGTTTTTCCTGGCTCAGCTCCATAACAGCGCCGACGTAATCCTTCGGCACAATGATGGTTGCATTAACGAAAGGCTCCTCAACATGGTCGATAACGGTCGGGTCCGGGAAGAGGGACGGGTTATCTACCATTTCAACGTCGCCGTTGGTGCGGAACACCTCATAAATAACGTTCGGTGCGGTAGTAATCAGGCTCAGATTATATTCGCGCTCCAGGCGCTCCTTGATAACGTCCATATGCAGCAGGCCCAAAAAGCCGCAGCGGAAGCCAAAGCCCAGCGCGGTAGATGTCTCCGGCTCAAATACCAGAGAAGCATCGTTCAGCTGCAGCTTTTCCAAAGCATCACGCAGGTTATCGTAATCGGAATTCTCTACCGGATACAAACCGCAGTATACCATCGGTGTAGCCTTGCGGTAACCGGGCAACGCTTTTTCGGCAGGATTATCGGCATCGGTTACGGTATCGCCTACGCGTGCATCCTTAACATTTTTGATGCTGGCAGCAAAGAAGCCTACCTGGCCCTCCTCCAGCTCATCAACATTGACAAGGCCGGGTTTGAAGTAACCGACCTCTGTAACATCAAATTCCGCACCGGTTGCCATCATGCGAATCTTCATGCCCTTGCGCAGACGGCCCTGCATAATGCGTATATATAAACTACGCCCTTGTAAGCGTCAAATTTGGAGTCAAATACCAAGGCCTTCAGCGGTGCTTCCGCATCGCCCTGCGGCGCCGGCACGCGCGCTACGATTGCTTCCAGTACGTCCTCGATGCCAATGCCTGTCTTGGCACTGCACAAAACTGCGTCGGAGGCATCAATACCGATAACGTCCTCAATTTCCCTTTTAACATGCTCCGGGTCCGCACTCGGCAAATCAATCTTATTGATAACCGGGATAATCTCCAGATCGTTATCCAGCGCCAGATACACGTTAGCCAAAGTCTGCGCTTCAATGCCCTGGGTAGCGTCAATAACCAGCAGTGCGCCCTCGCACGCTGCCAATGGCACGCGAAACCTCGTAGGTAAAGTCTACGTGGCCCGGGTGTCGATAAAGTTCAGCATATACTCCTCGCCGTTGCGCGCCTTGTAAATGCTGCGCACAGCCTGCGCCTTGATGGTGATGCCGCGTTCACGCTCCAAATCCATGGAATCGAGAATCTGCTCCTCCATCTCACGCTTGCTCAGCGTTCCTGTATATTCAATCAATCTGTCCGCCAGGGTAGACTTGCCATGATCTATATGGGCGATAATAGAAAAGTTGCGAATGTGATTTTGTTCAATCATAAATTACTCTTCCTGCTCCTTCATTAGAATGTATTATTTCAGGCCAATATTGGCTTGAGCCTGTTTTATTAGTACTAATTATTATACCATTATACGGCAAAGCCTGTAAACTAAAAAGAGAGACAGCTCGGCGCCATCTCTCCTCGTACTGCGTTTTATTTCAGTTTGCTATCCTCAAATTCAACGCACTTGTAATAATTATCGATTTTATAATTCAGCTTATCGAGCGTTTCCTGCATCTGCTCCATGCGCTCGAGCAGCTTGGCACGCTCCTCGATTAAAATTTCCTTGCGTGCGGCCCGCGTTTTGTCGCCCTGCTGAAACAGTGCCACATATTCAATCAGGCTTTCTACCGAAATGCCTGCTGCGCGCATGCATTTGGCAAAGTTTACCCAGTTGCAGTCCGTTTCGGTGTAGTCGCGAATACCGCTTTCGTTGCGGTTCACAGTCGGAATCAGGCCGATGCGCTCATAATAACGCAGCGTATCCGCTGTAATATCATACATTTTGCTTACTTCGTTTATTTTCATCCCGCTTACCTCCTGCCAAGATTATTTCCTGCTTTCTGCTTATATTTTAGCATTTGGAGTCAGCTCCAGGTCAAGCGTCCGCAAAATATTTTTTACAGGAACAGGCAGGCATATTTGTGATTTTCTCTTGCATAATGCTCTCATTCGTGGTAGAATAATGCAGTACAAGAAAATTCAGGAGGTGAAATTCGTTGCCGAACATTAAATCTTCCATCCGCAGTGTAAAGACCGACGCAGAACGTCGTGCTAAAAACGCTCCGATTAAAGCATCTCTCCGTAATGCTTCCCGCAAAGTAGAGGCTCTGACTAAAACCGGCGCTAAAGAAGACGCTCAAGCTAC